>Ga0307312_10000606_pt1 | contig 17151 bp, 18 predicted proteins | sample ER_DNA_202_FD_194489 | JGI IMG/M metagenome (GOLD analysis project Ga0307312, IMG submission 194489) | Bulk soil microbial communities from the East River watershed near Crested Butte, Colorado, United States - ER_DNA_202 | ecosystem: Environmental > Terrestrial > Soil > Floodplain | place... | reverse complement strand
ATAACCGCCAGCTTGCGGGCGAACAATTGATAGACACCATCGGCGATTTCACGATCCGCCGCTGCGCCGCCGGTGACGCGACCGCCGTCGCTTCACTCGGGGCCCGCCTTTTCACAGAGACTTATGGCCCAACGCATCCAGAACCGGAGCTCAGTCGGTATCTGGCCCGCTCATTCTCTGTCGAGGGTGTCCGCGAAGCAATCGCCGATGACGATACCTCGATCTTCGTGGTAGAGGATTCCTCGGGTGTTCCGATCGCCTACGCCTACTTGAGAGCGTCGCCCGAGCCACCGACCGGGGTCGACGGCCAGCGTGCGTTCGAGATCGTCCGCTTTTACGTCGACGGTGCCACGCAAGGCCGTGGCGTCGGCGCGGCGCTCATGAGCTCGTGCTTCAATGACGCCAGGGAGCGCGGCGCAGATGTAGTCTGGCTCCAGGTGTGGAAGGAGGCGCCGTGGGCTGTCGGATTCTACGACCGCATGGGCTTCTCAGTCGTCGGCTCGGCGCCTTTTTATTTTGGCGACCGGGTAGGAGACGACCACATCATGTCGCGACCTTTGTGATGCGCTCGGCGCACACGATCTGCTCGGGTGATCTGTCGGTTAGAGGCGAGCGGTCGAAGTCACCGTAAATCGAGCGGACACGAAGGCCCGCCCGCGCGAGCAGGTGAACGACCTCCGCCCGCAGGAACCAGCGCATGTCAAATGACTGGACGTGCCGTTCAACCGGTTCACCCGGCTTGCCCGAGATGTAGTAGATCAGCTCGATCTCGCTGACCTGGTCGATCCAGCGTACGCGTGCAACGCGTCCTGTCCGGCGGAACGACCGCCCATCTGGCAGGGCCGTGTTCGGCGTATCTTCCTTTTCGACACCGTCCGCCGAGACGAGCGCGGCGAAATTCGGATTGAACACGTCGAACACGAGCTGGCCGCCCGGCGCGAGGTGCCGCGCAGCCGAGTCTAGAAAGCCGAGCTGGTCGTCGACGGTCGTGAGGTGCTGCATGACACGAAATGGCGCTATGACGAGAGCGAATTCGCGTCCGATGTCGAAGGAGCGCGCGTCCCCCTGGTGCAGCGTCACTCGGCGTTGAACCGCGTCCGGCTCCTCCCGCAGCTTCGTTCGACAGCGTTCGAGCATTTGAGGCGACGCATCCAGTCCGTCAATCGCGTGGCCGGAGCGCGCAATCGGGAGAAGGATGCGACCCGTGCCGCACCCCACCTCGAGCACGCTTCCCCTGACGGCCGTGGCCTCATCGGCGTAAAACTGCACATCGCGCCGCGCAACATATGCTGGCACGCTGTCGTAGATGGCGGGTAGGTCGGGGAAAGCGTCGTACATGCGTGTTACTCAGGGTTTCTGCGGGTTCCGAAAAATGCGTGACTGCACCGGCGACAAAACAGTCTCATGATAGTGAGAATTCCTCTCAAAACTCTGGCATGGCGCCGCGCGATTCCAGGTGCGTGGAGACAGGTCCGGCTCCTCCAGCCTGGCAAGATCGCGGGCGCGATCGCGATTGCTGCGTTCAATCTCCTCTGGCACGGCCATGGTGTGCTGAGGTCCTCGCCCCCGGCAATCCGATTCGCGTCCGTCGCCTTGGTTTGTTACCTGCTCACGACGATTGCCGAATTCTTCTGGCTGATGGCGACCGGGCCAAAGTTCACGGGCTTCGAGTCACCCACGCATCCCGTCACCGGGGAGTTTGAGTCCATCGACCCGCTGGTCGATCAGCTCAAGACACTGCCTCCTTCAGAATTGCGCGAGGAGACGCTGCAGCTCGCGACGGAAATGAAAACCTTCGAGGCGGGCACCGTCCTCGAGTTCGTCACCACACTCGCAAGCCCTCCCCCCGTCCAAGTAGCCACCGAAGCGGAGCGCGATGAAGCACTCGATCGGGAGAGCAAGGAACTGATGGAGCGTGATCTGCTCACCGCGCGCGCCTACCGCGAGCGCTTCTACCGTCCCGCTCGCGCGCTCCGTGACGAGCTCCGCAAACGACTCGGAATCCGCAACACCAATCGCGAGCCGGAGCTGCCTGCTCTGGACGAAGGGGTGCTAGCCGGGGCAAAGCCGATCACCGAAGCGGCCAATTATCTCGCGGCTCTGGCACGAAGGCTCAGGTAGTTAGCGGTATCAGTTTCTCCGTCGACGCGGCATAATTCAACGTCGAATGACGGTGACCGCGCGAAGAGAAGACGTTCCCCTCCACGAAGATGTTCGCTGGCTGGCCGGCGCACTGGGACGCGTCATTCAGCGACTCGAGGGAAAGGAAGCGTTCGAGATCGTCGAGCGCCTTCGCTCCGGATCGCGGGCCCGCCGTCACGGCGAGCGGGGAGCTCCGTCGCTGGACGATCTGCTGCGTGAGGTCGACGCGCTCAGTGTAGCGCAGTGCGCTGTCGTCGCGCGCGCGTTCACGCTCTTCTTTCTGCTCATCAACACCGCCGAACAGACCCACCGAGTCAGGCGTCGGAACGCGTATCTCGGCAAGGGAGTCACCGACGCGCAACCTGCCTCGGCGCGCTGGACGATGCGCGAGCTGCGCGCGCTCGAGGCCACGCCCGACGCGATCGAGCAGGCGATGCTCACTCTCGACATCCGGCCCGTGCTTACCGCGCACCCAACCGAATCAACTCGGAGCACTTTGCTCGGGCTACAGGCGCGAGTAGCCGACGGTCTGCTCGCCCGCGAGTCCGCGCCCGCGGACACTGGGCGGCTGATCGAGCAGGCGCTCGAGGGCGAGGTGGAGCTGCTGTGGCTCACCAGCGAGGTGCGGCAGGACAGACCGTCCGTGCTCGATGAAGTGAGCTCGGCACTGTGGTATTTGGAGACGCGCCTTCTCGACGCGGGCGCGCACATGCAATCGGCCCTCGCCGTCGCCTTCGAGGAAGAATTCAGCCGGTCGGCAGATTCATTCCGGCTCGCGGTGCCGCTTCGATTCGGAACGTGGGTGGGAGGAGACCGCGACGGAAATCCTTACGTCACCCCCGAGATTACAATTGCGACAGCGCGGCGGGCGAGTCACGTGATTCTCGGGCGCTACGGCGCGGCGTTGGATGATCTCACCCGCCGGCTGTCGCTCTCAGCGGAGATTGCACCACCGACGAAGGCGCTCGTCGGCTCACTCGAGCGCGACCGCGTGCTGCTGCCTCTGGTCTGGAAAAAGAATCGGAAGCGGAATGCGGACGAACCCCTCCGACTCAAGCTCAGTTTCATGGCGGCGCGGATCGAGGCGACCCGGAGGCTGGTGGCGTCCCGCGATGCGGGGCGCGAGCGAAAGGAGCCAGCCGCATACCCCGACGTTCAGGCTTTTGAGAAGGACCTCCTTCTCGTTCGCGACTACCTTCTCGCGTCCGGGGCAGAGCAGGCATGCCGGACTACGCTCGATCCGCTCTACTCAGCGGTGCGAGCTCACGGCTTCCACGGATTCATGATGGATGTGCGTGATCACGCCGATGTTCACTCGACCGCGGTAAAGGAGCTGTTGTCGCCCAACGGCGACGACGCCGATGGCGACGTCCTCCGGTCGGTGCTGGCGCGGAAGAAAGCGTCCAAACGCAAAAATCGAAAGCTGTCCGCGGATACGCGCCGGGTAATCGACACGTTCGGCGCGATTCGCACAATCCAGGACGAGGCAGGTCAAGCCGCCGCTTGCACCTACATCGTCTCGATGACGAGATCGACCGAGGATGTGCTGAGGGTGCTGGTGCTGGCGCGCGAGATGGAGCTGGTGGATCTCGCCCGCAAAAAGGGAATCTCTCGTCTCGACGTGGTCCCGCTCTTCGAGACGCTCGAAGATCTGGAGCAGTCCTCGGGCGTGATGCGCGCGTTGCTCGACGACCCCGTCTACGCGCGCCAGCTCGAGGCGCGCGGGCGCCGGCAGGAAGTGATGATTGGCTATTCCGATTCCGGAAAGGACGCGGGTATGATCGCTTCGTCCTGGGCACTCTACCGGGCGCAGGAGTCGCTGTCCGATCTGTTTCGCGAAGCCGGCGTCGAGCTCCGGCTTTTTCACGGCCGGGGAGGAAGCGTGGGTCGAGGCGGAGGATCCCCTGTGTACCGCGCCGTCGCCGCCTTGCCTCCCGGAACCACGAACGGCCGCATCAAGATCACCGAGCAAGGTGAGATCATCTCTCAGCAGTTTGGATTGCTCCCGGTAGCCGAGCGCACACTGGAGGTGACGGCCGCCGGCGTTCTGCTCCACGAGTTCAGCGATTGGCGCCGGAAGGTGAGCTCGAAAGAGGTCGTCGATTTCACTGATGTCATGGACGCACTCTCGTCTCGATCCCGCGACGTCTATCACAAGTTGGTGCACGAAGACGACGCGCTCTTCCAGCTTTTTCGGGTTGCAACCCCGATCGACGAGCTCGCCAATGCGCGATTCGGATCGCGACCACCATATCGTCCCGGCGCAAAGGCCGGGATCGAGGGAATCCGCGCCATACCGTGGGGATTTGGCTGGACGCAGATCAGGCTCATGCTCACGGGCTGGCTTGGAATCGGAACCGCGCTCGGCGAGGCGGTATCCACGCGCGATGGGCTGCGGAGGCTACAGCGAATGGCCAGCTGCTGGCCTTTCTTCCAGGACTTGCTGGCTAAAGCGGAGATGGTCTGCGCAAAGACCGACATCGAGATCGCCCGCGCTTACGTGAGCAATCTCGGTGGAGACATGAAGCTGCTCGAGGTGTTGGTGCAGGAGTACGAGCGCGCCGTGGAGGCGCTGCTCCTCATTCGCGGACACCGGCGGCTGCTCGACGACAATCCGGTTCTGCAGTCGGCGATCGAGCTCAGAAACCCGTACGTGGATCCACTGTCGCTGCTTCAGGTCTCATTGCTGCGCAGAAAGCGGGGGCAGTCAACTACAACCAAAATACCGAACGAGCAGATCGACGACGCTCTGGCGACTACGCTCAGCGGCATCGCGCAAGCTTTGCGCAACACGGGCTGATTAGTCGATAGCGGGACTCCCGCTAGGAGAGCAGCTCGTGCTCTCTATCCTTGACGGTTCGATAGCACTCGCAGGCAACCGCCTCCAACCCCTTCTTGTCGAGGATCGAGATCCTGCCGTAGCGGTGCACGATGAGCTTCAGCTTCTCCAACGCGCCGATCGCGACCGTCACGCCAGGACGGCGCACCGCGAGCATTTGAGAGAGAAAGTCGTGGGTCAACCCGAGCTCGTTCCTGGCGACGGCGTCAGACGAAATCAGAAGCCAGCGGGCACAACGCTGCTCGATGAGGTGCATGCTGTTGCAGGCGGCAGTTTGCGCCACGACCTCCTGGGAGAACTGCGAATAACGGTGAAGAAGCAGCGCCAGCTGGGGCATGCTGGGGAGTAACTCCGTGAACGAGTCCGCCGATAATCGGAGGAAGGTGCCTTCGATCTGACACATCGACATCGTCATGGTGGTATTGACGCCGTGAAACAGGGGAAGGCCGGCGAAGCCCTCGCACCCGACCGTCATCGACTCGAGAGAGGTTCCATCCTTGAGCTCGATGACGAGCGAGATCATTCCCGTCAGCGGGAAGTAGACGTTCTTGATCCTCTGTCCAGTGGCGGTGAGGACGTCACGGAGATCGCACTGGACGTGGGTCGAGCGCTCCAGAAGAGCGGTCAGCTCCGACTGCGGAAGCTTCGAGAGGAGGTTGTTCCTGGTCGCGTTGGCGGCGACGCTGGGAACGGAGCTTTCTCCGCTCCGTTTAGACGTGACTGACGACGGACACATGCGACCCCTTGTTGGCGTAATGCCAGAAGGTCGCAGGCTGGAGTGTTGCCCGTAGCGCTCTGGTTGTGTGGTGCGTTTTCACGGTACCCCATTGAGAGTGTACCTGCAAGCGCAAAGATTTTCTTTCGCGAGATGCTCAAAAACATCGAAAACGGCCCCGATTGTGCGGTGACGTACTTTGCCTTTTTTAGCAGCGGTCGTTTCTTGAGATCAGAAGAGCACGCCTTCAGCGAGTCGGCCTTGGCCGAGGTGCACTCTCTTCGTGAAAAAGCAGTGCGCGAAGACATAGCCCGGCGACTCGGGCATATTTGCTCCGATTTTTCTGCGGATGAATTCGAGAAGCTCATATCGTTGATGGCCGCCCGTCAGGTGAAGTGCGAGCGGCGCTCAACCTGGTAGCTGTTGCTCAGGCGCCGCCGCCAGATAGCTCCTGACCCGACTCCCTGCTGGCCCCACCTCCGTTCGCCGGAAACCGATAAAACTCCTCGATGTAGACGCTGACAAGCCGCGGCAGAAAATCGTTGCGCTCCGGACCAGGCGGGATGCCGACGTCATTGGCGGCATCGACGAGCGCGAGCTTGAACGCGATCAGGAAATCTTCCGGCTCGAAGTGTTTTCGCTCCGGTGCGGAGCAAATCTGCCGCAAAACTGACCGCTGCTCGGCCGAGACGGTTTTAGAGGACGAGCCAGCCGTCATCGCGCTCCTCAGCAGCTCCTGATGGGACGGAGGAAGTCTCCATCTCTCCGGCTTTGAATTCAAATTCAGTTCACTCCTCAGTGCTGAATCCGATCCGTGCAAGCTCATGTTGAGTCTTATACGCGCCATTCTAAATGTTTGCTGAATTCGCGCAAGTCCGGCGTGCAAGAAAATAGAGGGGCCCATTTAGACCCCCCTATTTTTTCATGCCTTATGAAGCGTTGGTAAGCGCGACTTAGGCAATTGTAGACAGTGAGTCGTATTTGAACGTCTCGACCGTCGGTTTTCCTACCATCACCGGACGAAGGGTCCTGTCCAGCTGCGGGTACGTGCCGGACTCGTAATTTCGTGCCGAGTCCATGTCGTTCCAGAAGCTGATGGCGAGAACGTGCTGGTCCTTCACCAGCAACAGCTCGTCCTTGAAGCCAGCCTGCTTCTTCAGGGTCGGAAGCACTTCGTTTCTGAAGAGGTTGTGGAACTCTTCGTTCTTATCCGTCGCGATATCAAATCGCACGCTGCGCGCGATCTGTCCCTTGTTCCCATTGGTGGTCTGCATTTTGGAAATCTCCATCACCCCGTTGGAATTCACCGGACCCCTGCGAGAGGGGCGTCATCGCAGCCCGGTCAGCGCCTCAAACTCCGGCGCTCGATCTGTCTTGTTTTCCCGTATGAGACAGCATAACACATCCAGCCTGAAAGAGAAGAATTTCACCGTAAGTGGCGTGTAGCAAAGGGCTTACTTGATGAGATCGAACCCCTTAAGTCCCGTGTCGCGGTAATAACTCCGAAGGAGTCCGAGGCGCGTTTCTTGAGCGAATCCATTGCTGACTTCCGCCGGATTTTCGGATAGTTTCTGATGGGGACTCGAACAAGGAGATTCAATGACAACCGCCACTCCCACCGCCACCGCCGCCGTCGCCGAGGAGCTCGTTGCCTTCTGCCGCACCGGACGCAACATGGACGCGATCAACACACTCTACTCGCCAGATATCGTGAGCGTCGAATCAATGGGCAACGAGCAAATGCCCCGTGAAATGAAGGGCATTGACGCGATTCGCCAGAAGAACAAATGGTGGGGCGAGAACAACGAAGTTCATTCTTCAGTCGTGGACGGCCCGTTCATAGGTGAGGACAAGTTCGCCGTCTATTACAACTATGACGTCACGTTTAAGCCGACAGGTCAGCGTACTCCTATGGAGGAAATGGCTCTGTACACGGTGAAGGACGGCAAAGTCGTACGCGAACAGTTCTTCTATAGAACGAGCCCCTGACCGCTCCTGCCTCGAGTGTCGCTGGGCATGACGCGATCGTCGCCATGGGTGCGACGATCGCGTCTGTTAGTTCGCGCGATCCGACCTCCTCGCAACGCGAGGCGATCGAGGCTCCCCTAGGGCCTGTCCTCGTCCTGGCCGGCCCCGGTGCAGGGAAGACCTTTTGCCTCATCGAGCGCATTCGATTCTTCGTCGAGAATCTTCGAGTCGACCCAGATCGAATCTGCGTCTTCACGTTCACCAACAAGGCGGCGGACGAGATCGCGTCGCGCCTCGAGCAGCTGGGCGCGCGCGCAGACCTCGTGAAGCGCGGGACCATCCATTCCTTTTGTGCGGAGTTGCTACGCGAGCTTGGCGCGCACGTCGCTCTCAAGCCTGGATTTGGCATCGCCGACCAGGAGGATCAGCTCTCTGTCCTCGGCCGGCTGGAGGGATATCGAAGATGGCACGGCCGAGTGCTGGCGCGATTTTCTGCGTATCGCTTTCGGGGAGATGAGCTGAGGGACGACGACATTGCCCTCTACGAGCGCTACAAGGAATTTCTCGCGACCCGAAACATGCTCGATTTCGACATGCTCGTGCTGAAGGCGGAACAACTCCTCGCAGACGAATCAATCGCGGCGCGGGTTCGACAGAGATGGTCCGCGGTGCTCGTCGACGAATTTCAGGATCTGAATCCCAGCCAGTATAAGATCATCCGCGCGCTCGCGAGCGAGCACCGAAACGTATTCGCCGTCGGCGACGACGAGCAGTCTATATACTCCTGGACCGGCGCTGACCCGAGCGTGTTTCGCGATTTTGCGAACGACTTCAACGTCGGCACCGAGGCGCAGCTTGGCGAGAACTGGCGCTGTCCTCGTCAGGTCGTCGATCTCGCGCGCCGGCTCGTCTCCAGCAATACTCCGATTTTTCACACCAGAAGGCACGCTGAGACGAGCCACGAATCTCCCTTCGGGGTAACGGCGCTGACTTTCGCGACGGAGGACTCCGAAATCGCGTGGATCATCGAGGACATTCGGCGCGATCGGAATGAGCATCAGCTGCCGTGGGGAGAGTTCGCGCTGCTGTACAGGAAGCACGAGATCGGAGACGGCGCCGAGGGCGGCTTTCTGACCGCGGGAATCCCCTGTCGTCTCGCGAACAAACGCGCACTGGCCGAGGATCCCGTCGTTTGCTACGTGATCGCCGCGTTGCGTGTGATCGCCAGTCCCAACGATGAGATTCACAAGGAAGGTTTTCTCAAGGTCGTGCTTCCCAAGACTCTCTTCGACAGCGCGCACGCCAAGGCTGAGGAACAGAAAGCGACGCTCATCCCGTATCTCGAGAAGATGGTGCGCACCCTTCCCAAAGAGCATGAAGATGCGCGCAAGATCTGGCGCAGCTTCTATGCTCTACGCAACCTCGCTGCGCTCGGTGCCCGCCACACCAGAATCGAGGATCTGGTAGAGGAGCTCCTGTCGCAGCGTGTAGGCGAGTACCGGACGCGGCTCGAGGAGCATCACGATGAGCTGTCGGATCCTGGAACGGACGACGACGTCATGAGGCTCGCCGATCGCCTTGCCGCCGCGTCAAAGAACGGACGCCCGCTCTGGATTCCGCGTCTCGGCGGTGTCGAGATCGCCCTCAAAGGAATTCTTTCCGGCGCCGGTCTTCGGAACGTGATCCTTGGCGGCGCTCGCCCGGAAGGCGCTTTGACTGTCGAGTTTCCAGACGCGTCGCCACTCGGCATCGCACTGGGAGTGTTCAAGGCGGTGCAGTACATGCGAAGCCGGTCTTTCGCAAATCATTTTCGGGATTTCACAACTGTTGATCTCGAGACGACAGACCGCGACACATTGCGCGCGGAGATCGTGGAGATCGCAGCGGTGCGGGTCCGCGACGGCAAGATTACCGACCGGTTCCAATCGCTTGTCAGACCGCGGGTTCCCATCGCGGATCAAGCCTTCAAGAAGCACAAGCTCGACGACAAGGTGCTCGCATCGGCGCCTTTCTTCGAGGAGATCTGGCCGGCATTCCGGGAGTTCTGTGGCACCGACGTTTGCGTTGCTCACAACGGCTATGTCTTCGACTTCCCGATTCTTCGGCGGATGAGCGACGGCCTCCCGGGGCCGGATCTCGTGACGTACGATACGCTCGTGCTCGCGCACGAGCTGCACGCAGGGGGTGCGAGGCTCGAGGATCTCGCGCGAGTGTACGGCGTCAATCCTGGTGAGGCTCACCGCGCTCTGGGCGATTGCCTGACACTGGTTGGCGTATTCCTCCGACTTGGCGAGGCCAAAGTCGCGCGCGCCCGAAAAACCGCGCTCGTCAACCTGCTCGATCATCTCGGTGTCGCCCTCGCGCTCAGCGACGAGGAGACCCTTTATCCAGAAGCGAAGCTTCTCCGCAGACTCTCACGCTCCTTCGCCCTCGGCCGCTACAGCGACTGCCTCGAGTTCTACAGGTTGGAGCGAGAGGAATCGGGAGATCCGACTCTTCCAACTGTCGACGAGCTGATCGACCGACTGGGCGGCGAAAGAGCGATGAATCGCCTCCGGGCGGAAAAGACCGCCGAACAGCGATACCCTCACGCGATGCACAGACTCAGGCCGCTGCTGGATCAGTGCGCGGGCCAGCCACTCGCGCAGCAGCTCGCCGACTTTCTCGACCGGGTGGTGTTGTCGCTTTCAGATCGAGTCGAGCGTGACCCGGCGCGCGTGAATCTTCTCACACTGCACTCAACCAAGGGGCTCGAGTTTTCGCGCGTCTACGTCGTGGGAGCCGAAGACGAACAGCTTCCGGGCCAGCGCGACGTGAGCAAGCGCGACATCGAAGAAGCCCGCCGGCTCCTCTACGTCGGGATGACTCGCACCAAGGATCGGTTGATTCTCACCCGTGTAGAGGCGAGGGGAGGGAAGCCGACTGGTCGACACCGTTTTCTGGACGAGATGGGGCTCGTGCCGCGCGCCCCAGCGAAAAAACAATCTGAGCCATTGAGGGCCCAATGAGCATCGCCGACACGCTGCTACCAGAGTTCGATCAGGAAATGGCTACGACGCGCAAAGTCCTGGAGAGGGTGCCAACCGAAAAGGGCCAGTGGAAGCCGCATCCGAAGTCCTTTTCCCTCGGCCATCTCACGCAGCTCGTCGCTGGTATGCCCGGCTGGATTACAAATGCCGTGACTGAAACCTCGCTGAACCTGGGCGGCTATCCTGGCTACAGCTACGAGAAAACGGAAAACCTGCTCAAGTCGTTCGACAAGCACGTGAGCGAAGCTCGCAAGGCGATTGCCTCAGCCAAGGATTCGGACTTTAACGTGACGTGGTCGCTGAAGCACGGCGATCGCGTGATCTTCTCAATGCCTCGCGGGCCGGTCGTGAGACAAACCATCAATCACCTGGTGCACCACCGTGGTCAGCTTACCGTTTATCTCAGGCTGATCGATGTCCCTGTTCCGTCGATCTACGGACCGACAGCTGACGAACCGATGCCTGCTTTTTCGGGAAAGTCATAGGGTCGGCTTCAAGACCATCGCGGCGACTACCGAGGCCATGATCGCCAGGTAGATGAGCTGCACCGTCCAGAGCTTGCCACCGGCTTCCGCGAGCGATTGATCGCTCGTGCCTTCGGCGGAGGCAAGTTGTGCCAGCTCCATCGTGCGCTTCCTGATGAAAACGGCGCCGAAGACGAAGTGGAGCACAATTCCGGCGAAGCCCCACAGGACCCAGAAGGTGTAGAACCCGATATCCGCCATCCCGACCATCGCGACGCCACTGAGCAGCACGAGGCCCGACGCCGGTCCGGCGACCATCTGACCGTAGACCGTTGAGTGGCGGAGTAATACGGCAAGGATAGCACGATTGCGCTCGCGCCTGACGCGCCAGATCAGGACCGCCAGGCAAGTGACACCACCAATCCACGCAATCACCGATAGAACATGGATGAATTTCAGAACGTTGTACGCATTGAACACCCATCACCCCAAAGTTGTCGACGCCCTAGAATAATCCGATCCTTGAGTAGATTCAACTATTGAGGCAATACAGCTGTTTCTGCCATTGAATCAAGGCAGAGCTTGCGGCAATATTCCAGCGTGGCCAGGGACAAAGCAGCGCTCGCGGCGGAGACGTGGGAGCGCATGTTCGATTTCTTCATTCGCACCAGCGCCCAACGCGTGAAGGTGTTGGCTCGCATGGGATTGACGCCGAACGATGCCCGTGCGCTCAGCGCTCTCGACGTCACCAAGGGCCGCACCATGCGGTCGCTCGCCGATGAATGGGGCTGCGACGCCTCGAACGCCACGCTGATCATCGACCGGCTGGAAAAGCGCGCCTTGGCCGAGCGGAGGGCGATGCCGGGAGACAGGCGCGTCAAGCTGGTGGTCCTCACTCCCGCCGGACTGAAAACGCGCCAGCGGCTCCTCGACGGAATGTACGACCCACCGCCCGAGGTGTTGGCGCTTCCACGTGCCTCCCTCGAGGTGCTTCGAAGTGCGCTGCCGCCCGGCAACAATCCCCGGCGGGAAAAATGGTGAATCATGAACCAGCGGGGCCGTCGGATCGCGTCGAATGGCGCGTAACGGTAGGCGGCGAAGAGACGAGCGCGGTGTTCGAGCCGGCAACAACGTCGGACGAGGGAATAGTGTTCGTCTGCGCCCACGGTGCCGGCGGGAACATGAGCGACCGTGGGATGCTGCAGACGGCGAATGCGCTTCGTTCGCGGGGAATGGGCGTCCTACGGTTCAACTTTCTCTACAAGGAGAAGGGTTCAGGCCGTCCTGATCCAATGCCAAGCCTCAAGAATTGCGTGACGGCCGTCGTGGAGCGCGTGCGCGACGAGCTCAAGCCCAGGACACTTCTGATCGGTGGGCGCTCAATGGGAGGGCGTGCGGCATCCATGCTCGCCGCCGATGGATTCGAGTGTGATGGACTGCTCCTTCTCGCCTATCCGCTGCACCCCGCGGGCCTGCCGGATAAACTGCGCGATGCGCACTTGCCGGCGATCCGCGTACCCGTCCTCTGCTTCAGCGGAACGCGCGACGCGCTATGTCGAAGGGACTTGATGGAGGCGGCGCTAAAGACGGTAAAGACCAGTTGGGTGATGCACTGGGTCGAGGGGGCAGACCACAGTTTCCATGTGCTCAAATCATCCGGCAGAACGGACGGCGAAGTGCTGATTGAGATTGCCAACGCCGCCGAGGCGTGGGCGGCACGACTGAAATAGGAGGGCTTTGGTGAACGCCTCAGCAATGAGATACCTGGAGCGCTGTGGAAAAAACAATTTCGACCGGTCGATTCAGAGGCGCTCTATTCGACGACCATATGGAGCCCCGGTTCGCAGGTTGCCGCTACGGGAGCCCTACCCTGAACCGGAGCGAACTGGCATGTCGATATTTGAGCCCTCGAGATCCCCCTGGACCGGCAGGATGCTGAGCATCCTCCGCATCGTCGGGGCAGTCGTTTACATATCTGTCGGAACCATGAAGCTCTTCGGCTTCCCGCCGCCTCCTCCGGGAATGCCGCCGTTCGGTCTGCTGTCGCTGCTGGGAATCTCTGGCATTCTGGACACGTTCGGTGGATTGCTGATCCTGTTGGGCTTGTTCACCCGCCCAGTATCCTTCCTGCTGGCCGGAGAAATGGCAGTAGCCTATTTTCAGAGCCACCTCCCGATCTCGGTGTACCCGACGACGAACCTGGGTATACCAGCCATACTCTACTGCTTCATCTACCTCTATTTCGTTTTCGCCGGAGCGGGCCCATGGAGCGTCGATGCGATGATTGCGCGCAAAAAGGGCGGTAACCGGTATTGACCGACGTCGCGACATCAGCCGAGCACCCGGTAGCATCGGCGACACCGGCAGCGAAGCCGGGGCGCCGGCAGTACGACCGCTCGATCGTCGAGGGGCCGCTCCTTCCAGCGGTCTGGAAGCTCGCCTGGCCCACGATGCTCACCAACATCGTCGGTGGGCTTCAAGGGATGGTCGATCAGGCGCTGGTCGGAAACCTGGTCGGATACAAGGCCAACGCCGCGATCGGCGTCAGCATGCAGATGTGGCTCATTGTCATGATCTTCATCTCGTCCCTGTTCAGCGGAATGAGCGTCCTCGTATCACGCTTCGCCGGAGCTGGTGACCATGAGATGGTGGACCGCACGGTCTATCAGGCGTTCGTGACTGCGATCGGGCTCGCGCTCTTGGTGATGGCGCCGATCGGCTATTTCGCGGCGCCGTGGCTGCTCGATTTCGTGAATGCCGCGCCGGAAGTGAAAGCGGAAGCGCTGCCGTTTCTGCGCACGATGTTCGTGTTCAGTGGCGGCATGCTCGTCTTCTTCATGTTGAGCGGCGCGCTTCGCTCCGCCGGCGATGCACGTACTCCGATGGTGATCGGCATCGCTCTCACCGCGCTGAATCTCGTACTCAACATCGTGCTGATTCGCGGGCTCGGCCCCATCCCCGCCTTCGGAACGCAGGGAGCGGCGATGGGAACCTGCATCGCGTCGGGGCTGCTCGCGGTCTACGCGCTAGCGAAGCTGTGGTATGGTGGCTGGGTCGTCTCGTTCCCGCGTGGTCGCGGTTACGGTCCGGACTGGGCGATCATCCGGGAGTTATTCCGGTTCGGGCTCCCGACGGGCTTTCAGGGAATCGCGATGAACATCGGCGGCGTGTTCATGCTGGCGTTCATCGGCTCGCTCGCGCAGAGTGCTGCGGCCCAGGCTGCCTTCGCCGTCTGCTATTCGCAGCTCTTCTCGCTCGTAACCTGGACTTCGGTCGGCCTCATGGGCTCTGCTGCCGCGATGGCCGGACAGAATCTCGGCGCGGGCAAACCTGATCGCGCGGCGGCCGCCGTACACGTCGCTGCCCGCATCGGACTCTCGAGTGCGGCCATCGTTGGCACTTTCTTTCTGTTTCTACCGCGCCAGTTGCTGGCGGTGTTCGGGATGCACGATCCCGTCGTCGTCGAGATCGGGGTCCAGCTGCTGCGAGTGCTGAGCGTATCTGGACTCCTGATCGCAGCGGCGCTCACGTACACGGGCGGACTTCAGGGAACCGGCGACACCAAGAGCCCGCTCTATATCTCGATCATCTCACAGGTCGCGGTGCCGCTTGGTATTTGTTTCATAATCAAGCAGACCGGAACTCTGCAGCCGATCCATATCTGGATTGCCATTCTGATCGGACACGCGACGCGGTGTGCGCTCAGCGTGCTGCGATTCAATCAGGGGCGGTGGCGGACCATTGCAGTCAATATCGGTGGCGCCGGTCGCTCTAGTCCTTGAGGAAGTACTCGACGGTGGAGACCACGCGTACTGTCTTGTTGATCTGACTCTCGGCCGCGATTCCCGGGGCCTGGTCCCTCGGCAGGATCTCGAACACTCCCTGATAGGCCTGGCGAATTCCGCCCAGCTCGCTGTGTGAATCCCGCGCAAACTGCTCGGCCGCTTCGCGCGCTCGAGCGGTTGCATCGGCTATCATCTGGGGCTTGAGCTTGTTGAGGCCGGTGAACACGAAGGTCGGGCCTCCGCCCGGTCCCCGGTATTCCGGCCCCGATGAAACGACAACACCGATTGCGGCGAGCTCGCCGATCTGCTGGCTCGCGGCAAGCACGAGATCAGGGTGTTGCGACCGTACCATTAGAGTCTCACGAATGACGTACCGATTCGTCGGGGGACGCTGAGGGCCGTATTCGTTGGCGAGCGCATCGCTCACTGAGAATCCGGTGAGCTCGACCTGACTCGTGTCGATTCCGTGCTTCACCAGGAACTGGCGCACACCTGAGATGCTTGCCTCGAGCTTCGTGTGCGCTGCCGCGAGATTATTGTCCGCGCCCACTACGCTGAGCGGCCAAATCGCCAGATCGGCCTTGGCTTCGCGTTCGGTCACTCCTTTTACAGTGACATATCGATCCGCCGTGCGCGCCTTTGCCAGGCCGTTGCCGGCGAGGAATCCGGCGAGGGAAATCCCCAGCGCAAGGATGAGGGCGCGTATGGTCGCTGAGCTCATGTGTAACGGTCTACGGTATGATCGTCCCCGTCATCGGTATTGCACCACCCGCAGGCCAGACTGTCTCACCGACTCTCTTCAGGTTCATCTCGAAGAACTGAACTGGATCCTTCCCGGCCGAGATGTATTCGCCGATCTCGCGCCAGGTGTCGGGTTTGATGACCGCGGTGTAGCGGATTTTCATCGGCCCGGCGGGGATCTCCCACACGTAGCCGTCGGCGTTCGGCACCAGCGGAAAATCGCCGGCTCTCCCCTGGGCGTACGAATGCAGCGTGTAGGCTTTGGTGGCGGGGTCGTACGAGATGACGCCGAAGGCATTGAACGAAACCTTGCCATCCGCGTCGTACCCGCGCCCTTCGGCGACCTTGATAGACCCGTCCAGAAACGGTCCGATTCGCTCTGTCTGCGTGATGGCGTGTTTTTCGCCGGAGCGAAGAATGGTCCACGCATCGCCCCTCCACACCCCATCCATCCTCGCGAGCGGGCGCATCGCTTCACGCTGCGCCGCGATCAAAACGGCTGGGCTTGGCGGCGCCTGCGCTACGGTGCGTGAGCCAGTCAGCAACGAAAGTGCAAGAACACCGGTGGCCGGAATTCGGTAGCTCATCTTGCCTTCCTCATCGTGGGAGCTGTCGATAAAGTAGCCTCAATTCAGGAACATCAGGTAGTGGAACAGGTGTCGCAAGCGTGTGGAGCGCGATCACGATGGTCGTCCCGGCGTACGCATTGCAGTCGATAGCAGATACGATTGTCGACGAACTCAGCGAAAACGAACGGAGGTTAGAATGTTGGGAGACAACGAAGCGACGGCCACTATTCCTGTAAAAAACCTGGGAGCGGCCAGGAAATTTTACGAAGAGACCCTCGGCCTCAAGCTGGTGCATACCGAGGGAGAGGAAGCCGTATCCTACAAGAGCGGAAACACCCACGTCCTGGTTTATCACTCCCAGTACGCGGGCACCAACAAGGCGACCGCCGCGACCTGGATGGTCTCCGATATCGAGTCCCTGGTGAAAGATCTCAAGGCCAGGGGCGTCTCCTTCGAGCACTACGACATGCCAGGAGTGACGCGAACGGGAGACATACACCTCGCGGGACCGCTCAAGAACGCATGGTTCAAGGACCCGGACGGGAACATCATCGCTCTGGTCAGCGAGCAATAGCTACTTCGTGATCCTGTTGTGAACGAGCGCGAGGGCACCATCCTCGCGCTCTGCTTCACACCTCGATCTGCGGAGACCCCACAGCTGCTCCGCGAGCGAAAGATTCTGTACGATCGACGAAGCGGCCGCCGCGCCCGCTGAGGAAACCAGGGCCGTAGCCGAATCGAGGGCGGCGGCAACCTGTGGCGCCTGGGCGGCGAGGCAGCGGCGCGTCGAGGAAACCGTCATCTGCAGCAGATTCCTGCTCCGCCGAGCCTGCTCGGTTATCGAGAGGCCGGGTTGCGTCGGATCGAGCGCGATGACGCTGTCGGTGAGAATCATCCGT
>Ga0307312_10000605_pt1 | contig 17160 bp, 12 predicted proteins | sample ER_DNA_202_FD_194489 | JGI IMG/M metagenome (GOLD analysis project Ga0307312, IMG submission 194489) | Bulk soil microbial communities from the East River watershed near Crested Butte, Colorado, United States - ER_DNA_202 | ecosystem: Environmental > Terrestrial > Soil > Floodplain | place... | reverse complement strand
AAATAGCGGATTTCGCGGGTCAGTCCGCGCAAATAGCGCCGATAGAATTTGCCGTCGGTATCGCCGAGCACCAGAGGGGCCTGCGATAACAGCGAGATCACTCGCCGCGCCAGCACGTCGGCGCGGCGGCCTACCGGCCGCCGCTTCTGCGCCGGATTTGAAATCCAGTCGTCGACCAGCGAGCGGGCGTTGGCGCGGGTCAGCGCGGTATCGGCGGCGCGCAGGTGCCGCAGCCATCCGAAGCCGAGCAGCGCCACCTCCCAATCTTCCGAGGGCGGCTCGAGATCGAAGATCGAGCGCCCGTGGCAGGTCACGATCTTGCCGGCGAACACGAAGCGGCCGGCATAGATTTCGGCCGCGCGGGTGGCGTCGGCGGTGCGCAGGTCATGCGGGGCGATGATCAGCCGATCGGTGCGGCCCGGCCACAGCCGCGACAGTGCCACCGAGCCGCCGCTTGCGCGCGCGATCAGGTTCCGCGCGAAGCGGCCCATGATCAGCGTCGAGATGCGTCTGCGTTGAGCGACCGACACGCCCTGCCTTGGCTGGGAGAAATTTTCTGCGAATCCTTTTAATCCGGAAACGCGGCCAAGACACCATCTTGAAAGCGCGCGAATCAGCGGTCCGACGCGAAAATACGGTGCAAAATCAGGATTTAACCAACCGTGCCGCGTAGAAGCCGTCGAGCCCGCTCAAGCGGGGGTCTGGATGCGGCAGGTGGCAGGGCAGTGTCCGCAGGTCGCCCTCGGCGGTCAGGGTCTCGGTGAGGCCTGCGACCTCGCCGGCTTCGATCGGTGCGCGGCGGATGGCGGGTTCGGATGCCAGAAGGGCTGAGATCGCCTGCTCGCCCTCTTCCGGTTCCAGCGAGCAGGTGCAGTAGACCAGCGTCCCACCCGGCCGGAGCAGCGCGACCGCCTTTTGCAGCAAGCGTTTCTGGAGCGCCGCGAGCGCGGCGATATCCGCTTCCTGACGGAGCCAGGCAACATCAGGGTGGCGGCGGATAGTGCCGGTCGAGGTGCAGGGAGCGTCAACCAATATGCCGTCGAAGCCGCCGTTGAGATTTCCGGCCTGCCATTCGGTTGCATCCGTCACCACGGTGTCCACCTCCAGCGCCAGCCGCGCGAGATTGTCGCGCAACCGCGCCATGCGCGGGGCCGAACGATCCACCGCGGTGACGCGCGCCCCGGCCTGCGCGAGTTGGGCGGTCTTGCCGCCGGGCGCGGCGCAGAGATCGACGATCCTCTTGCCGGCGACGTCGCCGAACAAGCGCGCCGGCAGCGCGGCGGCGGCGTCCTGCACCCACCATTGGCCATCGGAAAAGCCCGGCAGCATGGTCACCGAGCCCTGCAGCAGCGTTCGCACCGACCCCGTCGGCAGCGTTTCGCCGTGCAGGCGGCTCGCCCATTGCGCGGCATCGGACTTCACGGTGATATCGAGCGACGGCTCGTGGCTGATCGCTTCAGCGATGTCCCGCGCAACGCTCTCGCCATAGTGGGCGATCCAGCGCCTCAGGAGCCACTCGGGAATATCGAGCGTCTGCGACCGCACCTCCTCGATCAGCGGCTTTCCCTCGCGGGCGCAACGGCGCAGGACCGCATTGACGAGCCCGGCATATTTCGCAGCCCGCCGGTCCGACTGCACCAGCCGCACCGACAGATCGACCGCGGCATGATCGGGCACATCCATCCAGAGGATCTGCGCAGCGCCGATCAAGAGCGCGCTCTGCGCGCGCGGCGCATCGGTGGGAACGCCGCGATCGAGCAGCCGCGACAGCACGTGGCCGAGCGTGCCGAGCCGCCGCAGGATCGTCGCCACCAGCCGCCGCATCAAGGCGCGGTCGCGATCGGCCAGCGCCTTCAATCCAGGATGGGCGGCGGCGCCCTCGAGCTGCTCGTCCAGCGTCCGGTGCTTATGCAGCACGCCGTCGAGGATATCGGCTGCGATCCGCCGCGCCGTGAGCCCGGGCACCTCGGATGGCAGGGCGAATCTTTGAGGAGGCATGGAGCGGGAACATCTCGGAGAGGATAGCGACTGGCGTTTGACGCTCATGCCATCGAAAGGAAAAACATCTGTGCCACGCGATTATGCCAAATGTAAGAATCGCGCTGGCGATTTCACGATCGCCGTACCATCTGTATGCCGAAGCCTTGAATTTGCGGCCAATCGCGCGGCTGGAATTTGCAATGACTGACGATTCTTCACGGCCCGCCACGGCCGCATGGCCGTCGGAACGCAAGCAGCTGACGCCGGCGGCAAAGCGCGCGTTAGCCGAGGCCGAAGCGCGCAGGAAAGCCGCGGAAGCAAACGCCAGGCCTATGGCAAAGGAGTTTCAGGGCCCGAAGGGACCGGAACCGACCCGCTATGGCGACTGGGAGAACAAAGGCCTCGCCTCGGATTTTTGAACCAAGCAAAAAGCCGCGCATCGGCGCGGCTTTTCAGATTCATGCGGGTCATTCCGGGGCGCGAGTGAAAACGAGCGAACCCGGAAACTCGAGATTCCCCGATGTGCAATTGCACATCTGAGGTCTGGTTCTTCGCACCATCCCGGAATGACGAAGGTGGTATCAGTGCGACACCACCACCGTGGTGCCGACGGAGACGCGTCCGAACAGGTCGCTGATATCCGAATTCAACATGCGGATACAGCCATACGAGACGAAACCGCCGATCGAGCCCGGCGCGTTGGTGCCGTGGATCGCGTATTCTCCACCCGCCAGCGTCATCGCGGCGACGCCCATCGGATTGCGCGGCGAGCCCCCGGGAATGACGGCCGGCATAGACGGCTTGTCACGCCTTACTTCGCTCGGCGGCGACCAGGCCGGATTGAGATACTTGCCGTCGATCTGGGTGGTGCCGGCCCATTGCTTGCCGGCCCTGCCGACGCCGACCGGGTAGCGCATGGCGTGGCCCTGACCGACAACGAGATAGAGCCGGCGCTCATTGGTCTTGATCACGATGGTTCCCGGCGAATAGTCGCCCCGGAAACCGACCACGTCCGGCCGCGCCTCGGCCTGTGTTCCGCCCAAAATGCCGACCCCGATGGTGGCCGCCAGCGCCACCGCAATCCTCAAGGACATCACTCTCTCCGTTTTCGCTACCGTTACCCCCGCCGGGGCCGTCAATTTCTCGCAAAAACCCTGCAAACCGACGGTTTGCCCGCGCATTGTTAACCGCTCGCGCTAACCGACAGGTTTCCGCGAGGCTGGGCGGCCGCTCCGCCGCTGGCGATAGAATGAAAATGTTGGAAACAAAGTAAATGTCCTGAAAACAACACTCGCCGAAAAACGTACCGCCGCGGCAAGCCGCCGCTGACGATTACGTGAGGGACCGGGGAAGGAGGGGTGAGTTACGCGGCCACTTGTCCCGGACGCGGTGCAACGCCTCTTCGGCGCTGCTCCGCAGAGCCGGGACACAGGAAGGCAGGATGACTATTTTGCGGTCTGGACCCCGGATCTGCAGCGCAAAACGCCGCAACGCGGCGCGCTGCGCAGCATCCGGGGAACGGAATCCGCAAGCCTAGGCGGAGGCGTCCTTTTTGTTCTGGCGGTGCTTGACCAGATCGTCGACCACGGCGGGATCGGCCAGTGTCGAGGTGTCGCCGAGACTGCCCGGCTCGTCCTCGGCGATCTTGCGCAGGATACGGCGCATGATCTTGCCGGAGCGGGTTTTCGGCAATCCAGGCGCGAACTGAATCTGATCGGGAGACGCGATCGGGCCGATGTCCTTGCGCACCCATGCCACCAATTCCCGGCGCAATTCCTCGCTCGGCTCGGTGCCGGCCATCAGCGTTACATAGGCGTAGATGCCCTGACCCTTGATGTCATGCGGATAGCCGACGACGGCGGCTTCCGAGACTTTTGCGTGCGCCACCAGCGAGCTTTCGACTTCGGCGGTGCCCATGCGGTGCCCGGAGACGTTGATCACGTCATCAACGCGCCCGGTGATCCAGTAGTAGCCGTCGGCGTCGCGGCGGCAGCCGTCGCCGGTGAAGTATTTGCCCTTGTAGCTGGAAAAATAAGTCTGTTCGAAGCGGGCGTGGTCGCCATAGACCGTGCGCATCATCCCCGGCCAGGATTTGGCGATGCAGAGATTGCCCTGGGCTTCGCCTGACAGCACCTTGCCGTCGGCATCGACGATTTCAGGCACCACGCCGAAGAACGGCTGCGTCGCCGAACCCGGCTTGAGTTTGGTGGCGCCGGGCAGCGGCGTAATCAGAATGCCGCCGGTCTCGGTCTGCCACCAGGTATCGACGATCGGGCAGCGCTGGTCGCCGACCACGCGGTGATACCATTCCCACGCTTCCGGATTGATCGGCTCGCCGACGCTGCCGAGCAATCGCAGACTCTTGCGCGAGGTTTTCTTGACCGGCTCATCGCCGGCCTGCATCAGCGCGCGGATCGCGGTCGGCGCGGTGTAGAAGATGTTGACCTTGTGCTTGTCGATTACGTTCCAGAACCGCGAATTATCGGGATAATTCGGCACGCCTTCGAACATCAGCGTGGTCGCGCCGTTCGCCAGCGGCCCGTAGAGAATATAGCTGTGGCCGGTGACCCAGCCGACGTCGGCGGTACACCAGTAGATATCGCCCTCGTGATAGTCGAACACGTATTGATGCGTCAGCGACGCGAACACCAGATAGCCGCCTGACGTGTGCAGCACGCCCTTGGGCTGGCCGGTCGATCCCGAAGTATAGAGGATGAACAGCGGATCCTCCGCGTGCATGTGCTCGCACGGGCATTCCGTCGTCACCATCCTGGCGGCGTCGTGATACCAAAGATCGCGCGAGGGGTTCATGTCGACGGCTGCACCCGTGCGCTTGACCACCACGACCCAATCAACGCCGCAGGTCTTGGCAACCGCGGCGTCGACATTGGCCTTCAGCGGCACTTTCTTGCCGCCACGCAGGCCCTCGTCGGCGGTGATGATTATCTTGGATTGGCAGTCGGTGATGCGCTGCGCCAGACTGTCAGGTGAAAAGCCCGCGAAAACCACCGAGTGGATCGCGCCGATCCGCGCACAGGCCAGCATCGCATAGGCGGCTTCCGGAATCATCGGAAGGTAGATGGTGACGCGGTCACCCTTCTTGACGTTGCGGGTGCGCAGGATGTTGGCCATCCTGCAGACCTCGTCATGCAGCTGCCGATAGGTGATGTGCTTTGACTCCGAGGGATTGTCCCCCTCCCAGATGATGGCGGTCTGGTCGCCGCGGGTGTGCAGATGGCGGTCGATGCAGTTCCACGCGACATTGAGGACGCCGTCCTCGAACCATTTGATCGAAATGTTGCCGGGGGCGAAGGATGCGTTCTCGACCTTGGTGAAGGGCTTCATCCAGCCGATGCGCTTGGCTTGTTCGGCCCAGAACCCGTTGGGATCCTTGACCGAGCGCGCATACATCTCCTGGTACTTGGCCTGATCGGCCCAGGCGCGCCTGGCCCATTCCGCAGGCACGTCATAAATTTTCTCGGACATCTCACTCCCTCCACCCAAGCGGCCAGCGAACGCGGGCACCGCAAGCCATCTTCATTGTTACAACGATTATGCGTCGGGCCGGCCAGCGCCGACAAGCGGAACGAATACGACCTTCGGCGAGGCTTCGCCATGCGCGGGAGCCGCGATGGTGAGACGGGGCGTCGACGGGCCGCGCGCGGCGCTTTGGCTCGCCATTCACGATCGCGTTGCCGGACGGTCAAAACGCCGCATGGCGGCCCTGCCGGTTCGGTTAACGGTAACCAGGAACCGTAGTTTGCGGAGAATGGGCTGGCGCTCGCGGCGATTACCCCCTAAATGGCCTCCCCGGGCCAAAGCGGCCTGCCGGAACAAAACAACAAGAACCGGCATTAGCAGAGCGTATCAGGAGCAAGGCGTCTAAAGTCATGATGGATCAGCAGAATTTCGAGGCTGCGGGGCCCGTTTCCGCCGATCCTGCCGTTGCTCTGGCGAAAGCGCTCGGTCAACTGCCCAAGGCGCCCGCATCCAAGCCCAAGCTCAATGGCAAGACTTCTGTCGAATCCCTGGCCCAGGAACACGGCCTGAAGCTCGGCGACCAGAACGAATTGACCATCCGCCGCATCAGGCGCGGGAAAAGCTATTCATTCGTTCGCGCCAACGGCAGGCCGATCCGCCACACCGGGACCATCAGACGCCTCCACTCGATGGCGGTGCCCCCGGCCTACGCCGATGTCCGCTATTCGCCCGATCCCAGCTCGCATTTGCAGGCCGTCGGCCGCGATGCCGCCGGGCGGCTGCAATACCGCTATCATTCCGATTGGGAAAAGGTGCGCGAACACCGCAAGGCCCACCGGCTGGCGCGGCTGGTCGCGGCACTTCCGAAAATTCGCCGCAACGTCTCGCAGCATCTCAAGGGCGACGCCCCGACCCGCGAATTCGCGCTTTCGGCGGTGATCGAACTGATCGCGCGCACCGCGATCCGTCCGGGCAATGAATCCTACGCCCGTCTCAACGGCACCCGCGGCGCCACCACGCTTTTGAAGTCGAATGTCGCGCTGGAAGACGATTGCGTCGTGCTGACCTTCAAGGGCAAGGGCGGCAAGGCCGTGCGCAAGGAGTGCGATGCCGCCAAGCTGGTGCGCGCCATCGGCATCCTGCGCGGCCTGCCGGGCAAGCGGATGTTCCAGTACCGGGACGGTTCCGGCAACGTCCGCGCCGTCTCGACCACGCAGGTCAATGCGTTCCTGCGCGAGATCGCCGGCATCAAGATTTCGCTGAAGGATTTTCGCACGCTGATGGCGTCCGCCGTGGTGCTGGAATCGCTGTCGCGGATTTCACCGGCGGCAAGCGCCCGCGGCCGCCGCAGGCAAGTATTGGAAGCGGTGCGCGCCGCGGCCGATGAATTGTCGAACACGCCGGCGATCTGCCGCAAGAGCTACGTGCACGATACCATCGTGACTGCGTTCGAGGACGGCATCCTCGAGCGTTTTGCAGCGACGATGAAGGGCTATCGCTCGCAATCGAAACGCGAGCAGCTGCTGGCGCAAGTGGTTGCGACGGCGGCGGCGTAATCCTTCCACATGACGTAATCTTCTCCTCATGGTGAGGAGCGCGTCTTCGCGCGTCTCGAACCATGAGCTGGCGCATCTATCGAGACGGCGCCAACGCGCTTCCTCAGGATAAGGGCGGACTAAATCCCGCCCATCTTGCAGACGATCTTCCACTCCTCCGCCCTCACCGGCTGAACCGATAGCCGCGAATATTTTACCAGCGCCATGTCGCTCAGTCGCTTGTCGGCCTTGATCGCGGCCATTGTTATCGGCGTTTTCAATGGCTTATCCGCTTTGAGATCGACGCAAACAAACTTGCCGGTCTTGTCGGTCGGATCGGGATAGGCCTCCTTGATGACTTCCGCGATGCCGACAATCTCCTTGCCCTCGTTGGAGTGATAGAAAAAGACGCGGTCGCCTTTCTTCATGTTCACGAGATTCTGCCGCGCGGTGAAATTGCGCACGCCGGTCCAGGCTTCGCCCTTGGCGCCTTTTGCGACCTGCTGATCCCACGACCAGCTCGAGGGTTCGGATTTCACCAGCCAGTAATTCATGACGCGCCACCATCCGCCGTCATGGCCGGACTTGTTCCGGCCATCCACGCCTTTGCTTCGTCTCTAATATCAAGACGTGGATGCCCGCGAGGTCAAGGGAGGAGACGCGCTACGCGCTTCTGCGCGGGCATGACGAGTAAAACTATTCCTCCGCCTTGAATGGGCGCGTCAGCAGGCTTTCGATCGCCGCATCGATCGTCATCGCTCCGCTCAGGATCGCCGCAACGGCGTTTGATACCGGCATATCGACATTTTGCGAAGCCGCCAGTTCGATCAGCACCGGTGCGGTGAATTCGCCCTCGGCCAATTTATCGCGCGGCGGCGGCTCGCCGCGCGCTAGCGCGACGCCGAGCGCGAAATTGCGCGACTGCGGGCTGGAACAGGTCAGGATCAGATCGCCCAAGCCCGAAAGCCCCGCCATGGTTTCGCTGCGCGCGCCGCAGGCACGCCCCAGCCGCGTCAGTTCGGAGAAGCCGCGCGTGGTCAGCGCCGCCTGCGCGGACGCGCCCAATTTCCTGCCGACCACGATTCCGGCCGCGATCGCGAGCACGTTTTTCGCCGCGCCGCCGATCTCGACCCCGCGCACATCCGTGGTGTGATAGGGCCGGAAGGTCGAAGATCCCAGTGCCTGGACCAGCGCGCTGGCAAGAGTCTCGTCTTTGGTCGCCAGGGTGACAGCCGTTGGCAGGCCGCGCGCCACGTCCTCGGCAAAACTCGGCCCCGACAGGATGGCGGGTATCGCGTTGACTGCTGTTTCCGCGATCACCTCGGTCATGAATTTGTGGGTGCCGCGCTCGATCCCCTTGGCGCAGGCGATGACGGGTTTTGTCGTGGCGAGATGCGGCGCCAGCGCGGCGACGGCCTCGCGCAAATTCTGCGCGGGCGTTGCGATCAGGACGATGTCGGCAGCCGCGGCAACGGCGATATCGTCAGTCACCTTGACGCCCGCCTCCAGCTTCACGCCCGGCAGCTTTGGATTTGCCCGCGTGGCGGCGATTTCAGCCGCGGTAGCGGCGCTGCGCGCGTGGAGCACGACATCGCGTCCGGACCGCGCGGCGACACCGGCCAGCGCCGTCCCCCACGCCCCGGCGCCGATCACACTGACTGATTGAAACGAGGCCATCGCCCGGCCTCAGCTGCGCTCCCTCGCCCCGCGCTTGCGGGGAGAGGGTTGGGGTGAGGGGCTGCTTCCACAAACACCGGGTGTGCGGAGAGTCCCCCTCACCCGGATTTTTCGCTGCGCGTAAAATCCGACCTCTCCCCGCAAGCGGGGCGAGGTAAGAAAGAGGCACCGGCTCGATTTACCGTGCATGCGTCAAAATCCCGCGCGGGTATTGGAAAATCGCGCCGGCGCCGTGGCGTTGGCATCGAGCAGCCAGCGCGCGCGGGCTGCAGCATCCATCGTGTCGGTCAGGCCAATCGCCAAGCGCTCCGCGCCGGCCCAGGCGATCATCGCGCCATTATCGGTGCACAACGCCGGCGGCGGGATGATCAGCGTGGTCTGCGCTGTTGCGGCGACATCCTGCAGCGCGCCGCGGATCGCCTGATTGGCGGCGACGCCGCCGGCGGCGACCAGCGCGCGCGGCGGGCCGAACTGTTCGTGAAACAGCTTTAGGCCGACGCTCAGCCTGTCCGCCGTCGATTCCAGCACCGCGGCCTGAAAGCTGGCGCAGAGATCGCTGATGTCCTGCGGCTGCAGCGGCGTCAGCCGACTGGCCTCGTTGCGCACGGCGGTCTTTAATCCCGATAGCGAGAAATTGGCATCGGCGCGGCCGAGCATCGGCCGCGGAAATGTGAACCGTTTGGCGTCGCCGCCGCTGGCGGCGCGTTCCACCTCCGGTCCGCCCGGATAGGGCAGCCCAAGCATTTTTGCGACCTTGTCGAAGGCCTCTCCCATGGCGTCATCGACGGTGGTGCCGAGACGGACATATTTTCCGACGCCGACAACCGCGACGATCTGGGTGTGACCGCCGGAGGCGAGAAACAGGCAATAGGGAAACGCCAGCGCGCAAGTCAGCCGCGGCGTCAGCGCGTGCGCCTCGAGATGGTTCACCGCAATCAGCGGCGTATTATGCACCATCGCAATCGCTTTCGCGGTGGTGAGACCCACGATCACCCCGCCGATCAGGCCGGGGCCTGCGGCTGCGGCCACCGCCGAAAGCTGCGCAAAGCCAATGCCCGCCTCTTTCATCGCACGGTCAACGATACCGTCGAGCAGATCGACATGGGCGCGCGCCGCGATCTCCGGCACCACGCCGCCGAAGGCGGCGTGCTCCGCCGTCTGCGAGCGGATGACGTTGGACAAAATGCGCCCCGATCCGTCGCTCTGGCGCTCGACCACGCTGGCTGCGGTTTCATCGCAGGTGGTCTCGATGCCCAGTACCAGCATTGGCATATCGTTACCCAATTTGAGCCCTTGCGTTGGCGGCCAAAGCGGCGTTTCCCTTTCCGCCGAGAGCGTTTTCAAGCGAAGCATGCCCTCGGACTTGGTCCGGGTGGATACCGGATCGCGTAAAGAAAACGCGTCAAAATAAAAGATTGGAGCCTCGGTTCTGATCCAATCAGAACCGATTAGGCTCTAGCATTGCGAGGTCTCAAAGTGCAATCGTCCGTTGCCGCCAAAATCCTGAGGCCGAGAGTTTGACCTATGGCCGTTCTCGTCACCCGCCCGCATCCTGACGATGAGACCACAGCCGCCAGCTTGCGCGCCAGGGGGTTCGACGTTCTGCGCGCGCCGATGCTGCGCTTCGAACCAGTCGCCTTCCACGAAGACATGAATGCGCGCTACAGCGCAGTCATCGTCACCAGCGCCAATGCCTTGCGCGGCATCGAACCTCACCTCAAGGGCCACCGGATGCTCGAGCTACCGCTGTACGCGGTCGGGGAGCATACCGCAGCCGCCGCCCGCCGCGCCGGCTTTACCCACGTGGTATCGGCAAATGGCGACGCTGCAAACTTGCGCGATCTCGTGCTCGCCAGTTTGAAGGCGAAGGAGCTGAAGAAAGCCAGCACGCTGCTCTATCTTGCCGGTGCCGAGATCGCGCGCGATTTGGCGAGTGAACTCGAGGAAAGCGGTTTCCGCGTCGTTACCCAGATGACCTACAAGATGATTGCGGTGAAAAGCCTGCCGCGCGAAGCATGCGATGCTTTCGCCGCCAACCAGGTCGAGGCGGTGCTGCATTATTCGCAGCGCAGCGCGCGCGCCTTCCTGGATGCGGCGCGGGCCGCGGGCGTCGAAATATCGGCATTGGCGATCCCGCAATGCTGCATCTCCGCCGCGGTAGCTTCTGTCGTCCGCGACGCCGGAGCCACGCAGGTCGTGGTGGCGGCGACGCCGGATGAAAACGCCTTGTTCGAGGCACTGGAACGTGCTTTGCGGCCCTGATGGCGCTACAAAGCGTTTTCGAGCAAAGCATGCCCTCGGACTTGATCCGGGGTGGTACCGGGTTGCGTAAGGAAAACGCGCCAAAACAAAAGATTAGAGCTCGGTTCTGATGAAATCAGAGCCGAGCTCAAATAGGAGGCGCCGAATCTGGTAATGTTCGGCCGTAACGAATGAGGAACCGTAGCGATGGTGGATGACAACCCCGAAGACACGACACCATCGCCGGATTCAGGCCGCGCCAGGCGCACGCCGCCCACCATCGACCTGGAAGCATCGGAGGTTTCCGGCGAAACCCGGAACGCGGGCGAGGACGCGCAGCCCGAGGCCGCGCAGCCAGAGCCCAGTTCCCCGGAACCTGCGCCGGCGATTTCGCCTTGGGTCATTGCAGCCGTCTCCGGCGCCGTCGCCGCCTCGCTGGTGATCTGTGTGGGTTGGCTGCTGGGATGGCCGGCGGTTTTGCCGACCACGTCTTCCACCCCGCCGTTCAATGCCGCGGTGATCGACGATCTCGCCGCGCGCGTCGCCGGCATCGAGGCCAAAACCAGTAAGCCTGCAGCGCCGGCGCCTGATCCCGCCATGGTTGGTCGCGTCGAGGCGCTGGAGAAATCCATTGCCTCGTTGCGCGGCGACCTTTCAGGCCTGCGCGCGCAATCGGAGAAACTGACGGCTGCCGTCAATGACGTGAAATCAACTCCGCGCGAATCCGCGCCATCGGTGGATCTGTCCGCGATCAACGAGCGCATCGCCCAGGTCGAGCGGGCTACCCGCGCGCAAGCCTCCGAGATCGCGCAGGGCAGCGCCAAGCCGGCGGATGACGTGCCGCTTCGCCGCATCGTCGCGGCATCCGTGCTCGACGTTTCGGTGCGGCAAGGCGAATCTTATGCCGCGGCGCTGGCGGCGGCGAAATCGCTGGCAGAGAACGCGGATGCCCTGAAGCCGCTCGATGACTTTGCGGCGACCGGCGTGCCGAGCGCGGCAAGCCTCAGCCGGGAGCTGCTGACGCTGGTGCCGAAACTGTCGCCGGCGCCGGAGAATGCCACCAGCGGCTCGGGCATCGTCGATCGCCTGCAGGCGGGCGCCGCGAAACTGGTTCGTATCGAGCGCACCGACAGCGTCGGCAACGATCGCGGTGCCGTCGTCGCACGGGTCACGGCTGCGGCGCTGCGCAACGATTTCGCCGAAGCGCGGCGTGAGTTGAAGACGCTGGCGCCGGCCGATCGCGCCGCAGCCCAGGCCTGGCTCGACAAGGCAGACGCGCGCGACACCGCGCTTGCCGCGTCCCGTCAATTCGCCTCTGAGGCAATGGCGGCGCTCGCCAAACCGCGGCAATAGGATTTCGATGTATCGGATCATTCTGTTTTTGGTGCTGATCGCGCTTGCGGCTGCGGGCGCGGCGTGGATTGCCGATCAGACCGGCGACGTCACGCTGTCGTGGGGCGGCTGGCGCGTGCAAACCTCGCTGCCGGTATTCGTGCTGGGGCTCGGCGGCGCCATTGTTGCGGGGATGCTGGCGTGGACCATGCTGCGCGCGCTCTGGCGCATGCCTGAACGTCTCAGGCGCAGCCGGCGCGAACGCCGTCACGCGCGCGGCCGCCATGCCATTACCCACGGGCTGCTCGCGATCGGCCATGGCGATTCCACCGCTGCCCGGCTGCATGCCGGTGTCGCGCGTCGCCATGCCGCGCACGATCCGCTGGCGTTATTGCTGCACGCGCAATCGGCGCAACTCGACGGCGACCGCGACGCCGCCAAGGCCGCGTTCCGCGCCATGGCCGAGCGCGAAGACACCCGGCTATTGGGCTTGCGCGGATTGTTCATCGAGGCCCAGCGTGCCGACGACCCGGTATCGGCGGTGATGATCGCGGAAGAGGCGCTAAAACTTGCGCCGTCATCGACCTGGGCCTCGCATGCGGTGCTTGGATTTCGCTGCGCCCAGGGCGACTGGAGCGGCGCGCTTGCTATCCTCGATAACAATCTCTCTTCGGGCCTGATCGACAAGGCGGCCTGGCGCCGTCAGCGCGGCGTGCTCTTGACGGCGCGTGCGCTGGAGCTGGAGAACGTCGACCGGGATCTGTCGCGCGAGAGCGTGATGGAAGCGGTGAAACTGGCGCCGACCCTGGTGCCGGCCGCGGCGCTGGCCGGCAAATATGAGAGCGAGGCGCATCAGGTCAGGCGATCGATGCGGATCGTCGAGACAGCGTGGCTGGCGCATCCGCATCCTGATCTCGCCGACGCCTATGCGCATGTCAGGCTCGGGGATGCCGCGCGGCAGCGGCTGGTTCGCGTCGAGACGCTGGCCGCCAAGACGCCCGGTCATATCGAGGGCGCGCTCGCCATCGCGCGCGCCGCCATCGACGCCGCCGAATTTGCGCGCGCGCGCGAGGTGTTGGCGCCGTTTACCGCGACGCCGACGCAACGCGTGGCGATGCTGATGGCGGAAATCGAGCGCACCGAGCACGGCGACAGCGGCCGGGCGCGGGCGTGGACCTTGCGCGCGGTGCGCGCGCTGCACGATCCGGTCTGGACCGCCGATGGCTATGTCAGCGATCGCTGGCGGCCGGTATCTCCGGTAACCGGCCGGCTCGACGCGTTCAAATGGCAAACGCCGCTTGCCGCGTTGCCTTCCGACAAACATGCCACCGTGGAAGCTTCGCCGTTCGAGCAAGCCATGCTCGCGCCCTCGCGCCACGACGAGCCGCCGCCCGAGCCTCCGGCAGAGGCGGCAACCCCGCCGGCGGCGCAGGACAATGCACCGCCAGCCGCCGCCGTGGCCGAACCTGCTCCCGCGGCCGCGCCCGCGCCGCCCCCGGCGCCGAGCGAATCCCCGCCCGCAACGGCTGCACCGTTGTTCCGCGCGCGCCGGGATATCCCCAAAGGCAGCCAGCAGAGCATCCCGGCGGTGATTCCCATTGTCCGGCCGCCCGACGATCCCGGGATCGATGACGAGCCCGTCGGCGATGAATTCGCGGAACAAACCGGTCCCCCGCCACGCCAGGCCGGCGGCTGGCGCGGCTTCCTGTCCCGCTGGGGCGGGTGATTTGGTATGGCGGGCAGCGTTTTTCTTGCCAAGCCGGGCGCTGCCCGATATCAGGTGCGGGCGTTTTCAGCCTCGTGCCGCAAGCGCCCGCATGGTCCGCCGCAATAGCTCAGCTGGTAGAGCACGTCATTCGTAATGACGGGGTCACAGGTTCGAATCCTGTTTGCGGCACCAATCAAAACAAGCACTTAGTTCTACCTTGGCCGAAATCGAAACTGTCCTAGGTACGCCATAGGTACGTTCCCGCGAAAACCCCATGCGATAGAAAAACCGCGCTCCGGGTTTGTTTGGTGTGGTCCAATCGTCCGCTATCGAGGAGTGACTTTCGAGTCGCTAAGTCATGCGGGCAAGGCGGTGGTGCGACGAGCGGTGAATGGTGGTTTTGGAAAATTGAGCGTGGCAAGGGAAATTGGGTCCGACTGACCAAAATTAGGCGCGCAGGTACGCCTCTCTACACTTGAACGGCCCAGCACTCGCCGTCCCCGGACGTGCAGCTTTATGCCACCGGCATTGGATCAGCATGCCCTGCGGGAACGGTCTCGTCTGGTTCTAGAGGCACGGTGAACTGAAAGACGGCGCCCCGAGGTTCATTCGCGCCGGCCCAGATCCGCCCGCCGTGCGCCTCGATGATCGAACGGCAGATGGCCAAGCCTACGCCCATGCCGTGGACCTTGGTAGTATAGAAGGCCTCAAATAGGCGGTCCACACTCTTCAGATCCAGTCCCGGCCCCGAATCTCGTACCGCCACCAGCGCGCCGTTTGACTCCGCTTTCTCGGTACAAATCAGCAATTCGCGTGCTCCTTCGCGCATGCTGCTCATTGCCTCGACGGCGTTGATAATCAAATTGAGGATTACTTGCTGTAGCTGCACCCGATCTGCTTGGACAACCGGCGATGGCTCTGCGAACTGCGTCCGCACTGATACGCCGTTTTTCGTCGCCTCGCCACGCGTCAGCTCAAGCACGTCGCGGATCGCCCGATTGATCTCCGCGCGCTCCTTCTTCGGCGGCGCCTCCTTGAGGAGCCCGCGGATCCGGTAGATCACATCGCTGGCGCGATAGGCGTCCCTCACGATGCAATCGAGCGCTTGTCGTACCTCGTCCAGGTCCGGCGGTCGATGATCCAGAAAGTTCCGAGCGGCCTGAGCGTTAGTGACTATCGTCGCAATGGACTGCGTCACTTCAGGGGCGATCGAGGCCGTGAGCCGTCCTGTCGTTGTGATGCGGTCGACGTGCGCCAGATCCACCTGCGCCTCGCGCAAGGCTTCGAAGGCAAGCGTCAGGGCGTGCGTTCGGACTGGTACGACATCAAAGTCTTTTTCAGTATTGTCTGGTGCGGCACCGAGATGTCCAGTGTCGATCATAGTGCTCTCCTTTGCATGTTCGGAGCGGAGCACAAGACCGCGAAGGCCGGCCCGATGGTGTGAGCATCCCACGAATGATCAAGCCCCTCTTGGAAGGATTTGATGCGGCCCGGAGGCCCTTGCTTTTTTACGTGGAATTTTGGCCTGTTGCGCGCTGTAAGAGACGGGTCGGGCTCAATTGTCAAAATCTGGCCATGTGGGCTGCGTCGGGATCAGCAATTTGCGCCGCTAATAGCCGAAAACAGCTCCGTCAGTTGGCCCCTGCAGCGATTGCGGGGGTACCCCGCGTGGTGTACCTTGATGCCGCTTCGACAATGCTTTTTTTGGGGCGTCCGCGGTGCCTCGAGGAGCTGCGGCGCTGTTCGCCGCGACAGCGCGTTTCGCCACGGTCGGAAGCTGGACGGCGCGCCGTCGCTAGAACCCTGTCCATCGTGAACCAGGTGCGGTGATGGGACTCTCGGTGATGGGACTCTCGGAGCGGTCTGCAAGCTCGCTCGACACTATCGCGGGGCACGCTGAACACGTTTATTCGGCTGCCGAGGGGGCGACGCCTCCGCCGGGGACAGAAGCGGTATCAAGCTCCTGGCAACGATCAGCAAAAAAATACCGCCTCAATCCAGTCGATAGCAAGGCACCACGCATCCTCACGTCTGCCGAACTGAAACATTTTCGCGAACCGCTGGATAAGCTCATCTTCAGCGCCCAAGAGGAGATAGATCAATTATACAAGGTGGTTCGCGAAGCTGGATATACCGTCTTGTTCTGCGATAGCTCGGGCGTTGCAGTCGCGCATCGCGGTGAAGATGCGTGGGCAAGCCAGTTCCAATATTGGGGAACTTGGCTCGGCGCGGTGTGGTCGGAGGAGGTGGAGGGCACAAACGGCATCGGCACCCGCATCGTCGAAGAGCGGCCTGTCACTGTTCACAGAAGCCAGCATTTTAGGTCCAGACACATTAACTTGAGCTGCTCTGGCGCGCCGGTGTTCGGGGTCGATGGGCGACTGATTGCAGTCTTGGACGTCTCTGCCATCGATCCCGAACTCTCCGAACGAGCGCACGCGCTGACAGGCGCGCTCACAGTACGATCGGCGCGCGCGATAGAAGAGCGATTTTTTCGTGAGCAGTTCCGTCGAGAGTGGATCGTCGCGGTAGCGCCGCAGGAGAGAGGTGCTCCAGGCATGCTGCTGGCGATTGACGGCAGCCAACGCATCATCGGCGCAAACCGGGTCGCACGCACGTCCCTCCTGCTCGATGATCGCGGGCTCAAGGCGGGCATCAGCTTGTGGTCGATCTTCGAGCGTGACGTCGAGCTCTTCCGGCGCCAGGACCGGACCGATATCTCTGCGCGATTGCTGATCGCCGGCAGCAATGACAGTCGGCCCGCGCTTGTGACTCCACCCGATCACCCTATGAGTGCCTCGAGCAATCGAACGAACTGCAACCTGCACACGCGCCCGCGCCTGGGCTCGATTGATATTTCGACGCTGCCGCCAGCACCGCAAGCACACGGCGGATTGTCGCCCGGCGCGATGCGTCGGGTGCGGGAATACGTGGAAGTGCATTTGGGCGAAAGTATCGATCTGTCGATGCTGGCTGGAGTCGCCGGACTATCGGTGCATCATTTTGCGCGACAATTTAAGCAATCCGCCGGGGTGACCCCGCATGTCTACCTCACGCAAAAGCGAGTCGAACGCGCCCAGGAGATGTTGGTTCAGACGGGTCTCTCGTTGGCGGAAATTGCGTTCGCCGTGGGCTTTTTCGACCAAGGTCATCTAGTACCTCGCCACAGTGATTATGACTGGTTGATATTGAGCCAATTTAGGATGG
>Ga0307312_10000601_pt1 | contig 17210 bp, 12 predicted proteins | sample ER_DNA_202_FD_194489 | JGI IMG/M metagenome (GOLD analysis project Ga0307312, IMG submission 194489) | Bulk soil microbial communities from the East River watershed near Crested Butte, Colorado, United States - ER_DNA_202 | ecosystem: Environmental > Terrestrial > Soil > Floodplain | place... | reverse complement strand
CTCCACGGACTCGGACTCGCGGATAGTCCCCCTCACCCGGCGCTACGCGCCGACCTCTCCCCGCTTGCGGGGAGAGGTGATCTAACCGTCCACGGCCGGAGCGCCGTGAGCTTGAGAGGATGAGTGCATGCGCGAAATTTCGTTGGGAACAAAAGGCACGTTCAGCTTGCGCGTCAAGCCGGAGCATCTCGCCAATCGCTTCAAGGACCCCTTGCTGCCGCAGGTGCTGGCGACGCCGATGATGGTGCTGATGATGGAGAACGCGGCGCTCGCCGCGATCAGGCCGTATCTCGATGCGGGCGAGAGCGCGGTCGGCACCGCGATCGATGTCCGGCACCTTGCCGCGACCCCCGTCGGCCACGAGGTCCGCGCCGAAGCCGAGGTCGTGAACGTCGAGGGCAAGCGAATCGAATTCAAGGTCTCGGCGCACGACGAGACCGAAGAGATCGGCCGCGGCACCCATCAGCGCATGGTGATCGATCTTGCTTCGTTCAACGAGCGCCTGGCGAAGAAGAGCAAGCCGTGAGCGCGAGCGGTCAATGACGGGGACAAAGCCCTAACGAAATCTCATCTACATCAACGCCGATCCGGGTTCTCCTCGGCGGTGCATTTAGAATGACGTGATTTCGCCTGGTCGCTCAACAAGATGCGCACGCGAGGGTGCAGGGTCAAACCGATCGGCGAAATATTGCGTTTCGTTGGCCACCAGTCCTTCGCGGAATTCCATGATGCTCACCGCGTAAGATGGTATGCCGTCATAGGTAAGTACGAATTCAGTGATCCAGAGATCGCCGCTGCCGATAATTCGCCGAACCGCAAAACGCTTCTTGTTTGGCTGGACGAATCGGCTCTCTTGAATGTTGTGCCGGCCGCGGATCCGCTCGCCCGATTGCGGATAATCAAGCACAGCATCCTCGCGGTAGATTTCATGTTCGACCTTGAAATCGCTCGCGTCTGAAGCATCCCAATGGCGCTCCAGCGCCACCCGCACGGTTCGATCATTCATCTCAATCTCCCACCTGCGCTTCCAGCTATCATTTCGGGACCACTGAATTCATTGTGCTGTACGCTATTCTGAACCGTGGGGCGCTCGAGTGGCGACCAACACCTCGGTGAGTGCCTTCGGCTCGGTCGGTCTGCTCATCTACGATGAATGTTTTCCTCGTTGCCCGTTTCCCAACGCGCCACCCGTCGGCCTATACATGGAGGACACGCATCGCAACGGCTGAATGCAATAGGATCCGTTGGCACTCTCGCCTTTTCGTATAACGGTATTATACCCTGGTTTAACTTACGAGGAACGATATCCTGCTGTATAAGTCAGTAGCTTCTTCTGTGATTTGAAGAGGCTGAAAATGGACGACCTGCATACGTGGCTTTCGCAACAGCACCCCGGCTTGCGCACCTACCGTATCTTCCAGCAAAAACTCGATGCTTTAAGCAGGGACGAGCCCGAACAATGGGCTTTGTGTCGGCTGCTAAACAGTATCGTCGCTAGCTATATCGAAGCTTTCGATGAAGAACCGTTGCCGGTCGCGGTCGCGGTCAGTGCGTATCATCGCCTGCTCGACCTGCTGGCAAGTCTAGACCTTCGAGCACATGCGGAACGCCGTCTGGCTGACATGAATAATGTTGCGGAGTGTGAACTATGGTAGGCCATGGCGTAGTCCGCGGTGTGCGTCGTCGCCGATTCTAAGCGCAACAGGCCGAGATTCCCTGGTTGAGATCCTACACTCGTCCATCCGCTGCATCAGGAGAAGGTGGGGTCGGAACAGCGCTTACCGACGAGGACGTCCGCTAAGGAGTCAAAAGCAGACCTCAAGCCGCGAAGGTTCGATGTCCGCTCTTCCCTTGCCGGCTCAACCGCGGACATTCACCAAAGAGGTGCGCCGACCATGCAGAACCGGACGATTCCGGCTCACCGGCTTTCTATCCCTCCCGTTCGCGGCGGAATGCGCTGAACTGAAACTTCTGCACGGCTCCCCACGGCGTGGTGTGGTCGTGTCGGCGCGTGTCGATCAGTTCAAAGCCGCCTCCAAGGGTTGCGGCGAGGGCGTGCGCGTCGTAGCGGCTGACGGGCAGGCCGCTGCAGCGCTCCGGGCCGTCGAGCGCGAAGGTGGCGATGATGGCATGTCCGCCGACGCGCAAGGCGCGTCGAAGCCGGGCAACATAGGCCGCCTGATCGTTCGGCTCGGTGAGAAAATGAAACGCGGCCCTGTCGTGCCACACATCATAGGTCCGCGACGGCTGCCAGGTGGTCACGTCCGCCGCAATCCATGTTACCCGGCTTGCCTTGTCGCCGAGGCGGGATCGCGCGGATGCAAGCGCAGCTTCCGATAGATCGAGCACGGTCACGTCCTCAAAACCTCGCGAAACCAGGTTATCCACGAGGCGTGAGGCTCCGCCGCCAATGTCAATAATGCCGGAGCTTTGCCTTGCGCCGACGAGTTCGATCAGTTCGACGGATGGAGCGGGCGTTTCCTGAAACCAGCTCACCTCGCTTTCGCCCTTGGTGGTGTAGACCTTCTCCCAATGAGCGTGGCGGCTGACGTCGTTCATGGCCTCTCTCCATTGCACGAAGGTGCTGCCGGGCTGGCCGTACATGCCAGAGTATGGCAGGGCTGCTGATATGGTGCCGCCCCGCGAGTTGCCACCCTCCCCGACTATCAATAATAAGAAATCAAAAGCCGTGGGGAATTTCTGCAATCGATCCTCATTCCAGACAAGAAACAAGGGGTAAGGTCACGCCAATGGAAGCCCAGGTAAGCGTCGCGTCAGTGCCGGCCGGCAATTGGTCGCCTTCACCGGATGCCAGCGACATCGTCAAAAGCGTTCATGCGATGCTGCATCCGCGCAATATCGTGCTGGTCGGTGCAACAGACAAGCCTGGCAACTACGCCGAACGCATCTGGAACAACCTGATCAAATACCAGTACGAAGGCGGGCTCTACCCGGTCAATTCCAAACGCGAATCCATCTGGGGCGTACCCTGCTACAAGGATTTCGCCAGCCTGCCCGAAAAACCCGATCACGTGCTGGTGCTGGTGCCGGCGCGCTTTGCCGTGCAGGTCATTCGCGACGCGGCGGCGGCCGGCGCGCGCTCAGCGACCATCGTCACCTCGGGTTTCAGCGAATTGCAGGACGATGACAGCCAGAAGCTCGCCACGGAATTGCAGCAGGTTATCCGCGAGACCGGGCTTGCGGTCACCGGCCCGAATTGTCTCGGCAATTTGAGCGCCGGCGAAAAGCTGTTCACCAACATCGACGACCGCATCGTCACCATGGAAGCGGGGCCGGTGGCGATCGCCGGCCAATCCGGCGCGATCGTGATGGCGATCCGCCAGGCGCTGGAGGATCGCGGCGTCGGCGTCGGCTACATGGTCACCACCGGCAACGAGGCCGGCCTCGAGACACCCGATCTGATGAGCTATTTTGCGGCCGATCCGAGCATACGCGTGATCGTGGTCTATCTCGAAGGCGTGCGCAACACCAAGGTGTTCCGCGAAGCCTGCAAGGCCGCGCGCGCGGCCGGCAAGCCGGTGATCGCGCTCAAGCTCGGTACGTCCGAGGGCGGCCGCGCCGCCGCCATGGCGCACACCGGCGCGCTCGCCGGGTCGATCGAGACCTTCGACGCCATCTCGACGCGGGAAGGCGTGATCCGGGTGCGAGGTCTCGACGAATTGATCGAGACCACCGAATGCTTCGTCCATGCCGATCCACCGAAAGGCAATCGCCTCGCCGGCGTCACATTGTCCGGCGGCAAGCGCGGCCTGCTGATCGATGCGTTCCACGCGGCCGGTCTGAATTTCGCTGCGCTGAGCAAGAGCGCCAGCGACAAGCTTGCAAGAATGCTTGGCCCCGGCTCCATCGTCGGCAATCCGCTGGATGCGGGATTCGCGGCGGTCGTCGATCCCTCCGTCTACATGCAGTCGATCAAGATCATGATCGACGACCCCGACACTGACATCGTAATCATCGATTCAGAGCTGCCCAAGGCTCCGCACGAATTGCGCGAACGGAATTTGCGCATCGTCAACGAGATGGCGGGCGCCGCCTCTAAGCCGGTGGTCTATATCAGCGCGATGTCGATCGGCTTCACCGAATTCACAAAAACCTTGCGCCGGTCGCTGCCGCATATCGCCGTGATGCAGGGGCTCGATCGCGCGGTGGGCGCGATCAAGGCATTGATCGAATATGCCTCGCTGCGCAAGGAAGTGCCGGATATCGTATCGAGTTCCAGCGCGTCGGCACGCGCGATACTGGAGAAGACGCTGAAGAACGCCAGCGGCGCGGCGCTTGACGAGGTCGCGTCAAAAAAGCTGCTGAGGGCGTACGGCATTCCGGTGTCAAAGGAAGAGATCGCGCAGACCGCTGCGGATGCCGTGAAGATCGCCAGGAAAATCGGGTTTCCCGTTGTCGCCAAGGTCGTCAGCGCGGAGATATTGCACAAATCCGACATCGGCGGCGTGGTGCTGAACCTCAACACCCCGGCTGAGGTCAAGAAAGCCTTCAACGACATCACCGCGCGGGTGAAGAAGCTGAAAGGCAAGCCGAAACTCGAGGGCATCCTGATCGCGCAACAGGTCAAGGCCGAGCTTGAGCTTGTCGTCGGCACCGCGCTCGATGCCGAGATGGGACCGGTGGTGCTGTTCGGCACCGGCGGCGTCGATATCGAATTGATGAAGGACGTAGCCCTGGCCGGCGCGCCGCTGGACGCGGCCGAGGCCAGGCAATTGATCAGCCGGACCAAGGCCGGCGTGAAGCTGAGGGGTTATCGCGGCAAGCCCGCGCTGCACGAGGCGTCTGCCGTCAAAGCCCTTGTCGGCCTGTCCAACCTGATGGCGGACGCAGGCAGCCGCATCGCCTCGATCGACGTCAATCCGTTTCTGATCAATGCCAAGACCGGCGTCGCCGTCGATGCCCTGATCGTTCTCAACAACGACGCGGCCAAAAGCGCCGCCGGACATTGATGCCGCCGCTGCATCGGCCTTTCGCTCGTTGTGCTTTGGCCGTACAATCAAGGGATGGCGAAGTACGCCAGTCCTCTTCGCCGGGCACATCGCAGCCGGAATTTCGGATGAAGACGCGGGCAAGCAATCTCGTAATCGGATCCACGACGCTGGCGGTCATCGCCGCGGCGTTCGCCGGCTTTCTCGCGTTTCAGAAAATCCACGGCCTCAGGCAGCAAACTCCGCTTCGTATCGTTTTCGAGGGTTCCGCCAGTGGGCTGCGCAAGGGCGGCAGCGTGAACTTCGACGGTATTCAGATTGGACAGGTCAAGTCGCTGAAGCTGGACAACCCGCGCAAGGTTGTCGCCCTTGCGATGGTGGATAACAGCGCTCCGATCCGCAAGGACACGGTGGTGGGTCTGGAATTTCGGGGCCTGACCGGTATCGCGGCGATATCGCTTGTCGGCGGCGCCGCGGCTGCCCCTCCGGTGCCGCTGGATGAAGACGGCATTCCGATCCTGACCGCCGACCTGAGCGAGGCGGAAACGATCCGCGACAGCCTGCACAACGTCGACCGGATGCTCGTCGGCAATCAGGCGATGCTGAAAAACACGCTGCTGAATTTCGAGACCTATACGGCATCGCTGGTAAGCAAGGGTGACGCAATCGACAGCATCATCCGCAAGGCCGATGGCGCCTTCGAAAGCTTCGACAGCGCCCTGGCAAAGATCGGTGACGTCGTGCCCAGCCTCGTGGATGGAAAGGCGGACGAACTGTTTGAGAAGGTGAAGTCGATTCGCGAACTGGCGGAGAGCTTCAACAAGCGTTCCGGCACACTGATGCAGGAAGGCCGCCGCTCCCTGCTCGACGTCAGCCTGGCCGCCCAAAAAGTGACCCGCAAATTCGACCCGCAAACCGGAGCCACCGCCACTATGCCGCCTCCGCCGAGAAAACCGAACCAGAAGCGGCAGTAAACGGCGCGCGGTCAATCCTCGCCATCGATCGGCGAGAATTGGCGCGAACGACCGAACAGCGGTATGTCGAGCGAATTGAACCGCGGCTCTTCCCGCTCGAAAGCGAGCGCGCGCCTCGAAGACCGCTCGAACACGTATTCGGGCCTTGATGGCTCGGGTTGTTCCTCAAATTGACGCTGCTTTGCTCTCGCCATCGCCATGGCTTTCGCCTTGCGCTCGGCATCGCGTTGCTGCCGCTCGATCTTGCGCGCCTCGGCTTTCCGCAACTCGGCTTCCCTTTGTTCCGCGAACTTGCTCGACTGTTCAGTCGGCCTGGCCGGTTGGTTTTGCGGGGGCAACTCGGCAGCCTTGGCAGGCTCGGCTGGCTTCGGAACTTCCGCGATCGGCTTGGTGGGCTCTGTTTTAGGGGGCTCGGTGCTCGCTTGAACCAGAGGCGCCGTTGCCGCCACCGGCGGCGCGGGCTCGGCGGGCGGGGGCGGCGCCGGTATTGCTTTCGTATCCACAGTTTCCACAGGCTGCCGCGCAGCGGAGGGTGAATCCGCGCGCTTAACCCGCTCGACCCGGGTCTCCGCAACCGGGGTGTCCTTCATCGCCGTCTTGGTCAGGAGCACGCCGCCGCCAAACCCGAACGCAAGCGCGCCTACCACGGTTCCAACCCCCAGAAGGTATGAGGACAAGGAAAAGGGCATTGTTGTCTCCCTGTTTACCAAAGCGAACGCTCCAGTCAGGCCGGCGTTCCGCAGATGCGGACAGGGTTAAGATGACCGGGCAGCCGCACCCCGAATTCGGCGTAGCTACCGATTACTGGATCTCCAAAGCAGTGCTGGCCGCAAAACCGTCGCGATCATCGGGTTTGGTCTCGACCCCAGCCAGGCGGATCGCTGAAATCGGTTCGCCCATCGGGAACAAAGTTCCAAATAGTGGATTGTTCCTTTTGGCCCGGATTTCAGCGACCGGGGTAACGGCTAAAGGCTTGGTATTCCGCTTGATTTAAGACCATGCGCACGATTTTATGATCAAGAATCGCGCCCCTGTTCGGATTCGATCGCGTATTCCTTCAAAGGAACTGCCATGACTGATCTCGGTCCTGCCTCTCCATCGGCTCGGCGTCGTTCCAAGGTCAAACCATTTACCAACGGCAAGCCCGACCCTTCGCAGGAGCTGCTTCACGCGTTGCAGGCGATGCGAAGCGGAGACTTCTCGGTACGGATGACCGGCGATCATCTCGGCATCGAGGGAAAGATCGCCGATACCTTCAATGAAATCGTCGCCGCCAATCAGCGGATGGCGCAGCAGCTGGAGCGCGTCGGTCAAGTTGTCGGGCGCGAAGGAAAAACCCGGCAGCGCGTCAAATTCGGTCTCGCCAGCGGCTCATGGGCCGACATGGAAGGCTCGGTAAATACCTTGATCGATGATCTGCTGTGGCCGACCCGTGAAGTGACGCGAGCCGTCGCGGCGGTGGCGCAGGGCGATCTTTTGCAAACCGTGCAGCTCGATGTCGATGGCCGCCCCTTAGGCGGCGAATTTTTGCAATCGGCCAACATCGTCAACACGATGATCAAGCAGCTCAGCGTGTTCACCTCTGAAGTGACACGCGTCGCGCGCGAAGTGGGCACCGAAGGCAAGCTCGGCGGTCAGGCCCAGGTGCCTGAGGTGACCGGCGTCTGGAAGGACTTGACCGAGAGCGTCAACTCGATGGCCAACAACCTCACCGGCCAGGTGCGAAACATCGCCGAGGTGACGATCGCGGTCGCCAACGGCGACCTGTCCAAGAAAATCACGGTGGACGTTCGCGGCGAAATTCTGCAGCTCAAGGAAGCCATCAACACGATGGTGGATCAGCTTCGCTCCTTCGCCTCCGAAGTCACGCGCGTCGCCCGCGAAGTCGGCACCGACGGCAAGCTCGGCGGCCAGGCGATCGTCCCCGGCGTCGCCGGGACCTGGAAAGACCTCACCGACTCCGTCAACGCGATGTGCGGCAACCTGACCGCACAGGTTCGCAACATCGCCAACGTCACCACGGCCGTCGCCCGCGGCGACCTCTCGCGCAAGATCACGGTGGACGTCCGTGGTGAAATCCTGGAGCTGAAGGACACCATCAACACGATGGTCGATCAGCTCAATTCATTCGCATCCGAAGTGACGCGCGTCGCCCGCGAAGTCGGTACCGAAGGCAAGCTCGGCGGCCAGGCCCAGGTGCCCGGCGTGGCCGGCACCTGGAAGGACCTCACCGACAACGTCAACTTCATGGCCAGCAACCTGACCGCCCAGGTCCGCAACATCGCCGATGTCGCGACTGCGATCGCCGGCGGCGACCTTTCCAAGAAAATCACGGTGAACGTGTCGGGCGAAATCCTTCAGCTGAAGGAAACACTCAACACCATGGTCGACCAGCTCAACGCCTTCGCCGGCGAAGTGACGCGCGTCGCGCGCGAGGTCGGCACCGACGGCAGGCTCGGCGGCCAGGCCAACGTGCTCGGCGTCGCCGGTACCTGGAAGGATTTGACCGAGAGCGTCAACTCGATGGCGAGCAACCTGACGGCGCAGGTTCGAAACATCGCGGAGGTGACGACCGCGGTCGCCAACGGCGACCTGTCGAAGAAGATCACGGTGGACGTGCGCGGCGAAATTCTCGAGCTGAAAGACACCATCAACACCATGGTCGACCAGCTCAATGCGTTCGCCGGCGAAGTCACGCGCGTCGCGCGCGAGGTGGGTACCGAAGGCAAGCTCGGCGGCCAGGCGCTGGTGCGCGGTGTTGCCGGCACCTGGAAGGATCTCACCGACAGCGTCAACTCGATGGCCAGCAATTTGACCGGCCAGGTCCGCAACATCGCCGAAGTCGCAACCGCGGTCGCCAAGGGCAACCTGTCGAAAAAGATCACGGTGAACGTGTCGGGCGAAATCCTTCAGCTGAAGGAGACGCTGAACACCATGGTCGACCAGCTCAACGCCTTTGCCGGCGAAGTGACGCGCGTCGCCCGCGAGGTCGGTACCGACGGCAAGCTCGGCGGTCAGGCCGAGGTGCCCGGCGTCGCCGGCACCTGGAAGGACCTCACCGACAGCGTGAACTCGATGGCCGGCAATTTGACCGCCCAGGTTCGCAATATCGCCGAGGTGGCTACCGCCATCGCCGGCGGCGACCTTTCGCGCAAGATCACGGTCGACGTCCGCGGCGAGATCCTGCAGCTCAAGGAGACGCTTAATACGATGGTCGACCAGCTCAACCGGTTCGCCGGTGAGGTGACGCGCGTGGCGCGCGAAGTCGGCACCGAAGGCCGCCTCGGCGGTCAGGCCAACGTGCCCGGCGTCGCCGGAACCTGGAAGGACTTGACCGACAGCGTGAACTCGATGGCGGGCAATCTGACCGCGCAGGTCCGCAACATTGCCGAAGTGACCACCGCGGTCGCGCGCGGCGACCTGTCGCGCAAGATCACCGTGGACGTGAAGGGCGAAATTCTCGAGCTGAAAAACACCATCAACACCATGGTCGACCAGCTCAACGCGTTCGCATCCGAAGTGACGCGCGTGGCGCGCGAAGTCGGCACCGAAGGCAAGCTCGGCGGTCAGGCCGAAGTGCCCGAGGTCGCCGGCACCTGGAAGGACCTCACCGACAACGTCAACTTCATGGCGTCGAATTTGACCGCGCAGGTTCGCAACATCGCCGAGGTGGCGACCGCGATCGCCGGCGGCGACCTCTCCAAGAAGATCACCGTCGACGTGCGCGGCGAAATCCTGCTGCTCAAGGACACCCTGAATACGATGGTCGAGCAGCTTCGCTCGTTCGCAGCCGAAGTGACGCGCGTCGCGCGTGAGGTCGGCACCGAAGGCAGGCTGGGCGGCCAGGCCGTGGTGCCCGGCGTCGGCGGCACCTGGAAGGACCTGACTGACAACGTCAACCTGCTGGCGGCCAACCTTACGACACAAGTCCGCAACATCGCCGAAGTCACGACCGCGGTGGCGCGCGGCGACCTGTCGCGCAAGATCACCGTCGACGTGAAGGGCGAGATTCTCGAGCTGAAAAACACCATCAATACGATGGTGGACCAGTTGAACGCGTTCGCCGGCGAGGTGACGCGCGTCGCGCGCGAGGTCGGCACCGAGGGCAAGCTCGGTGGACAGGCGCAAGTGCCCGGCGTGGCCGGTACCTGGAAGGACCTCACCGACACCGTGAACTTCATGGCGGCCAACCTGACCGAACAGGTCCGCGGCATCGTCAAGGTGGTGACGGCGGTCGCCAACGGCGACCTGAAACAGAACCTGACGGTGAAATCGAAGGGCGAGGTCGCCGCCCTCGCCGAAACCATCAACAACATGACGGACACCCTGGCGACCTTTGCCGATCAAGTCTCGAGCGTCGCACGCGAGGTGGGCGTCGAAGGTCGCCTCGGCGGTCAAGCCAACGTGCCCGGCGCGGCCGGCACGTGGAAGGATTTGACCGGCAACGTCAACCTGCTTGCGGCCAATCTGACGTCGCAAGTGCGCGCCATTGCCGAGGTGGCGACCGCCGTCACCAAGGGCGACCTGACCCGTTCGATCCAGGTCGACGCCCGCGGCGAGGTCGCCGAACTCAAAGACAACATCAATACGATGATCGGCAATTTGAGGCTCACCACCGACGTCAACACCGAACAGGACTGGCTGAAGACCAATCTCGCCAGGTTCACCAACATGCTGCAAGGCCAGCGCGATCTCACCACGGTCGGCCGGCTGCTTCTGACCGAGTTGACGCCCCTGGTGAATGCCCATATGGGCGTGATCTACCAGGTCGAAAACGAGGACGACCCGCAATTGCGGCTGCTTTCCGCTTATGCCGGCGACGGCTTCGATCCCCATCGAGAAGTCGTGCAATTCGGCGACGGGCTGATCGGGCAGTGTGCGATGGACAAGCGCCAGCGGCTGGTGTCCGAAATTCCTCAGGATGCGACCCCGATCAATTCGGCGCTGTTGCGTGTCGTACCGAAGAATCTCGTGGTGCTTCCTGTGCTGTTTGAAACCCAGGTCAAGGCTGTCATCGAGCTCGGTTCACTTACCTCATTCACGACTTCGCAAATGACCTTCCTCGAGCAGCTCACCGACAGCATCGGCATCGTGCTCAACAGTATCGAAGCAACCATGCAGACCGAAGGCCTGCTGAAGCAATCCCAACAGCTCGCCGGAGAGCTGCAGACACAGCAAAAAGAACTGCAGCAGACCAACGAGCAGCTCGAGCAAAAGGCTCAGCAGCTTGCCGAACGCAACGTCGAGGTGGAGCGCAAGAACCAGGAAATCGAACAGGCCCGGCGCGCGCTGGAAGAGAAGGCGACCGAACTTTCGCTGACATCGAAGTACAAGTCGGAATTCCTTGCCAACATGTCGCACGAACTGCGGACGCCGCTCAACAGCATCTTGATTCTTGGCCAGCAGCTTACCGAAAATCCGGACGGCAACTTGTCTCCCAAGCAGGTCGAATTTGCGCGAACCATTCATGGCGCCGGCACCGACTTGCTCAATCTGATCAGCGACATCCTCGATCTTTCCAAGATCGAGTCCGGAACCGTCACCGTGGACGCGGAAGAGATCCTCACATCCAACCTTCTCGACACGGTGGGGCGCCCGTTCCGGCACGAGGCGGAAAACCGGCAGTTGTCGTTCGACATCGAGGTCGATCCGAACCTCGGACGCAGCATCGTCACCGACTCCAAGCGCCTGCAGCAGGTGCTGAAGAATCTGTTGTCGAACGCGTTCAAGTTCACCGCCGACGGCGGTGTGCGTCTGCGCGTTTCGGCGGCCGTCGGGGGCTGGAGCGCCGAGCATCCCGTCCTCAATCATTCTCCAGCTGTAGTCGCCTTCGAGGTGGCCGACACCGGCATCGGCATCCCCCTGGAGAAGCAGAAGCTGATCTTCGAGGCATTTCAACAGGCGGATGCCGGCACCAGCCGAAAGTACGGCGGCACCGGCTTGGGGCTGGCCATCAGCCGCGAGCTTGCAAGTCTGTTGGGCGGCGAAATTCATCTGCAAAGCACCCCCGGCAAGGGCAGTACCTTTATCCTCTATTTGCCCTTGAAATATTCCGGGCCGACGGTGGCTCCGCGGGTCAGTGCCTCGTCGCAATACAGCGCTGCGCCGGTCTTGCAGGTCGCGACGCAGGAGCGCGTCATCGAGCAGATCCCGGACGACCGGTTGAGTCTCGAACCGGGGGACGCGATTCTTTTGATTGTCGAAGACGATCCGCATTATGCGCGCGTGCTGGTTGATCTCGCTCGCGACAAGGGGTTCAAGGTCCTGGTCGCGGCCCGCGGCGCCGAGGCGCTCGATCTCGCCAAGCAATTCCAGCCTACCGCAGTGTCGCTCGACGTCTTCTTGCCCGATATGCTCGGCTGGACGGTGCTGAGCCAGTTGAAGCACAATCCGCTGACGCGACACATTCCGGTTCAAATCATCACGCTGGACGAAGACCGGCAGCACGCTCTCGCCCGCGGCGCGTTTTCCTATGTCAGCAAGCCAACGACGACCGAAGGAGTCAGCGCGGCGTTGTCCCAGATCAAGGAGTACGCCAAGCCCCGCCGCAAACGCCTGCTGATTGTCGAGGACAATGCGGCGGAGCAGATGAGCATCCGGCAGCTGCTCGACCACCACGACATCGAGATCGTCACAACCGAAACCGGCGCAGGCGCGCTCTCCACCTTGCGCGAGAACCCGTGCGACTGCGTCGTGCTCGATTTACGGCTGCCCGACATGAGCGGTTTCGAGGTGCTCGACAACATCCGCAAGGATGAAACATTGTCCAACGTGCCCGTCGTCGTATTCACCGGCCGCGAGCTTTCTGTCGAGGAAGACGCCGAATTGCATACGATGGCCCGAAGCATCGTGGTCAAAGGCGTAGAGTCGCCGGAGCGTCTTTTGGACGAGACGTCGCTGTTCTTGCATCGCGTGATCACGGAGTTGCCGATCGAGAAGCAGCGGATGCTCGAGAAGCTCAATAGCTCCGACGAGGATCTGGTTGGCCAGACCGCGTTGCTGGTGGATGACGATGCCCGCAACATCTTCGCGCTGAGCAGCGTGCTGGAGCGCCGCGGCATGAAGGTTCTCACCGCCACGACCGGCAGCGAGGCGGTCGCGCTGGTCGAAAAGAACCCGGAGATCGCAATTGTTCTGATGGATATCATGATGCCGCAGATGGACGGCTATCAGACTATCGGCGTTATCCGCGAAAACCCGGCGTTCCGCCGGCTTCCCATCATTGCTCTCACCGCCAAGGCGATGAAAGGCGACCGGGAGAAATGCCTCGAGGCCGGTGCTTCCGACTACCTGGCCAAGCCGGTCAACACCGAGCAGTTGCTCCTCGCCATACGCATGTGGCTACATCGCTGATCGGCGCGCACGATGATGGACCATGAAAAGGTAAACATTCTTCTGGTCGATGATCAGCCGGCCAAGCTGCTTGCCTATGAGGTTATTCTCAAGGAGCTTGGCGAAAATCTGGTCGTCGCTTCCTCCGGCCGGGAAGCGCTCGAATATCTCTTGAAGAACGAGGTTGCCGTCATCCTGGTCGATGTTTGCATGCCGGAACTGGACGGCTTCGAGCTCGCCGCCATGATCCGCGAGCATCCGCGTTTCCAGAAGACGGCGATGATCTTCATCTCGGCCATTCAGGTCAGCGATATAGACCGGCTTCGCGGCTACGAAATGGGCGCGGTGGATTACGTTCCGGTACCCGTTATTCCGGAAGTGTTGCGCGCGAAGATCAGAGTGTTCGCCGAACTTTATCGCAAGACCCGGCAGCTGGAGCGGTTCAATACCGAGCTTGAGCATCGTGTTCGAGCCCGAACGGCGGAACTGGAGCAATCAACCGCGAGGCTTCTGGAAAGTGAGAAGCGCCGCAGCCTGGCGATCGCCGCAGGCCGAATGGGCTCCTGGGACTGGGACTGGGTCAATGGCGACTGGATGTGGGACGAAGGCCAGTACCGCATCTTTGGAGTCGATCCACGCAGCTTCGTGGCGACACCGGCAAGCGTTCAAGCCTTGCTCCATCCGGACGATGTCGACGAGCTGCGAAAGGCCATCGCCCAGTTCGCCAAGGGCGTAACGTCATACGAAGCCGAATTCAGGATCAAGCGGCCGGACGGCGAGATCCGCTGGTGCGTCGGCACCGCCGCGGCAACGGTCGACAACGGCGGCCGCGTCGTGCGTGTCAGCGGCGTCACCGTCGATATCACCGAACGCAAGCAGGCGGAAGAACGTCAGGACCTGCTGGCCCGGGAGGTCGATCATCGCGCCAAGAACGCGTTGGCGCTCGCGCAATCCATCGTTCGATTGACGCGCGGCGAAAACGTCAAGGCCTACATTCAGGCCGTGGAAGGTCGCATCAATGCGCTGGCGCGGGTGCATACCATCCTTTCATTGTCGAACTGGCAAGGCGCGGAAATAGGAAAGCTGGTCGACGAGGAACTCGCGCCTTATTCGACGGGTGATCAGATCAAATTCTACGGTACAGAGATTCAGCTGCAACCCGCAACGGCGCAAACCCTGGCGCTGGCCCTGCACGAACTGGTCACCAATTCGGCAAAGTATGGGGCCCTTTCCACGCTGTCGGGCCGTCTCTCGATCAAGTGGGAAACCGAGGCCGACGTGCTGCGGATGGTGTGGGAAGAGAAGAATGGTCCGGTGGTCGAGAAGCCGGTATCACGCGGATTCGGAACAAGGAGCGTGATCGCCAGCATCGAGTCGCAGCTCGGAGGACAAGCCGAATTCGATTGGCGCTCCGAAGGTCTGATTTGCCGGCTGTCGGTTCCGCTGATGCAGGATGGGGCCGCGCGCCAGCTCAACCATCTCCAGAATGTGCTCGTCGGTAGAGCTGGCGCTGAGCTGGCTTCGAGGTCCGCGGACGCCTGAGCCTGCGTCAGATCGGCCGCCGACCTCACAGGGCAAACCCCCATTGGCGCGCGGTCTGCAAAATCCAGTCGCGATAACGCGTAAGCGGCGTGACGCCGGTCAGGCCGCCGCAGCCCGCGCTGCCGTTCGGCCCCGTCGACCAGCTGATGACGCCGACGATGACGGGAGTGCCCTGCCGGTCCTCAAACACCGGGCCACCGGAATCCCCGGTGCAGGCACCAAGCCCCTCGCGTGCACCCTGCCCGACTGGATCGACCAGGCGGATTTGCAAAGTCCCCGGTTGACCGGTCGCGACCAGGCCCGCGACGCGAACGGTCCCGCCGCTCTTGCCCTCACCACGGATGGCCACGCCGATGCCGACGATGGTGAAACGGCTGCCGGCGACAATCGGGACCTGCGGTACGCCGAGATCGGCGGGATTTTTTCCATTGGGCGGCGCCTCGAGCTGCAGTAGCGCCACATCGGCGGTGGCGCGATGCGCCGTTATCGCCTGCATGTTGAAGGCGGGGTGAATGGCGACGTTTTTGACATCTCGCAGCTGCGGCTGCTTGTCCGCGCCATATTCGACGATCTTGTAGACCGCGCCGGGCTGCACGCAATGCGCCGCCGTCAACACCAGTCTGGGTGCAATCAAGGCGCCGGTGCAGAAATTGCCGTGCGAGCCGACGATGGTTACTACCGAGCGCCCGACGCCCTCGGCCGACGGCACCCCGCCTCCAACGATCGCGTCAGCCGGCGCAGAAAGAAGCAGCGCCAAAACTGCAATCATTCGGAGGAAGATTTTCATCGGGGCGCGGATTGTGAAGGTCAGCATGACCAGGACGATAACAAGTTTGCGCGGATTTTAGCTAATTTCCTGGCGGTGGCAGTCGCCGTCCTCCTTTACCAAAAAGTTTCATTTGCTGGCTATGGTTGAACCAGGCGAATTGCTTGCCCGCGATTGTTTCGATTGAAGGTCTGTCAAAATGACTGAGGTGAAATCGTTTCTAAGCGATCTCGACGACGCGGTCGCGCGTGGAACGGCCGAAAGCCGCAAGCGCGCGCTGTGGCATGCGACGGATCTATTAATAGCCGGCCGCTATAGCGACGATGAGATATGGACCTTTGGCGAGGTCATTGGGCGGTTGGCCGATGAAATTGAAGTCGCCGCCCGCGCGCAGCTTGCAAAACGGCTGGCCAACCTCGACAATGCCCCGATCAACATCATCCACAAGCTTGCCTTTGACGATTCGATCGATGTCGCCGGCCCCGTACTCCGCGAATCCGAGCAGCTCGACGATAACGCCCTGATTGCCAACGCCACCACCAAAAGCCAGTCCCATCTTCTCGCCATCTCACAACGTAAGTCCATCGGGGAGACGGTCACGGACGTGCTGGTGGCGCGCGGCGATCAGCACGTCGTGAATTCGGTTGCAAGTAATGCCGGCGCGCGCTTTTCAGACTTCGGCTTTCTGCACATGGTCAAGCGCGCCGAAGGCGATTCCATCCTCGCCGAGCAACTCGGTCTCCGCAGGGACATCCCGAGGCGGGTTTTTCAGCAGTTGATCGCAAAGGCCTCCGAAGACGTGAAAAAACGGCTCGAGCGCGAGCGGCCCGGGATCGTCGACCAGATTCAGACCTCGGTGGCCGATGTCACGGGCGTGCTGCAGTCCAAGTTCGGTCCGGTATCACGAAGCTACTTTGTCGCAAAACGGCTGGTGATGACCCAGCATCAGCAGGGCAATCTGAACGAGAACAGCATATCCGGATACGCTCGATCCCACAGATTCGAAGAGGTCACGATCGGACTGTCGTTGTTGTGCTCATTACCGCCCGACGTGATAGAGCGCGCCCTGGCCGACAGGAACAGGGAAATGCTGCTGGTACTGGCCAAAGCTCTCGACTTTTCGTGGCAGACCACAATGTCATTGCTGTTTCTCGGCGCCAAGGATCACCGCATCACCGCGCAAGACTTGAACGACCTGGAAAGGGAGTTTGGCCGCCTCAACCTCGAGACATCGCGGAGCGTTCTGAAGCTCTATCAGGCACGCAAGAATTCCGCGGGTACTGAGTCCCGGGCCGAGGCGCCTGCCGGCGCTTGATATGCATTGAGATTACCGATCCGGAATGGCAGGGGAATATCACAAATGAATGCAATCCCATTCGGCGCGGTCGCACCCGAGCGCCTCGGCACAGCTGCCGATGAACCGAACTCCGACAAATCCTCAGATGCGGCCTGGATCGTTCTGGAGGCAGCGAACGATCTCGGGGACCACGCGACCGTCGACGCCTGTCGCCGGGTCATCGATGCGAACCTGAACGGCACGCTGGCCTCCGAGGCCGATTTGCGCATCATCTTCAATTATTTCAGATGGATTGCAGACGGGTCCTGACCACCTGACGCTGATTCGATTTTCGTCATGGCCGGCTCGTC
>Ga0307312_10000599_pt1 | contig 17250 bp, 15 predicted proteins | sample ER_DNA_202_FD_194489 | JGI IMG/M metagenome (GOLD analysis project Ga0307312, IMG submission 194489) | Bulk soil microbial communities from the East River watershed near Crested Butte, Colorado, United States - ER_DNA_202 | ecosystem: Environmental > Terrestrial > Soil > Floodplain | place... | reverse complement strand
AGGATATGCGCCGCCGGGAACATCTCGCGTAGTTCGCTAAAACGCTTGCCGCAAGCGAGCATTTGGCGGGTACCAAAATAAAATACGAGCGAGACCTTTTCCGTTTCCGCTTTGACCGGAGTCCAGCCTGCCTGTGGATTCCAGGTAATCTGCTGCGAGTGCATTGGCTGTGCTCCGCTGTGCAACTCCCGACGGTTGCAAACGCGAAACCTTATTTCGCCGCCTCTGAAAAGTTCGTTAGATAAACGCAGCCGGATGCGATTCAATTTCTATGCTTGACACTTCCCTAACGGCGCGCGATGCCGCACCAACCGATGTCATACCCGCGAAAAGCGCGTATACGCCGCGGCTTCTCGGTTTCATCACAGGCTCTCTGGGATACTGGATCATTTGCTGCAGCCTGTCATCGGGCGGCGCGCTAGGCCGACCCCGGTGGCCGATGATGACGGCTGCAAATGTGGGACGTTGCTACTTGCGCACGCAGATCACGCGGACAACCGACGCCTTGGCGTCGGATGATCCATCCGACCCATTGACGCCATTGGCCTTGAGAAATTTGTGCACGGTATCGGCCGGCACCAGCGCTGCTTGCGTCGCGGGAGCGGCATTCGGCGGCCCGGCAACCATCACCGGCTTCAATAGTGCGATGCCGGCGAATTTGCCCTCGCTGTCCTGCGCGGCCGCGCCGGAAAAGCCGATCGCCGGCGCCGGCGACAGCGCGAAATCACTGCCGCTGCCGACCTGGGCAACCGAAGTCTTGACGCTGCTCACGGCTGCGCCGCCGCCCTGGTTTTGTGGATCGGCAACGCCTGTGAGTTCGACGCCGGATTTCGCCGCACCATTGCTTAAGGTCAGCGGCTTCAGCCCGCGTGCGCCGTAAATGCGCAGCAGAGCGAGATCGTGATCCTTGTCCTCGGCGAGGCGATCGGCACGGCCGTAGCCGGCAATGGCAATCGCAAGGCAGCCGTCGGTAACCTCGCGGTCGGCAATGATGGCGCCGTCATCGCTGACGACAACGCCGGTGCCGTATTCGACGGTCTTGCGCGGCGGCGGACCGGCGATCTGCGCGCCCGATGGGAACGGATTGAACGCGCTCGACATCGCGATCACCACGGGCTCGACGGTTCCTTCGGTGGCCTGGTCGTAGAGAATGGTGAGGATGCGGACCTCGTCGCCCCTGTACTGTCCGCGGACGTAGAATTTCTTCAGCCCCTGCATGCCCGACAGCACGAAGAAATCCGGCTTGACCACGGTGTATTCGACCTTGCGTCCGGCCGGCTCCTTCCTTTCCTGCTCGGCGAGCTTTGCGGTGCTGGGGCTGGCCTCCTTGCGTCGCGAAAGCTGAAGCTGGATGGTGCCGGTGGAGGAACTCCATTTGGCGCCGTTGGCATCGGAGGATTGCTGCGGCACGAGCTTCGACGGGATGCCGAGCCGCGCGCCGGTGCCGGCTTCGGTGATGATCTTCCAGCCGACATTCTCTTGCCTCCGCTTCGCGGTCTCGGCGAGCACGCCGCGCTCCTGCGGATTGAGCACGCCGGTCTGCTTGCCGCCTTTGGCTTTCTGGAATTCCTTGATGGCGGCCACCATGCGCTCGCTGACCTCGCCCGATATGGCGCCGTTGTACTCGCCCACCCAGGCCAGGTCCGACTGGATCGCCTGGCGCTCCGCCTGCGCCATGGCATTGGCGGTATCGGCGGGGCTCTGCAAGGCGGGGCGGACCGGAACGGCCGCGACCGGCTTCGGCTTGCCGCCCTTGGTGGACGGCGTCGTCATCTGCGCCTGGGCGGCGGCGCCTGAGGCCACGAATATCAATGTTGCCGTCAGCATCGATCTCATGACAAGTCTTCAGGTCCATTGAAGGCGCGCAGTTTAAGCACATCTGCTTGGTCGGTCACAACAGCGCCTGGTTCAAGGAACCGAGGGGCTGCCGGCAGAACCGTCATGGCGAGGAGCGAAACGACGAAGCAATCCAGTGGTCCTTGGACCTGGCGGCAATGGATTGCTTCGCTCCGCTCGCAACGGCTAGATTGAAGGGTATAACTGGCCATGCTGAGTGCCAAGGAACTCGAACGATACGCCCGTCATATCGTGCTGCGCGAAGTCGGCGGCCCCGGCCAGGCTGCCCTGAAGGAAGCCTCCGTGCTGGTGATCGGTGCGGGCGGCCTCGGAGCGCCCGCGCTGATGTATCTCGCCGCCGCCGGCGTCGGCACGCTCGGCGTGGTCGACGATGACATCGTCTCGCTGTCCAATCTCCAGCGCCAGATCATCCATGCCACTCCGGACGTCGGCCGTCGCAAGGTCGACACTGCGGCGGAGCGAATCTATGCGCTCAATCCCCATGTCCGGTTTGCGGCGCACGCCACGCGGCTCGGTGCCGACAATGCGATGGAGCTGGTCGGCGGCTACGATCTGGTGCTTGACGGGTCGGACAATTTCGAAACCCGCTATCTGGTTTCGGACGCGTGTTTCCTCGCCGCCAAGCCGTTGATCACGGCAGCGCTGGGCACGTTCGACGGGTCGCTGACCACGATACGCGCGCATGAAAAAGATGCCGAAGGCCAATTCAATCCGACCTACCGGTGCTTGTTTCCCGAACCGCCGCCGCCGGGCACGGTGCCGGCCTGCGCCGAGGCCGGCGTGATGGGGGCGCTTGCGGGTGTGCTGGGATCTTTGATGGCGCTGGAGGCGATCCGCGAAATCGTCGGCTTTGGCGAGGGTCTGGTCGGGCGATTGCTGATGGTGGACGCGCGCGCGATGCGGTTCGAGACGCTGCGCTACCAGCGCGATCCGCTAAATCCTCTCAACGGCGATGCGCTTGTGATCACCGATCTGAGCGGGCATCGGTGAGAGATTTCCCTTCATAGCTCACAGCATGCTCGGCAGCACGCGGTCCGGCGGCTTGTGATTGTCGAGGAAGGTTCGGATGTTGATGATCACCTTCTCGCCCATATCGACCCGGCCTTCGATGGTGGCCGAGCCCATATGCGGCAGCAGCGTCACCTTGCCGGCCTTCGCCAGCCGCACCAGTTTCGGACTGACCGCGGGCTCGTTCTCGTACACGTCGAGGCCGGCGCCGCCGATCTCGCCGGCCTCGATCAGCTTGACAAGCGTGTCCTCGTCGATCACCTCGCCGCGGGCGGTGTTGACGATATAGGCTTCCTTGCGGATCAGCTTCAGTCGCCGCGCCGAAAGCAAATGAAAAGTCGCCGGCGTGTGCGGACAATTCACCGAGATGATGTCCATCCGCGCCAGCATCTGATCGAGGCTTTCCCAATAGGTCGCGCCCAGCTCGTCGGCGATGCGCGGCGCGACCGGACGGCGGTTGTGGTAGTGAATCTGCAGGCCGAAGGCCCGCGCCCGGCGTGCCACGGCCTGGCCGATGCGGCCCATGCCGATGATGCCGAGCCGTTTGCCCCCGATGCGATGGCCGAGCATCCAGGTCGGCGACCAGCCGGGCCAGTTCTTGCCCTCGGTGAGGATCGAGGCGCCTTCGATCAGCCGCCGCGGCACCGCGAGAATCAGCGCCATGGTCATGTCGGCGGTATCCTCGGTCAAGACTTTCGGCGTATTGGTCACGGTGATGCCGCGCGCATGCGCGGCGACGACGTCGATATTGTCGACACCGTTGCCGAAATTGGCGATCAGCCTCAGCTTGCAGTCGGGGTCTTTGAGAAGCTCTTCGGTGATCTCGTCGGTGACGGTGGGCACCAGGATATCGGCCGACCGGACTGCGTCGGCGATTTGCTCCACCGTCATCGGCGTATCGTCGAGATTGAGCCGGGCGTCGAACAGTTCGCGCATGCGGGTCTCGATCGAGTCCGGCAGCTTGCGCGTGACGACAACGAGAGGCTTTTTCTTAACCGACATGTCCTGCTCTCATGAGGTCGTTCAGACCTCATTAACCCGGTTGTTCGACACTGCGGCTGCCGCGCGGTCCCGGCGTTTCCGTGGGTTTCCCCCGATATTTCCCTTTCGGTTTCCCGGGGACGTTCGGGCTCGTCTTGGTTCCAAACCGTTCCGTCCTCTCTAGCAGAAGGCCGGGCCAAGACAAGAACCCCGGCAAGAACCCGGGGATCACAAGCCGAGGGGCAATCGGGGGGTCAAGGCGTTGGTTGATGTTTCAGCCGAAGAATTTTGAGTTGGTATCTCGGCAGGAGACGAGTTGATGGCGTTGGGGCGTTTTTGTTCTGTCGTGGTGCTCGCGGGTAGCTTGCTGGGCGCTTCGACAAGCTCGGGATTTTCCGCAAAGGATTCGCCCCAGACCACCAGCGGTTTGCCGGTTCCGCGTTATGTCAGCCTCAAATCCGATCACGTGAATGTCAGGGCCGGTCCGACCAAGGATAACGACGTCGCCTGGGTCTATACCCGCTCCGGCCTGCCGGTTGAAATCACCGCGGAATTCGAGAACTGGCGCCGGGTGCGGGATTCCGAAGGCGCGGAGGGTTGGGTCTATCACTCGCTGCTGTCGGGCCGCCGCACCGCCGTGATCACCATGAAGACCAGAGACGAACTCGCGCCGCTCTACGATCGCGCCGATCCGGCCAGCGCGGTGGTCGCCCGCCTGCAGGCCGGCGTCGTGGCCCAGGTCAAGCGCTGCGCGGCAGGCTGGTGCCACGTCGCCGGCAACGGCTTCGATGGCTGGATCGAACAGCAGCGGCTGTGGGGCGTCTACGCCGATGAGAAGGTGGAGTGATTTCAGCCCTCGTCACCCTGAGGTGCGACCTCGAAGGGCGACTGCACCGTGGGCGTAACTCATCCTTCGAGACGCGCAAGAGAGCGCGCCTCAGGGATGACGACCTCGACGTAGCGGATAAAACTCAGCGCTTCTTGCGCAGCCGGACGACCATGTCGACCCGGGCGATCTCGTAGCCTTCGGGCACTTCCGGCATTTTCTGCAGCACCAGATGCGGATCAGGGATGTCGACCAGTTCGTGGTTGTTTTCGAGATAGAAGTGGTGATGCGAGCTGACATTGGTATCGAAATAGGTCTTGGTGCCGTCGACGCTGACCTGGCGCAGCAAGCCCGCATCGGTCAATTGATTGAGCGTGTTGTAGACAGTGGCGAGTGACACCGGAACCTTGGCCAGCGTGGCTTCCTCGTAAAGCATTTCCGCGGTGAGATGGCGCGCGCCCTTGCCGAACAAAAGCCAGCCCAGCGCCATGCGCTGGCGGGTTGGCCGGAGGCCCGCCGCCTGCAGCATTTCGTTGACATCGTGCCAGGGACAACCGGTCAAGGTCGGCTGGCGGCCCGCCTTGTGGGCCGCTGAATCGACGGGGTCATCATTCAAGATCGAAGCGTTGTCGCTCGTTTCCACTTCAGGCACCGCACTTGCTATCTCAGCACTATCTCCGTGGTATATAAGAAGCAAATCCGTCAGATGCAAGTTTTTCGCAACTAGCGCAGGACAAGGATAATAACGGAACCGAGAGCGAGACCCGGCTGTTTACCCCTGTCGTCATGCTTTGCCGCCTGCGGGGCCTATGATAGAGAGCGCGCGAACGCAGGTATGCGATTTCGGCAATGGCGAACGCCGGTTGCCGCAGGGGCCATCCTGACCTGCGGCGTCCGGGCCAATGCGCGAAAATGACACGCTTTCGATGTGAAGCGGGTTCATTTAGCCCCAAAACGCTCCAACGGGATTTCGAGAGAGGCTGGCACTATGCTGGATCGGCGCGGCGGCTACGAATACGAGGATCTGCTCGCCTGCGGCCGCGGCGAGCTGTTTGGTCCGGGCAATGCGCAATTGCCGCTGCCTCCGATGCTGATGTTCGACCGCATCAGCGAAATTTCCGAGACCGGCGGCGAGTACGGCAAGGGCGTGGTTCGCGCCGAACTGGATGTGAAGCCGGACCTTTGGTTCTTCGGTTGCCATTTCAAGGGCGATCCCGTGATGCCGGGATGCCTGGGCCTTGATGCGCTCTGGCAGATGGTTGGCTTTTTTCTCGGCTGGACCGGCGGCGAGGGCCGCGGCCGGGCGCTCGGCCTCAGCGAACTGAAGCTTTCCGGACAGGTGATGCCGAACGTCCGTAAGATCGTGTACAACGTCGACATCAAACGCGTGATGCGTTTAAAGCTCGTGCTCGGCGTCGCCGACGGGTGGCTTTCGGCCGATGACGAGATTATCTATCGCGCGAAGGACTTGAAGGTCGGGCTGTTCAAACAGGGTGCGGCATTGCAGCTGGGAACGTAGGATACTCCGGCCGGCGAGGCGGGTTTCGGTTTGATGACGGGCATCACACAAAACGGAAACGACAGGGCGAGGCGATCATGAGGCGGGTTGTCATCACGGGCATGGGCATCGTTTCATCGATCGGAAACAACACCCAGGAAGTGCTTGCCAGCCTCCATGAGGCGAAGTCGGGAATCACGCGCTCGGAAAAATACGCCGAGCTCGGCTTCCGCTCCCAGGTGCAAGGTGCCCCGACGCTGGATCCGGCCGGTGTGATCGATCGGCGTGCGATGCGCTTCCTCGGCGAAGGCGCGGCCTGGAATCATGTCGCGATGGAGCAGGCGATCCAGGATGCCGGGCTTGAGCCTGCCGAGGTTTCCAATATCCGTACCGGCATCATCATGGGCTCGGGCGGACCGTCCGCGCGCACCATCGTGGAGGCCGCCGATACCACCCGCGCCAAGGGACCGAAGCGGGTCGGACCCTTCGCGGTGCCGAAGGCAATGTCATCGACAGCCTCGGCGACGCTCGCCACCTGGTTCAAGATCAAGGGCGTGAACTATTCGATCTCCTCGGCCTGCGCCACCTCGAACCATTGCATCGGCAACGCCTACGAGACCATTCAGATCGGCAAGCAGGACATTATCTTCGCAGGCGGCTGCGAAGAGCTCGACTGGTCGCTGTCGGTATTGTTCGACGCGATGGGCGCGATGTCCTCGAAATACAACGATACGCCCGCGACCGCGTCCCGCCCCTACGACCTAAGCCGCGACGGTTTTGTCATTGCCGGCGGCGCCGGCGTGGTGGTGCTGGAAGAGCTCGAACATGCCAAGGCGCGCGGCGCGCGCATCTACGGCGAAATCGTCGGCTATGGCGCCACCTCCGACGGCTACGACATGGTCGCGCCGTCGGGCGAGGGCGCCGAGCGCTGCATGAGGATGGCGATGGCGACGGTCGATACCAAGATCGACTACATCAATCCGCACGCGACCTCGACACCGGCGGGCGATCCGCCGGAAATCGACGCGATCCGCAAGGTGTTCGGCACCGGCGACAAGTGCCCGCCGATTTCCGCGACCAAGGCGCTGACCGGCCATTCGCTCGGCGCCACCGGCGTGCAGGAGGCGATCTACTCGCTGTTGATGATGAACAACGGCTTTATCTGCGAAAGCGCCCATATCACCGAGCTCGATCCGGTCTTCGCCGACATGCCGATCGTGCGCAAGCGCATCGACAACGCCAAATTGGGAACCGTGCTGTCGAATTCCTTCGGGTTTGGCGGCACCAACGCCACGCTGGTGTTCAAGCGGATGGATGCGTGATTGAGCGCGAAGTGAATACCTCAATTCACCGTCATGGCCGGGCTTGTCCCGGCCATCCACGTATTGATCCACGCGCGGTCAGGAGGACGTGGATGCCCGGCACAAGGCCGGGCATGACGCAAGAGAGAGCATCGGCAGGATGAATGACCTGATGAAGGGCAAGCGCGGGCTGATCATGGGCGTCGCCAATGATCATTCGATTGCCTGGGGCATTGCGAAAGCGCTCGCGGCGCAGGGCGCGGAGCTCGCCTTTACCTATCAGGGCGAGGCGCTGGGCAAGCGCGTGAAACCGCTGGCGCAATCGCTCGGTGTCGAACTGATCCTGCCCTGCGACGTTGAAAACCTCGCCAGCGTCGATCAGGTGTTCGAGACGCTGCGCGGCAAATGGGGTCGAATGGATTTTCTGGTGCACGCCATCGCGTTCTCCGACAAGAACGAGTTGAAGGGGCGCTATGCCGACACCAGCCGCGAGAATTTTTCGCGCACCATGCTGATCTCGTGTTTTTCGTTCACCGAAGTTGCGCGGCGCGCGGCTGAGCTGATGCCCGTCTCCGGCGGCGCAATGATCACGCTGACCTATGGCGGTTCGTCCCGGGTGATGCCGAATTATAACGTGATGGGCATTGCCAAGGCCGCGCTGGAAGCCTCGGTGCGTTATCTCGCCGCCGATTTCGGTCCGCGCGGCATCCGCATCAACGCGCTTTCGGCCGGACCGGTCCGCACCCTGGCCGGCGCGGTGATCGGCGACTCCCGGCAGATGCTCGGTTTTCAGAAACGCAATGCGCCGCTGCGTCGCATGGTGAGCATCGACGAAATCGGCGGATCGGCACTTTATCTCCTGTCCGATCTTTCGAGCGGCGTCACCGGCGAAATTCATTTCGTCGATTCCGGCTACAACATCGTCTCGATGCCGCGCCTCGAAGCGCTGAAGCTGATCGAAGAGGCGGAGTCGAAACTCGAGCAAGGTACGGCGGAGGCGGCGAAGTAGGGGCAGTCTTTGCGTCGCAAAAGGCTGTCATACCCGCGGAAAGCGGGTATCCAGTACCTGCGGCCTCGCGATTCGATCACAGGCCTCCGGATACTGGATCGCCGGTCAAGCCGGGCGATGACAGTTGTAACTGCAGGGATACGAGCCTCATCCCGCCGCGATGGCACTCGCGCGCTGGAAGGCCGGCCGTGCCGCGCAGCGATCGATGTAGCGATCGAACGAGGGCCGCGACGGCACCATCTTGAACTGCCGCACCGCGAAATTCAGCCCCGATCCGATGGCGATATCCGCGGCCGAAAATGCCTCGCCGAGGATCCACGGCCCCTTTGTCAGCGTGGCATCGAGCACGTCGAACACCCGTTGCGCTTCACCCCAGCCCGCGGCCACCGGATTTATCTCGATCTTGGTCGCGATCTGCATCATGGCGGGCTCGATGCAGCTCGGGGCGAAGAACAGCCAGTAGAGATATTTGGCGCGTAGCGGGTCGCCCAATGGCGGCGCGAGTTTCGCCTCGGGATAGCGCTCGGCGACATAGGCGCAGATCGCGGCGGCCTCCGCGAGCGTTGCTTCGCCGTCCTTCAGCGCCGGCACCTTGGCCATCGGATTGATCGCGAGGAATTCGGGTGTCTTCTGCGCGCCGGTGGAAATATCCGTCAGCGCACGCTCGTAAGGCTGCCCGGTTTCTTCCATCAGCCACAGCGCTGAAAACGAACGCGAACGTGGCGACCAGTAGAGCTTCATCATGTGACAACCGCCTCTCTTTTCCATTGATAATATTTCATGACAAATCCCGTCATCGGCTCGACTTCTTCCTTCTCGAACACAAAACCTTCGCGCTCATACCAGCCCCACGCCTTTTCATTTTCGCGCACGCAGCGCAGGTGGATTTCATCCGGCAGGAGCTGGCGCGTGAACGCGAGCAGCCTTCGCCCGAGGTTCTGGCCCTGACATTCCGGCGCGACGAACAGCTGGTCGAGATACAGATTGGGCAGGTGCAACGCCAGCATGGCGGCAAGATGACTGTCGTCGTCGGCGACGAACAGGTTCCAGCCCTTTTCGATTTCCATTGGGATCCGCGCGCGCAATTGCGCCAGCAGAAAATTGCTGGGCTCCGCGAGTCCGGTCGAGACCCAGCTGTTCATCCACACCAGGGCGATCTCGTCATGCTCGTCGGGTCGGGCGGGACGGATGATGGGCGGGGGCATTGCATGAATTCCCGGAAGTAAGCCGCTACATATTCGTCATTCCGGGGCGCGCGTGCAACGCGCGAACCCGGAATCCAGAGTAGATCATTCCCGCATCTCGAGATTCCGGATCGGTCCGCGCCGCGGACCGTCCGGAATGACGGGAAAGCGTAGACGGGTCAAACGAGAAGGGCGACCTCACGGCCGCCCTTCCCATCGCTGTTCGCCAAGCTCACTTCGCCGCCGGTTGCCGACCCTGCGGTTTCCGCAGCGATCAGGCGAGGTCGAAGCGGTCGAGGTTCATCACCTTGGTCCACGCCTTGACGAAGTCATTCGCAAACTTCTCCTTGGCGTCCGCGCTTCCATAGACTTCCGCGACGGCGCGGAGCTGGGAATGCGACCCGAAGATCAGATCGACGCGTGTGCCGGTCCACTTCACCGCCTTCGTCTTGCGGTCGCGGCCCTCGTACTCGCCATCGGAGCCAGCCGGCTGCCACTCCGTGCTCATGTCGAGGAGGTTGACGAAGAAGTCGTTCGTCAGCGTTTCCGGCTTCTTGGTGAAGACGCTGTGCTTCAAGTTGCCCGCATTGGCGCCGAGCACGCGCAGGCCGCCGACGAGCACCGTCATCTCGGGTGCTGTCAGCGTCATCAGTTGCGCCCGATCCACCAAGGCCTCCTCCGGCCTCATGAACTGCCTCTTGCCGCTGATATAGTTGCGGAAGCCGTCAGCGCGGGGCTCGAGCGGTGCAAAGGAAGTGGCGTCGGTCTGCTCCTGCGACGCGTCCATGCGGCCGGGCGTGAACGGGACCGTCACGGTCAGACCGGCATCCTTCGCCGCCTTCTCGATCGCGGCGCTGCCACCGAGAACGATCAGGTCGGCGATCGATACCTTCTTGCCGAACTCCTTCCGGATCGCTTCGAGCTTCGAGAGGACCTTCGCCAACTCAGGCGGATTGTTCACGTCCCAATCCTTCTGGGGCGCGAGGCGAATGCGCGCGCCGTTCGCGCCGCCGCGCTTGTCGGAGCCGCGGAACGTGGACGCCGATGCCCAGGCGGTCGAGACTAGCTGGGAAACGGACAGGCCGGACGCGAGGATTTTCGCCTTCAGAGCCGCAATGTCCTGCTCCGCGATCAGCGGATGATCCACCGCGGGGATCGGGTCCTGCCAGATCAGCATTTCCTTCGGCACGAGCTTGCCGCGATAGCGCACGATCGGCCCCATGTCACGGTGCGTGAGCTTGAACCAGGCGCGGGCAAAAGCGTCCGCGAACTGGTCCGGATGCTCGTAGAAGCGCCGCGAGATCTTCTCGTAGGCCGGGTCGAAGCGCAGCGCGAGGTCCGTGGTTAGCATGGTCGGAATATGCTTCTTCGACTTGTCATATGCGTCGGGGATCATGGCCTCGGCGCCTTTCGCTTTCCATTGCTTCGCGCCGGCGGGGCTCTTCGTCAGCTCCCATTCGTACTTGAACAGGTTCTCGAAGAAGTGGTTGCTCCATTTCGTCGGTGTCTGCGACCAGGTCACTTCCGGGCCACCGGTGATGGCGTCGGCGCCGAAGCCGGTGCCATGCTTGCTCTTCCAGCCGAGGCCCTGATCCTCGATCGCCGCGCCTTCCGGCTCGACGCCAATCAGCGATGGATCGCCAGCACCATGGGTCTTGCCGAAAGTGTGACCGCCGGCGATCAGCGCCACGGTCTCTTCGTCGTTCATCGCCATGCGGAAGAACGTTTCGCGGATGTCCTTCGCCGAAGCAATCGGATCCGGATTGCCGTTCGGGCCTTCCGGATTGACATAGATCAGGCCCATCTGCACCGCGCCGAGCGGTTCCGCCAGCTGACGTTCGCCGCTGTAGCGTTCGTCGCCCAGCCAGGTGCCCTCGGGACCCCAATAGAGCTCTTCAGGTTCCCACACATCGGCTCGGCCGCCGGCAAAGCCGAACGTCTTGAAGCCCATCGACTCGAGGGCAACGTTGCCGGTCAGAACCATGAGGTCGGCCCAGGAAATTTTGCGGCCATACTTCTGCTTGATAGGCCACAGCAGGCGGCGCGCCTTGTCGAGGTTCGTGTTATCCGGCCAACTGTTGAGCGGCGCGAAGCGCTGCTGACCGGCGCCGGCGCCGCCGCGACCGTCGGTGATGCGGTACGTACCGGCGCTATGCCACGCCATGCGGATGAACAGCCCGCCATAGTGACCGAAGTCGGCCGGCCACCACTCCTGCGAGTCCGTCATCAAGGCACGCAGGTCCTTGATCACGGCGTCAATGTCGAGGCTCTCGAATTCCTTGGCATAGTCGAACGCTTCGCCCATCGGGTCGGCGGCGGGCGCGTTCGTATGGAGCACGCCGATATCGAGGTGCTCTGGCCACCAGTCGCGGTTCCTGGGTCCGTGGGTGCCGCCGGTGAACGGGCACTTGCCCGCGCTATCGTCAGTCTTTGCGTCCATGTTTTTCTCCAATCGCGTTTAGAATTTCAGGGCGAAGCGCACACGCCGCGCTCCGCATCGGCCGCGCCGAGTCCGCTGGCTGCTATGGGAAGCGTGCCACGGTGCCGGTCGTTAATTGGCGGCGGTCAGCCATGGCTGTTGTTCCTTCCGGCAGGTGGGGTCAGGGCGCGCATTTGACAAAGGGGGACCGCAGACGCATCGACCTGGAATAACCACGTCGGCCCGGAGCCGCGGGGTCGGGGCCTCTCGCCAAATTCGCCGGACCCCCACCTTGGAAGATATCTAACATCAGGTCCAGTCGAATTGTCTTGGGCTCTCGATCAGTTTATCTGATGGGGATGATCACGCTTCGACAGCTTCGTTATCTCTCTGCGCTCGCCAAACATGGCCATTTCGGCCGCGCTGCCGAGGCCTGCGCCGTGACCCAGCCCGCTTTGTCGATGCAGATTCGCGACCTGGAGCGCACGCTCGGGGTCGCCGTGGTGGAACGGCGGCCGGGCGATGTGATGCTGACCGATGTCGGGCGCGAAATCGCCCGGCGGGCTGAGGACGTGTTGACGGCCTCGCGCGATCTGGTCGACTTCGCCCGTCATCGCAGCGGCCTGCTCACCGGCCGGCTGACGCTCGGGGTGATTCCCTCGCTAGCGCCCTATCTGCTGCCGCGGATTCTCCCGCTGCTGCAGACAAGGTTTCCGGAATTGCGGCTGGAGCTGCGGGAAACCCAGACCAGGCAATTGATCGAGGACATCAAGAGCGGCGCGCTCGACGCCGCGATGCTCGCACTGCCGGTCACCGAGCCGGACGTCGATACGATTGCCCTGTTCGAGGATCTGTTTCTGCTGGCGGTGCCCGCGAACGATCCGCATCCGGATAACGTGCGGGTCGCTGCGGAGGATATCGATCAAAGCCGGCTGATCCTGCTCGAAGACGGCCACTGCCTGCGCGACCAAGCGCTCGCGTTTTGCGCGACCGCGGCGAGAACCAGCACGGCCGGTCACGGCGTGGCAACCGTGTTTGGCGCCAGCAGCCTCAACACCGTGATGCAGATGGTCGCGGGCGGCTATGGCGTCACACTGATTCCGCAGATCGCCGCCGACGTCGAGCGGCGCGACGAACGGGTGAAATTCCTGCGCCTGGAAAATCCGCAGCCCGGTCGCAGCATTGGCCTCGTGTTCCGCCGCACCTCGCCGCGCAAGGCGGATTTTTCTGCGCTCGGCGAGGTGGTGAAGGAAAGTCATCCGCTTTCGCGGATGATGACGGCTATGAATGCCGATAGTCCTGCACAAACAAAAAGGGCGGCTGAAAAGCCGCCCTCCCGTGCTCAATGAATCTCGCTCAAACACCCAGCGTGCCCGCCTTGGCGGCGGCATAGCGCTCGGCGACCTTGCTCCAGTTCACAGTATTCCACCAGGCCTTGAGGTAATCGGCCCGGCGGTTCTGGTAATTGAGATAGTAAGCGTGTTCCCAGACGTCGTTGCCCATGAGCACGCGCTTGCCGTCCATGATCGGAGTGTCCTGGTTCGGGCGGGTCTCGATCGCGAGCTTGCCGTCCTTGCTGACGGTCACGAACACCCAGCCCGAACCGAACTGGCGTCCGCCCGCGGCGTTGAAGTCGGTCTGGAATTTTTCCAGGCCGCCGAGATCGCGATCGATCGCGGCCAGCACCTCGCCTTCGGGCGTGCCACCGTTCGGACCCATGATCTCCCAGAACATGGTGTGATTGGCGTGGCCGCCGAGATTGTTGCGCACCGCGAATTTGATGTCGTCATTCAGCGCGTTCAGATTGCCAAGGACATCTTCCACAGCGCTCGCTCCGAGCTGCGGATTGGTCTTGGCGATGGTGTTGAGGGCGGCGACATAGGCTCCATGGTGCCTGTCGTGGTGGATTTCCATGGTCTTGGCGTCGATGTGCGGCTCGAACGCGTTGGTCGGATAGGCGAGCGGCGGCACCACGAATGGACCGGTCGGCGCTGCCGGCGCGGCGGTGGTTGCCTGAGCGAACACAAGGCGCGGCGTGGATGCGGCAGCCGCCAGACCTGCGGCCGCGCTGAAAAAATGACGGCGCGATAATGAGGACATGAAATCCCTCCCTAGAGTGTGAGCCTGCGTTGCACCCGAGCTTGAACTCAAATTCGAATTCAAATTCGCGTGGCTTATATCTCCGGTTCCGATGCCGCAACGCAAGTGCGCACTGTCGCAGATAAACGAAAAGGGCGGCCTTTCGGCCGCCCTTCCTGCATCCGCAATGGATCGAGGAATTACTCCCCGGCGGCTTCGCGCGGCGGCGCAGGCTCGGCCTTCTGCTTGGCCTCAAGGTCCTCGCCGGTGACCTGATCGACGGCCTTCATCGACAGCCGCGTCTTGCCGCGATCGTCGAAGCCGAGCAGCTTGACCTTGACCTTGTCGCCTTCCTTGACGACGTCGGAGGTCTTCTGCACGCGGTTGGCCGCGAGCTGGCTGATGTGGACCAGACCGTCCTTGGCACCGAAGAAGTTCACGAACGCGCCGAATTCCATCACCTTGACGACGGTGCCATCATAGATCTGGCCGACTTCCGGATCGGAGGCGATCGATTTGATCCACTTGATCGCGGCCTTGATCGATTCGCCGTCGGCGGAGGCGACCTTCACGGTGCCGTCGTCATCGATGTTGACCTTGGCGCCGGTCTTCTCGACGATTTCACGGATCACCTTGCCGCCGGTGCCGATCACTTCGCGGATCTTGTCGGTCGCAATCTTGAAGGTCTCGATGCGCGGCGCGTATTCGCCGAGTTCGGCGCGCGCCGCGTTCAGGGCCTTGGACATTTCGCCGAGAATATGGATGCGCCCTTCCTTGGCCTGGCCGAGCGCGACCCGCATGATCTCCTCGGTGATGCCGGCGATCTTGATGTCCATCTGCAGCGAGGTGATGCCGTGATCGGTGCCGGCCACCTTGAAGTCCATGTCGCCGAGATGATCCTCGTCGCCGAGGATGTCGGACAGCACGGCAAAGCGCGAACCCTCCAGGATGAGGCCCATGGCGATGCCCGCGGTCGGCCGCTTCAGCGGCACGCCGGCATCCATCAGCGCCAGTGAGGCGCCGCAGACCGAGGCCATCGACGACGATCCATTGGACTCGGTGATCTCCGAGACCACACGCACGGTGTAGGGGAATTCGTGATGCGGCGGCAGCACCGGGTGGATCGCGCGCCAGGCCAGTTTGCCATGACCGATCTCGCGGCGCTTGGTGCCGCCGAGCCGCCCGGTCTCACCAACCGAGTAGGGAGGGAAGTTGTAGTGCAGCAGAAATGTCTCTTTGTACGTTCCCGACAGCGCATCGACGTACTGCTCGTCCTCGCCGGTGCCGAGCGTGGTCACCACCATGGCCTGGGTTTCGCCGCGGGTGAACAGCGCCGAGCCGTGGGCACGGGGCAATACGCCGACCTCGGCGATGATGTTGCGCACGGTCTTGACGTCGCGGCCGTCGATCCGCTTGCCGGTGTCGAGAATATTCCAGCGAACGATCTTGGCTTCCAGTTCCTTGAACACGGCGGCGATGCGCAGCTTGTCGTATTTCGGCTCCTGGCCTTCCGGGAAGTAATGCGCCATCACTTTTTCTTTGGCCTTACCGACCGCCGCATAGCGGTCTTGCTTGACCGGGATCGCATAAGCGGCGCGCAGCTCCTGCTCGATCAGCGCGAGGATTTCCTTTTCCAGCGCGCTTTCGTCGACGGCCGCGACTTCGCGCGGCTCCTTCGCGGCCTTTTCGGCGAGTTCGATGATTGCCTTGATCACAGGCTGGAAATGCCGGTGCCCGAACATCACGGCGCCGAGCATGATGTCTTCGTTGAGTTCCTTGGCCTCCGATTCCACCATCAGCACGGCGTCGGCGGTGCCGGCGACCACCAGGTCGAGCTGGGATTCGGCCATTTCGTCGAGCGTCGGATTGAGCACGTATTCGTCGTTGACGAAGCCGACGCGGGCTGCACCGATCGGACCCTTGAACGGCGCGCCCGACAGCGTCAGCGCCGCCGATGCAGCCACCATCGCAAGAATGTCGGGATCGTTCTCCATGTCGTGCGACAGCGTCGTAATGATCACCTGGGTCTCGTTGCGCCAGCCATCGACAAACAGCGGGCGGATCGGGCGGTCGATCAGACGGGAGACCAGTGTCTCCTTTTCGGTCGGCCGGCCTTCGCGCTTGAAATAGCCGCCGGGAATGCGGCCCGCGGCGTAGGTTTTTTCCTGATAGTCGACGGTCAGCGGCAGGAAGTCGACGCCTTCGCGGGGCGTCTTCGCGGCGACGACGGTGGCAAGCACGACGGTCTCGCCGTAGGTGGCGAGCACGGCGCCGTCGGCCTGACGGGCGATTTTTCCTGTTTCAAGCTTGAGGGGACGTCCACCCCAGTCGATCTCGACTGAATGAATATTGAACATAGTGGTCTTCTTTCATGGTTTCACGAAAGCTAGGACCCCTCAAAACGCAAAAACCATGCGCAAGATGGCGAGACGCTGATTGCGACGAACTCGCAGACTCAGCGCCCGGCGATCCTGCCATGGTCTTCATGTTTCGAATGGCGTCCATCCTTCCGATGGTACGGGCATCTTGCCCGTTACGCCCAGCTGCCGGATTGCTGCTGGACGTTCTTGCGCATGATCGTTCTCGAAAACCTCAACAATGGTTTTACGGATCATGCAAAAACGCGCGCAACGAGCGCGCGCGAACTGAACAAATCAACGACGAATGTTATGCTTTTCGAGCAGCGCCTTGTAACGCGCCTCGTCCTTCTTCTTGATGTAATCGAGAAGCGAACGTCGCGTCGACACGAGCTTCAAAAGGCCGCGACGCGAATGGTTGTCTTTCACGTGGGTCTTGAAATGGCCGGTGAGGTTGTTGATGCGTTCCGACAGGATTGCGACCTGAACCTCGGGCGAGCCGGTGTCGCCGGCCTTGGTGGCATTCGTCTTGATGACTTCCGCTTTGCGTTCGGCGGTAATCGACATCGTCAAACTCTTCCATTGCTGCGAGCCGAACTGGCGATCAGTCCGGTCAGGTTGAACACGCGCTTGGGGATGAGTTCGCCATTGCCAATTTCGGCGAGGGCCAGAAGCCGGCCTGCCACCGTGACATAGACTGTGCCGCTACAATTGGGCGCATCCCGTCCGCG
>Ga0307312_10000595_pt1 | contig 17275 bp, 18 predicted proteins | sample ER_DNA_202_FD_194489 | JGI IMG/M metagenome (GOLD analysis project Ga0307312, IMG submission 194489) | Bulk soil microbial communities from the East River watershed near Crested Butte, Colorado, United States - ER_DNA_202 | ecosystem: Environmental > Terrestrial > Soil > Floodplain | place... | reverse complement strand
TCTCGATCGGTGTTTCGTTTTCTTGCGATGCGACATAGCCGCGCTCAACGAAAATCTGTTCGCTCAGCGTGACCCCGATGGAATCCCCTGCCACGGCGGGACCGTTCGCAGGCGCATTCCAACGCTCGATTGTCGCAACCACCGACGACTTGTTTGCCGGCGAAAAAACCAGCTGATCCCTCACCCTCAACTTCCCGGTCTCGATTCGGCCAGCAATAATTCGCCGTCCATCGAACCGATAAACATCCTGAACGCAGAAGCGCAGTGGAAGATCGACATCGGCTCGTTGCGTTTCCAGAGCATCGAGCGCCTCGAGAACAGTCGGGCCTTGGTGCCACTTCAGCTTGCCGCTCCGGCGCGCGACATTATCTCCGCTCTTCGCGGAGGCGGGAATAAAACAACGTCCCTCGAGTCCAAGATCGACAAGAAACTTTGCGTATTCGCTTTCGATCTCATGAAATCGCGTCCCCGAGAAATCCACCAGGTCCATTTTGTTGACAACCACGATTACTTGCTTGATGCCGAGCAAGCCGAGCAAATAAGCGTGCCGCCGGCTTTGCTCGCGCACTCCTTCGCTAGCGGCGATCACCAGGATCGCGGCATCGGCGCTCGACGCTCCAGTGATCATGTTCTTTAAAAATTCCTTGTGACCTGGGGCATCAATGATCGCGTAACGGCGTCGCACCGTTCGAAAGGGAATCTGTGTCGTGTCGATCGTGACGTTTTGTTTTTGCTCCTCGAGCAGCGCATCGAGCAAAAAGGCAAACTCAAATTCCATCCCTTCCGCCGCGCACGCCTTCTTCACCATCTCGACTTTTCCATCCGGCAGGGAGTCCGTGTCTTGCAGAATCCGTCCGATCAGCGTGGACTTGCCATGGTCAACGTGACCGACAAAAACGACCTTCAGCTGCTCTGCAGCTGACGAAACCAGAGAGCGAATACCGGATACCGGATAGTCTTCTTGAGTCACGTTAGGATGATTTTCTAAATTTGTTGCCGTTTGCGCGCCGTCTTGATCGAAGAAACTGTGACCGCGAGGATTTCATTTGCCTCTTCTTGGAGCGCAGAAGTGCGCTTCTTAGGAAGCAACCCAAGCTCCACGAGAACCTCGATCCAGTAACCTGTTTCGTCGCATTCTTCTTCAACGATCCCCATCTTGGCCACGAAGTCTGCGCGTGATCTGCTTCGTATTGCAGCACGATAATTCGCCCCAACGGAAGTTGCGGCCCGGACCAATTGCTTCGCAATTATTTGCGCGACAGTCGTCTTACGAAGGGATTCAGCCAACCGGATATAGCGGATCCCAAATTCAAAAGTGCGTCTGCGAAATTTCGCCCGTGTCATTACCGATTCTTTCCCGTATCCGGTATCCGCTTTCCGGTTTTCATAAAAACCCTTTCGCTCGCAGTTTCTGCATCGCATTGCGCTCATGATAGTCTTGGGCGCGGCCAGCGCGCTCGCTTGCGCGCGTAGCCTCCAGTTCGGCGATAATTTCGTCGATTGTCGACGCCGTGCTTACGATTGGGTGGGTGATGGGGCTGCACCCGAGCGAACGAAACCGTTTCCCGCTCCGCGCGAAATACATCTTCGGAATCGGGATGTTTTCGCGCTGGATGTAGCGCCAGACGTCAACCTCGGTCCAGTCGAGTAGCGGTTGCACGCGAACGTGTTCGCCCTTCGCCGCGGTGGTCGCGAATTGTCCCCAGAATTCCGGCGGTTGATCTTTATAATCCCATTCGAACTGCGCGTTGCGCGGCGAAAAATATCTTTCCTTCGCGCGAGTCGGATCCTCGTCGCGTCGAATTCCCGTAATCAGCGCGTCCCATTTGTACTCGGTGAGCGCTTGCTGCAGTGCCACCGTCTTCAACTCATGCGTCACCGTTACCGGATCGTGCGTTTCATACCCGACCCCGCGGGCACGCGCTTCGGTATTAATTTTGATGATAAGATTGAGCTTGTAATGCTTCGCGGCCCATTCACGAAACTCCAGCATCTCGGGAAACTCGTAGGTCGTGTCGATGTGCAGAACGGGAAATGGAACCTTTCCAAAAAAAGATTTGCGGGCGAGCCAGATGAGAACGTTGGAATCCTTCCCCATCGACCACGGCATGGCGATGTTTTTGAAGGCGTGATACGCCTCGCGAAAAATGAAAATGCTCTGGTTCTCGAGTTGATCGAGATGAGTACGATTCAAAGTCATTGTTACCTGCTTTGGCGGAGTCGTTCTATACAATCGAGAGGTTGATGCTGCAATCCAGCACGCTTGGGTAGCTCAGCGCTGACCGGACGCCGCAGCGCGGCGTCCCTACCTAATTGTCGATCTTGCGCGGAAGCGATCCGTGACGTTACTGTTTCCTTATGCCGGAAAGTCATTCCACGGCCTATGATTCAAAAATCGAAGGCAATGTGATTTTTACGCGCTTCGATGCTGCGCTCAATTGGGTGCGCAAAAATTCGCTCTGGCCGATGCCGATGGGCCTCGCCTGTTGCGCAATCGAGTTGATGGCCACGGCCGCCTCGCGATTCGACATCGCGCGGTTCGGCGCCGAGGTGATGCGCTTTTCGCCACGGCAATGCGATGTGATGATCGTCGCCGGCACGGTCACTTACAAAATGGCGTTGGCGGTAAAACGAATTTACGAACAAATGCCCGAGCCGAAGTGGGTGATCGCCATGGGCGCATGCGCTTCTACCGGCGGTATGTATCGCTCCTACGCCGTTCTCCAAGGGATTGATCAGCTTTTGCCCGTCGATGTTTACATTTCCGGTTGCCCACCGCGCCCGGAAGCACTGCTCGCCGGCCTGATGAAATTACAGGAGAAAATTTCGGGTGAGCACTCATTCAGGAATCAGAAACCTGAATTGACTGAAAGACTCGAGGACGCGCTTTCATGACCAGGCAGGAATTGCTCCCTTCGTTGGAGAAATCAGTCGGCGAGAAGATTCAGAATAAGACCGAATTTCGCAGTGAAACGACTTACACGATCCTGGCTGCCAATCTACGTGAAATCGCAAAATTCTGTCGTGAAGAACTTTCCTTCGATTATTTGATCGACATCACGAGCATCGACAACTTCGGCGAGGAGCCGCGTTTCGAAATCGTTTACGAGCTCTACTCGACGCCGCTTGGCGTCCATCTACGACTCAAGCTTCATATTTCTGAAGACGTCGGCGCTGTCGATACCGTTTCCGATATCTGGCCGACAGCCAATTGGCACGAGCGCGAGATTTACGACATGATGGGAATCAAATTTAACAGCCATCCCGATCTGCGTCGGATTCTAATGTGGGACGGCTATCCGTTCTTTCCGTTGCGAAAGGAATTTCCGCTCGAAGGATTGCCCAGCGAAATGCCTGATGTCGCTTTCACGAAAGTCACGCCGATGGAAGGCGGACCGTTTGTTACCATGCCGAGCACCGCCAACGCCAAGGATCGCGAACCACGCGCGCGTCCGCCGGAACTATGAACGGCAATCTTCGCGCAGGTCCAAGATTAGGCCAAAAAATTACGTCTTTAAAGACGCAATAATTAGGCATAATTCTCGTTAGATGATGGGACGCCGCGTCCAAATCACAATCGTAGTGACTCTTCTCACGACGGCGGTGGCGTTACTTGGCGTGAACTTCTACTTCTACCACTTTTGTTCGACGCATGTCGTTGATCATTTCGTCCCCGCCACGGGCAATATCTATCAGGTCGGCATGAACGGCAGAACAGTATTTCTCACGCGTTCGCAGAATTATCTCATGGAAGGTACCTGGTGTGGCTCATTGCTTGCTGCCGGACTTGCGGCTTACTTGAGTAATCGTTGGAGACTTGGCGCTCCCCATTCAATCATCTAACCAGGCGATGCAGCCAACCGCTGGCCGGCGCATTGATTAGGGTTGAAGGATGAATTATGAAGGATGAAAGGAAAGCAAAGCTCGCTGCCGCCAGCGGTGGCTGATCTTGGTCTCGTTAGGCCGCGATTGCGCTGCAATCTGAAAGAAATCTATGGAGCCAATCATTGACCATATACAGATAACCGTCAAAGACATGAGCATTGCGGTGCCATTCTACGATAAGCTCCTTCCCGTTTTGGGGTTTGACATTCAAAACAAAGTCAGTGCCGTAATAGAGGAGCATGAGTTTCATGTCGTAGAGTATACCCATCCACGGTTGACCTTCGCCATAACCTCACCGAGAAGCGGTTTCGCGGGCGACACGATCCATCGCAGGAAACCAGGGGCACTACATCATCTTGCATTTAAAGCGGAATCTCGCGCCGAAGTCGACAGACTGCATTGCGAGCTGAATGGAATAGGGGCCACGATAGTGAGTCCACCGCGGGAGTATCCAGAATATACCCCCCCGGGCTACTACGCTCTCTTCTTCAAGGATCTGGAGGGTATTAAGTACGAGATTGTGTGCACTAAACACGACGGAGCGTAGGAGACGCCTAACCAGGCGATGCAGCCAACCGCTGGCCGGCGTACTGCCTCGCTTCTCTTTATGAAATCACGTCCATTACAAGCCAAGCGCGCTCCAGCCAGCGGTGGCCGATCTTGTTCTGGTTAGATCGACTGTTCTCCATGTTCGTTGGCGCGGCGGTCTGTCGCGCGGTACCAAATTTACGCGGCTGAGACCGGCGGAGCAGTCTCGGGCTTTCGCGTTGCTGCCATCACATCTGGACGCAATCTTTCCTCTCGCGGCACGGCCGTTTTCGGCCCGTGCTTTGGATAGGCAATTCGGCTATGCAGCATCATCATGAGTGTGAAACGGAAGCGTTCGGCAATCACTTTGAGCTCGGCCAGAGTCAGATCGCATTCGTCCAATTGTCGATCCATGATCCGCTCCTCGATGAGCTCATTCACGAGCGATTCGATTTTCGGCGGCGTCGGTTTTTCCAGACTGCGGGAGGCGCTTTCCACCATGTCGGCCAAGCTGACAATGGCGCTTTCTTTCGTCTGCGGTTTGGGTCCGCCGTAACGAAAACTTTCCTCGCGCACGTCCGGAATGTCGTCTTCGCGCAGCTTCATGATTTTGCCGCCGGCGCGCGCGTCTTCATGCTGTTGCAGGGCGCGCTGATAAAAATAATAGACAAGTGAGGTGCCGTGATGTTCCTGAATGATGTCGATGATGCGCTGATGGAGCTTATACTTCAGCGCGAGATCAACACCTTCTTTAACATGCGCGATGATGATCAACGCGCTCATGGTCGGGGCGAGATCATCGTGTGGGTTGCGCTCGAAGCTCATGTTTTCGGTGAAGTATTCCGGCTTAATCAATTTGCCGACATCGTGAAAATACGAGCAGACGCGGCAAAGCGTCGCGTTCGCGCCGATCGCTTCCGCGGCTGCTTCAGCCAGATTGGCCACGACCAAACTGTGATGATAGGTGCCCGGCGCCTCGATCGTCATCCGGCGCAGCAACGGATGGTTAAGATCGGAAGCCTCCAACCAGGAAATATCAGTCGTGATCCCAAACAGCTGCTCGAGCATCGGTAGCACGCCGCCAACCAATGTAGCGGTCAACATTCCATTACCGATAGCCAGCGCGCTCTGGAAGCCGATCATCCCCCAGTCATTTGCGACTGGCGAAAACAGATTGATCGGACCGATCAGACCAAACGTCAGCGATAGCAACCAGATAGCGAGCCCAACTCCGATGCCTGCGCGGATTAACTTGGTGCGCCGCCGCACCTGTAGCGTGAGAGAGACTGCGGTGAATCCGCTAATCAGACTGGTCACAAGAAGCGGCGCGTCAATTGGACCAAAAAGGACGCTGCTCCAAAGGCTCGCAAAAAATGCCGCGTAAAGTCCGTGCTGACGCCCGAGCAACACGCTCAGCACAAGCGCAGCGAAGGCATAAGGCGTGATTAACCCGGCCATCTCTGGCTTGAGGAGCCGGTAACTGCCGCTGTTGCAGATCACCAACAAGAGCTTCGTGACCGCGAGCTGCACCAGAATGACGCCGAAAATCAGCAAAATCCGCGAGCTTCGCGAAAAACTTTTTGGTTGATTGATCCAGAGTTGAGTAATGGCAGTCGCCAAGACCAGCAATGCGATTACAAAATTCTTTGTCGGTTCCGGTTGTTGACCGCTGAAAACGAGAAGGGCAAGGCCGGCAACGAACACTGCAAAGATCAGCACTTTGCTATGCGGCGCGTATTCGAGATGGTGCATCAATTCGCTTCGCAGCCGTCGACGGCGAGTTTTTCGCGTGGACAGTCCGCGCCTGATGAGGCGTCCGCGTTTTAGGAAATTGAACATGTCGATCTTTACTTGCGTGAGGCTGGTGCAGGTGATCGGTGCTGCTGGTAAGCATTGATAATGGAGCGCACCAGTTCATGTCGCACCACGTCGCGTTCCGTGAAATATGCAGTCGCGATTCCGGGAACAGTTTTCAACGCCTGCAATGCCTCAACCACGCCGGAACGTTTGTTCGCAGGCAGATCGATTTGCGTTACGTCTCCGGTGATCACGCATTTGGAATGAGGACCGATGCGAGTCAGGAGCATGAACATTTGCTCGGTCGTCGTGTTTTGGGCCTCATCGAGAATGACAAAGGCGTGATTCAACGTGCGGCCACGCATGTAGGCGAGCGGCGCGACTTCGATGATTTGCCGCGCCAACGAGCGCTCAATCTCCTCCGGCTCGAGCATATCGCGTAACGCGTCATAAAGCGGTCGCAAGTACGGCATGATCTTTTGTTCAAGTTCTCCCGGCAGAAATCCCAGAGCTTCGCCGGCTTCCACGGCGGGTCTCGTCAAAATGATCCGCGTGACTTGTTCCTTTCTTAGGGCGGCCAGGGCCATCGCTACCGCAAGATAAGTTTTGCCGGTGCCAGCTGGTCCGATTCCAAAAACGATGTCGTGTTTCTGGATTGCTTCGACATAATTCCGTTGCCCCGCGGATCGCGCCATGATCGGCGACTTGCGCGGCGAGGTCACAATCTTAATCGAGGCCAGATCGCCGAGATCCTCTTCGCGCGCTTCGTTCACGGAATTCAGGGCGTAATTAAATTCGTGCTTCTGAATGTCCACACCTTTTTGACGCGCTTTCTCGAGTTGATCGAAGACATGCTGCGCCTTGTCGATTCGGCTTGGTTCCCCCTCCAGTTTCACCCAGCCTTCCCGTGTGGTTACTTTCACGCCGAGAGAATCTTCGAGACTTTTCAAGAGCTTAAGATCGTTTGCATAGAGCGATTGCAACGCGCGCGGACTCTCAAACTGCAAAGTGCGTGTTTCAGTCATTGGTCAGAATGGCACTTGCATCTTGCCAATCGAGACACGGGCTGGAAGGCCCATACCACATTTCTCTTATCGGAAACCATACACCAGCGCCCAATGGGTCCGTTCCTCTGGCGATTCTTCGATGTTAACGATTACAAAGTAGCTGCCAGTTGTTTTTGGAATGACGTGCGCGGCCGCAAAATGACCTTTTTGCCATCCGTCTGGCTCTTCTGCGAGCTTTCCGTCGGAATCATAAATGTGCACGGAAATTTTCGCCCGTTCCACCTCCGTGCCCAACCAGAACCAGTATTCGTTGCCCTTAAATAATTGCTGCCGCACTGCTTTTTTCTCTCCCGAACCGAGGTCGCCCCCCCAGTAATCTTCGCGCACCTGAAAACCTTCTTTCACGTAAGGTTCCGCGGCCTGGAGAGCAAATGATTGCGCGTCGTCAACTGAAGCAAAAACCGTCGGATGCAGCACGACTAGCGCTGCCAGCAGAGAGCTTCCGCGTAAGAGAACTTTCACCGAGGCATTCATCAACGGTTGTTAATCTCTGGTGGTGATGCCGCCGCCAAGCCGGGTCGTAATCTCATTGATTTTCTTCACCGATTCCCGAGGAATTCGCGCCTTGCCTACGTCGATTAAAGGCTTCACCTGGCCAAGAGCGTTCTCAATTTCGCGGATGATTGGGACGTTAAACTCTGGCATCGCCTGCAGTCTCGTTTGAAAGTATGAAAGCAGGTCGGGTTGATGCAGCAGCTCGGCGCCGTCGGCGGAAAAATGCTTGGCCACGACTGATGTCAACACTTCGGTGCCGCGCAGCCAACCGCCCAAACTAACGAGCTGCGACAGTTTTTCGTCATGCACTTCGTTCATCGCCTGCTGCACGCTATTCTGTGTCCGATCGAGTTCCTGTCGCACACCGTCCCAATTTCGCTTGTCGGCCGCTTCGATGATGGCTTTAGCGTGCGGCGTAATTGAATTGCCCACGCCAATTCCCTTGGCCAGTGTCAGGACGCGTTGCCCGATTTCCTTTACCGTCGGTGCATCTTCCGCTTGCACCGCAATGAAACCATCAGCAATCACTGTCCCAAGCAAAAGGGCGATGCGCGGCCGTTCGGTAAAATTCGTTCCCTTATCGCTGCGCACGTGTTCCTTCCAGTTTACCGCGCCCAGTTTATTCAGGGCGCCGAAGATTTCGTTCGGCAGCGGAACGACTACGTCCTCCACCGTTTTCGACAATTGTTTAATATCGATATGCTGCGGGACTTGAGCGCCCTGAGCGCACAGAGCCAGGCCACTCATGGCGATTGCACTTAGCTTCAAATATTTAGGGAACGGAGTCATTGGGAGCTTCGACTGTTGATTTCGTGTTCGTATTCAGGATTAATGGAAGCAACCTTAAGCAGAACCCACGCTGGGCACAATCCCGACCTCCAACATTTTGACTCCTCTGAATCGAACTAATTCTCTGCCTCGGCGGCATCGCCATTCACATTTTTTATGAAATTGACACGGCTTCAGCAGATTCTCGAGCGCGCGTCCTCCAAGCGAATAATAGTGATTGGCGATTTGATGCTGGACGAATTCGTTTGGGGAAAAGTGGCGCGCATCTCGCCGGAAGCGCCCGTACCGGTCGTCGAGGTAACCGGCGAGTCATTTTTTCCAGGAGGCGCCGCCAATGTTGCGCGCAATCTCCGCGAGTTCGTCGATCGCGTCGCGGTGGTCGGCTTGTTCGGAAAAGACCGCAGTGGGCAACAGCTTCGCGACTTATTGGCTGACAAAAAGATCGACATCTCCAATGCGGTCGAGGATGAGGCGTTTTGCACCATCGTCAAAACCCGCATCATCGCGCGCCATCAGCAAGTCGTTCGTGTCGATCGCGAGCGATTTGTCAACCCGTCGCCCGCGCAAGTTGCAAGAGTGGTCGCCGCGATTCGAAACAATCTTCCGGAAACCGACGCGATCATCTTTGAAGATTACGGTAAAGGCTTCCTAACAACTGAGCTGGTTACACCAATTGCATGCGACGCGCGTGCCGCCGGTAAAATTGTAGCGGCTGATCCGAATCCCGGACATTCCGTTGATTGGCGCGGAATGACGGTGGTGAAACCCAATCGCACCGAAGCTTTTCTCGCCGCCGGCATCCCCTGGCGCGATCCCGACGAATCGCCATCAAAAGATGCCGATCTTAGGCGCGCCGGCCAGGCGCTGCTCGAAAAATGGGAGACAAAATATCTCCTCGTTACCCTCGGTGAACATGGCATGATGCTTTTTCAGGATAACGAAGCGCCGCATTACATCCCAACCAAAGCGCACCAAGTTTTTGATGTTTCGGGCGCGGGCGACACCGCCATCGCGCTCTTTACCCTTGCTCTTGCTTGTAAGGCAACACCGAGCGAAGCGGCGGAAATCGCCAATCATGGAAGCGCCGTTGTCGTCAGCAAACTTGGGACAGCGACCGTGACCAGAGACGAACTTGTCTCAAGTTTTCGGGAGGACTCCGAGCGTGGCTGACAAATTGTCCTCCGCCATCTTTGTCGATCGCGACGGCACCATCATGCAGGATGCCGATTATTGTTCGGACCCGAAACAGGTTCAGATTTTCCCCGGCGTCCCGGAAGCATTAGGCCGATTGAAAGCCGCGGGCTTCAAACTCATTATCATCACGAACCAGAGCGGCATCGGGCGCGGGCTCATCACTATGGAGCAATATCGCGCGGTCGAAGCGAAAGTTCTGCGTGAGCTTGGACTGGATCTAATTGAGACCACTTATTTCTGTCCCGATGTTCCAGGCCAGCATTCCAGCTGCCGCAAGCCGGCGCCAGGAATGATCTTGCAAGCGGCGCGAGAGCATGGCGTCGATCTTTCCCGCTCGTTTTTTATCGGCGATAAAGAGATTGACGCCGAGTGCGGTCACAACGCGGGAGTGCGCACTATCCGCGTGCAAACGGGATTTCAGCGCGACACCACCAGCACCATCGCGGATTGGGTCGCACCCGACCTCGTCGCAGCCGCAAGGATGATTGTCGATCTTACGAATGAGTAAGGCGGTCGGAATAATCCCAGCACGTTGGGATTCCACGCGTTTCAAGGGTAAACCATTACATGTTATTGCTGGCAAGCCACTTCTTCTCCACGTCTGGAAACGTTGCTTGCGCGCTCGCAATATGGATTCGCTCATTGTTGCAACCGACGACATGCGAATTGCAAATGCGGCTTTCGACTGGGGCGCGGAAGTCGCCCTGACCTCGCCGAGTCATCGCAGCGGGACCGATCGCGTCGCCGAAGTTGCAAAAAAAGCAAAAGAGTTTGCCTATATCATCAACATCCAAGGCGACGAGCCGCTGGTTGATCCGCGCTTGATCGACAGACTTGTTGAAAAGCTGCAGTCGGATCGCAAGATCGACATCGTCACTGCGGCGCATCCATTCGACAATCCTGCGGAAGCATCTTCGCCGCATCAGGTCAAGGTTGTGGTCGATCAGAGCGGGCGTGCGCTCTATTTCTCTCGCGCCGCCATCCCCTTCCCGCGCTCTCTGCCCCGAATAAAATATCTGCGTCATCAGGGCATCTATGGATACCGCCGCGAGCTGCTACTCCAGTTTGTAAAATGGAACCCAACGCCTCTGGAACGCGCGGAATCGCTCGAACAATTGCGCGCTCTTGAAAATGGTGTAAAGGTTCATGTGCTCGTCACAAAACATGGATCGCCCGGCGTGGACACGCCCGAGGACGCAATAGCGCTGGAGCAAAAACTCGCTCGCGCAAAACGAAGCGCTCTCTCATGAAATACATTTTCATCACCGGCGGCGTGGTCAGTTCGTTAGGCAAAGGCCTGGCTGCAGCCTCGCTCGGCACACTGCTTGAGCTGCGCGGTTTGCGGGTTGTCTTTCAAAAGTTCGATCCGTATCTCAATGTCGATCCTGGGACGATGAATCCGTTCCAGCATGGCGAAGTTTATGTACTGAACGACGGTGCGGAGACGGATTTGGATCTTGGTCATTACGAGCGCTTCACTAACTGCGTTCTCTCGCGGCACAACAATCTGACCAGTGGCCAGGTTTACGAGAGCGTGATTTTAAAGGAGCGGCGAGGCGATTACCTCGGCAAAACCGTGCAAGTAATTCCGCATGTCACCGACGTGATCAAAGATCGCATTCGTGAACTTTCGGATGAAAGCAAATACGACGTCGTCATCACGGAAATCGGCGGCACGACTGGGGACATCGAGGGATTGCCATTTCTGGAAGCAATCCGCCAACTCATTCTCGAAGTGGGCGCACAAAATGTCGTCAACATGCACGTCACGCTCGTGCCTTACATCAAGGCTGCGCACGAACTAAAAACGAAGCCCACCCAGCAAAGCGTCGCCAAGTTGCGCGAGATTGGTTTGCAGCCGCAGGTTTTGATTTGCCGCACGGAAAATCCACTCGATCGCGATGTGCGGCAGAAACTGTCAATGTTTTGCAGTGTTTCAGAAAAGGCGGTGATCGAGGCGCGCGATGTCGAACACACGGTTTACGAATATCCTTTGATGTTGCACGCTGAGGGGCTCGACAAACTGGTATGCGATCTCCTGCATCTTCAGACTCCCGAACCCGACCTGGCGGACTGGCGAAAATTTGTCGAGCGCGTCGTCAGCCCGAAAAAACGGGTTAAGATCGCGATCGTCGGCAAATACATCGATTTACAAGACGCTTACAAGAGCATTTACGAGTCACTGACCCATGCGGCGGCGAGCCAGGATTGCGGCATCGATCTTAAACTAGTCGATGCCGAATCGCTGCAGGACGGTATTGATAGCCAGCTCGAGCATGTCGCGGGCGTTCTAATTCCTGGTGGATTCGGGGAGCGCGGTGTCGAGGGAAAAATCAGGGCGGCGCGGTTCGCTCGCGAACACAAGGTGCCATACCTCGGTCTTTGCCTTGGCATGCAAGTAGCGACGATTGAGTTCGCGAGAAATGTCTGCGGAATCAAAAACGCAAACAGCACCGAATTCGACAAAGACGCTACGGAGCCGGTCATCTCGCTCCTCGAAGAACAACGGGGTGTGTCCAATAAAGGCGCGAGCATGCGACTGGGCACATGGCCGACAAAAATCGAACGCGGCACGCTCGCCGAAAGAATCTACGGCCAGGCAGACGTGCTGGAGCGGCATCGTCACCGTTACGAATTCAACATGAAATACCGCGACCGTATGACCGAGAAGGGCTTCACGATTTCGGGAACGTCACCCGATGGTACGCTGGCGGAGCTAATCGAGTTGCGCGGCCACCCGTATTTCCTCGCCTGTCAGTATCATCCCGAGTTTCAAAGCAAGCCGAACAAGCCACATCCTCTTTTCAAGGGATTTATTCAAGCCTGTCTTGCGCATCCAGCGGACGGTGCGCCGCACGTTGCAACCGATCCATTATCGCGGCGCCGAGTCCCCGATCGGGAACTTGTTCCGCAACGATAAGGTCGACATCGAGCGCGTCGAGCTCCCGCAAATCACGGAACAGATTTGCCGCGGCTTCGCGCAAGTCTTGTCGTTCGCTTAAGCAGCGAACCGCCGCGAACTGTCTTTCTGACTCACCCGTATTCCATGCAAGCAATCCAACACGCTGGTTCTCAGCCGGAGAGAATGAATTCGCATTTTCAATCAATCGGAGCGGCGTTTTCGGCGAGTAATGCATGGCTAATTGTCCGGGTGCAAAAATGTTTCGCTTCGAAGCAACGATGTCGATCTTTCCGAATCCCAATAATTGTTCCGCCGTGATCGGACCACGGCGCAGGATGTCGATCTTGCCGCCGCGCACTGCGACAATCGTCGATTCGATTCCGTGAGTCGCTGATCGGGCGTCGACAATCAGCGGGATTCGTCCGTTGAGTTCGTCCAAGACATGCTGCGCGGTTGTCGGGCTAATGCGCCCGAATCGATTTGCACTCGGTGCGGCCAGCGGAACGCCGAATGCTTGAATGATGTCGGTAAAAACCGGATGAGCGCTAATTCGGACCGCGACCGTATTCAGACCAGCGGTGACGATTTCAGGTACGATCGCCTTTCTCGGCAAAATAATGGTGAAAGGTCCCGGCCAGAAACGGTCCGTTAATTTCAAGATTAATTGCCTATCTTGGGCGGGGAGATCAGCAATTTTGTCAAGCCAATCGCGATCCGGCAAATGGACAATCAAAGGATCGAAACGCGGGCGCTCCTTTGCTTCGAAAATCTTTGCTACCGCGATCGGATTGAGTGCGTCAGCAGCGAGGCCATACACTGTTTCTGTAGGCAAGCCGACGATTTCGCCCGCGTGCAAAAGCGTTACCGCCTCCGCCCACTCGCCGGAGGAAACGATCTCTGTTTTCACTTTGGCACTCGTTGGGCGAGTACTGCGTCGGTCTGCTTTTTTCGAAACGCTTCCAGTTTTTTGCGAACCCTATCATCGGAGACCGCGAGAATGCTGGCGGCGAGCAGCGCAGCGTTTTTTGCGCCGGACGCGCCGATCGCGAGTGTGCCGACGGGGACACCTCCCGGCATCTGTGCGATGGAAAGAAGCGAGTCGAGTCCTTGCAATGCTTTGGACTGAATAGGAACGCCGAGCACGGGCAACCAGGTATGCGCAGCGATCGCTCCCGCGAGGTGCGCCGCGCCACCTGCGCCGGCGATAATCACCCTCAATCCGCGACCGGCGGCACTTCGAGCAAAGTCAGCCGTGGCTTCAGGACTGCGATGCGCAGAAAGAATTTTATGTTCGTTAGGCACCGCGAGTTCATCGAGAAGTTGGACCGAATGGCGCATGGTTTCCCAATCCGACGTGCTGCCCATGATGACGGCGACCAATGCAGAGGATTTCGATTCGGCCATACAATTAACTTTAGGGAAAGCTGTCAGCTTCCCTGGAAAGTTGCAAAGCGGTTTTTGGTGGGCGCCGGAAATCAGATCCCGATCTTCTTTGCAACAGGTGCCTTCACTCACATATTCCGACGTGGCCTCCTCAAGATCGATTGTGCTTATCGGTTTTATGGGGACCGGGAAATCTCTCGTCGGAAAAATTTTGGAACAGCAAACGGGCTTTCGCCGGTTCGACACAGACGAAATTATTTCCCAAAAATTAAAGATGCCGATCGAGGAGATTTTTTCGGCCCGCGGCGAAGAACGTTTTCGCGAGCTCGAAACCGAAACAGTGCGTTCTCTATCCGCAGAAGAATCGGCAATTATCGTAGCAGGTGGCGGCATCGTTCTGCGGGCAGAGAATGTGGACCTTTTACGCCAATTAGGAACGGTCGTCTGGCTCGATGCGGACGAGGCAACACTCCGCACCCGCATCCATCGATTGGATAATCGCCCGCTATTGCGGACAGCGAATCCCAAAGCGACGTTATCGGAATTACTGGAGGCACGGCAACCGCTTTATAATAGAGCAGCCGATTTGCGAGTGGACACGGCGAAAAAAAATCCCGAACAAATCGCTGAATTGATTTTGAAAAACATCAGGGATTTTCCTGTCGGAGAATGAGTGTGATACCCGAGACGAGCCACGTGGCGCCGCGAATGTCGGGCGAGGAATTAAAAAAAGAGATCGTTGCGCGCGCGCGCGCGCTTGGATTCGATTCCTGCCGTGTCGCCGATTGCGCTGTCCCGTCCCATGCAGGCGAGTTTCGCAATTGGCTGCGGGAAGGTGCGGCCGGGGAAATGAACTACATGGAGCGCGGCGAAGAGAAACGCTGTGATCCGCAGAAAATTTTGGCAGGCGCGCGGTCGGTCATTGTTTTGGCGCTTAATTATTGGCAAGGCAGACACTCAAAAGCGCAAGGTAATGGAGCTACCGGCAGAATCGCGCGTTACGCGTGGGGCGATGATTATCACGAGCTTATGAAGGCGAAGATCGACAAGATCGACGATTTCCTTCGCGGATTTGGCGGCACGCAAAAATCCTATGTCGACACAGGCCCGATTTTGGAGCGTGATCACGCTGCTCGAGCCGGGATCGGCTGGCACGGCAAGAGCACAATGCTGATCGATTCCCGTCTGGGGACGTGGTTCTTTCTGAGCGAAATTTTGACAACGCTCGAGCTGCCGCCGGATTCTCCACAACACGATCGCTGCGGAACATGTGAGCGTTGCATCACAGCTTGTCCCACCGGCGCAATTACCGCTCCGCATCGCTTGGATGCGCGGCGTTGTATTTCGTATCTTACGATTGAGCTCAAAGGTTCGATTCCGCTGGAGCTTCGGCCGCTTATCGGAAACCGGATTTTTGGCTGCGATGATTGCCTCGATGCCTGCCCATGGAACCGTTTTGCCCAAGCCTCGCGTGAAACCGCGTTCTCAGCACGTAAAGCGACAACGGGCATGTTGCTGCGGGATTATTTGGAGCTGGATGACGCAGAATTTCGCACGCTGTTTCGGAATTCGCCGATAAAGCGCATTAAACGACGCGGGTTTTTACGTAATGTCTGCGTTGCCTTGGGCAACGTGGGTGGTTCAGCTGACTTGCCAGCGCTGAGACGCGCGACATCAGATCCGGACGGATTGATTGCTGAGCATGCTACCTGGGCAATCGCGCGGATTCAGCGACGGTGCGACGCGTAAATGCCAAAAGTTCGTTGAATCCAAAGCGCCAGCTGGCTGCATCTCATTGTCGATCTTGTGAACCGTTTCGCTTTGCAAAGGTCTAAACTGAGATAATTTCTGACGCCCTTTTCCCTGCCTAACGAGCATTCTATGCATCAAACTTTAAAAACACCCCCAGTTGCACCGGAAGTCGCGAAGAAACTCCGCTCGCGCCGCAAGCGCTACATCATTTTCGGCTCCATCGGCCTGATATTGCTTTTGATCATTGCTTTAGTCATCGCGAACAAACGCGAGAAGCCGATTCCCGTGACTACGGAGAAAGCCGTCCGCAAGACCATTCTGCAGACCGTTTCCGCCACCGGGAAGGTGCAACCCGAAACCGAGGTAAAGATTTCACCGGAAGTGGCGGGCGAGATCATTGATTTGCCGGTCGAAGATGGAAAGGCGGTCAACAAAGGTGATCTGCTCGTGCGGATAAAGCCGGATTCCTACAAGGCCCTGCTCGAGCAACAGGAGGCAGCCATCAGCTCGGCCAAGGCGACGAATCTTCAACAAAAGGCGACGATGATGAAGACCGAGCAGGATCTTAAACGCGCCGACGACATGTTCGCGAAGAAAACCATTTCTATTCAAGAATACAACGCCGCGCAGGCTGCTTACGACGTGGCCAAGAATACCTACGAGAGTTCGCTGCACGAGATCGAGCGCGCGCAAGCGGGTTCGAGTCAGGCGCGCGATCAACTTTCGAAGACAACGGTTTATTCGCCGATCGACGGGACGGTCACAATTTTAAACAGCAAATTGGGCGAACGCATCGTAGCAACGGGGCAATTCGCGGGAACGGAAGTGATGCGCGTGGCCGATCTCGGCCACATGGAAGCGCGCGTGGATGTGAACGAGAACGACGTCGTAAACGTAAAGGTTGACGACAAGGCCAACGTGAAGATCGACGCGTACGGTGACCGGAAATTTCACGGCACCGTTTATCAGATTGCGAACACAGGAAAGACGACCGGCGCGGGGACGCAGGAGGAAGTGACCAACTTTGAGGTAAAAATTCGTATCGACGATCACGATGTGACATTCAAACCGGGGCTAAGTTGCACGGCCGATATCGAAACGAACATGGTGAAGGACGTCGTGGCCGTGCCGATGCAGGCCGTAACGATTCGGACCGGCGACACCAACTTGAGTCCGGAGGAGATCGAAAAGAAAAAGCAGAAGACAGCGCAGCGAGACAAAGGCGACAACAGCGCAGATTACGTTAACGAGCGCCAGGAAAAGGCGACGCAGAAAGAGGAGCACGAAAAAATTGCCAAGGTTGTGTTTCTGAAAAAAGGCAGCAAGGCGCAGATGGTAAAGGTAACGACCGGAATCTCGGATGACACCTACATGGAGATCAAGAGCGGCGTGCAACCGGGTGACGAAGTGATTTCAGGCAGTTACAACGCGATCAGCCGCAAATTAAAGGACGGCGCCAAACTTACTTACGACAAGGAAGCGA
>Ga0307312_10000592_pt1 | contig 17293 bp, 17 predicted proteins | sample ER_DNA_202_FD_194489 | JGI IMG/M metagenome (GOLD analysis project Ga0307312, IMG submission 194489) | Bulk soil microbial communities from the East River watershed near Crested Butte, Colorado, United States - ER_DNA_202 | ecosystem: Environmental > Terrestrial > Soil > Floodplain | place... | reverse complement strand
CCGCCAGGGGGGTCCGCCAGCTTCCGTAGGCTGGTACCGCGGATTAACCACGGGAGTTCTGGTGTCCCGGACGCGCTGCTGATGTCGGTTTTCGTGTCGGGGCAAGGAAATCGGATGCGAAAAAAAGCCGGGCTCGTTAAGAGCCCGGCTTAAGGTATTGGCCATGTGAGGCCGACACAATCACCTTCCAAGAGGGATTACTGAGCTTTCGCGCCACTGGAGGAGGGGGACAAATGCGCAACGCAAACGCTCAGCGTACGAACACTATGATCCGCGTTGGCGCCTAGCGGAACCGTCCGCGCCGCATGTCAGTCATGCGGAGACCGGGGGCTGGCGGTAATGACCAATCGCAAAATCCGCCGCGCCATCCATGCCGATCCGGGAAATTCAAAGCGCCGCTAGAACAGAAAGCTAAAATTCCGGCTTGCTTTGACTTGGAAATTCTCCGAAAGCACCCTGCGGTAGTCAAGGAAACCCTGAGGCACACGCCACCGGAAGATTACGACGGCCAGTGCTGCGCCTTGCTCACCACGAAATCGCGGAACACCTGCACCCGCGCCACCGTCTTCAACTCTTCGGGATAGACGAAATAGGTATCGACCCGGATCGAGTCCGATTCCCCGAACAGTTGCACCAGGCGGTTATTTTCCTCGACCAGATAATCCGGCAGCGCCGCGATACCCAGGCCCTGCTGGCAGGCGCGCACCAGCCCGAGGATGTTGTTGACCTTGAAGTACGCCTCGCGCGGCCCTGAGCCGTTGCGGCCGGCATCGATCAGCCAGCTGCGGTTCGCAAGATGCGCCGGAACCTGTGAATCGCTCAGCATGATGATGCGATGCGCGTCGAGGTCGTCGAGGGTGCGCGGCGTGCCGAAGCGCTTGATGTATTCCGGCGAGCAATAGGCGTGGAAGCCGATCGAGAACAGCTTGCGCTGGATCAGGTCGGGCTGCGTCGGCTTGCGGGTGCGGATCGCCACGTCGGCCTCGCGCATCGACAGGTCGAGGTCCTCGTCGGTGACGATCATGGAAATCCGGATTTCCGGATAGAGCGCGGTGAATTCGTGCAGCCGCGGAATCAGCCAGTTGATGCCGAGCGCCGGTGGTGTCTGGATCTTGAGGTCGCCGCTCGGCCGCTCGCGGCTGTCGGTCAGCTTGGCGCGCGCCGCCTGCAGCTGCATGAAGACGTCATGCGCAGTGCGAAACAACAGGTCGCCCTGTTCGGTGAGAATGAGGCCGCGCGCGTGGCGATGGAACAGCGATACCGAAAGCTCCTGCTCCAGCGCGCTGACCTGCCTGGAGACCGCCGATTGCGACAGGCCAAGCTGTTCGCCGGCATGCGTGAAGCTGCCCGCCTCCGCCGCGGCGTGAAACACCTTCAGCTTGTCCCAGTCCATATCGTTAAATCCGTCGCGGGTTCGAGCCATGATTATTCCGCCGCCGCGCGGTCGGTTGCGCGTAAAGCGAGAAAACGTTCAGCTTCAAGGGCGGCCATGCAGCCGAGCCCCGCGGCCGTGACCGCCTGCCGGTAGATTTCGTCGGCGACATCGCCGGCGGCGAACACGCCAGGTACCGAAGTCGCGGTCGAGTTCGGTGCCACTTCGACATAGCCCGATGGCTTCAGCTTGATCTGGCCGGCGACCAGCTCGGTCGAAGGCGCGTGGCCGATCGCGATGAAGACGCCGTCCGCCGGCAGTTCGCTCACGGCGCCGGTTTTGACGTTCTTCAATCGGACATGGGTGACCTTGCTCGGGTTCTCCGTGCCGCGGATTTCGTCGATGGCGCTGTCCCAGACCACCCTGATCTTGGGATTCTTGAACAGGCGCTCCTGCAGGATGCGTTCGGCGCGGAAATGGTCGCGGCGATGCACGATAGTCACGTGCGATGCGAAGTTGGTGAGAAACAGCGCTTCCTCGACCGCGGTGTTGCCGCCGCCGACCACGACGACTTCCTTGCCGCGGTAGAAAAATCCGTCGCAGGTCGCGCAGGCCGACACGCCAAAGCCCTTGAATTTTTCTTCCGACGGCGTGCCAAGCCAGCGCGCCTGCGCGCCGGTAGCGAGAATGACGGTTTCGGCGAGATAGACGTCGCCGCTGTCGCAGGTCAGGCGGAACGGCCGCTGCGCCAGTTCGAGCTTGGTGACGAGATCGGTGACGATCTTGGTGCCGACATGGGCGGCCTGCTTCTCCATCTGCTCCATCAGCCACGGGCCCTGGATGACGTCGGCAAAACCCGGATAGTTTTCCACGTCGGTGGTGATGGTCATCTGGCCGCCGGGCTGGATGCCCTGAATCAGCACGGGTTCAAGCATCGCCCGCGCCGCGTAGATCGCAGCGGTGTAACCCGCGGGACCGGAACCGATGATGACGACCTTGGCATGAATGGGGGCAGGCATAGAGGCAGATCCCTCTCTTTAAGGGAATTTGGTCAGCGCTTAGGCGGAATGCGCCCGGAAAGGCATCGCGGCGGCGCCGAAAATGCCAATCCAAGTCTAGGATATCTGGCAAGCTATGCAAGAATTGCAATCCATACCGGCGAATTTTCCCCGCCCATAGGCAAAATGACGCAACGCACGCGCAATAAAATTGCGCTAGTTCCGGCAGCTGCGCTAAGACTGTTTCCGGAAATCATTCTCAAGCCTTGTCACCCCAGGACCTGGACCCCGCGTGTCGAAGAATCTTGACGAGATCGACCTCAAAATCCTCAGCGAAATCCAGGCCGACGGCCGAATCACCAACGTTGAACTGGCCAAACGCGTCGGCATTTCGCCCCCGCCCTGCCTGCGCCGGGTGCGGACGCTGGAGGAGGCCGGCTATATCCAGGGCTATCGCGGACTGCTGGATCCGCGCCGGCTGGGTTTCGACGTCACGGTGTTCGCCTCGGTGCATCTGTCCAGCCAGGCCGACGCCGACTTGCGCGCGTTCGAGGAGTTCGTGCGCGCCGAGCCGCTGGTGCGGGAATGCTGGATGCTGTCGGGCGAGGTCGACTTCATTCTGAAATGCGTGGCGCCCGACATGGCGACGTTCCAGGATTTCGTCACCCATCTGACGGCAGCACCGCATGTGCGCAATGTCAGGACATCGCTGGTGCTGCACAATTCGAAATACGAGCCCGCGGTGCCGCTCGATTTGAAAGTGCCGGGATAGCGCACAAACACTGTCATTCCGGGATGGTCCGAAGGACCAGACCTCAGATGTGCAATTGCACATCGGGGAATCTCGAGATTCTGGGTTCGTGCTTCGCACGCCCCGGAATGACTTGGGAGTTCAAGGCGAACGTCAGCTCTTCTTGCGCATCACCGCGTCGAGGCTCCACGGCCCGCCACCGGCGAAAGCAAGATACAGAAATGTAAAACAAAGGCTGACCGCGAGGTCGCCTTCACTGAGAACCGGAAAGAAGCTGCGTGGAAGATGTTCGATGAAATAGGCCGCAGCCATTTCGCCGGACAGGATAAATGCCACCGGTCGCGTGAACAGGCCAAGGATTAGGAGCGTGCCGCCGACCAGTTCGAACATGCCGGCGATGCCAAACAGCGAAAGCCACTTCAAATTCTCGAACATCTCGACGGCCGGCCAACCGAATAGTTTTGCGGTTCCGTATTGAAGCAGAATCAAGCCGTCCACGATCCGCAACACGCTGAGGATACGGGGCGCCCAAATTGTGCTGAATTCCATGGCACGATCTCCGATCAAAGTGCGCGCGACACTTGCTCGAGCTGCGAACAGCAAGCTCCGCCTCGGGCGCTAGCGCAAGGCGGAGCTCAAATGTGCCTGTCTTCGATCCGCCGTCAAATCATCATTTGCGCCTGATCAGCGCGTCGGCGCTCCACGGCCCGGCGCCGGCGAAGGTGAAATAGAGGAAAACGAAGCAATAGAGCGCCGCAAGTTCGCCACCGTTCATCAGCGGATAGAATCCCTTGCTGGCATGCGCGATGAAATAGGCGGCGGCGGTAAAGCCCGACAGAATGAAGGCGACCGGCCGCGTGAACAGGCCGATCGCGAACAGGATGCCCCCGATCAGTTCAATCAGCCCGCCGATCCCCGTCAGCGAACCGATCTGCACGTTTGCGAACATGGGGGCGAGGGGAAAGCCGAGAATCTTCCCGGTGCCGTGCTGAAGCAAGGCCAGCCCGGTGAAGATGCGGAGAATGCTGAGCACGCCCAAGGCGCTCGGCGCCCAGACCGTCGAAAGTCTGTCCGAATTCATCGCGTAAGTTCCGTTGGTCGATTTGGTTATAGAGTATAACTATCTTGCCAGATGAAATATTACACCACGTGAACCATGCCAACTCACAAAGTTGTCAGCCTGGCGTGATCCCGCGCCGGCAATGCCGATGCGCGTGCGAAGATTTCGCGCGCGAACCGCTGGAGCGATTGTATCTGACATTTCGTCCAACGATCATTCGCGCTCCAGGTCCAGCGTCGCGTCGAGGCTCCACGGGCCCGGGCCGCTGAAAACGAAATAGATAAAGACAAAACTGAACAGAGACGCGAGTTCGCCGTTGTTCAGGATCGGATAAAATCCTTTCGGTGCGCTCACCATGAAATAGGCGACCGCCGCAAAGCCCGAAAGGATGAAGGCGACCGGCCTTGTGAACAAACCGATAGTAAAAAGCGCGCCGCCCATCAGTTCGATAAGTCCGCTCGCTCCCACGAGCGAACCGAGCTCGACCTTGGCGAAACTGGCAACGGCGGGAAAGCCCAGAATTTTTGCCGTGCCGTGCTCGAGCAACAGCAGCCCGGTGTAAATGCGCAGCACACTCAAGGCGTGCGGCGCCCCTGCGGTGATGGTCTTGTACATGGTTGTTCCCTCCGATTTTTTCCTTGGCCGAGTAGTGCCGTAAAGCGCGCTGAGAAAACCTGCGGCGGATCGGCGCAGCAGATGATTATAATTTATAATCATTATATGTAATACATATTCCGATTGTCAAGACGCGGCGCAAGCGGTCCGGACAGGGCTGCCGCTGGCGTGCCGGCGTGCGCCCAGCAAAAAGGGCCGGGAATGATCCCGGCCCTTTCAATCCTGAAAATTTCAAGCGCGGTTCTAGCGCCATTCGACCTTGGTGATCTCGTAGGCCTTGGCGCCGCCGGGGGCGACGACTTCCACGGAGGCGCCCTTCTTCTTGCCGATCAGCGCGCGCGCCAGCGGCGAGGTGATGGAGATGCGGCCCTTCTTGGCATCGGCTTCCGGCTCGCCGACGATCTGCCACACCGCTTTCTTGTCGGTGTCTTCATCGACCAGCGTGACGGTCGCGCCAAACTTGATGGTGTCGCCGGAGAGCTTGCTGATGTCGATAATATCGGCGCGCGCAAGCTTGTCCTCCAACTCGGCGATCCGGCCTTCGTTGTGGGACTGCTCTTCCTTCGCGGCGTGATATTCCGCGTTCTCCGAAAGATCGCCATGGGTGCGCGCCTCGGCGATGTGCTCGATGATGCGCGGACGCTCCACCTTCTGGCGCTGCTTCAATTCATCTTCCAGGGCGGCGTAACCGCCGGCGGTCATCGGAACCTTTTCCATCATCCTTCTTCGTCCTTCAACTTCATGCGGACCAATCCGCGGGGCCCCGCACAAACGCCGAAACAGAACCCGCCCGTGACTGGCGAGTTCCAGGTCACGAGGGCTTCATTGCCGATCAGTTAGCGGGCATAGAGCCCGGCAATTGATCAGGTTTCGGAAAAATAACTCTGCAGCGTGCGGACCTCAAGGTCCCCACCCAGATAGGCGCGGATGCCCTGCGCGGCCGCCACGGCACCCGAAAGAGTGGTGTAATATGGCACTTTATGCAAGAGGGCAGCGCGTCGCAACGACCGGCTGTCGGCCAGCGCCTGCGGCCCTTCCGTGGTGTTGAAAACCAGCTGGATGTCGCCGTTCATGATGGCGTCGACGATATGCGGCCGCCCCTCCAGCACTTTGTTTACCTTTTCGGTCGGAATCCCGAACTCGGTGAGGAAACGCTGTGTCCCGGAAGTCGCCATCACCTTGAAGCCAATCGAGGATAACAGCCGCACCGCTTCCGCGATCCGGGTCTTGTCGATGTCGCGGACTGACACGAATACCGTGCCCTTGCGCGGCACCCGGGTGCCGCCGCCGAGCTGGCTCTTGGCGAACGCCACTTCGAACGAGCGGTCGATGCCCATCACCTCGCCGGTCGATCGCATCTCCGGACCGAGCACGGTGTCGACGCCGGGGAAACGGGCGAACGGGAACACCGACTCCTTGACGCCGACATGGCCGAGCTTGCGCTTCTTCAAATTGAAGTCCGCGAGCTTTTCGCCGGCCATCAGCCGCGCTGCGATCTTCGCCACCGGCATGCCGATCACCTTGGCGACGAACGGCACGGTGCGCGATGCCCGCGGATTGACTTCGAGCACGTGGATCTCGCCGTCCTTGATGGCGTACTGCACGTTCATCAGTCCGACCACGTCGAGGCCGAGCGCCAGTTCGCGGGTTTGCCGTTCCAGCTCGGCGACCATCTCCGCGTCGAGCGAATGCGGCGGCAGCGAGCAGGCGGAGTCGCCGGAGTGAATGCCGGCCTCCTCGATATGCTCCATGATGCCGACGATGAAGGTGTCGGCGCCGTCGCACAGGCAGTCGACGTCGATCTCGATGGCGTCGGACAGATAACGGTCGAACAGCAGCGGGTTCTTGCCGAGCACGGTATTGATCTGCCCGGTCTTGTCATTCGGATAGCGCGCCTTGACGTCGGCGGGGACCAGCTCCGGCAAGGTGCCGAGCAGGTAGTCGCTGAGCTGGTTTTCCTCGCGGATGATCTGCATCGCGCGGCCGCCGAGCACATAGGACGGACGTACCACCAGCGGCAGCCCGAGATCGGCGGCCACCAGCCGCGCCTGCTCGACGGAATAGGCAATTCCGTTTTTCGGCTGCTTCAGGTGCAGCTTGTCGAGCACGCGCTTGAAGCGGTCGCGGTCCTCGGCCAGGTCGATGGCGTCGGGCGAGGTGCCGAGGATCGGCACATTGGCCGCCTCCAGGGCGCGCGCGAGTTTCAGCGGCGTCTGACCGCCGAACTGCACGATCACGCCGCGCAAGCTGCCGTTCTGCCGTTCGGTATCGATGATTTCCAGCACGTCCTCCGACGTCAGCGGCTCGAAGTACAATCTGTCCGCGGTGTCGTAGTCGGTCGATACCGTTTCCGGATTGCAGTTGATCATGATCGATTCATAGCCGGCGTCGTGCAACGCGAAGCAGGCATGGCAGCAGCAATAGTCGAATTCGATGCCCTGGCCGATCCGGTTGGGTCCGCCGCCGAGAATGATGACCTTATTCTTGTCGGACGGTGCGCTCTCGTCCGCCGGCGCGCCGGCGAACGGAGCTTCATAGGTCGAGTACATGTAGGCGGTGGGGGATGCGAATTCGGCCGCGCAGGTGTCGATGCGCTTGAATACCGGGCGAACCCCGAGCGCATGGCGCCCCGCGGTCACTTCGGCCTCTGTTGTCTCGGACAGCACCGCGAGCCGCGCGTCGGAAAAACCCATGGCCTTTAGGGTCCGCATGCCGAACGCATTCGCGGGCAGGCCGCTTTTCCTGATCTTGTTTTCCATCTCGACGATGCCGCGCATTTCCGCCAGGAACCACGGATCGATCTTGCAGGAATTGTATATTTCCTCGTCCGACCAGCCGAGCCGCATCGCCTGCGCCACCTGCAGGATCCGGTCCGGCGTCGGCGTGCCCAGGGCGGCGCGGATGGCGTTCTTGTCGTCGCTGCGGCCGAGGCCTTCGATCTCGATCTCGTCGAGCCCGGTCAGCCCGGTTTCGAGGCCGCGCAGCGCTTTTTGCAGGCTCTCCTGAAAGGTGCGGCCGATCGCCATGACTTCGCCGACCGACTTCATCGAGGTGGTCAGCGTGGTGGAAGCGCCGGGAAATTTCTCGAACGCAAAGCGCGGAATCTTGGTGACGACATAATCGATGGTCGGCTCGAATGAGGCAGGCGTCGCGCCGCCGGTGATGTCGTTGGCGATCTCGTCGAGCGTGTAGCCGACCGCGAGTTTTGCCGCGACCTTTGCGATTGGAAAGCCGGTGGCCTTTGAAGCGAGCGCGGAGGAGCGCGACACCCGCGGGTTCATCTCGATCACGACCATGCGCCCGTCGGCCGGATTGACGCCGAACTGCACGTTGGAGCCGCCGGTCTCCACCCCGATCTCGCGCAGCACCGCCAGCGAGGCGTCGCGCATGATCTGGTATTCCTTGTCGGTCAGTGTCAGCGCCGGCGCCACGGTGATGGAATCGCCGGTATGCACGCCCATCGGGTCGAGGTTTTCGATCGAGCAGACGATGATGCAATTATTTTTCTTGTCGCGCACCACCTCCATCTCGAACTCTTTCCAACCCAGCACCGACTCCTCGATCAGGACTTCGTCGGTCGGGGAAGCGTCGATGCCGCGCTCGACGATCTCGATGAACTCCGCCTTGGTGTAGGCGATGCCGCCGCCGGTGCCGCCCATGGTGAAGGACGGCCGGATGATGGCGGGCAGGCCGATGTCATCGAGCGCACGCAGCGCATCCGGCAGTGTCTTGGTTTGCACCGAACGCGGCGTTTCCAGCCCGATCCGGTTCATGGCCTCGCGGAAACGGCCGCGATCCTCGGCCTTGTCGATGGCCTCGGCGGTGGCGCCGATCATCTCGACCTCGAATTTTGCAAGCGTGCCCTGCCGGCGCAGCGACAGCGCGCAATTCAGCGCGGTCTGTCCGCCCATGGTCGGCAATAGCGCGAAGCCACCGGGAATGACGTGGCGTTCCTTCTCGATGATCTTGGCAACGATCTCGGGGGTGATCGGCTCGATATAGGTCGCATCCGCCAGTTCCGGATCGGTCATGATCGTCGCCGGGTTGGAATTGACCAGGACGATGCGGTAGCCCTCTTCCTTCAGCGTCTTGACCGCCTGGGTGCCCGAATAATCGAATTCGCAGGCCTGCCCGATCACGATGGGACCGGCGCCGATGATCAGGATGGTCGAGATGTCGGTCCTTTTGGGCATCAAGTCTCACGGGCAGGGAACTGGGCACAAAAAAAGGGCGCGCATGCCGCGCGTCCCTCAAGCACGAGCGCGATCAGCAAAAGTGGAAGCCGGTTTTGCGTCCGATCGCGCTCGCAATCTATAAATGAGCGCATGATCTTCACGCCAAACCGCCGACACTTTGGCGGATCATGCGCTGCCGCCAGGTTATCCCTCGCGCGCGGGTGGTCTTTAGACCAGATTCCGCAGCCGCGAAAGGGCTTTAAAGGCCCATCAACCGGCATGTTGGCTGTTTGGTCGTATGCAGGTGCCGGTATCGCGGGAATTGGGGCCTGGTCTGGTCAGGCCTGGCCTTGGTTGACCTCATCCGGGATGAAGTTCAGAACGCGTGCCGGGCCACGAACGTCATCCGCCACGGGTTGTGCCCGATATTGAAATGGGCGCGCGAGGCGGTGAATCCGGCCGCCGCGAGCTTCGCCATCATCTCGTTTTCGCTGTAACGCTGCAGGCCGACGCGCGAGCGCAATTGCCGGTAGTCGGACAGCGCGGTGCTGAGTAGCCCGATCAGCGCGTCTTTCAGGAAGCCGTAGTTCAGCGCGAAGCGCAGCAGCGCGATCACGTCCCTGATCATGCCAACCTCGGGACGCATGATATCGCCGAGAATCAGGCGGCCGCCGGGCTTCAAGAGCCGCCGGACCACCGCAAGCGCGGAATCGAGTTCGTCCGGCGTCATGTATTGGGCCACCGAATTCATCACCACGAGATCGACCGACTTCTCCGCCATTTTCCGCAGATCATCGAGCGAACGCACCCTGATCCTGGTGTTCGGGGCGAAACGCGCGATCAGCCGGCCGCGCACGCCGGGTGCCGGCTCCGCCAGATAGAGCTTGCCGCAGGCCTCGGCCACCCGCGCCGCCGACAGGGCCTCGCCGCAGGCATAATCAAGTACCACCGCAGCCGGCGAGGAGATGTAGCCAATGATGTCTCGCGCGATCACCTGAAAATGAAGGTCGCGATGCCGCTTGCTTACATAAATCGTATGCGTGGAATCGTAATAGTCGATCCAGTCGTCCATGGTCGCAAGCGTCCGGCAAAACAAGGGGTTCCGATCGCGGAACCGGCGCATATATGACGCGTTAGATGGTCCGGCGGCCAGTGTCCATGTCGTCAGTGTCCGGTTTCCTAACAGGAAGGTGAATCGTGAGCAAAGCCAGGTCCGACAAAGTCTCCCCCGATCTCGACACGCCGACCGATCTGCCGCAGGCCGCGGTGGACAAGATTTCGGCGGCGCTCAACACGCTATTGGCCGACGCCTTCGCGCTTTATCTGAAAACCAAGAATTTTCACTGGCACGTCAGCGGCCGGCATTTCCGCGACTATCATCTGATGCTCGACGAGCAATCGGATGCGATTTTCGCCACTACCGATCAGCTCGCCGAACGCGTGCGCAAGCTCGGCGGCATCACGCTGCGCTCGATCGGGCAGATCGGCAAGCTGCAGACCATCAAGGACAACAACGAGAGCTACGTGCCGCCGCGCCAAATGCTGCGCGAGTTGATGGAAGACAACAAGCACATGGCCGAGGCGATGCGGAAGGCCCACAAACTCGCCGACGGTAATGAGGATAGGGGTACCGCCCAATTGCTCGAACTGTTCATCGATGAAACCGAGCGCCGCACCTGGTTCCTGTTCGAGGCCAGCCGCCAGGAAGGCAGCAACGAGGCGTAAGCTATACGTCATTGCGGGAGCGGGGGCGCCCCCTTACTCCGTCATTCCGGGGCGATGCAAAGCATCGAACCCGGAATCTCGAGATTCCGGGTCTGGTGCTGACGCACCATCCCGGAATGACGATTCTACTTCCTCCACAATCTCACCAGCGGTCCGTCTTCTCCCAGCACCGGATCGCTGTTCGGCAGCTTGACCTTCGGAATCGTTTCCAGCGCCTTGCGATGATTTTCGGGCGTCGGCAGCGTGACGTGCATCCTGGCTCCCGGCGGATAGGCGCCGATCACGCAAAAATCCCTGCTGGCGGAAAGGCATTGATGCCCGGTGCCCGCAGGGAGAATGGCGACGTCGCCGGCTGAAATCTCGAACTCCTTGCCGCTGTTGCCACCGAAGCGGACCCGCGCATGGCCGCGGGCGATGCCGAGCGCCTCGTGAACCGTCGCGTGGTAGTGCAGGTAGTCATAGATGCCGTCGCGCCACATGTCGCCCCAGCCATTGGCGCCGAACAGCCCCTCGATGGTTTTCTCGGGATGATCGTTGTCGACGTCGATGGCCTGCTTGTAGAGCAGAAGCGGCATCGGGTTGTTCGGCACGATGCCGTCGTCCCCAAAGGTGAAGGTGAGCGGTTCGACGTCGTCGCTGACGACTGACATGGCGATTCTCCTGCGCTTAAGGCTACGCGTCGATTCAACCGATGTCAGGGGCTGACGTTCCCGGCAACCTCTCAACCGCGTCATGCCCGGGACAAGCCCGGCCATGACGGTGGAGAAGGCGAAGTTCGCCTTACGCGCCCTTGTTCGCGCGCATCAGGTCGGCGAACCGCTTGAACAAATAATGCGAGTCGCGCGGGCCGGGCGAGGCCTCGGGGTGGTACTGCACAGAGAATACCGGCTTGCCCTTGAGCTCGATGCCGCAATTGGAGCCGTCGAACAGCGAGATATGGGTCTGCGTCGCGCCCTCAGGCAAGGTCGCCTGATCCACCGCGAAGCCGTGGTTCATCGAGGTGATTTCCACCTTGCCGGTGGTCTCGTCCTTGACCGGATGATTGGCGCCGTGATGGCCCTGATGCATCTTCCTGGTCTTGGCGCCGACGGCGAGGCCCAGCATCTGGTGGCCGAGGCAAATACCGAAGGTCGGCGTGCCCGAATTGATCACCTTCTGGATCACCGGCACCGCGTATTTGCCGGTTGCCGCGGGATCGCCGGGGCCGTTCGAGAGAAATACGCCGTCGGGCTGCATCGCCAGAATATCTTCAGCCGATGTGGTCGCCGGCACCACCGTGACCTTGCAGCCAACGCCTGCGAGCAGCCGCAGGATGTTGCGCTTGATGCCGTAATCGATCGCGACGACGTTGAACTCGGGCGCGGTCTGGCGGCCAAAGCCTTTTTCCCACGCCCACGGTGTTTCGTTCCAGGTGAAGCGCTGGGCAGAAGTGACCATCGGCACCAGGTCCATGCCTTCGAGGCCGGGCCATTCGCGCGCCTCTTCCTTCAGGCCGTGCAGATCGAACTGGCCGTCCTTGGCGTGCGCAATGACGGCGTTCGGCATGCCCTTGCTGCGGATCAACGCCGTGAGCGCGCGGGTATCGATGCCGGAAAGGCCGATGATGCCCCGCGCCTTCAGCCATTGGTCGAGATGCCGGGTGGCGCGGTAGTTCGAGGGGTCGGTGATGGCGGCGCGCAGGATCACGCCGCGTGCGCCCGGCGTCGCCGCCATGTTCACGGTCTCGATGTCTTCCTCGTTGGTGCCGACGTTGCCGATATGCGGAAAGGTGAAAGTGATGAGCTGCCCGGCATAGGAGGGATCGGTGAGGATCTCCTCATAACCGGTCATCGCGGTATTGAAGCAGACCTCGCCGACCGCCTGGCCTTCCGCGCCGAGGCCAAAACCCTCCAGCACGGTGCCATCGGCAAGCACGAGCAGCGCGGTCGGTTTGTGATCCGGCCAGGCTGCGGCGTTCTCTGTTGTTGTCATGAGCGCATTACATAGCCGTCGCATGCGCATGCGTCAAAGCCGGAAGGCGCGGATTCACATGCACTTTGCGCAAATTTGACAGGCGGCGCCGGGCTTTTAATCTGGGGCTTGCCGAGTCCAGCCGATTTTCACGAAATTTTTGCCCGATCCGGAGCCGAGCATGGACAATACGATGCCGATCTTGCTCGTTCCGGGTCTGGTGTCATCGCCGCGTATTTTCGCGCCGGTGGCCCCGGCGCTGTGGCAATTCGGGCCGGTGACGGTCGCCAACCACATCCGCGACAACAGCATGGGCGCGATTGCGCGGCGGATCCTGGCCGAGGCGCCGCCGCGCTTCGCGCTGGCCGGGCATTCGATGGGCGGCTACATCGCGTTCGAGATCATGCGGCAGGCGCCGCAGCGGGTCGCCAAACTGGCGCTGATCAACACCCAGGCGCGACCGGATACGCCGGAGGCGACCGCCCGCCGCCGCGGTCAGATCGCCCGGGCGAAGTCGGGCGACTATCACGCTGTCCTCGACGAGCTGTTCCTCGGGTTCGTGCATCCGTCGCGGCGTGAGGACGCTACCTTGCGCCAACTGGTGCGCGACATGGGCGACGATATCGGCGCCGAGGCCTTCATCCGCCAGCAGACCGCGGTTCTAAGCCGGCCGGACTCGCGGCCGACACTGGCGTGGATCAAATGTCCGACGCTGGTCCTGAGCGGCGACGAGGACAACACCATTCCGAATTCGCTCTCGGTCGAGATGGCTGATGGCATCCACGGCGCGAAACTGACTATCCTTGCGAATTGCGGCCATCTCCCGCAGCCGGAACAGCCGCAGGCGACCGCGGAAGCCTTGGTCGAATGGTTGCGCATTTGAGTTGTCTCATGAGCATGAACCACCTAGATCAGATGCTCATGATGAGGCGGCCTTAAAGGCTGGCGAGAGGACAGGACGATGCTGCGCGACGACATCAACAATGCGGTCAAGGACGCGATGCGGGCCAAGGACGAGCGCAAGCTCTCCACGCTGCGCATGGTCAATTCGACCATCAAGAACGCCGACATCGCCGCGCGCGGGGAGGGCAAGCCGCCGCTCACCGACGCCGACCTGCTCGGCGTGTTCCAGAAAATGATCAAACAGCGCCAGGAAGCGGTCGAGCTGTACGACAAGGGCGGCCGCGCCGAGCTCGCCGCGCAGGAGCGCGAGGAGATCGCGATCATTTCCGCCTATCTGCCGAAGCAGATGTCGGAAGCCGACGTGAAGGCGGCGATCGAGGCTGCGATTGCCGAGACCAACGCCGCCGGGATCAAGGACATGGGCAAGGTGATCGGCGCCTTGAAGGCGAAATACGCAGGCCAAATGGATTTCGGCAAAGCCAGCGGAATGGTGAAAGCGGCGCTGACGGGGTGAGGGTGGATGTCGTCCCCGCGAAAGCGGGGACCCATAACCACCGGCCGTTGTTGTTGCAAAAGGCGGCTACCCCAGTGCCAAAATGAAAGGCCGCGGCGTATGGGTCCCCGCTTTCGCGGGGACGACGCTTCTCGGATGGTGAAGAAATTTCGAAGGCCGTCGTCATGCTCACCGAAACCAACGACTACGCAAAGCTGTACCGCGACTTCCGCTGGAACATGCCGGCGAGATTCAACATCGCGACCGCCTGCTGCGACCGTCATGCTGACGGCTCTAACCGGCTGGCGCTGATCTACGTCGACGAAAAGGGCGCGGCGCAGCGCATCTCGTTTGACGAGATGCGGGCGCTGTCGAGTGCCTTCGCCAATGTGCTGAAGGCCGACGGCCTTGCGCGCGGCGACCGCATCGCGGTGTTTCTGTCGCAATCGCTGGAGCTGCCGATCGCGCATCTGGCCGCGTTCCGTTCCGGCCTGGTGTCGGTGCCGCTGTTCACGCTGTTCGGCGAGGACGCGCTGGAGTTTCGTCTCGCCAATTCCGGCGCCAGGGCCGTGGTCACCGACGAAGACGGATGGCAGAAGCTCTCGAGGATCCGCGACCGGCTGCCTTATTTGCAGGACATCTACGTCACCAGCGATGCCCTCCACGCCGGCGCCAAATCGTATTGGTCGGCGATCGAAACCGCGTCCGAGCAATTCGCGACCGTCGATACGTCAGCCGACGATCCCGCTATTATCATCTATACCTCGGGCACCACAGGAAACCCGAAAGGCGCGCTGCACGCCCATCGGGTGCTGCTCGGGCACCTGCCGAACGTCGAGATGGTGCATGATTTCCTGCCCAAGGCCGATGACGTGATGTGGACGCCGGCCGACTGGGCGTGGATCGGCGGATTGTTCGATGCGCTGTTTCCGGCGTGGTATCACGGCGTCCCCGTGGTTGGGCATCGCGCCAGGAAATTCGAGCCGCAGGCGGCGATGCAGCTGATGGCCGATCATGGCGTGCGCAATGTGTTCCTGCCGCCGACCGCGCTGAAGCTGATGCGGCAGGCGGAGGTGAAACATCCCGGCGTCAAGCTGCGCAGCATGGCGACCGGCGGCGAGTCCCTCGGCGCCGAACTCCTGGACTGGGTGCGCGCAACCTTCGGCATCGACGCCCATGAAATTTACGGGCAGACCGAATGCAATCTCGTGGTCGGCAGCAACGCAAAGCTGTTTCCGATCCGGCCGGGATCGATGGGGCGCGCGACACCGGGGTTCGACGTCCGTATCGTGGACGAGCGCGGCGAGGAACTGGCGCGGGGCGAACGCGGCATCATCGGCGTACGCCAGCCGAACCCGTGCACCATGATCGAATACTGGGGCAATCCGGAAGCGACCGCGAAGAAATATGCCGGACAATTCCTGCTCACCGGCGATCTCGGCGTCCAGGATAGCGACGGCTATTTCTGGTATGTCAGCCGCGAGGACGACGTGATCACCAGTGCCGGTTATCGCATCGGGCCTTCGGAGATCGAGCATACGCTATTGAAGCATCCGGCGGTGGCGCTGTCGGCGGTGGTCGGAATTCCCGATCCGATCCGCACCGAGGCGATCAAGGCGTGGATCGTGCTGCGGCCGGGGTTTGCGCCAAGCGACGCGCTGGCGCGCGAGATCCAGGATTTTGTGAAAGTGCAGCTCGCGGCGCATGAATATCCGCGGTTTGTGCAGTTCGCGGACAGCTTGCCGATGACCGCCACCGGCAAGGTGCTGCGGCGGGAATTGCGGACGCTGGGGTAGTTTCAAACACAGCTGTCGTCCCCGCGAAAGCGGGGACCCATAACCACAGGCGTTAGTTATTTACGAACTGTTGGTTGTCGTTTTAAACAGCATTGGCCGCGGAGTATGGGTCCCTGCTTTCGCAGGGACGGCGCCAGAGTCGCGAGCGCCCTTCCTCAAACCGTCATTCCGGGATGCGGGCGAAGCCCGCAGGCCCGGAATCTCGAAATCATGGGCGCGAGATTCCGGGTTCGCGCTGGCGCGCGCCCCGGAATGACCATGCTGGACAACGACTACGGCGTCCCGATCCCCATCCTCTTCAGCGCCGCCAGCATCCGCTGCGGCGGCTCCATTTTTATCGCCAGCGCCTCGCCGGTCTCCAGCAGGCTCTTGAGGCTGGAGAGGATCGCGGGCCAGCCCTGACGGCCGCCGGAGAGGATGTCGTCGTCGATCGGCCGGTCGTGCGCCTGGGTCAGCGTCAGCCGCACGGCCTCGCCGGCTTGCTCGATCTCGTAAGTTACAAGCGTTGGGCCGAGCGTCTCGACCAGCGCAGGCCAGTTGACATTCCAGGTGACGGTGAGCCGGCGCGCGGAGACGCATTCGATCACCTCGCCGCTGATATGGACCGAACCATCAGGCGCGCGGGCGACGAACGCGCCGCCGACCTTCAGCTCGGCCTCCACCGCAAAGCCGGAAAAATACTTTTTGGAGAACTCCGCGGTGGTCAGCGCCTGCCAGACTTTCTCCGGCGTGGAGGCGATGTAGATCGTGTAGACGATCGCCGGCTTGAAATTGTCGATGTTCATGATCGGAGAATCCGGAGGGAGGGGTTCGATGCCGAGCGCGTTGAATTCGGGTTTGCTCGGCTTAGTGTTCACTCAGCCTTCTTTGTATCGGGTTCTTCTTGAAGTGCCCAAGTCTTAACCCCGCTTCCCGCCAATCGAAATGAAGGCCATGAGACAGGGCTCCGGCAACGGGTTGCGCCAACGATGGCGGGTTCCGTTTTGCACTACGCAATCGCCTTGGCGCAATTGGACCTTCTGTCCGTCGTCCAATTCCAGTGTCATCTCGCCACGAACGACGATGCCATAATCGATGGTGTCCGATGTGTGCATGCCCGGAGCGTTGCGTTCGAAATGGTCGCCCATGCCGGGGATTTTCTCCGTCATTTCTCTCAGCCCACTCTCGAAGGTGACGCCGGGCGGCGGCTTCCAGCCTTCGGGGCGCTTGGGCGGATACGAGATAAGGCGGAACATCGTGCCCCCCACCCCGGGAAAAGCTTTCGTTCCCTCGAGCATCGGGTCCGGCTCCATGCCGGTGAGTCGTGGCATCCCCTCCGTCAGGTAGAGTTCATAGAATGTCAGTCCCGGATTGGCGCCGATCTCTACCACCTTGGGAGTTACGTCAAAGGACTTGAATACCGACTTGCCGGCTTCATCGCGGCCGGTCAGGGCCCGCCTGGGTGGTGGCAGGTCG
>Ga0307312_10000591_pt1 | contig 17314 bp, 15 predicted proteins | sample ER_DNA_202_FD_194489 | JGI IMG/M metagenome (GOLD analysis project Ga0307312, IMG submission 194489) | Bulk soil microbial communities from the East River watershed near Crested Butte, Colorado, United States - ER_DNA_202 | ecosystem: Environmental > Terrestrial > Soil > Floodplain | place... | reverse complement strand
GATCGGCAATTGTCCAGTAGAACGCCTCATGGAGAATGCCTTGCTTCCAAAGCACAATCGTCACCAGACCAAGGGCTGCGAGAAATCCTGCCGTGAGTATAGCTGCCTGAATGATCGAATTCGTTCGCGTAAAGCTGCGGCTAGCTCGATAGCTCGGGAGAAGTAGATAGATGCCGAGTGGGACTGCTGCTATCGCGGCCGGCTGTTTGAGCAGGAAGGCCGCGCCCAGGAGCGCGCCTGCTGGGAAGAGTTCGGGTCTCAGTCGCGATGAACTGCGGCGGAGCGCGATTGCCCACGCCCAGATGATAGGGAGATTCATTAGCATTTCGCCGTCGAACGTGAGGTTCTTCCACGTCCACCAGGGTTGGAAAACACTGTAGAAAAGCGCGGCAATCAAACCGGTATTGCGATTAAACAACTCGCGGCCGATCACATAAAGGCCGGCCATCGCGCATAGCGTCCACACAAGTGCGACCATATGAAGCGCTTTCCAATTAAACTCGCCTGCCACTTTGAATATTGCGGCGTACGTCCAGAAGAGAAGTGGCGGCTTGCGCTCTATCGCGTCAATGTAAGGCCGCCCCCCGCGAACGATCTCGTTCGCCACGACGGAATACATCGCTTCACTGTCGATTGGCTGGGGATGCAGAAGAGACGGAAGGCGAATCGCAACCGTGAGGAGAATAATCCCAAGCACGGCGAAGCGAAATTGGCCCGACCTGTGAGTTGGCACACCCATCATTATGCAAATTAATTTCCGGATGTGCTCTTAAGAGAATCGTAAATGCGCGTAACTTTTTCAAAGACGTCATCCACTGTGATTGCTTGCATGCAAAGATTGTTGCGGCAGACCGATTGCCGGTTGTTGTAGGCGTTCACGCACGGGCTACACGCGATGCCGGCCCACAGTGCGGTCGCGTTTGGCGATCGCGCGGCAAATAGCGCCGGCGTCTCCGGCCCGAACAAGGTGACGACGCGAATCGGCGTCATCGAAGCAAAATGAGCCGGGCCACTGTCATTCGTCACCAAAATCTCACTGCGCGTGTAAAGCACGAGTACTTGCCGTAGAGTCGTTTTCCCGGCAAGCGGGATGACGCGGTTCGAACCGACCTCGTCTGCAAGCTGGTTATTGGGAGCGGCCTCGGTCGGCGCACCGGTAAATCCGATAAACAAGTCCGGGTAACGTTCGAGCAGCCGTCGCGCAAGTTCGACATAACGCAGCGGCGGCCACCGCCTCAGCGGCAGCAAGTCGCTCGCGTTCGGGTTAAGCAGGATGAGTGGCGCAGAACCGATGCGAGGATTTTCGCGCTGTAGCAGGGCATTGATTTCAGCAACTTCGGACAGGGAGGGCCGAAATCTTGCGAGTGGCTGGTTTGCAGAAGGCGTAAAGTCCAACGTCGGGAGCACCGCCGGATCGCGGGTCAATGCTTCAACCATGGCTTCGAACATCTGACTTGTGTGAAGATGAGGATTGTATAAAAGCCGGTGCGTCATTAAGTCGCCGCGGTACGGTCCGTCGCCAAAAAAAGTATGAAAGCCAACACGCGATTTGGCGCCGGTCGTAAAGGTCAGCATCGCGGAGACGCGTGTCAGGAATTCCATATCAACGACCGCGTCGATGCCGATTTTCCGGACCCGGAGCACCGCTCGCAGCGCACCAGCCGCGAGTCCGAAAAGACTCTGCGTCGCGATCGTTATCACATTTCCCTCGGGAATAATTTCCATCACGTCGAGAATGAACCGATTGTCTTCGAAGACGACGAAGTAAACGTTTTCACGTCCGACCATTTCGGTCGCACGACGAATTGCGGGATAGGCGAGAACGGTTGAGCCCTGCTCCGCGAGCTTGACGAAGAGAATGCGCTGAACTTGGCGCGGTCCTGGCGGCCCCGCGGATTCAAAGATTCTTCTGAGAAGGGTTAAAATGGCGCAAAGCGGCGCACCAATCCAGCGATCGGTGCGTTGCAAAGTTGAAATGCCTGCCGGGAGATCCATTCTCTGGCGATTCCTAAGAGGGCCAATGTGGGACAGATTGTGCGAATCGGCGAATCTTTGCGAAAAGTTTTAGCTTGGGCAAAAGATGGTCTTTTCACGAGTTTTGTGCTAGAAAATAGGCTCGTCTATGCAGGCCTTCTTCCACCAATCCGAGTTTGATCAGCCGCATCCAAGCCGTGCGAGGGCGATCATCAGAGCCCATCCGGAAGTTCGCCAATTGATGGTGCGCAACCCATACACTGCGCTTATCGCGTTATCGATCGTAATCATGCAAACGTCGATCGCGTATTGGATGGGCACGCTGGGATTCGGCTACTGGTGGCTCAGTCTGCTCATCGCTTATTGCGTCGGCGCCTTCGCCAATCATGCCAACTACGTGATCATTCACGATGCGACACATAATCTGATTTTCCGGAACAAAAGCTGGAACAAAATGGTGGCCACCCTGGCCGATCTGCCGAATCTCGCGCCCGGCGCGATGGGCTTTCGCGTTTATCATCTGAAGCATCATTCGCATCAGGGCGATTACGAATATGACGCCGACCTCGCAAATCATTGGGAAGCGCGACTCGTGGGCAACAAATGGCACCGAAAAGCACTGTGGCTCATGCTTTTTCCATTTTTTCAACTGACCCGGCCGCCCAGATTGAAAGCGATCACCATGTGGGACCGGTGGTTCTTTGTGAATTTCATGGGTGCGGCAGCATACGATGCAGCCGTCGTTTATTTTTGCGGTTGGCCGGGACTCCTTTATCTCGTATTCGCGTTTTTCTTTTCGATTGGGCTGCATCCGGTGGGCGCTCGCTGGATTCAGGAGCACTACACTTACGATTTCGACCAGGAAACGTTCAGCTATTACGGGCCAATCAATCGCGTGGCGCTAAACATGGGCTATCACAACGAGCACCACGATTTGCCTTCAATCCCATGGAACAATCTGCCGAAGCTACGCGCAATGGCCCCGGAGTTTTACGACAATCTGAAGTATCACTCGTCATGGACCCGGCTGCTCTTCCAGTTCATTTTCGACGAGCGTTACACTCTGTATTCGCGGATTGAACGAATGAAACAAAGGGCCAGTTCTCCAGCGATTCCAGACGTGACATCCGGTCGAATCAGTGGCGTTGATCTGAGCGCGAGACCGATTACTTTTTAATTATGGCAGAGCGGCATTACGTCTCGAAGAAAAACGAAACGGTCCGGATGTTCGAGAGCGATTTCATCGAATTCTTTTCGCGTGTGCATCCGGCGATCCCGCTGCTGTTGTACGTGCCAGTCATCGCCTACATGCTTTACGTTTCACTTTGGCACCAAAAATTGTCGATCCTGGCCGTAGCGGGGCTATTCTTGCTCGGCGTTCTACTCTGGACGCTCCTCGAGTACCTCATCCATCGGTACATATTTCATTATGAACCGAAGACCCGTTTGGGAAAACGACTGCACTACATTATTCACGGTGTTCATCACGATTATCCAAACGATGCTCGACGGCTCGTCATGCCGCCAAGCGTAAGCATTCCGCTTGCGGTTCTGTTTTACATTCTGTTCCTTTTAATTTTCGGCCATCTGGCGCCGGGTGTATTCGCTGGTCTGGTCTTCGGTTACGTCTGTTACGACATGCTCCATTACGCGACGCACCATTTCCCAATGAAACGCGGTCTCTGGCTCTGGTTGAAGCAGTATCATCTGCGCCATCACTACAAGGATGATGACGCCGGATTTGGTATCAGTTCGCCGCTTTGGGATTACGTTTTTCGGACAACGCGAAAGTAGGCGCGCCCCGCGCGGAATTGGTGGGCTCGGAGGCGGGCAGCCGATCTCACTAAAATCTTGTTTCAAAACCGAAAATCGGTAAAATAGCTGCCCCGACACGGAACTTCATGGCGTGCGAATTGCAGCCGAGAACTTCGTAAGGTTTGATGAACGAGGATCCAGCAAAATTTAGTCTGAGCAATTTTCTTGCGGGCGAAAGCAACGACCCGCTGCAAGCTCCAGCGAGCTTTACGAATTGGATGCGCCTCGGTGCGTGGGCTGTCGAATTGTATGAGCCGGAGCTTCTCGGCACGGCGGACGCCCGCACGATGATCAATTACGGCGGCAAACCGCGGCCGGTGATCAATCTTTGCTCCTACAATTATCTGGGGCTCGCTAATCATCCGGAGGTGATTGTCGCCGCGCATGAAGCGCTCCGGACGCATGGGTTGGGCGCGTGCGGTTCGCCGATGCTCTCTGGTATGACCGATCTGCATCGGGAACTCGAGCGGCGCGTCGCGAAATTCCTCGGCCGCGAGGATGCGATGCTTTTCAACAGCGGATTTGGCGGTGCGCTCGGCACGATCTCCGGGCTGCTTCGCAAAGCGGACGTGGCGATTCTCGACAACCGCTCACACCTCAGCCTTCGTGACGGAGCGGTGCTTTCCCGATGCCACACGGAGAAATTCGAGCACAACGATCCAGTCTCGCTCGATACAGCGCTCACTCGCCAAAAGGGCCGGCGTCAACTCGTGATCGTGGAAGGCATTTATTCCATGGACGGCGATTTCGGTAATTTGAAGGAATTAATTGAGGTAGCGGAATCGCACGGCGCCAGCGTTTTTATCGATGAAGCTCACTCGATGCTGGCGTGCGGCGAGCACGGTCGCGGCGCGGCTGAAAAGTTCGGCGTGGAAGACCGCATTCCGCTCGTTTATGGCACATTCTCCAAAGCTTTTGGGGCGCTGGGAGGATTCGTCGCGGGCTCGAAGGAGACGCTGCAATATCTGCGCTTTTATGCGCATCCTTACGTTTACTCGTGCGCGCTGCCCCCGGTTGTGATTGCGGCAATTCTCAAGGCGCTTGAGCTCGGCAAGAGCCAGCCAGAACTGCGCGCACAGCTTTGGGAGAACGCCGAATACTTCCACGCGCAACTTCGCGACCTTGGGATTGATACCGGAGCATCGACAACTTACGTGATGCCGATTGTCATCGGCGATCGGGAGCGGATGTATCGGCTCGGTCACGACCTGCGGCGACGCGGTCTCTGGGTCGCGCCGGTGGATTACCCGGCCGTACCGCAAAGCCGAATTTGCTTTCGGGCTTGCGTGACGGCCAAACATACCCGCGCGGATCTGGACGAAGCGCTCAACATTCTCGCGGACACACTCGTTCCAGCGGCGCTACAGCACGCCTGAGTTTGGGTTCGCTTGAGTTGATGCCGCAACAGGTCGAGTCGCCGGTTTCTGTCCTCGAAGCCACTTATAAGGCGCGCGAAGTCGAGGGAGTTCTCGATCTTTATTTTTACCGGCCAGTCGGATTTCGCCTCGCGCGGTTTTTCGCAAAGATTGAAATGAAGCCTGCGGGCGTGACTTTGTTCGCAGGTCTCTTCGGGGTTATCGCTGGACATCTTTTCTATTATCGTGATCTACGAACGAATGTCGTCGGCATGGCGTTGCTTGTTTGCGCCAACGCGCTCGACAATGCGGATGGCCAGCTCGCACGCTTGACTCACCGGGAGAGCCGGGAGGGCCGCATTATTGACAGCGTTGCCGACCACCTCGTGTCCGTGAGTATCTACGTCCATTTGACTCTCCGTTATTTGGTTGAAGGCGCTTCGCCTGCCGTATGTCTTCTCGCGCTGGCGGCCGGGATCAGTCACGCATTGCAAGGGGCTGCAGCGGATTATTACCGCACCACGTATCTTTATTTTGCGACGAACCGATCGCCGATGGAATTGGATTCCTCTTCTGCGCTGCAATCGAATTTTCGAGAGCTAAGCTGGCCTCACGAGCCATGGCATAAATTTTTGATCGCACTGTATCTGAATTTCACGCGGCAACAGGAAATGCTCTCGCCCAATCTAAAGAAATTGCGCGATACAGGCGATCGGTTATTCCACGGCCAAATCCCGAGCTGGTTCAGGACGCGTTATCGAAATTTGGCTAGCCCAATGTTCAAGTGGTGGGGTTTACTGATGACGAACAGCCGGATGTTGGTCTTGTTTGGCCTCTTGTTCATCGGCCAGCCGGTTTACTACTTCTGGTTCGAACTAGTTCTCCTTAATTTGCTGTTCGTCTATCTGATTATCCGCGAGAAAAAGATGGCCGAATCGCTGGAGGAAGTCGCGGTGACATGGGGAGAGTCAGCGTAGATTGCCTTCTGCATTGTGTCGGAGATCGAAATTTCAGAAGTCAGCTCGCGCAAGGACCGCGATGCGTTTATCCAATTTCAGTGGCGAATTTACGCAAATGATCCGGCGTGGGTGCCGCCGTTAATCATCGAACGCAAGGCATTCGTCAATCGCAAACGGCATCCGTTTTACAAGCACGGCGACGCTGCATTATTTCTCGCCCGACAGAACGGCGAAATCGCTGGGCGAATCACGGTGAGCGATGATCCGAACTACAATTCGCTGCATCGATCGAACGTCGGCTGCTTTGGCCTCTTCGAGTGCATTGACGATCGCAAAGTCGCTGCCGCGCTCTTTGAGGCTGCGGCCGACTGGCTGCGCAAAAAAGGTCGCATCGAGATGATGGGCCCGATCGACTACTCAACGAACTACGTCTGCGGTCTCTTGGTCGACGGATTCCAGTTTGCGCCGACGATCCTGACCTCGCACAATCCGCCCTATTACCGGGAGCTGATCGAGAGCTGCGGTTTTGCAAAAGCGAAAGATTGGTACGCCTGGTGGTTCGCCGATCCGGCAAAGGCCGCCGCCCGTTTGCGGCCAGTGACAGAACGGTTGCGCAAGCGCTGGCCGGCCACTATTCGCCCCGGAAATCTCAAGAATATTCGCGAAGAAAGCAGGTCTCTTCGACAGATTTACAATCAAGCATGGGAGAAGAACTGGGGTTTTGTGCCGTTCACAGAAGCGGAGTTCCAGTTCATGACGAACGAGATGAAACCGCTACTCATACCGGAGTTCGCCTGGATCGCCGAGATCGGAAATGAGCCGATCGGGTTCACTCTCTGCTTACCGGACATCAACGTCGCGCTTCGTCATGTCAACGGGCGGTTGACTCGATTCGGGCTTCCGATCGGTCTCATCAAATTGCTGTACTACAAGAGACAAATTCGAAAGGGACGGCTCATAGCCCTCGGTGTGGTTGAAAAATATCGACGCGCCGGAATCGCAGAGATGCTCGTCTTACGCGTGATTGAGGAAACAATGATCAAACGTGGCTTCACCGGCGAACTGAGCATGACGCTCGAAGATAATGTTATGATCAATCGTTTCGTCGAAGCGATCGGCGCAGAGCGCTACAAGACATATCGAATTTTCAAAAGGACCCTAACGTAATGGGCAAGCCTCAGGACGGTTTCGTTTCGCGATTTCTGAATCGGCCGATTTCGCGCCGCATAACCCGTTTTCTGCTCAAGTTTCCGATCCGTCCCAGCGCCTGGACGATGTCGATCTTTGTTTTGCCGCTAATTGCCTGTGTATTTTTCGTGCGCGGCGACTACGTCAGCGTCGTCATCGGCGCTGCCGTCTTTCAAGTGTTCAGTATTCTTGATGGTTGCGATGGCGAAATTGCGCGCGCCAAGAATTTGGAATCGAAATTCGGGGAACGGCTGGATCAATTCTGCGATTTTTTAGCAAGCCTTCTCTACGTTCTCGCTCTTGGGTGGGGGCTTCATCGTTCGAGTGAAGGAATTGTCTGTGCCGTCCTGATTACGGCCAACGAATGGCTCCTACGAGCTGGCAAGAGCGGAATGTCGGTCGCCTCGTCCACGTTGCATGAATCGCTTTACGCGAGACACCGCGGAATGATCGGGCATTCCGGTTTGCTCAATCTCGGCGAGCGATTTGTGTGGTGGCTCTTTCAGCTGACCAAACGCGACATGGCTGTTTTCGTTTTTCTCATGCTCGCGTCACTCGATCTGGCTGACTGGATCCTTCATCTTTGGATGATTGTTGCCGGCGCAAGCTTAATTCTCAGCGCGATTGCCGCGATCAGATCCGGCATTAGCCATGGCGATGTCGTGACGCGCGAGCCGCGATCGTAATTGCGTCTCGGCCCACGACAGCATTTCGGGTGTGTCGATGTCCTGCCACCAAGCGGCGCCAATATCAATCCCGCGAACCTGGTTATCTTCGGCCATTAATCGGACTCCGTCGGCCAGACTGCAGTCGCCGTTCTGCTTCGCTCGCTCGAGGTAATCGAAGATTTTGACGGGACAAACGAACATTCCAGCATCGATCGCGTCGTAATCGCGCAGATGTTTTCCGATGGCGACGATCTGGTGGCCGTGCGTTTGAACCCTCATTGCATCGTCCAAATCGAAAATTGAATCGAGTTTCCGATCCATCGCGATGTTAAGCAGGCCGGGATCCGACGAATCAATTAGAAGATCGACAATCGATTCGTCAAACAAATGGTCGCTCATCGTCAAAAGAAACGGCGCCGTCATTTGATTGGCCGCCGCGAGAAGAGAAATTCCATTTTGTTTTCGCCATTCGGGATTTTCGATGAAACAGTGCTCGAGCCCAGGCGGAATCAACTGCTTGACCTTCGCGATCATGCGGTCGCTTTCGTAGCCAACGACAAAATTGACCTTTTTGATCCCGGCGTGAACAAGGGCATCCATCGTGTAACGAATTAAGGGACGGCCAAGCACCGGAACGAACGGCTTCAAGAAAGTCTCTTTCGAGCCGCGGAGACGCGAACCCGACCCTGCCATTAAGATCACTGCTTCGGAGATAGGAGTCATATGCCGTAATATCTTTTAAGACCCCAGATTCTGACGCGCTGGGGAAGAAATCTAAAAATCAATGGCGCGATTTTTGCTTGAAATCCGTCACCGACGGTCATCCGTGGTGGCGGATTCGTCTGATCGATTAGTTCGCAAACACGACGCGCAACCAGATCGGGCTTCGGCGCGTTCTTCATATTGCGCTCGACTGCGCTCCAAGTTTTGCCGACCTTTGCGTCATATCGCGCATCATGCTCCTCGCCCCTCGTGACGGCATCGTTGAAGTGGGTGCAAATATCGCCGGGTTGGAGATCGACAATGCGCACTCGCGAATCTGGCAACTCCAGTTGGATCGACATGGTGAATGAGGCCAAGGCTGCTTTCGCCGCATTGTAAGCCGCCATGAACGGAACTGGAAGACGGCCGGCCAGCGATGTGACGTTGATAATCAAACCTTCTCCTCGTGCTTGCATCATGCGCAATGCGAGCAGCATTAACTGCACCTGCCCAAAGACGAGAATTTGAAACTGGCTTGCGATTTCGTTTTTGGAAAGATTTTCGGCCGGACCAAAATGCCCGCTTCCAGCATTGTTAATTAAGACATCGAAATTGCCGGCTTCGGTCAATGCGGTGTTAAAGGCGCCGGCGATTGAGTCAGGGTTAGACAAATCAAGTTGCACGCAATGAAGGCGGGGAAGGCTCGGAAGCCGCAAAATATCGCGTGAAGTCCCCCAGACTTCGTGTCCCTTTTCCGTGGCAGCCTTCGCGATCGCCTTCCCAATTCCGGCGCTGACGCCGGTGATGAAAATTTTTTTCACGATTTTGAAAATGGCTTCGCGTCGCACGACGCATTACGTGTTGCTACCGCATTGATTCCTATTTTAACTGTCGCTCCGATGCAAGGGTGTCCTGCGCAGCAATCTCAATATTGTTCGGGTCGTGTTAAAGATTCGTCCGACCTTGAGATGTCGATCTTGTCCCAATGTTACCGTTGAATTCGGTTGTTCTTGCCATCTTGAGTGCGCTGGGTCTTAAGCGTCTGCTTCCTGTCTCTAGAAAGCATCGGCGACAAGTCCGCTTCATCCGTGAAACTTTGGCAAGCAGCAGGAAATCAGATTGTCACTGTGTCATTGCTTCACTTTCGACGGTACCAGAGCGGATCGGCAAGCTGGGGCCGACGATTCGCTCTCTTCTCAAGCAGACGCGACCACCGGATGAGATCGTTCTGGCGGTTCCGGAATTTTCGATTCGGGAACGGCGGCCTTATGCGGTCCCGAAATATATTTCGCATTGGCCGCGCCTGCGTGTTTTGCGCTGTAGCAGGGATTGGGGGCCGGCGACGAAGTTTATCCCCGTGGTTCAGGAGGAGTTAGCGGCTGGCCGGGGAACTACATTGATAATGGTGGTAGACGATGATCGGACTTATCCGCGAGACGCGCTCGAAACTTATCTCCATTACAGCGAGCAATTACCTGAGGCGGCACTTTGTTTTCGCGGTGCCGTAATGCCGCGAAGTCTGGATTGGCGTGACGCCAAGATGATTTACGCGAGTGAGCTTCGCGAGCCGCAACCTGCGGCGGTGATTACAGGGTGCGGAAGCTATCTGATTCGACCGAGATTCTTCGACGAATCGCTCTGGGATTATTCCCGAGCGCCGCGGGGAGCATTTTACATGGACGATATTTGGATCAGCGGATGTCTCAATCGTCGCGATGTGAAGAGATATGTTGTGCCTGCATCGGCCATGATGCGCAGCGTGTTTCGGCAGCGCCGGACCTTATCGCTGCACGATGTTCCCGAGGGGCGTCAATACAACAACAATGAGACGATCGCATTTTTCGGGAAGACTTGGGACGTCTTCGCGTCGCATTAAGTAGGTTCGTCCCTGCGATGGGTATGGTGCCGCCACCACTGAACACCGAAGACTGCCAAAAAAGCCGCAACGCTGGTGACTTGTCCAATAATTCCGTCCAGTATTGCGCGGCACACGAGCGCCGGGACAAGCGCGATCCCTGCGGCGATCAGCGGTGGGCGAATATCGCTCCAAGAATCTTTCCAGTGGAACACCCATCGCAGCGTTGCGTAACGTAGGATGCCTTGGACGATATAGGTCAAAAGAATGCCGAATGCCGCGCCCATTACTCCGAACCGCGGAATCAAGCAGAGAAGCCCGCCAACGGCGACGGCGCAGGTGATCGAGGAATGCAGAAGATTCAAACGCGGCCGTTGCACCATGATCACTGTTTCGCCCAATGCGACAAACGCATTGATTGCACTGGCGAGGGCGACGATGCCAAGCCAAACACCACCTTGCCGAAATGCTGGACCAAAGATGAGCAGAATCGTGCCGCCGGCGAGCGACATCACTGCTACGAGCGGCAACAAGATCCACAGCATCCATTCAGCAAGGCGAGCGTAAGTCGCCGCGGCGCGTTCGTGGTTGCCGGTCGCGGTCATGCCGGCCACGACCGGCGCGAAAATGGGGTTGAATGCCTGATTAACCTTTCTCAGGCCGTTCGCGGTACCGAGGACTGCGCCGTAAACACCGACGGTTGTGAGCGTCACGCCGGGCGCGCGCCCAACGAAGTAGCCGAGCATGATGAGATCCAGTCGCGCAATGAACGCATTGATTAACTGATAAGCGCTGATTGGGGCGGAATAGCCGATTAATTGCCGCGCTTCTGCAAGATGTGACACAACATGTCGATCTTCGGAAGCGCGCCGAAAAAGTTTGGCAGCGAGCGCGAGCGCAACAAGTCCGGATGCCGCCGTGCCTATGATTGCAGCCAGCTCGGGCGCAAAGGTCTTCAATCCGATAATAAATACAACCAAAAATGCCAGGGTTGTTGCAATCGGTTCGGTTATTCCGCGCGAAAAGATATCGTGCCTCATCACTTTCATGCCGCGCGAAACCGAGGTGCTGATGCGGTACAACGCCAAGCCCGGCATGGCGCAAAGAACAACCGCGAGCGCGGAAACCATCTCGGGCTGGAGATGCAGACGATGGTGAAACAGCCGAATTGCGGCGATCGCAAGGGCAGCCACAACCGCGGATTGCGCGACCCCAAGAACCACAGCGACTCGAAAGAGGGAACGGCTGCGGGCGTGGTCCCCGACCGCCTCCGAACGCGCGATGAATGTAGTGATCGCATTATCGAGACCGAGAACACCGATCTTGCTGATGATGTCAGTTGTCGACCAGGCAACGGAGAATATGCCGAGCGCCGCCGGCCCGAGCATCCGCGCGACGAGAAATGTGAAGATGCCGCGGAAATTCGACGCCAACATCGCGATGGTGTTCAAGAACGCGCCGCGTTTTAGCTCCACTCCGGCTTCGTCTACGCGCGCCGGCGCATCGGTTGGCGGCGGCGGGACGCCCAGCGTACCTTCCGTCGTGCTCACGGACTTGGGCTGCTGCCAGTCTCCGGCGAATTCGTTTGACGCGAAGGAGTTGACCCAATTGCTCTGTCCTGCATCTCGCCAATCCGGTCACAGGGTTCGGCGATTTCTATATTATGTGTCATCGGAAAGAGCGGCTCGATTCATTTTTCGCCGAAATTGTGCTCGATGTAAGGGAGCGTAAAACTAACATTCGCGCTCATATTGTCTCGACGCTACAATCGAGCGCTCAAGGCCGCCAAAATTTTCTCGCAAAGTGTTTTCGTCACGCATACGAAGCGTTCGAGCAGCGTGCGTCCGGCTCGATGCAAACTGACGGAAGTCACTTTGAATAGCAGCCTTTATTGCGTCGAGAGGAGATTGTCGCTACACTGAGGGTCCGTTCCGCCCAAACTGCATGAAGATTATCGAAAACATTGGCCGCGAATTCTCCGGCTATAACATTTTGGAATCGGGTAAGCGTCTCCTCGACCGCAAACCCCTGCAATGCAGTCTTTACGTCACGGATCGTTGCAATCTCGATTGTGCCTACTGCACCGAGTACGACAACAGCCGGCCGCATCCGAGCCTCGACGATTTGAAAAAATGGATACGGAAAATTCGCGAGCTTGGCACCATGCGGATCGCTCTCGTCGGCGGCGAGCCGCTCGTGCATCCGAACATTGTCGAACTCGTTCGCTACTGTCGCGAACTTGGCTTTGCCACCAGCCTAACCACCAACGGTTTCCTCCTCACGCGTAAACTCGTCGCGCAACTGGAAGATGCCGGCTTGCAGGTCATGCAGATCAGCGTTGACCGGATGACACCGAGTCCAATTACAAAAAAGTCGTTCAAGACGATCTTGCCGAAGCTCGATTATTTTCGTGATTCGAAAATCAGCCTTCATATCACTGGCGTGATTTGTGCCGATACCTTGCCCGAATCGCGGGCAGTGCTCGAGACTGGTTTGTCTCGCGGAATTCCGACGGAAGTTCGCCTCCTGCATGCGGACCCATTGCATCGGTTTCGCGTCGATCGCGGGCCGCGTGAAGAACTCGAACGCTTTATCGATTCGATGATCGAACGAAAACGTCGCGGGGAAAAGATTCACACGAGCGAGGCCATCCTTAATTACCAACGCAGTCTCCTCCGCGGCGAGCACGTCGAGTGGACGTGTGTGGCCGGCTACAAATTATTCTTCGTCTCTGCGCAAGGAAAATTCTGGATCTGCAGCATGGTGCATACGGACAAGCACATCATGGACGTCACGTTGAATGATCTCTACGCAAACTACCGCAAGAAATCGTGCCAAAAAGGTTGCGGTGTTTATTGCGCGGTGAGTGCCTCGCTCCTCGTGGAAAAACCGGTTCAGGTTCTCGGCAAGGAAATCGTCGCGCGCGCAAAGCGCATTCCATCAATGTTTCGTCGTTCCTTAACCCCGGATGCCGACAAAGCGACGCACACCGCTATCACAGATCCAGATGGAACGCACGAGATGAACGGCAGCACTAAAAGCGGCCCATCCGCAGACGATCGCGTAACTTTGCGGAAAAGCGTTTAACAAAAAACCACACGCCAGCATCCAAACGTAAACGTTTCTTCGAGCCGCGATCAGCCGGAAAGCACGGTCGAATGGCGTAACGTCATCTAGCAGGCGGCCTTTCGCCATCTTCACCCGGCGTTTTGCGAATTCATCCAATAAGTGCGATCCGATAAGCAAAGCGAAAAAATAGAACACGTTTGGAAATTGGCCGCTTCGCCACAAATAAAAAGCGATAACCGTCCACCACGAATTCTCGATCAAATAATCGAGATGATGTTCGCACTTGCCGCGCTCGGTCATTTCGATTTTGACGCGCGACTGCTTCCCATCCAGTCCATCGACGATCCCAAATATGAGAGCAGCGAGGATTCCGAGCCCGAAACGGCCAAGCGCGAACGCCGCGGTCGCGCTGCATCCGATGATGAGACCTGCAATCGTAATTTGGTTCGGCGTGATTCGCGTTTTACAAAGAAATGAGATGATTCCTGTTTCGATCGGCGCGTGGAAATAAGCCGGCAAGTCGAGCGTTCCCTTTTGCGCGGAATCGAGAATGATACGCTCAGCCAAACGATGGTTCTGCTCCTGGGGCGCCGGAAAACAGACCGGCCGCACGCGTCGACGCATGCTCAGGATGTAATCATCCTCCGCCGCCGCATCGACGATGTCGATCTTTCGGTTGTCGATCTTGTCTTTTAATTCCTCAAAAAACGGCGCGCGCCAAGAGGCAGAAAGAAAATCCTTTATGACCAATGCCGGCCCGCACGGATTTCGGATTAAAGATCGCGCGAATTCCGGTGGATTCGAATCGACAAGCGCGGCGGACGAATCTTTCGCGCAGAGCGCGGCAAGCAAGCGCGCGTCACAATAAATATTTGCTGGCACTATTAAGAAACGTTCCGACAGGCTTTGTTCCAAAAGCAGTTGCGCAGTCAGCGGTCCAATTGCGCGCGGGACAAGATCGACAATTACTTTTTCGCGCGCCCACGAACGCTTGGCTGATTCAGCTCCGACGATTTCCGGTGTTGTCGAAAAAACAATCGCGCGACGAAATCCGAGTCGTTGCAAAATGCGGAGCAAACGTTCGAGCAAGTTGACGCCACACAATTCGATCAAAGCCTCGGGTGCATCCGCGATTAAGATTGGCAGGATGTTCTCCATCGCCCGCGAGATTAACGGCGGAGCCGCGCGCTGCCAACTGCCGGTGGGTTTGGCTACGCTTGGCGCGTGCTCGGTCGGTCGCGCAACGCGGCACAAAAAGGTTGCCCTCGATTTTTGGCGCTTATGCACGCATCGATTGAGAAGTGGCTTGTTTTGCACCTCTGTCGAATGACGATCACTCCGAATCGGATCACGCTTGGAGCAGGAGCGGCCAGACCAAAGCTGCGTCAATCACGTCGTGAAAGAGGGCTTGGCCATGCCGTTGTCGACCTGACGTTACTTAAAAAATCGAACTCCGCGTGCCGCGCGGGTGGCTGGCCGTAATGCGGCCATCTTTCATTTCGTGGATCCAATCACAGGCTTCGGCAATGGCCGGATTGTGGGTGGCCAGGAGCAATGCTTTCTCGCCTTGCTGCACGATATTTTGAAGCAGCTCAAAGGCACGTTCCGAATTGGCCGTATCGAGGTTGCCGGTCGGTTCGTCCGCTAAAATCACTCGCGGATCATTGGCCAGCGCGCGCGCGATGGCCACTCGTTGCTGTTCGCCTCCAGAAAGGTGGCGGCTGGGTCGTCGCAGTTTGTCGCCCAATCCGACCGCTTGAAGCAAGCCAGCGGCACGTTCGCGCATCTCCGCATCGGACAGCCGCCCGAGCTTGCGCATTGGGATCATCACATTCTCTTGCGCGCTGAAGTCTTCCATCAAGAAATGGAATTGAAAAATAAATCCGATGAACTCGCTGCGTTTATGCGCGAGCTCGTCATCGCTCAAGTGCAACATTGGCTCCGATTCGATGGAAACCCGGCCCGCATCGGGAGGATCGAGCAAACCGAGAATATAGAGCAGTGTGCTCTTGCCGCAGCCCGATGGGCCGACAACAGCGTGGATGCTGCCCGGCTTGAGATCGAGCGAGACGCCACGCAACGCGTGGACGCGCTCCTCCTCTTCGCCCAAGTAACGCTCGATCGCTTCGCAACTGAGGCAGATTTCCGCATTCATACGCTCGACCCACGCAGGGTGACCACTGGCGGCAGCTCGGCAGCGCGGCGCGCCGGGACATAGCTCGCGATGAATACAGCAATGATCGCGAGCAACGTCGCCCAGAAATAGTGTCGCCATTCCCACGTCACCAGAAAGTGATCGGCGTAAAGCAAGCCGCGGATTCGGATAGGAATGTGCGACACTCCCCAGGTCATTAAGGCGCCAAGCAAACAGCCGACCACGGATCCAGCCACAGCGATCATCGCACCCTGCCACAAAAAAATCGCGCTGATGTCGATCCGCCGGTAACCCATTGACCGCAAAATTGCGATTTCTTTTATCTTCGCCAGGACAGACATTGTCAGGACGTTAAAAATGCCGAATCCGGCGAGCAGGATGATGAGAGAGACGGTAATGGCAACGGACATTCTTAACGTCAGAAAAAGTTGGAGCGTGCTTTGCTCACGTTCCTGCCAGCTGGATGCGTCATGCTGAAAGAGCTTTTCGAAATGACTGGCGAGGGCGGGTGCGCGGTCGGGATCACGCAGCTTGTAAATGATCATCGATGCGCCAAACGGTCTTTGTAGCAGGGTCTGTGCGACCCGCGAATGCGAATAAATACGCGTTGAGTCAATCGACCCGACGCCGGCGCGCGCGATCGCCGCTACGGTCAAACGCCAGTACTCGCCGTTGGGCGAAAGCAATTGCACCGTGTCGCCGATTCCGACTTGAAGTATCTCAGCCAACCGGGAACCGACGATGACCGCGCTCGTATTATTTCGAAAATCATCGAACTTGCCCTCAATCAATTGATGGAGAAGATCGGTCGTTTGCGCATGGAGAGCGGGATCGATCCCGTAAAGATCGACCGTCGCATCCTCAAATCCAGCCCGGGCGCTGACTGTCCCGCGCATAACCGGTGAACAGGAAACGACGTTGGAGAATTGCCTGCTCACCCGCATGATTTCATTCGCGTCGGTAATTCCCTCAAAATAGAGGCGTCGCGGCCCTTTTCCGTTTGAACTCTTGGAGGAGACCATGAGGGGTTCGTAGCGCGGGCGGAAACGTGACTTGATAACGACCGCACCGTTGCTGCCGATGGTTGAATCAATGAAATACCGGGCGAAGCCCTGCGTCTGCGCCTGAGTGCAAATAAAAATGGCGACACCGAAAACCACGCCGCTCAGGCTCAGGAGCAATGCCCGTTTGCGATGGGTCAAAAAGCGTAGGGCAATGTAAAGCGGCGGCGTCACGGTTCCTTTGGCGCTCGCGGCGTGCTGACCATTCGTTGCCGGACCGGTTCTCCGGGATGTAATTTATCCTGGTCCGAAAGAACAACGTGATCGCCTTCTGTCACGCCAGTTATTGCCTCTGCGAAATCGAGCGTCCGAAAACCAACCTTAACCGTGCGAGGACGCACAATGGCTCGTTTCACAATCAACGCTTGATCGACAAGAAGGGCGCGTGTTGGCACGAGCAGAACATTTTCGTGGGTCCCGGTGATGATGTTCATTTCGCCGGTCATTCCGGCCATCAAATTGTCGGGCGGATTTTCCATCTCGAGCACAATCGTGTAGCGCTGGGTCGTTGGG
>Ga0307312_10000588_pt1:0-12500 | contig 17332 bp, 15 predicted proteins | sample ER_DNA_202_FD_194489 | JGI IMG/M metagenome (GOLD analysis project Ga0307312, IMG submission 194489) | Bulk soil microbial communities from the East River watershed near Crested Butte, Colorado, United States - ER_DNA_202 | ecosystem: Environmental > Terrestrial > Soil > Floodplain... | reverse complement strand
GCCATATCGATTGCCGACTGATAGGCCTTCGGCAATGCGTTCCATTTCTCAAGGTTGATGACGTTGTGGCTCTGACCGCAGCCTTCCCACCAGCCGGGGTAGTAATAGAACTTCGCAACCTTCACGAAGCCGAGCTTCTCGTCGTCGTAAGGACCGACCCATTCGGCGGCATCGATCGTGCCTTTTTCAAGCGCCGGATAGATATCGCCGCCCGCGATTTGCTGCGGCACGCCGCCGACCTTGGCGATAATGGTGCCGGCAAATCCGCCGACGCGGAATTTGAGGCCCTGAAGGTCCGCCGTCGACTTGATCTCCTTGCGGAACCAGCCGCCCATCTGGGCACCGGTGTTGCCGGTCGGAATGCCCAGGCAATTATACTCCTTGAGCAGATCGTTGAGCAGGCTCTGGCCGTCGCCCGACAACAGCCACGAGATTTGTTGCCTCGTGTTCAGTCCGAACGGCAACGCCGTGCCGAACGTAAACGCCGGATTTTTTCCCCAATAATAGTAGAGCGCGGTATTGCCCATCTCGACCGTGCCATTGGATACGGCGTCGAGCACCTGCAGGCCGGGAACGATTTCACCGGAGGCAAACGGTTGAATCTGGAAGCGGTTGTCGGTGACTTCAGCAACGCGCTTGCAGAAATATTCGCAGCCGCCGTAGAGCGTGTCGAGCGCCTTCGGCCAACTCGCCGCCAACCTCCACCTGATCTCTGGCATCGATTGCGCGATCGCGGGCGCAGCGACTGTGCTCGCAGCCAGACCCACGCCAGTTACCTTCAGAAATTCACGACGCTTCATGCGCTTCCTCCTCCGTTTTTTGTGTCGATATATCGACGGGAGCGACAACCATCTTGATTTGGCTATTTGTACCCCGACGGCTAACGCTGAAATGGCACCTGAAGCCCATTCGATTGCGCCCAGAGCCAGGGGTTTTATTTTCAAGGTCTGCCTGAATGTCCCGACCGAAAGCAGGATGATCAATCAATGCCCAAGAATCAAGGGCATTACTCCGGCCCCGGCTCACAACGCAGTTGCGGAGTGCAGCGCGAAAGACTGACGCGGTCTGCCATCATCTGCTAGCTAGGATGGTCAGCTGGATCCGGAGTTTTGCCTATGGCGGACAAGAAGGTTGTCGTCGCGGGCGCGACGGGGCTGGTGGGAAGTGCTGCGCTGCGGCACTTCGGCGGCACCGGGCAATGCGAGGTGGTCGCGTTGTCGCGGCGCAAGCCGCGCGACCTCCATGGCGCCCGTCACGTTCAGCTCGATCTGACGGATGCTGCGCAATGCGCCAAAGCTGCTTCGGAATTGCAGGGCGCGACCCACCTCGTCTATGCCGCGCTCTATGAGGCGCCTAGTCTGGTTGATGGCTGGCGCGATGAGGGCCAGATCCGAACCAACGATCTGATGCTCCGTAACCTGATGGGGGTTCTCGAGCCGGCGGCGCCTACGCTTCGGCACGTCGCCCTGCTGCAAGGCACCAAAGCTTACGGCGTCCACGTCCGCCCACTCACGGTACCGGCGCGGGAAGGCCGCTCCGAAATGTACCAGCAGCCGAATTTTTATTGGGCGCAGGAGGGCTTTCTTCGCGAATTGCAGCAAGGCAAGGATTGGCACTGGAGCATCCTGCGGCCGGTTCTGATCGTCGGCGAGACCATCGGCGGCGCCATGGACCTGATCCCGCCGCTCGGCGTCTATGCCGCCCTCCTGCGCGAACAGGGTCGCGCGCTCGACTATCCCGGTGGCGCGGCGCGGGTGTCCCAGGCGGTCGATGTCGACCTCCTGGCGCGGGCCATCGCCTGGGCGGGAGAGGCGGCAACGGCCCGCAATGAGGCTTTCAACGTGACCAACGGCGATGTCTTCACCTGGGAGAACGTGTGGCCGGCGATTGCCGAAGCGCTGGACACGGAGCCCGGCGTCGCCGTTCCGCTGTCCTTGGCGAAGACCTATCCGCAATGGATCGCGCCCTGGGACGCGATCCGGCGCAAATATGATTTGATAGCGCCCGGGCTCGAAGCGTTCGTCGGCTTGTCGTTCCAGTACGCCGACTACAGCATGCGCTACGGCCAGACCGAATCGGGACCGCCTTCGATCGTCTCGACCGTGAAGATCAACAAGGCCGGCTTCACCGAGATGATGGACACCGAAGACATGTTCCGTAAATGGTTCAGACAGGCACGATCGGGCCGTCTGCTGCCATGATTTCATCTACCGCCGCGATAAAAACGCCGCTTCCATCGCCCGTCGCGTCTTGACCGTTTCATCGGCGGCATCGATCTCGACATCGCTCCACTTGACCACCGCGCCGTGCGCGACGTCGTTCTTCAGCTTCACTTTGTGGGCGAGGCCAATCGGCAGCGCGCCGGCCTTGAGGCTTGCGGTGGCCGGCATCAGCCTGCCCCACACCGTATAGCCGCCTTCGCCGTCGAGCATTTCGCCCGCGCGCAGGTCGCGTTTTGCTACCGAGGCGACGTCGCCATGAAAATCGAAAGGTTGCCCGGTCGGCTCGTGCCGCAGCGCGGCTGAAAGAATCGAGATGTTCAATTCCAGCCCGATCAGATGGTAGGGCTTGTACATGGCCGCGAAGCGCCGGCTGGCGTCGGTCTTCAAGCCATACTGCTTGAAACAGTCAGCGGCGTAGTCGTTCGGCGCTTCCAGCACCACATAGACGCCCCAGCGCAAATCCCTGAACACCGGACGTCCGTCGCGCTCCAGCGACGACACCACTTCCACCACGCCGGATTTTTCCAATACGCCGCCATTGTCGCGCGGCCGCATCACATGCGGCAGATCGTCGACGCCGCAGGGCGGAAACAATAGCCCCTCCGTGGGCACCTGCAGTCCGGTGGCATTGGCAATGGCCGCCATTTCGATCGCCGACTTGGTGCCGTCGAGAAACGAGTTGAACATCTGCGGGTTCATGCCGGCGGATTGCGCCTGGTCGACCGTCAACCCGTAATGGCTCCAGACCCCTTCCGGGGTCACGTCATGGTAGGATGGAAGATATTTTGTCCCTTTGCCGGCGGCGACAACGCGAAAACCGGTGGCGCGGGCCCAGTCCACCATCTCGGCCGTGAGCGCGGGCTGATCGCCATAGGCCAGCGAATACACCACCCCGGCGCTGCGCGCTTCCTCCGCCAGCAGCGGCCCCGCCAGCACGTCGGCTTCGACGTTGACCATCACGATGTGCTTGCCGGCGGCAATGGCCGCGCGCGCATGCTTGATGCCGACCGCGGGATTGCCGGTGGCTTCCACGATCACCTCGATTTGGCCCGAAGTCGCTTTGGCTGCGTCGGCGGTGAATGTGGTCGCTGCGATCCGCGCGGCGTCCCAGCCGACGGTGCGGCAGGCTTCGCGCGCGCGCTCGGGATCCAGATCGACGATCACGGGCACCTCCAGCCCCGGCGCATGCGGCACCTGCGACAGAAACATCGAACCGAATTTTCCCGCGCCGATCAGCGCGACGCGGACGGGCTTTCCGGCAGCAAAGCGGGCCTCGAGCAGACGATGAAGGTTCATGGAGGGCAACCATCCTATCCTCGTCATTCCGGGGCGCGCCTCTTGGCGCGAGCCCGGAATCCATACTCCCTATCGTGGTTATGGATTCCGGGCTCGCCGCTTCGCGTCGCCCCGGAATGACAGATGACTTATACGAGGGCACGAACCAAGCTACTCCGCCGCCTGGCGATGGCTTCGCGCCAGCCGCAACAGCGCATCGTCGTCCACGGTCTTGATCGGCGCAAAATCGCGATGGGCGATATGTTCCGGCCGCGTCGGCGCGCGGATGTAATTCGAGACGGCATTGAGCGTGAGATAGACGATCTTGCGCGGATAGGGCGTGATGTTGCCGGCCGAGCCGTGCACGAGATTGCCGTGGAACATCAGCATGCCGCCGGCCTTTCCGGTCGGCGCGACGATGCCGCCTTCCTTCACCAGCCGCGTCACCGTTTCCTCGTCCAGCGTCCAGAGCGGATATGAGGTGGTTTCGAGATCGTGCGAAGCCTTGAGGTCGCCGGCGTGCTGGCTCCTCGGCACCAGCATCAGCGGACCGTTGATCGGCATCACCTCGTCGAGAAAGATCGCGATGTTCATCGCGCGCGGCTGCGGCATGCCGTCGTCACGCTTCCAGGTGCCGTAATCCTGATGCCACTGCCAGACGTCGCCGGTGAAAGCCGATTTGGCGTTGATCTTGTACTGGTGCATGTAGACCTTCTCGCCAAAAATCTGCTCCACCGGATCGATCATGCGCGGATGGGCGCCGAGCAGCCCGAACGCCTCGTTGTAGAGATGGGCGGCAAAGGCGGTGCGCGGCGCGCCGCTCTTCTCGCGCCATACCTCCGGGCGGTCGGTGTCGTAGATGCGCTCCGCCTCGCGCGCCAGCAGGTTCACTTCCTCCTGGCTGAACAACTCGGGTAGAAACAACCAGCCATCACGGTTGAAATCGTCGATCTGTTGCTGGGTCAGTTTCATAGGTTCCTCCTCGCGTTTTTAGGGCGAAGCCCGTAGTTTTGTTTGGAGGGAAGACTAGCACCGGGGCGAGGGGTTTACCAACCCGTGCGGGAATATCCCCGCGGTTCGAGCGCATGACGAGGAGCTTTGGAATGATTGCAAACGACAGGCCAGTGGTTACCAGGAAGGGCCGGGAGCACGGCGACACGGCGCAATCGGGTGGCCTGACGCTGATAACGGGCGTCGGCCCCCAGCATACGCCGGCGACCCGAATCTGGTTCGGCAAGGCCTCCAACCCGCCAGGCTTCCGATCGTTGCCGCACCACCATGGCGAGGCCGAAACCGGCGCCTATCTGCTTTCCGGCCGGGCCCGCATCTATTTCGGCGAAAAATACCAGGAATATGTCGAGATGTCGGAAGGCGATTTCATGTTCGTGCCGCCCTTCATCCCCCATCTCGAAGCCAATATGAGCACAACAGAAGAACTCTGGTGGCTGGCCTGCCGCACGCCTGAAAATATCGTGGTCAACCTCCCCGATATCGAGGACTCCTTGCTCGCGGGCTACCGTAGGGCGTGAAAGTTCCGCCGGAATTCGGGTGGATAGCAACAATTTCCAAGCCTAGATTCAGGCCAAGCATCAAGCTGACAATCTGGGAAAAAGGATTTGGAGCCAGCCATGACCGGCTACCATTTTGCAATATTCGACACCGCGATCGGCCGCTGCGGCATCGTCTGGAGCGAACGCGGGATCAATGCGGTGCAACTGCCGATGTCCAATGAGGACAAGACCCGCGCCCGCATCCGCCAGCGCCATGGCGACGTCGCGGAGGCGCCGCCGCCGGTTGAAGTGCAAAGCGCGATCGACGGCATCGTCGGGCTGCTCGCGGGCAAGCCGAACGATCTCAGGGATGTCGTGCTCGATCTCGACGACGTTCCCGAATTCAACTGCGGTGTCTACGACATTGCGCGCACCATCCCGCCGGGGAAAACCATGACCTATGGCGATATCGCAAAGCGGCTTGGCGGCGTCGAGCTGTCGCGCGATGTCGGCCAGGCGCTCGGGCGCAATCCCTGTCCGATCGTGGTGCCGTGCCACCGCGTGCTCGCCGCCGGCGGCAAGCCCGGCGGATTTTCCGCCAATGGCGGCGTCACCACCAAGCTCAAGATGCTGGCGATCGAGGGCGCTTACGTCAATCACACGCCGACGCTGTTCGAGTGAACGGTCTTGCGTTGCTAACTCGCCGCGACCGCCACGCAGGAAAATCCGTTGCCCCAGCGGCGGATTTTCCCGGTCGAGGGCGAGGGGAAATGCGCGGTGCAGCATAGCGTGTCGGTGTCGCAATAGCGCTCCAGGAAATCGCGCCGCGTCTTGGCCGCCTGCGCCTGATCGACATCGAATTTCATCGACAATTCGGGATAGCGCGCCTGCAGCGGCGAGTGCATCAGGTCGCCGCCGACGACTGCGTCGTCCCTGCCGCGGCCGAATGTGAATGCGGCATGTCCCGGCGTATGGCCGGGCGTCGGCAGGATGCGCGCATGATCGCCGATCTCGTAATCGTTGCGCACGATGTCCGCCCGCTTGGCTTCGACCACGGGCAGCACGCTGTCGTTAAAGGGCGGCACCGGCGTCTTCGCGTGTTGCTCGGTCCAGTAATCGAATTCGTTCTTGGCGAATACGTAGCGCGCGTTCGGAAAGGTCGGCACCCAGCGGCCATTTTCCAGCCGCGTGTTCCATCCGACGTGATCGACGTGCAGATGCGTGCACATCACGAAATCGATGTCGTCTGCGGAAATGCCCGCCGCCGCCAGCGCGCGCATGTAGGTGTCGTCGGTTTTCATATTCCATTTCGGCCGCGGCCGCGGCTTGTCGTTGCCGATGCAGCTGTCGACCAGAATGGTGTGATGCGGGGTCTTCACGACATAGGACTGAAAGCACAGGATCAGCACGTCCTGCGCATCGAGCGCGGCCGCTTCCCGCATCCACGGCCGGTTTTCCGTCAGCAGGTCCGGCGTCAGGCCGGGCAGCATCTCCAGTGCCGGCAGGAAGGTGGTTTCCTGCTCGATGATGCGATGGATGGTGAGATCGCCGACGCTGAACCTGAGGCTCATGGCAACTCCTGCCGATTACGCCGGCGGCGGCAGGGAGATCTTGACCGAGGGCCGGGTCAGCATTTTTTCGTGGAAGGCATCGAGCTTCGGATAGGCCTTGCGCCAGCCGCAATCGGCAAAGCGGAAATCGGCATAGCCGAGCACGCAAGTCAGCGCGATCTGCGCGACGTCCAGGGGCCGCGACAGCATCTCTGTCTGGTTCTCGAAATGCGCCATCCCGTTCCACGCGCGATTCCAGTGATCGTCGGCCCAGGCCTGCCAGCGCAGCGGCTCCGGCCGCACCATTTTCTCGTAGCGGCACAGCAGCATCGAATCGAGCACGCCCTGCAGCAGCGAATGATCGCTCTTGACCTTCCATCTGAGGGCGCCGGACGCCGGGATCAGCTTGCCGCCGCCGGCGAGGTCGTCGAGATATTCGACGATGACATAGGAATCCACGACGACCTCGCCATTGTCTGTTATCAGCGCTGGCAGTTTTTTCACGGGGTTGATGCGCGAATATTCGTCGTTGGGCTGGCCCGGCGCCAGGGTAACGGGGACGAATTCGATCTTGTCGATCAGGCCGAGTTCGATCGCGGCAATGCGCACCTTGCGGGCGAATGGCGAGGCAGGGGAGAATGTGAGTTTCATTTTTGGTGTCCTGTAAGGAATACTCAGACCGAAATTCCACCGTCATTGCGAGCCAACGGGTCGGCGCAAAGCGCCGCCCGATGACAGGCTCCGCGAAGCAATCCATAGGGCCACAAAGCAAGAATGGATTGCTTCGTCGCGGAGTTTATCATCGGGCCCGCCGAAGGCGGGACCCGTTGGCTCCTCGCAATGACGAGGTTGGCTACGGGCTCGGTGCAGCGAAGCATTACGCCGCGACGATTTCCTGGCGCTGTTCGCCGAGCCCCTCGATGCCGAGCGTGACCACGTCGCCGACATTGAGGAATTTCGGCGGCTTCATGCCGGAGCCGACCCCGGGCGGCGTGCCCGTGGTGACGATGTCGCCCGGCAATAGCGTCAGGAACTGCGAGACGTAGGAAATGCATTTCGCCATGGAGAAGATCATGGTGGAGGTCGATCCGGTCTGACGGCGCTCGCCGTTGACGTCGAGCCACATCGACAGTTTTTGCACGTCCGGTATCTCATCCTTGGTGACCAGCCAGGGCCCGAGCGGACCGAACGTGTCGTGCGATTTGCCCTTGGTCCATTGACCCAAACGCTCGATCTGGAAATTGCGCTCGGACACGTCGTTACAGACGCAGTAGCCGGCGACGTGGTTGAGAGCGTCGGCCTCGGATACATACTTGGCGCGGGTGCCGATGATGGCGGCGATTTCGACTTCCCAGTCGAGCTTGGTCGAGCCGCGCGGCTTCTGCACCGAATCGTTGGGGCCGCTCAGCGCGGTGTTCGCCTTCAGGAAGAAGATCGGCTCGGTCGGGATCTGCGCGCCGGTCTCCTTGGCGTGATCGACGTAGTTCAGGCCGATGGCGACGAATTTCGAAATGCCGGTCACCGGCGCGCCGATCCGTGGCTTGCCGCTGACCGCCGGAAGCTTGGCGGGGTCGAGGGTAGCGAGCTTGGCCAGCGCGGCCGGCGCATAGGCCTCGCCGTTGAGATCCTTCACATGATCCGACAGATCGTGCAATTGACCTGATTTATCGATCAGACCGGGCTTTTCCTGGCCAATCGCCCCGTAACGAACAAGCTTCATTTCTCATCACTCCCTGACGTGGGTTTCGTTGCTTAGATGCTTCATGGAACAGCGCGCGGTGAAATTCAACTGCTGCGCGCCGCATTGCAGGCCCCCTGATCCTGAGGAGCGGCCTTTTGGCCGCGTCTCGAAGGATGGCCGCCTGGATGGTTCGAGACGCGCGAAGACGCGCACCTCGCCATGAGGGAGCGTTTGTTTTGCCCTAAACGGCAAACTTGAAGGCGTCGCCGTCGCGCTTGATGTGCCCCGCGCTGAAATGTCCGCCGATCACCAGGGTCGCGGTATCGGCGAAACGGCCGAACAATTCGCGCCGCGTCACCGCTGACTGCACGGGGTCGGAATCGGCGGTCGACGACCAGTCGAGATGGGCCATCTGGCAGGGATGATGGGCGACGTCGCCGGTCAGCAGGGCCTCTTCGCCGTCCGATTGGATGTGAATGCTCACATGGCCCGGACTGTGGCCGGGCGTCGGAACCAGGGCGATTTCATCGCCGAGCCTGGCGTCGCCGGCGACAAGGTCGGCCTTGCCGGCATCGACGATCGGCTTCACCGAGTCGTTGAAAACCGCGGCCTGGTAGGGCTCCTCGCTATGGTCGCGCCAGTGCTCGTATTCGGTCTTGCCGAACACGTAGCGCGCGTTGGCGAAGGTCGGCACCCATTTGCCGCCGACCAGCGTGGTATTCCAGCCGACGTGGTCGACATGCAGATGGGTGCAGAGCACGGTGTCGATGCTGTCAGGCGGAAAGCCGGCTGCCGTCATGGTTTCCAGGAAAGGACCTTTCCGGTTATTCCAGGTCGGCACCAAGCGGCCTTCCTTGTCGTTGCCCAGACCGGTATCGACCACGATCCGGCGCGAGGCCGTCTCCACCACCAGCGAGTGGATCGACATTTTGAGGCGGCCTTCCTCGGTGGCGAAATGGGGAATGAGCCAGGGCAGTTTCCGGATTTCTTCATTGCTGGCCAGGGGCAGGATAAACCGGGTGCTGCCGACCGTCTCCAGTTCGACGATCTTGGTGATTTTGACCTTGCCCACAGCCCATTGCATCCGGCGGCTCCGTCTTCGTTTCTCTTCGTTTCATGGCCGCAAAGATGCTGGTTTCCGCGGGCTTGCGCAATGGATCATCTCGCTCGCCAGCGCGTTGAGGGGACACGTGAAAGCGAGGAGCGACCGATGCCAACACTAGCTATTTCGGCCGAAGACGTTGGCTTTTTAATCGTGAAAGCCCGCGAATTCGACGTCAAGGAGGCCAACTCCGATCCGGATTCCGGGTCGAACGCCACCGACGACAACATGATCGATGTGCTCGAGGACAATGGCTGCGATCCCGTGGCGAGCGAGATCGCAGGCTTCATCAACGGGCTGAGTGAAGAGGAGAAAATCGATCTGGTCGCGCTGATGCGCCTCGGGCGCGGCGACGGCACCATCGAAGAGTGGGAGGACCTCCGGCGCGAGGCAGCAGAGGAGCGCGAGCGCAACCGGCACACCGCGCGCTACCTTCTTGGAGAGCCCTTGCTGGGCGACTACCTGGCGGATGGACTGGCTGCGTTCGGGCTGTCCTGGGTCGATGATGAAGGCACCACGCCGGAGTGACGGTTAGTGCGAGCAATCGACGATAACGGTGCCGAGCTTGTTGCCTTTTTCCACCGCGAGATGCGCCTGCGCGGTTTCCGACAGTGCAAACTGCGCGGCGATATTGTGGATGCGTACTCCTGCGGCAAGCCATTTCGAAATATCGGCCTGCGCCGCTGCGAGCAAGGGTGGTGGCAGTGCAAACAACACCAGCGGGCGCAACGCGATGCATTTTTCCATCAGCTCGCGCATCGCAATCACAGGATTGCGATTGCCGTTGGTGGCGTAGACGGCAATCGTGGAATTCATCGCCATCAGTTTCAAAGTGGTCGCGATGTTGCCGCCGAAGTCGACATCAACCACGCGGTCGACGCCGCGCTGCTCGGTGAACGCCATCGTCCTGGCGACGGCATCCTCTGTCTTGTAATTGATGACGAGATCGGCGCCGGCGAGGCGCGCCTGCTCCGCCTTCGCCGCCGAACTGACCGTCGCGATCACCCGCGCGCCGCCCCATTTTGCAAGTTGCACCGCATAATGGCCGACCGCGCCGGCGCCGCCGGTGACCAGGACCGTCTGACCCGCAACCGGTCCATCTCTGAACAGACAGCACCACGCGGTCATGCAGGGGATGCCGAGCGTGGCACCAGCCGCGAACGACACATTGTCCGGCAGCGGCGTCACCAGATGCTCGGCAAGCGCTATGTATTCCGCTGCGGTGCCGAACGCGCGGCCGTTGCGCTGCCCGTTAAAGAGCCATACCCGCCGACCGACCTGAAGCCGCGTGACGCCGTCACCGACTTGATCGACGATGCCGGCGCCGTCGCTGTTGGGAATCACGCGGGGGAATTCCATCGGGCGGTAGCTGCCGGCGCGGCGGCCGGCATCGGCAGGATTGACGCCGGAGGCTTCGAGCCGGATCCGGACTTCGCCCGGCCCGGCCACCGGCGTCGGCATGTCGCCAAAGGTCAGCACATCCGGCGCCGCGCCGGTTCGCTCATACCAGACGGCCTTCATCAGACTGCCTTCCTTCAGAGCGTGCCCGGGAATGCGCCGCCATCGAGCAGGATGTTCTGTCCGGTGATGAAGCCTGCCCTGGCCCCGCAGAGAAACGCGCAAGCCAGGCCGAATTCCTCGGGGTCGCCGAAGCGCCCGGCGGGATTGAGCTTGGCCCGTTCCGCCAGCAATTGGTCGACGGTAATGCCGCGCTTCTCCGCGTCCATCTTCGCAACCGGGCCGCGCAGGCGGTCGGTGTCGAAGGGTCCCGGCAACAGGGCGTTGATAGTGACGTTGTTGATCACCGTCTTGCGCGCAATGCCTGCAACAAAGCCGGTGAGGCCGGCGCGCGCGCCGTTGGACAATCCAAGCACCTCGATCGGCGCCTTCACCGCGGCCGAGGTGATGTTGACGATGCGGCCGAATTTTCGGGCCATCATGCCGTCCACCGTGGCCTTGATCAGCTCGATCGGCGTCAGCATGTTGGCATCCAGCGCCTTGATCCAGTCGTCGCGGGTCCAGTTGCGGAAATCGCCGGGCGGCGGGCCGCCGGCATTGTTGACCAGGATATCCGGGTCCGGACAGGCTTTTAACGCCGCCTCGCGTCCGGCCGGCGTGGTGATGTCGCCGGCGACTTCGGTGACAGTGACGCCCGGATTGGCTTTGCGTATCTCGGCTGCGGTTTTCGCCAGCGCCTCGGCGCCGCGCGCGGTCAGCGTGACGTTCACCCCTTCGTTAGCCAGCGCCATCGCGCAGGCGCGTCCCAAACCCTTGCTGGATGCGCACACGATGGCGCGGCGGCCTTTGATCCCAAGATCCACTGTCTCACTCCCGTTATCAGATGATTTTGAAGTCCGATTTCGCCACTGTAGCCAACCTGAGTGCCCCTGATAAGAGACCCGGCCCCGCCGAAACGCATATCAGGGACGGCGTTGGGCACCCCGAAGCGGACGAGCCTTATAATCGCCGCTCCTTCTTCAGGCGATCGACGGTGGCCGCGACATCCGGAGGCAGCGAGGCAAATCCCTTCTGTCCGGCGATTGACAATAGCGGCCGGAGCTGCGAGCCGGTCAGGAACGCCGGCTGGCGATCGGCCGGCACCAGCTGATCGAAAATTACCACCAGCGTAATCGCGACAAGGCCGACCCGTGCTGCGCCGAGGGCCGCGCCGGCGAGGCGATCGGGGATACCGGCACCAGACCCGATGGTTTCGTCGACCACCACGCGCGCGAACTTTCCAAGCACCATGCCGGCGATCAGAAAAATCCCGAAGAGCAACAGCGAATTCTGCGTCAGCGGCGAGCCGGCTTTGCCGTCGACGGCCGGCGAAACAAGCGAGGTCGCCCAGACCGCGATCGGCATCGCGGTCAGGTAAGCCAGTATCGTGACCGCGCTGCGCAGCAATCCGGCGTTGAAGCCGGTGACCACCGCAACGACCAATCCGACATAGACCACGGCATCGAAACTGTTCATGGACGGCAATTTCCCTGTTTCGAGCGTTCGGATATTGGTCAACAAATCGGGTTTGCGATCGTGAAAATCGTCTGTATCAATTAGCCCGCTCTATCGTCGCGGAGTTTGTCATGCCGGGTCTATTTGACGTCAGTAAAGAAATCATTCTCATCACCGGCGCCTCGCAGGGGCTGGGCCGGCAATTCGCACGCCTGTTGTCCGCGCATG
>Ga0307312_10000587_pt1 | contig 17345 bp, 21 predicted proteins | sample ER_DNA_202_FD_194489 | JGI IMG/M metagenome (GOLD analysis project Ga0307312, IMG submission 194489) | Bulk soil microbial communities from the East River watershed near Crested Butte, Colorado, United States - ER_DNA_202 | ecosystem: Environmental > Terrestrial > Soil > Floodplain | place... | reverse complement strand
GCGGCAAGAAGAAGAAGAGCTCCGCCAAGGTTCCGGCCACGGCCTAGGCGTCGCTTGCGATGCCGACTCAGGACGTTCGGGCCTAGCCCGTGCGTCCGTCTGAAATGACCGGTCGAAGCGCTTGCGTTTCCGAAAAGGGTCCCTAGGCGTTGGTCTGGGCCGTTCTCGCCGCGGCAGGTAGGGGAGAGCGGCTCGGCTCGGATCGCCCGAAGGCGTTCGCGCGCCTGGCGGGCAGGCCCCTGCTCGCCGAGAGCCTCGAGCGCCTCGAGAACTCGGACTGGATCGAGCGAATCGTGATCGCGGCTCCGCCCGAGTGGGAGGAGCCGTCGATCCTCGTTGCCGAGGAGATCGCAGCGACGAAGGTCCACTCGGCGATCACCGGCGGCGAGTCTCGCTCCGAGTCGGTGCGGCTTGCGCTGGAGGAGGTACCTGAAGAGGCGGCCGTGGTGCTCGTCCACGACGCGGCGCGTCCCCTTCTGCCCGAGGACGTCATCGAGCGGGTGCTGGCGCCGCTCGGCGAGGGCTGGGACGGCGCCGTACCGGTGCTGCCGCTCGCGGACACGATCAAGCGCGTCGAGGGGGACCGCGTGGTTGAGACGCTCGCGCGTGGAGCGCACGTTGCGGTGCAGACGCCACAGGCTTTCGTCGCGGAAGTCCTGCGCCAGTCTCTCGTCGGTGACGTCTCCGGCGCAACTGACTGCGCCTCGCTCGTCGAGGCGGGTGGCGGGCGAGTGAAGGCAGTCGCGGGCGATCCCCGGCTGCTCAAGGTCACCGACGACGACGACCTCGCGCTCGTCGAGAGCTGGCTCGAGACCGCTGCGGATCGCGCCGTGGAGTGATCGTCGACTACCACATGCATCTCCGCGACCGGCCGGGCGGGGAAGCACAGGGGCGCTACGGGGTCGATCGCGCCGAGGCGTACGTCGAGCAGGCACGCAGCGCGGGCGTTGACGAGATCGGCTTCACCGACCACGTCTACCACTTCCGCCAGAGCGAGTCGCTCTGGGAGATCGGCTGGATGCGCGAGCGCTGCACGGACGACATGGACGAGTACGTCGGCGCAGTCGACGAGGCGAAACGGCGCGGCCTGCCCGTCAAGCTCGGGCTCGAGGTCGACTACTTCCCGGGAATCGAGCGCGAGGTCGCCGCGCTGCTCGAGCCGTACCCCTGGGACTACCTGCTTGGCTCGGTGCACTTCGTGGACGGCTTCCCGGTCGACCAGGAACCGGGGCTCGTGCACAAGCTTCCGGTCGGCGAGGCCTGGCGCCGCTACTTCGTCTGGCTGCGCAACGCTGCTCGCAGCGGGCTCTTCGACGTCCTTTCTCACCCGGACCTGATCAAGTTCTTTGGCCCGCGTCCCGACCCTGAGCAGCTCCACTACATCCACGTCGAGACCGCGGACACGATCGAGGCCGCCGGCCTCTGCGTCGAAATCTCCTCGGCAGGCCTCCACAAGCCGGTCGGCGAGGTGTACCCCGACCGCGAGCTGCTGGCCGCCTGTCACGATCGAGGCGTGCCGATCACGACCGCCTCGGATGCACACGAGCCCGCGCACGTCGGCCGCGACCTCGATCGCGCCGTCGAGCAGGCGCGCGAGGCCGGCTACGACACGGTGACGGTCTTCGACCGCCGCGAGCGTCGGCAGGAGCCGCTCGGATGAGAGTCGGTCTGGGAGCCGACGCCCATGCCCTTGTCGAGGGCGTGCCGCTCGTGCTCGGCGGGGTCGAGCTCGACTCGGCGCACGGGCTCGCCGGCCACTCCGACGGCGACGTGATCGCGCACGCCCTGATCGACGCGATCCTCGGTGCGGCCGGGCTCGGCGATATCGGCACGCTCTTCCCTTCGGGAGCGCCGGAATGGGAAGGCGCCTCGTCGCTCGACTTGCTCAGCCGCGCCTACGAGCAGGTGCGCGACGCGGGCTGGGAGCTCGTGAACGCCGACTGCATCCTCGTCGGCGAGGAGCCGCGGATCGCGCCGGTTCGCGAGGCGATGCGGGTACGGCTGGCCGGCGCCCTGGCGGTCGAGCCCGACCTGGTCAACGTGCGGGCAACGACGACGGACGGGCTCGGCTTCGCCGGCCGCGGCGAGGGCCTTGCAGCCCTGGCCGTTGCGCTTCTCGACCGCGCCTGAGAACCAAACCGCGGTCTCGCCCGTATTCCTCCTCGTACTCCAAGGGAGAGGAGAAACATGACGTTTTCCAAGAAGTCGTTTCTCGGCGTGATCTTCGTCGTGGCCGCGAGCGCAGCGCTCGTGTTCTCGCTGCAGGCGGGCGCGTCGCGCGGGCATCACGAGCGGCAAGGAAAGCTATTCAGGTCGGGTCTCGTGGGCAACGTGCTCACCGATCCGCCGATTCATGGGGTAAACCGGGCAGGCGCGCCGTGGGTGCTCGACAAGGGCAGCGTGAAGCTGAGCCGCAACGGCCGATTCGACCTGCGGGTCAAGGGCCTCGTCCTCGCCTCCAACGGGACTACGGGGACGGTGACGATGATCGCCGCGCACTTCTTCTGCGCGCCGGATTCGACCGTCGCGGCCTTCACGGCCGGGCCTGTGCCACTCGCGTCCGACGGCGACGCGCGCATCCGGCAGACAGTGACGGTACCGAGCCGGTGCCTAGCACCAGTCGTGCTCGTGCGAATCCAGGGAGCGGCGGGGCCGGGCTCCTACATCGCCGCGAGTGGCTTCACGAGCTAAGTAGGAAGGTGGACGAGCTCGTCCTCGACCAGGACGAGCTCGTCGCGCCGCAAGGAATCGACCGCTTCGAGGTCGACCTCGGCGAGTGAGCGCGGGCCTTCGGCAATCAGCCGCAGGGCCTGCGCCCGCCGCTGCCTGAACGATCCCTCGAACGGGCTCTGCATGCGCTGCGGCTCGAACCTCTGGCCTCGTGAGGGACACGCCTCGGCCAGCGGGCACTCGCCGCAGCGGGGCACGCGAGCGATGCAGATCGTCGCGCCAAGGTCCATCAGCGCCTGAGCGCACGCGTGGTCGAAGGCGGCGCCCGTGCGCTCCTGGACTCGACGCACGTTTACATCGACCGGGAGCACCGGCCGGCCGAGGGCGAAGCACGCGACCGCGTCCGCGGTGTAGCGGCCAACTCCGGGCAGCTCCGTCAGATCCTCGGGCCAGCCGTTCGCGGCCACCTCCCGCGCAGCCCGCTGCAGGCTCAGCGCGCGCCGGTTGTAGCCGAGCCCTTGCCACTCGCGGATCACGTCTCCTGTCGAGGCCGTCGCGAGCGCCTCGACGGTGGGCCAGCGGTCGAGCCAGGCGAGGTAGCGCGGCACCACACGCGAAGCCTGCGTCTGCTGCAGCATCACCTCCGAGACGAGGATCGCGTACGGCTCGCTTGTCCCACGCCAGGGCAGGTCACGGCCCCTCTCGGCATACCACGCGAGCAGCGCCTTCTTCACGCGCGAGACCCTAGACTGCGGCTCGGCCGTGTGCTTCGAGCTCGATTCCCTGCCGCCGGTCCCCGCGATCTCCGGGGCCGCTGTCTCGCATGACGATCTCGTGCTGGAGGCCCGGGACGGGAACCGCTTCGCCGCCTTCCTCGCGACTCCCGATGAGCCGTCGGGGATCGGCGTCGTGGTGCTCCCCGACGTGCGTGGCCTCTACCGCTTCTACGAGGAGCTGGCGCTGCGCTTCGCCGAGCGCGGCAATACGGCGCTCGCGATCGACTACTTCGGCCGGACGGCCGGAGCCGAGAAGCGCGGCGAGGAGTTCGAGTACATGGAGCACGTCGAGCAAACGACTCCCGAGGGGATCCAGGCCGACGTGGCCGCCGCGGTCGAACATCTGCGCTCCCTCGGCGTCCGCCACGTCTTCACCGTCGGCTTCTGCATGGGTGGGCGGCAGTCGTGGCTCGCCGCGGCATCCGGCCACGGGCTGGCCGGCGCAATCGGCTTCTACGGCCGTCCCGGCGAGCGCGACGGCGCGCCCGGCCCGGAGCAGCTGGCACCGCAGATGCAGGCGCCGGTTCTCGCCCTGCAAGCCGGGTCTGACGAGAACATCACCGCCGAGGACAACGAGGCCTTCGAGCGGGCGCTCACCGACGCGGGAGTCGAGCACGAGCTCGTGGTCTACGACGAGGCCCCGCACAGCTTCTTCGACCGCAAGCATGAGGAGTTCGCCGGCGACTCGGAGGACGCGTGGAACCGCGTGCTCGCCTTCCTCGAGCGCCACGCTCGTTGATCCGGGAAGCGCGGCCCGACGAAGCGGAGGCGCTGGCCGAGATCCAGCGTGACGCCTCGGTCTCGGCGTTCGGCCACATTTTTCCTCCGGAGCGATACCCGTATCCGCTCGACGACGTGCGGGGTCGCTGGTCCGATGCGGTCGCGGACCCCGAGATCACGGTTCTCGTGGCGGAGGTAGATGGGGAGCGCGCTGGGGTCGCCGGCTGTCGCGCAGAATGGCTCGACGGCCTGTACGTCCGCCACCAGTACTGGGACCACGGCGTTGGCCGTGCGTTGCACGATGAGGTCCTCGATCGGCTGCGCGCTAACGGGTCGCCACGGTGCCACCTCTGGGTGCTCGAGGACAACGACCACGCGCGGCGCTTCTACGAGCGACTCGGCTGGCGCGAGAACGGCGACACGAGGATAGTCCCGTTCCCGCCGAACCCGATCGACGTCGGCTACACGATCGAGCTCGAAACTACACTGGCGACGCCGTGAAGAAGGTTCGCTTCGCTCCCAGCCCAACCGGCTCTCTGCACGTCGGCAACGCGCTCAGCGCGGTCGCCAACCGCGGTTTCGGGGACTGGTTACTGCTCCGGATCGACGACACGGACCCGGCGCGCAATGTGCCCGGCGGTGAGGAGGAGCTGCTGCGCGACCTCGAGTGGCTCGGAGTCGAATGGGACGAGGGCCCGGTGCGCCAGAGCGAGCGGCGGGAACGCCATGTCGAAGCTGGCCGGCAGCTGGGCGAGCGCTTCGACGGGGTGACGCTCTTGCGCGAGGACGGGACGCCGACCTACCACCTCGCCAGCGTCGTGGACGACGTCGACTTCGGGATTACCCACATCGTGCGCGGCAACGACCACCGCCCCAACGAGGAGCTGCACCGGCGCCTGTTCGAGGCGCTGGGCGCGACGCCGCCGGAGTTCGTCCACCACGGGCTGATCCTCGGGGAAGACGGCAAGAAGCTGGCGAAGCGCGCGGAAGGCGCGACGGTCGGATCTCTCCGGGACGCGGGCATTCCACCGGAGGCGGTGCGGCGCTACCTCGACGAGCTCGGCCTACCGAAGCACGACGTGCATTACGACCTGCCGCGGATCCGTCGCCTGGCGATCGAGGCGATCGGCGCGCTCTCGGATCGTGAGCTGGCCGAGCGAGTAGGCGCACCGCTCGAGCTCGTGCCCGCGCTACGCGGTGCCCGGGACCTGAACGAGGCGCGCGACTATGCAGCGTCCATCCTCGAGGAACCGGCGCGCGTGACGATCGAGTCGCCCGAGACGCTCGAGCGCTTCCGCGAGCTGCTCGAGCGCGGCAACGGCTCGGCCGACCCGAAGGAGCTCGTCCGCGAGCTGAAGGCGGTCGGAGGTGACCTGCGCGCGCTGCGCCTCGCTCTCACCGGCCGCGATCGTGGCCCGGAGCTGTGGGCGGTCGTCGCAGCCCTCCCGCGCGAGGAAGCCCTACGGAGGATCGATGCGGCTCTATGACACCGCCTCACGCGGGCTCCAGGAGCTACCCGCTCCGCCCGGGCCCGTGCGCATGTATTTCTGCGGTCCGACGGTCTACCAGCGCATCCACGTGGGCAACGCGCGCCCGTTTGTGCTGTCGATGTGGCTCAAGCGCTGGCTCGAGCGCAGCGGCTACGACGTGATGCTCGTCGAGAACATCACCGACGTCAACGACAAGATCTACGCGGCCGCCCCGGGCGACAGCGCCAGGCTGGCCGACGAGGCAAGCAGCTGGTACGTCGAGGACACCGGCGCCCTCGGCCTGGGCAGGCCCGACCGCGAGCCGAAGGCGACCGAGTCGATCCCGGAGATCGTCTCGATGATCGAGGAGCTGGTCGCAACCGACCACGCGTACCCCGCGGGCGGCGACGTCTACTTTCGTGTCGCCAGCTTCCCCGGCTACGGGAAGCTCTCCGGCAGGCACGGCGACGAGGAGGCAACGCGCAACCCCTCCGAAGAGTCCGAAGAGGAGAGCCTGAAGGATGACCCGCGCGACTTCGCGCTCTGGAAGGCCCACAAGGAGGGCGAGGACACCTGGTGGGAATCGCCCTGGGGTCGCGGGCGGCCGGGCTGGCACATCGAGTGCTCGGCGATGGCCGAGGCGCACCTCGGGCCGGTCTTCGAGATCCACGGCGGCGGGCTCGACCTGGTCTTCCCCCACCACGAGAACGAGGTCGCGCAGTCACGGTCGCTCGGCCACGAGTTCGCGCAGCTCTGGATGCACAACGGGATGCTGCAGCTCTCCGGCGAGAAGATGTCGAAGTCGGTCGGCAACATTGTCTCGCTGCTCGAATCGCTGGAGGAGCACGGGCGCGAGGCGCTGCTCGTCTACTTCCTCGGCGGCCACTGGCGCAAGCCGCTGGAGTACTCAGACGACGTCCTGCGGCAGGCGGCGGCCCAGGCCGAGAGCTTCCGCAATGTGTTTCGCCAACCTTCGGAGCCAGGCGGGAACTGGGAAGCGTTCACGGCGGCGCTGGAGGACGACTTCAACACGCCGGAGGCGCTGGCGACCATGCACGGCTGGCGGGATCACGAGCTGCTGCTGCGGGGACTCGAGGTCTTCGGGCTCGAATCGCTGGCGGAGAACACGTCGGCGCCGGCCGCGCTCGAGGAGTTGGCCCGGCAGCGCGCCGAGGCACGCGAACGCAAGGACTTCGACGAAGGGGACCGGTTGCGCGGCGAGATCGAGGCCGCGGGGTGGGAGGTCCGCGACATCGACGCCGAACCGGGTTTCCAGCTCGTTCCCAAGCGGTGATCACGGAGCTCATCTACGGCCGCCGGGCCGTGCGCGAGGCGATCCGCGGGCCGCGACAGGTGTTCGAGGTCTTCGCCACCGAGCGGGCCATCAAGGCGGAGTCGTGGCTCGCGGAGAGCGGCGTGCGTGTGCACGTCAAGCCGGAGCGCGAGCTTACGGCGCTCGCCGGCACGGCCGACCACCAGGGCGTGGTTGCGCGAGTCGAGCCGTACCGCTATGCCGACGCCTACGAGATCGCGGCCGGTCCCTCGCCGCTCCTCGCCGTGCTCGACTCGGTCACCGACCCGCGCAATCTCGGCGCGGTCGTCCGCAGCGCGGAGGGAGCGGGCGCCGATGGGATCGTGCTGCCGGCGCACAACTCGGCCCGCGTCACCGCGGCCGTCTGCCGCTCCTCGGCCGGCGCGGTCGAGCATCTGCCCGTGGCGGTGGTCAAGAACCTCGCGCGCTACCTCGGCGAGATCAAAGGCCCGCAGCTCTGGGTCTGGGCCGCGGCGGGCGACGCGGAGACGACGATGTGGGACGCGGACCTCTCGGGAGGCGTCGCGTTCGTACTCGGCGCGGAGGGCAAGGGGCTCCGGCCGCTCGTGCGCCGGACCTGCGACGCCGCCGTCGCGATTCCGCTCCACGGCAAGGTCGAGTCCCTGAACATCAGCGTCGCGTCCGCGCTCTTGCTCTACGAGGCGAGGCGGCAGCGCGGTGGCTGAACCGACGCTCTATCTGTTCGACGGCTACAACCTGCTGCACGCCGGGTCCTTCGAGGACCCGCGCGAGCTCGTCGACCGGCTGGCGAGCTTCGTCGCAGTTCAGGGCGCGCGCGGCGTGCTCGTCTTCGACGGCGTGGGGCAAGACACGGCGTTCGGCCCGCTCGAGGTGCGCTACGCGGAGCACGCCGACGCCCTGCTCGAGCGGCTGGCCGCCGAGCACCGCGCGCGCGAGACCGTTTGCCTCGTCTCCTCCGACTCGGCCGTCCGCGGCACCTCGGGCCAGCAGGTGCAGAAGCGCAGCTCGCGAACCTTCATGGAAGACCTCGAGGAAACCGGCCACCGCGAATCAAAACCCTCGCAGCTTCGCGATCGCGTAGACGAAGAGACGCGAAAACGCCTTGAGAAGCTGCGCAGAGGCAAAGGGTCCGGTTAAGCACAACAACTAGCAAACCCTTGTAAACGTACTGGGACCTTGCTATCTTTATCCTCAACCTCAGGGTGAGGCTTGTGGAGATCGCCCGTCCTCAGCGAGGGGGAAGCCGTGCCCGCTCGAACCGCACAGACGATCCACACCCCGCAGAAGCTGCAGCGGGAGCTCGCCGACCTTCAGCTCGTCATGCGCGCGCGCAACGGTGACGGGAAGGCTCTCGACGAGCTGATGCGCCGCTACCACGGGTTCGTCCGCCTGAAGGCGAGCTCGTACTTCCTCGCCGGCGGCGACTCCGAGGATCTGATCCAGGAGGGGCTGGTCGGCCTCTACAAGGCCGTGCGCGACTTCCGCGCCGACAAGGAGACCTCGTTCCGCAGCTTCGCCGAGCTTTGCGTCACGCGGCAGATCATCACCGCGATCAAGACTGCGACACGCTTCAAGCATGCACCGCTCAATACCTACGTTTCGTTCAGTCACACCCCGGCCGGGCAGGAGCCAGACGGCGACTGCACCCTCGGCGATGCTCTTCCAGGCCCGTCGGTGGACGACCCGTCGGTCTGCGTGATCTCGACCGAGGAGCTGCAGAGCCTCGTCTTCGCTTTGGGCAGCGGCCTCTCGAAGCTCGAGGCGGACGCGCTCAAGCTCTACCTCGAGGGCGAGTCGTACGAGGAGATGGCCGAGCGGCTCGGCTGCGACACGAAGACGATCGACAACGCGCTCCAGCGCGTGAAGCGCAAGGTGCTGTCGCACCAGCAGTCGCGGCAAGTCCTGCAGTAGCCCGCGCTACGCTCAGTCTGCGCCGGAGTAGCTCAGCTGGTCAGAGCAACGCCCTTGTAAGGCGTAGGCCGTGGGTTCGAATCCCACCTCCGGCTCTCCTCGCAAACCGATTTGCCGCTCCGTCGGTACCGCACTGGGTACACCAACTCCGGTAAAGGAGCGTGAAGGGATGGGAGAGCATCTTTCCGGGCGCCGGCAGAGGCTTCTACTGGTCCTGGCGCTGGTGCTCGGCGCGGCAGTAGTGGCGGTCGCGCCACTGACCGCCGCCGAGCGGAACTCGTACATGGTGACGCCGCTGGTTTCCGACCAGCCGGGAGTCGCTGCACAGACCGACCCGAACCTCGTCAACGCCTGGGGTTTGACCTCCGGGCCGACGTCGCCGTGGTGGGTGTCCGACAACGGCACTCAGAAGTCGACGCTCTACCGCGGTTCCGACGGCGCGATCCAAGGGCTCGTGGTGGCCGTGGCGGGCGGCCCGACGGGCGCCGTCTTCAACCCGACTGCGGGCTTCGTCCTGCCCACGGGCGGCAAGGCGTTGTTCATCTTCGACAGCGAGGACGGCAAGGTCCGCGCCTGGAACGGCGCCCAGGGCACGACGGCGATCGTCGTCAAGGACCGATCAGGTGAGGACGCGATCTATAAGGGCCTCGCGATCGCGGACACCTCCGCCGGGCCCAGGCTCTACGCGGCCGACTTCCACAACGCGCGCGTGGACGTCTTCGACGGCAGCTTCGGTCTCGTGCCGGGCGGATTCGTCGACCAGTCGTTGCCGAGTGGGTACGCACCGTTCGGGATCCAGACGATCGGCGACCGCGTCTTCGTGACGTACGCCAAGCAGGACGCGGACGCCGAGGACGAGCTCGCCGGCCAGAGCCTTGGCTTCGTCGACGTCTTCAGCACAACCGGCGACCTGCTCGGGCGGGTCGCGCAGCACGGCCAGCTGAACGCGCCGTGGGGCCTCGCGCTTGCCCCGTCGAGCTTCGGCCGTTTCGCCGGCGACCTGCTCGTCGGCAACTTCGGCGACGGGCAGATCAACGCCTACGAGGAGCTTCCGAACGGGCACTTCGCACATCGCGGCGAGCTGCGCAGCTCTGACGGCGGCTCGATCTCGATCGACGGGCTATGGGCGCTCCAGTTCGGCAAGGCGGGAAACAACGGCCCTGCCGGAACGCTCTTCTTCACAGCCGGGCCTGACGAGGAGACCCACGGTCTCTTCGGCTCGATCACTCCGGGCTAGGCATCGAGGGCGGCGGCGCGGGCTCCGGCTCGCGCCGCCGCTCCGCCTCAGCGAGCGAGGGCTTGCTCGAGATCGGCCCAGAGCTCGTCGGGATCCTCCAGGCCGACACTCAGCCGCAGGAGCCCCGCCGGGACTCGGTCCCCTTCCCAACGTGAGCGGCTTTCGAGAACCGATTCGACTCCGCCCAGGCTCGTCGCATTCTTGATCCGCTCGAGGGAGGTCTCGACTTTGTGCGCGGCCGTGCCGTCTGCGACGTCGAACGAGAGCAGGCCGCCGAAGCCGGGGTAGCGCACGACCGCGACCGCGGGATGTGACCGCAGGCGCCCTGCGAGCTCAGTGGCACCGGCGGTGTGGCGTTCCATCCGCAATGGCAGCGTTTTCAGGCTCCGCGAGAGGAGCCAGCAGGGGTCGGGTGCGGCCACGATCCCGGTCCGCCCGCGGAACTCGCGCAAGCGCGCGGCGTCGTCGGCCGAGCGGCACGCGACCGCGCCGAGAAGCAAGTCGTCGTGGCCGCCCAGGTACTTGGTCGCGCTGTGCAGCGCGAAGTCTGCTCCGTGCTCGAGCGGGCGCAAGTAAATCGGAGTCGACGCGGTCGAGTCGACCACGACGCGCGCCGGGTGCGCTGCCGCGGCCTCGAAGTCCGGCATCGTCAGGAACGGGTTGGACGGCGCCTCGAGCCAGATCAGGTCAGCCTCCGCCGGCGCCGCTCCCGTCTGGTCGAACTCGACGAAGCCCACCCCCCAGCGCTCGAGCGCCGCAAAGAGCACCCCGGTGCCGTAGTAGCCGCCCTCCGCCAGCGCGATCGTTTGTCCCGGTTCGAGCAGCCCGAGCATGAGCGCCGTCGTTGCGCCGGCGCCGGATGGGAAGAGGAGCGCCTCGCCGCCCTCGAGCTCTGCCAGCGCCCGCTCTGCGGCCAGCCCGTTGGGATGGGCGTAGCGCTGGTAGTACAGCTCACCAGGCTCGCCCTCTCGGTACGGCCAGATCGTCGAGCGATCGAGCGGTTCCACGGCTCCACTCTAGTCCCAGCAACGCTTCCGATTTGACGCTGTCAGGTGGCTGTGCGTAATCTCCAGCAAGTCACTGGGGAAACTGGATAGATAAGGAACCGGAATGAGAGTTATATGGATTGCTTTGCTCGGGGTTGCGCTGCTAGCCGGCTCCGCGACGGGCGCGTCGAAGGGCGGCTCGATCAACCTGGTCGCCTACTCGACGCCGAAGGACGCGTACGGGAAGGTCATTTCGGCGTTCCAGAAGACGCAGGCAGGAAGCGGGGTCGACGTCAGCCAGTCATACGGCGCCTCGGGCGACCAGGCCCGTGCCGTCGCGGCTGGGCAGCCGGCGGACGTGGTCGCACTTTCGCTCGACCCGGACGTCAGCCTGCTCGTCCAGAAGAACCTCGTCCCGAAGAACTGGGCCGCGAACTCGCACCGCGGGATCGTCTCGGACTCGGTCGTCGTCTTCGTCGTTCGCGACGGTAACCCGAAGAAGATCAAGGGCTGGGGCGACCTCGTCAAGAGTGGCATCCAGGTGATCACACCGAACCCGTTCACCTCTGGCGGAGCGCGTTGGAACGTGATGGCCGCCTACGGGGCGCAGCGCCGCGCCGGCAAGACCGACAAGCAGGCGATCGCGTTCCTCTACAAGCTGTTCAAGCACGTGCCCGTGCAGCCGGACAGTGCGCGGGCGGCCCTGCAGATCTTCTCGCAGGGCAAGGGCGACGTTCTGATCACGTACGAGAACGAGGCGATCTACGCGAACAAGAAGGGCATTCACACCGACTACCGGGTCCCCAAGGCGACCCTGCTGATCGAGACGCCCGCCGCGCTGACCAAGAGCGGGATGGGCAAGCCGGCGGCGAAGGCGTTCTACAAGTACCTGTGGTCGAGCACGGCGCAAAAGGCCTTCGCCGACCAGGGCTACCGGCCGGTCGTCAAGAACGTGGCGTCGGGTTACCATTTCTACAAGCCACCGGGCCTCTTCACGATCAGCTCCAGCAAGTACGGGCTGAACGGCTGGGTGAAGGTGAACAAGCGCTTCTTCCATCCGGAGAAGGGGATCATGGCCGCGATCGAAAGGTCGATTGGCCAGTAACGCAGCAGTCATCGAGCAACGAACCGGCGCGGCCTCAGGCCGCGCCGGTGGCGCGCTTGCGAGAGGTATTGCGATGGGATACCTCAGCCTGGTCGTCCTCCTGCCGCTCGCTGCGCTGATCTCGAGCTCGCGGGCCGACGGCGCCGCTTCGTTCTGGCACCAGGCGACTCGACCCGAGGCGGTCTCCGCGCTGAAGCTGACCCTCGGCGTCGCGGCCGTTTGCGCGCTGATCAATGCGGTCGCGGGGACGGCGATCGCATGGGTGCTCGTGCGGGACCGCTTTCCGGGCAAGGGCGCCGTCGACGCGGTGATCGACCTGCCCTTCGCGCTGCCGACGATCGTGGCGGGCCTAACCCTGCTCGCGCTCTATGGGCCTGGAGGGCCTTTCGGCATCGATGTCGCGTTCACGCGGCTTGGACTGCTGGTGGCGCTTCTGTTCGTGACCCTGCCGTTCGTCGTCCGCGCAGTGCAACCGGTGCTGCTCGAGCTCGACACCGAGATGGAGGAGGCGGCAGCGTCGCTCGGAGCAGGCTCGCTGGCGATCTTCCGGCGGATCGTCTTCCCGAACCTGCTGCCGGCGATTCTCTCGGGCGTCGCTCTCGCCTTCGCCCGCGCGGTGGGCGAGTTCGGAGCGGTCGTGCTGATCTCCGGAAACATCCCTTTCAAGACCGAGGTCTCGTCCGTCTACATCTTCGGGCAGCTCCAGTCCGGCAACGAGCGCGGGGCGGCCGCGGTCTCCGTGGTGCTGCTGGCGATCTCCCTCGGCGTGCTCCTGCTGATCGGCGCCTTCCGGCGTTGGAGGACTCGGCACGATGTCTAAGTACGTGTTGCGCTTTGGCGCGCTCGGCTACCTGACGCTGCTGCTACTCGTGCCGGTCGGCTTCGTCTTCTACCGCGCCTTCGAGCACGGCGTGGGCCCGGCCTGGGACGCCGTCACTTCCCCGCAGGCCGTGCACGCTCTCGAGCTCACACTTCTGATGGCGGCGATCGCCGTACCGGCCAACACCGTCTTCGGCGTGATCCTGGCGCTCGCGCTGGTGCGCAGCCGCTTCCCTGGGCGGGGGCTCGTGAACGCGATCGTCGACCTCCCGCTCGCGCTCTCGCCGGTGGTGGTCGGCCTCGCGCTCTTCCTGCTCTATGGGCGCGGCGGCTGGCTGGGGGGGCTCGCCGACCATGGGATCAAGATCCTCTTCGCGGTTCCAGGGATGGTGCTCGCGACGATGTTCGTCTCGCTGCCGTTCGTCGTGCGCGAGGTCGTGCCCGTGCTCCGCGAGATCGGTACCGAGCAAGAGCAGGCCGCAGAGACCCTGGGCGCCCGGCCGTTCCAGGTGTTCCGGAAGATCACGCTGCCGGCGATTCGCTGGGCCGTCGCCTACGGCGTCGTGCTCACGACGGCCAGGGCAATCGGGGAGTTCGGCGCGGTCAGCGTCGTCTCGGGGAAGATCCAAGGGCGCACGGAGACCCTGCCGCTCTACGTGCAGGCGCAGTTCGAGAACTTCGAGGTCCAGGCCGCCTACGCTGCGTCTGTCGTGCTTGCGCTGATCGCGGTCGCTACTGTCGTCGGTCTGCGAGCCTTCCACCCGCGGGAGGAGGAGAGCTGATGGGCATCGCCGCGATCGACGTAACGAAGCGCTTCGGGAGCTACACGGCTCTCGACAACGTCTCCGTGACCATTCCAGAGGGCTCGCTGACCGCGCTGCTCGGCCCGAGCGGCAGCGGCAAGTCGACGCTCCTGCGCGTGATCGCCGGGCTCGAGCAGCCCGAGTCTGGTCGCGTGCTGATCGGCGAGGAAGATATGACGAATCGTCCCGCCCGCGCCCGCGGCGTCGGCATGGTCTTCCAGCATTACGCGGCCTTCAAGCACATGACCGTCTGGGACAACGTCGCGTTCGGCCTGACGATCCGCAAGCGGCCGAAGGCCGAGGTCGCCGACCGCGTGCACGAGCTGCTGGAGCTCGTGCAGCTGGAGGGCCTCGCCAAGCGCTACCCCTCGCAGCTCTCCGGCGGGCAGCGCCAGCGCATGGCACTGGCCCGCGCGCTCGCGGTCGAGCCGAGCGTGCTGTTGCTGGACGAGCCCTTCGGCGCCCTAGACGCTCGCGTCCGCAAGGAGTTGCGCGCCTGGCTGCGCCGCCTCCACGACGAGGTGCACGTGACGACGATCATCGTGACGCACGACCAGGAAGAGGCGATGGAGGTCGCGGGCCAGATCGTCGTCCTGAACGCGGGCCGCGTCGAGCAGGTCGGATCGCCGCGCGAGCTCTACGACGAGCCGGCCAACGAGTTCGTGATGAGCTTCGTCGGCCCGGTCAACCGGGTCGGCGACACCTTCGTCCGTCCTCACGACGTCGAGGTCAGGCTCGAGCCCGAGGAAGGCTGCACCGAGGCGATGGTCGAGCGGGTTGTCCACCTCGGCTTTGAGGTGCGGGTCGAGCTCGTGCGCGACGACGGTCAGCACCTGCTCGTGCAGCTGACCCAGGAAGAGGCCGAGCAGCTCGAGCTCGAACGCGGCCAGATCGTCTACGTGCGCCCGCGGCACGAGACCGTTTTCAGTGCCGGCTAGTACTACTACTAGTGCGGCAGCCAGGCGTCGGGGTCGGCCGCGATCAGCGCGACCTCGTCGGGTAGCTTCCCGCCTGCGAGGTCGGCGAGTGTGACGGTCTCGAGCACGGCGCGCAGGTTCGCGCGCACGGCCACCCAGGCGTCACGTAGCGGCTCCGCCGCTCCCGTGTACTCGACGTCCTCGGGCCGCTGGCCCCGTACGTTGGCGATTGGGCCCTCGACCGCGCGGATCACGTCGGCGAGCGTGATCTCCTCCGGCGCCTTCGCGAGCCAGTAGCCGCCCTCCGCGCCGCGCTGGCTCTGGACCAGGCCGGCGTGCTTGAGGTCGAGCAGGATGTTCTCGAGGAACTTAAGCGGGATCTTTTGAGCCTGGGCGATCCGGTCGCCCTTTTGCGGCACGCCGCTCGCCGCTGCTGCGAGCTCCGCGCTCGCGCGCAGGGCGTAGTCCACTTTCGCCGAGACCCGCATCGCTCTTGATTTTGGCACGCGCCTTCTTCTTGGGCGCGGAGGTCTTTGTCCTGGGCGCGCTGGTGTTCGCCGTAGCCTCGGCTGCGCCGGTCTCCGCGACGACAACGCGGTTCTTGCCGGCCCTCTTTGCCTCGTAGAGCGCCTCGTCCGCGGCGGCGATGAGCTGTTCCGCCGACGTCAGGTTGCCCTTGACCGCTACGCCGAAGCTCGCCGTCACCTTCAGTATGCGGCCGTCCGGAAGCTCCACACGCGCCTTCGAGATCGCGAGACGAAGGCGTTTCGCCAGTTGGGTGGCTCCCTTGAGGTCGCTCTCGGGAACGAGCACCACGAACTCTTCGCCGCCGTAGCGTGCGGCCAGGTCGATTTGGCGGACGCCGGAGCCGAGCACCTCGCCGATCGTGCGCAGGACCGCGTCGCCGGCCGGGTGGCCATGCGTGTCGTTCACCTTCTTGAAGTCGTCGAGGTCGAGCAGCACGAGAGCGAGAGAGTCGCCGATCCGGTGAGCGCGACGCCACTCGAGCGCGAGCTCCTCGTCGAAGGAGCGACGGTTTGCGATCCCGGTGAGAGCGTCGGTCGTCGCCTGCGAGGCCACCCGGCGGAAGTCGCCGAGCATGCGCAGAAGCGGGCCCGCGAACATCAGCGCGACGAGCACGAGCAGTCCGAAGGAACCGATCGCCGCGTAGCGGACTCGGTGGCTGTAGGGGGCTACGGTTGCCTCGATCAAGTGCTCCGGCCGAAGCGCCAGGAGACGGACACCACCCGCGTCCGGGATGCGCGTGGCCACCGAGCGGTACCGCTCGCCCTGGAGGCGTACCGTTCGGTCTCGGGTCGAGAACGAAATGCTCGTGCCGACCAGCCGGCCTCGCCGGACGAGCGCCAGGCGATCGCCGCGGGCGTGGGGTGCGTCGCGCGTGAGGCGGGCGCTGAGCCGCTGGCCGAGCGCCTCGACAGCGACGACCTTGCCGATGCGACGTCCGTCTACGGTCAACCAGACGGAACGCTCGAGGACATTCTTCGGCGGTGCTGCTCCGATGCGGTGCTGGTTGGGGAAGAAGAACGAAATCCCCGGCTCGCTCGCGGCGATTCGCGCGAGCACGGCCGGACGCTTGGCGACGAACGCGCGCTGAACGTTCTCCGAGCCGGCGAGATCGGCCGCCCGAGTCGAGACCTCGTCGCCGAGCCGGCTCAGGTCCCCCAGGCCGGTCTGGAGTTGCGCGCGCAGGGCCGAGTCTGCGTGGGCGCGTTCGTTGCGAAGGGCGTTGGCTTCCAGGATGCGGACCGTCGAGGCGACCGGGATTGCACCCACCACGAGAACGCCAAGCAGGAGTTGGATGCCGGCCCGGCGTGCGACGGGTGGCTTGGGGCGGCGCCGCCGACGGGCCTTTTCCTGATCCGGGGCAACGCTGGCGGCTGAGGCCGCAGTGCTCATCTAGCGGTTATCGGCTCGACAAACGGCTTGCTTGAGCCGGAGTGCTGACCCAAAAGGGTGCTTAGAACTCCTTGTCGAGCGGGCCGGACTCGGTAATCGTGTTCGTAGGCGGCGACCAGACCATCGCTGCGCCCGTCGGGTTCTCTTTGACGAGCCCGCTGAGCGTCCCGAAGACGATCTTGACGGTATTGCCGCTCGCGGTCATGACCGAGAAGCGGAAGTCCGCCGTGTGCGAGTAGTCGCCACCGAGATTGACGAATCCGAGCGGGAACAACATCGCCCCGGTGGAGGCGTTACGAACGGTCAGCACGTCGTTCTTGGCGTTGTCCTGGAAATGGACGGTCACGAGCGTCCCGCCGCCGTTCCAGCCCGCAAGGACCGAAGCCGGGTCCACCGCTCCCGCGAACGTGAAGGTGATCGAGTCGCCGCTCTCGGCCTTCCCCGCCTTGCTGCCGCTGTTCTGGGTCTGCACGTCCGTCGCCGTGGGCATCACGGGCGGTGGGGGTGGAGGAGGCGCCGGCGGTCCAGGGGGCGGAGGCCCCGGAGGAGGCGGAGGCGAGGGTGGGGGTGCGGGTGGAGGTGGAGCGGGGGGTCCGGGGGGCGTTGGCCCCGGAGGAGGCGGAGGAGGAGCAGGCGGCGGCGGAGGCCCGGGCGCAGGCGGAGGCGGAGGCGGAGGCGGAGGCGGAGGGGGAGGCACCGTCGCAGGCGGAGGGGGCGGCGG
>Ga0307312_10000585_pt1 | contig 17361 bp, 13 predicted proteins | sample ER_DNA_202_FD_194489 | JGI IMG/M metagenome (GOLD analysis project Ga0307312, IMG submission 194489) | Bulk soil microbial communities from the East River watershed near Crested Butte, Colorado, United States - ER_DNA_202 | ecosystem: Environmental > Terrestrial > Soil > Floodplain | place... | reverse complement strand
CTCGCGGATTCTCTCGATGGCCCAGAAGCTGCGCGCCGGTGTGATCTGGGCGAACACCTACAACCGCTTCGACCCGACGTCCCCGTTCGGCGGCTACAAGGAGTCCGGCTTCGGCCGCGAGGGCGGCCTGCACGGGCTCGAGCCGTACCTGAAATTCGAATGAGCCGGCTACCGGTCCGCAAGACGTACAAGCTCTTCATCGGGGGCGAGTTCCCGCGCTCCGAGTCCGGTCGCACGTACGAGGCCGAAGGGCAGAACGTGGCACGTGCCTCTCGCAAGGACGTGCGCGATGCGGTGCGGACGGCCCGCGGCGCCTTCGGAAAGTGGTCGGCGATGACCGCGTACAACCGTGGCCAGGTGCTCTACCGGATCGCGGAGATGATGGAGGCGCGCCGGGCCGAGTTCGCCGATTTTTGCTCCGGGCCAAAGGAGGTCGAGCGCTCGATCGACCGCATCGTGTGGTACGCCGGCTGGGCGGACAAGCTCGCGCAGGTGCTCGGCTCGTCGAACCCGGTGGCCGGGCCGTACTTCAGCTTCACGGTGCCGGAGCCGACCGGGGTCGTCGGGATCATCGCGCCGCCCGAGCCGGCGCTGGCCGGCCTGGTCTCGCGGGTGGCACCTGCGATCGTGGGCGGAAACGCCGTGGTCGTCGTCGCCTCGGAGCCGCACCCTTTGGCGGCCGTCGAGCTGGCCGAGGTGCTTGCGACGGCCGACGTGCCGGGCGGCGTCGTCAACATCCTGACCGGGCAGCGGGAGGAGCTCGCGCCGGTGTTGGCCGGGCATATGGATGTGAACGCCCTGGACGTCTCGGGCGCGGACGGCGAGGTGCCGGAGCTCGAGCGGCTCGCGGCGGAGAACGTGAAGCGCGTGGTGCACGGCGCTCCGGATGACCAGAGCCCGTGGGAGATCGCCGGCTTCCTCGAGCTCAAGACCGTCTGGCATCCGATCGGCGTCTGAGGCTCGCCGCCCTGTTTAAGGCACACCCAACCTCCTCCCCGAGGCGATCGTATTCGCGAAACACGCACGCGTGTGTGACGCGATTGCGCCAGAATTGGAACTTGTGACCGGAGGCCGCCGCTTGAGCCAGGCGATCTCGGAGGGGGACGGGATCTCGATCATGGCCGTCGTCTCCGATCCGGACGACGCGCGGTCCGCGGAGGCACAGGGCGCCGAGGCGCTTGTGGTCGTCGGGCCGGTCGGTGGTCTGCGCGAGGTCACCGCGCTTCCGATTCTCTGGCGCCCGCACGGCTCTCCGGGGCAAGCGCAGTCGGCCGAAGCCGACGCCTGCGTCCTCTCCGTCGCGCCGATCGAGGACCAGGACGGCGAGCTGGAGCGGATGCACCGCGAGGCGCTCGAGCTCGGTCTGGAATGCGTCGTCGAGGTCAATGAGGACGAGGAGCTCGAGCTCGCGCTGCAGCGGGTCGACCCGGAGATCTTCCTGCTCGCCGACCGCGCTCTCGAGCTGCTTCCGGACGTGCCGGCGGGCAAGCTCGCGATCGCCGAGGTCGAGCGTGCGGCCCGGGACGACGTGAGCGAGCTCGAGCGGGCGGGGATGGACGCCGTGATCGTCCGGGCGGGGAACATCGCCGAGCTGACCGGCGAGCCGCCGCCCGAGGTCTGAGCGTCAGCGCGCCAGAGCGGCCCCGGGGACACGCGCTCGGCGGGCCGTGGCTCGCGTTCGCGGGAATCCTCGCCGGCGCCGCGGCAATCCGCATCGTCGGCATCGCGTACGGCCGGCCCTTCCCGCTCTTCAGCCCGGACGAGAAGAGCATCGTCCCCCGCGCCTGGCACATGGTGCACGGCGGCGGGCTCGACCCCCACTGGTTCGACTACCCGACGCTCCTCATGTACCTGCTCGCGCCGTTCCAGGCCTGGCAGGGCTCTCCCTCCTACCTGACCGCCCGCATCGTCGTGCTCGTCCTGGCGCTCGGCGCCATCGCCGCCGCGTGGTGGCTCGGGCAGCGCTCCTACGGCGTGACAGCGGGCGCGGTCGCGGCGGCCCTCGTCGCGGTCGAGACGACCGAGGTCGCCTACTCGCGGATGGCCGTCACGGATGTGCCGCTGACGCTCGGAGTCGGAGCGGCGCTCGCCCTGCTCGTCAGCGGCCGGATCGAGCTCGGTGGCCTCGCGGCCGGCCTCGCCACGAGCATCAAGTACCCCGGGGTGCTCCTGCTCGTGCCGCTCGTCGTTGCGGGCTACCGGCAGCCCCGGCGCCTCGCCGTCGGAGTCGCCCTCGCCGCCGTCGCCTTCTGCGCGACGAGCCCGTTCTTCGTCGCGCACCTCGGCTCGGCGGTCTCCGACGCCTACCGCGTCCAGAAGCTGGCGCACCAGGGCTGGCTCGGCTTCGAGCACGACCACGTGGCGCCGATCGCGTTCGTCATCCAGCTCTGGCACGGGCTGGGACCGGCGCTGCTCGTCTGCGCTCTCGGCCTGGTCGTCGCCCTCGTCCGGCACAAGCAGGCCGACCTCATCCTCGCCTCCTTCGCGATCGTCTACTTCGTCGACATCAGCACCTTCGGCGCGCACTTCGACCGCTACGTGCTGCCATTGGTCCTGCCGCTGGGGGCGCTGGCCGGCCGCCTCCGCGCTCTCGCGCCGGTGACGTTGCTGCTGCTCGTCGTCCCGCTGACCTGGGCGGTCCGCGACGCGCGCAAGCTGACGAAAACCGACACGCGCGTCGTCGCCCACCGCTGGGTCGAGAGCCACCTGCCGCGCGGCGCCCACCTGGCGGTCGACCCGTCGCTCACGCCCTTCGCCGGCTTCCGGGTCCTCCAGCTTCAGCTGCCGCTGCCCGAGGAAGACCACGCGGACCCGAACCGAAGCGTGCGCCGGCTACGGAAAGAGGGGGTTCGCTACGTGATCGCCACCGGAGCAATCGCCGACCGAGTCCTTGCCGCTCGTGAGCACTATCCGAAGGAAACCGCCTTCTATGACAACCTGCGCGCACACGCGAAGCGGCTCTTCTACGTGCACGAGGACGGGCTCAACGGCCCCTGGGTCGCCGTGTACCGGATCTAGCCGAAGAACGCGCGGGCCACCTCGAACCAGTCATCGGGCACCGTCTTGAGCTCGCGAGTCGCCTCTTCGAGCGAGACGTCCACGATCGCGTCTCCCTGAAGGGCGGCCATCCGCCCGAAGTTGCCCTCGTGCACGAGGTCTGCCGCCTTCAGCCCGTAGCGCGTCGCCAGCACGCGGTCGCGCGGCGTGGGGGAGCCGCCGCGCTGTACGTGGCCGAGCACCGTCACGCGGGTCTCGTAGCCGGTCCGCTCCTCGATCTGCCGCGCCAGCAACGCACCAACGCCGCGCTCCGACAGGCGCACGTGGCCGAACTCGTCGACCTCGCTCTCGTCGGCGAGGCCCTCGAGCTCGTACCCCTCGCTGACGACGACGATCGAGAAGTCCTTCCCGCGCTCGTGCCGCCGACGGATGTCGTCGCAGGCCTCGTCGACCGAGATCGGATGCTCGGGGATCAGGATCACGTCGGCGCCGCCCGCGATTCCGCTCATGACAGCGATCCATCCCGTGTGCCGGCCCATCACCTCGACGACCATGACGCGGTTGTGCGACTCCGCGGTCGTGTGCAGCCGGTCGATCGCCTCGGTGCAGATGAAGACCGCGGTGTCGAAGCCGAACGTGTAGTCCGTTGCGGAAAGGTCGTTGTCGATCGTCTTCGGCACGCCGACGACCGGAAAGCCGTGCTCCCCGTGCAGCCGCGCAGCGACGCCGAGCGTGTCCTCACCGCCGACCGCGACGAGCGACCCCAGTCCCTCGCCCTCGAAGTTCCGCAGCACGTCGTCCACCGCGTCGAGCTTGTAGGGATTCGTGCGCGAGGTCCCGAGAATCGTCCCGCCCCGCGGCAGCAGGCCCGAGATCTCCCGCGGCCCGAGCGGCTCGAACCTCGCCTCGACGAGCCCGCGCCAACCTTCCCGAATACCCACGACGTCGTGCCCGCGCTGGTGGCACCGGCGGGCAACCGCCCGAATCACCGCGTTGAGCCCGGGGCAATCCCCGCCGCCCGTGAGGACGCCGACCTTCACGAGGGCATCCTACGAAGAGTCCCACGCAGACGAATCAGCGATTGCCCTAGGTCTCACCTGTTCATAGGCGTCGCGTACTTCGACTCCAGACGCAGGCGTACCTTCGCTTGTCGGTCGGGTTGGATGAGCTGATTCCTGAGTCCTCGCTCAACGACACGGCCTGATGGCGGGAAACCGCGATGAACCATCCTCAAGGGAAGTCGGGCAAGTGACCTTTGGTCGCCACATCTGCAAAGCGCTCGAGATCGACGCTCTGCGCGTGGCCTGACGCAGCACTGCCGCCGGGGCGGAAATAGATCTGAAAGCGTGCTCGGCGCGACAGCGCTAAGGCAGCTCGTCCCCGGCTTTTTGTCCGGAACGGCAACCCACCGGTTCGCTCATGCGTCGAGGCTAGTCGCGGTGAGGTAGCACCGCGGTAAAGCCGCTCTTCCCGGCGAATGCCGAAGGTGGGAATCGAACCCACACGGGCCTCGCGGCCCACCGGATTTTGAGTCCGGCGCGTCTGCCAGTTCCGCCACTTCGGCGCAAAGGAAGAGTAGCCCGGCCGAGATGTCGACACGCTCTCGACGGCTCGGCAAGACCGCGCTCTTGCCGAGCTTCACGGCGCGTCTTGGCCAAGAAGGAGGGGGCTCGGGGGCCACCCTTGCCCCCCCCCCTGCTCTCCGGCGCGTCTGCCAGTTCCGCCACTTCGGCGCTAGAGGAAGAGTATCCCCGGCACGGAAGTCATTCTTAGTTGCGAAGTCATCGGCCTAACGCCGATACTTCCGGTCGATGTCGGGCTATGGAGGAGGGCACGTGAAGAAACGAATTTGGCTTGGAGGGCTCCTTGCTGCAGTCGCAGTCCTCGCGCTCGTCGCGGCAGGCTGCGGCGGAGGCGGCAAGAAGAGCTCCACTGGCGGCGGCGGAGGAGGCGGCGGCAACGTGACCGCACTGCCGGCCTCGTCGTGCAACGCCATGCAGTACAAGGGGTCGGGTAAGCCCGACTACCTCATCGCATCCGACTTGCCGCTGATCGGCGGCTCGCGCACGCAGACGGTGCAGATGAACCAGGCGATCGCCTACGTCCTCGATCAGCAGAACTGGAAGGCCGGCAAGTACAAGATCGCGTTCCAGCCTTGCAACGACGCGTCTGCCCAGCTCGCGAAGTGGGATCCGACGAAGTGCAGCGCGAACGCACACGCCTATGCGGCCAACAGCAGCCTGATCGGCGTCATCGGGACGTTCAACTCGGGCTGCGCCGCGATCGAGATCCCGGTGCTGAACCAGGCCCCGGGCGGCGGGCTCCAGCTGCTCTCGCCGGCGAACACGTACGGCTGCCTGACGGAGCACTGCTCCGCAACCGAGCCGTCGAAGTACTATCCGAGCGGCAAGCGCAACTACGCTCGCGTCGCGCCGAGCGACCCGAACCAGGGCGCAGTCGACGCGGCGTTCATGAAGAGCAAGGGCGTCAAGAGCGTCTACATCCTCAACGACAAGGAGGCGTACGGCCTCGGTGTCGCGAGGAACTTCCGCGGTGCCGCGGGTGCGGCCGGGATCAAGGTGCTCGGCTTCGACGCCTATGACCCGAAGGCGCCGAACTACCAGGCGCTGTTCACCAAGATCAAGGCCACGAACCCCGACTCGGTGTTCATCGGCGGCCTGATCGACGAGAACAGCGGCCAGTTGATCAGCGACAAGGTCAACATCCTCGGCGCCAACAACACGGTCAAGCTGATGCTGCCGGACGGCTTCACCACCGACGCCGTCTTCCAGCGCTCCCAGGGCGGCACACCCGCCGCGAACGGCGCGTATTTCAGCGTCGCGGGAGTCGGCATCGACCAGTACAAGGGAGCCGCCGAGAAGTTCATCAGCGGCTTCAAGTCCCAGCTCGGCGGCAAGCCCGTCGACCCGTACGCGATTCTCGGCGCCCAGGCAGCCGTCGTGCTGCTCGACGCGATCGAGAAGTCCGACGGGTCCCGCACGAGCGTGATCGACAACGTCTTCAAGACGGACATCAAGGACGGCCTGATCGGGAGCTTCTCCCTGAACAAGAACGGCGACCTGTCCGGTGCGACCGGCGCCGCGCTGAAGTTCACGATCTACGTCGGAGCGGGCAACCACCTCAAGACCCTGCTCACGACGAGCCCGCAGGCGAACCTCGTCCAGGCAGCGAGGAAGGGCTAGCACCAAGCGCCACGAGGTCCGGGAGGGCTGAAATGTCCTCCCGGACCTCCCTACAATCCCTCGGATAGCAGTCGAAGCCCGCACCGAGCAGCCTGCGGCACTCGCCGCGCTTCGGAGGCGCAACCGGCCTTCCTTCCTCTCCGTGCTCGGCATCGTGTTCGTCGCGTTGCTGGTTGCGTGGCTGGTCAAGAACGCCATCGACGCCCCGGTCGACTTCTTCAACGTCCTCCTGATCGGTATCACCCTCGGTGCGGTGTACGCACTCGTCGCGCTCGGCTACACGCTCGTCTACGGGATCCTGCAGCTGATCAACTTCGCCCACGGCGACGTCTTCGCGCTGACCGGGCTCTTCACCACCACGATCATCCTTTCGCTCTTCAACCTGAGCTCGGCGACTAGCACGCTCGGCCTGGTCGGAGGCCTCGCCGCGACCTTCGTCATCGCGGCCGTCTTCGGCGCGACTGTGAACACGTCGATCGAGTTCGTCGCCTATCGGCGGCTGCGCAATGCGCCCCGGTTGGCGGTGCTCATCACGGCGGTCGGGATGTCGTTCATCATCCAGAACGTCTCGCTCGCGCGGTACGGCCCGAACGCGCACAGCATTCCGCCCCTGATCTCCGACAAGGGCGTCTTCACCATCTCCGGCGTCACGTACACGTGGGACGCCTTCTTCGTGGTCCTCATCACGGCGCCTGTGCTCGTGCTTCTCAGCTGGCTCGTCAAGTCGACACGTCAGGGCAAGGCGATGCGGGCGACTTCGCAGGACCCGGAAGCAGCCTCGATCATGGGCATCAACGTCAACCGGACGATCTCGTTCACCTTCGCGCTGGCGGGCGCGCTCGCCGGAATCGGCGCGACGCTCTACCTCGTCGAGTTCAACATCCGCTACGACACGGGCTTCACGCTCGGCCTGATCGCCTTCACCGCCGCAGTGCTCGGCGGGATCGGCAATCTGACCGGCGCCGTCCTGGGCTCGCTCCTGATCGGGCTGATCCAGGCCTTCAACGAGGGTCTCTCCTGGTATGCGCCGGGCTCGGACTGGACCAAGTCGATCGTGTTCGCGATCCTGATCGCGATCCTCGTCTTCCGGCCCGAGGGCCTGCTGGGCGAACGCACGCCGGAGGGAGGCTAGCCGCATGGCTTCCGCCGGCCGTCGTGCGCGTGCGTCTGTGCGCGGCTACCGCAAGCGGGCCGTGAGTGCCAGCGGCCTCGACCGTGTAGGCACCGCCTGGCAGGGGCTCCCAGAGCGCGTCCGCTCGTTGGCGCCGGTCGTGATCGTCATTGCGCTGGCCGTGACGTACCCGTTCTATGTCGAAAGCTTGCCGACGAACATCCCGGTGATCCTGACGTTTCCTCCACTTCACGACGCGGTGACGATCCTCGTCTTCGTGATGATGGCCGTCGGTCTGAACATCGTCGTCGGCTACGCGGGGCTGCTCGACCTCGGGTACGTGGCCTTCTACGCAATCGGCGCCTACACGTGTGGCTGGCTCGCCTCCGGCCAGTTCCAGCAGGTGCATTTCCACTTCGGTTCGGTCGGCATCGCGTCGAATTCCGGGGGGATCCACATCTCCGTCTGGCTCGTCCTGCTGATCGCCGGGATCGTCACCGCGGTGGGCGGGATCCTGATCGGTCTGCCGACCCTCCGCCTCCGCGGCGACTACCTCGCGATCGTCACCCTCGGCTTCGGGGAGATCATCCCGCAGTTCGTCCGCAACGCGGACAACCTGCACGGCTTCGACCTGACGCACGGAACGTTCGGGATCAGCCCGATCGACCCGCCCGGGTTCGGGCACACGCTGAACAGCGCGATCGGCCTCCCTGTCCGCTACGACGAATCCTTCCCGCCGACGCCGGACCGGCTCTTCTTCTGGACGGTGCTCGGGCTGCTGCTGTTGACGGTCTTCTGCAGCATGCGCCTGCGAGATTCCCGTCTCGGCCGCGCCTGGATCGCGATTCGCGAGGACGAGACGGCAGCCGGCGCGATGGGAATCCCGCTGATGCGGACGAAGACCTGGGCTTATGCGGGGGGCGCGTTCTTCGGTGGAATCGCCGGCGCGTACATCGCGACCTTCAACTCCGGAGCGTTCCCGACGCAGTTCGACTTCAACATCTCGGTGTTCCTGCTCTGCATGGTCATCCTCGGTGGAATGGGCAGCCTCTGGGGCGTCGTGGTCGCCGGCACGATTCTGGCCTGGCTGAACTTCGACGGTCTCGGCAACATCGGCTCCTGGATCAATACGAACGTTCTGCCGAGCTCGCACCAGATCGACGTGCCGAAGTACTCGTTCGGCATCTACGGCGTGATCATCGTGCTGATGATGATGTTCCGCCCCACGGGACTGATCCCCGAGAGCCGGCGCAAGCGCGAGATCGAGGAGGGCACGCGCGGCACGCTCGACGAGCCTCTCTACGACATGCGCGCCGGGAACGAGGCCGGCGCGGGCGAGCGCGGAACGTCGGGGAGGATCCCGCGCGGATGAGCGAAGCTGCCCCAGAGATGAATGACGACCTGCTCGTCGCGGCGCAGATCCGGAAAGAGTTCGGCGGTCTGCTCGCCGTCAACGACCTCGACTTCACGATCCCGCAGCGCTCGATCGTGAGCCTGATCGGCCCCAACGGCGCCGGCAAGACGACCTTCTTCAACATGCTGACCGGCCTCTACAAGCCGACCGCCGGCGTGGTCATCTTCGACGGGCAGGACGTCACCGCCAAGCCACCGCACGCGATTACGAAGGCCGGCATCGGCCGTACGTTCCAGAACATCCGCCTCTTCCCGCAGATGACGGCGCTGGAGAACGTCCTCGTCGGGATGCACTCCCGCCTCAAGGGCGGCATCCTCGGCTCGATCCTGGGCACTCCGCGGGTGCGGCGCGAGGAGCGCGAGGCGGAGGAGAAGGCACGCGAGCTGTTGCGCTTCTCGGGGCTGCGCGGTGTCGACGACGAGCTCGCGGAGAGCCTCTCGTACGGCGATCAGCGCAGGCTCGAGGTGGCACGTGCGCTCGCAACCGAGCCGAAGCTGCTGCTCCTGGACGAGCCGACCGCGGGCATGAACCCGCAGGAAACGGTGGCGTTCCTCAACTTCGTCGCCAAGCTTCGCGAGGAGCAGCCGATCTCGATCCTCCTGATCGAGCACGACATGAAGGTCGTGATGGGCGCCTCCGAGCGCGTGACCGTGCTCGACTACGGCGAGAAGATCGCCGAGGGAACGCCCAGGGAGATCCAGCACGACGAGCGCGTCATCGAGGCGTACCTCGGGAAGGCGGCCACCAGTTGAGCACCGCGCCGGCCAAGGCTGACGGACCGCCCATTCTCAAGCTCGAGGACGTCCACACGTTCTACGGGACGATCGAGGCGCTGAAGGGGATCTCGCTCGAGGTGCACGAGGGCGAGATCGTGACCCTGATCGGCGCGAACGGCGCCGGCAAGTCGACGACGCTGCGCTCGATCAACGGGCTCAATCAACCGCGCGAGGGCTCGATCGTCTTCCAGGGGAAGAACATCACCCGCCGGCCGCCTCACGAAATCGTCCAGATGGGCATCTCCCAATCGCCGGAAGGACGGCGCCTGTTCCCCCGCATGACCGTGCTGGAAAACCTCGAGATGGGCGCGTTCCAGCGCAAGGACCGCTCAGGCATCAAGGAGGACCTCGACCGCGTCTACGGGCTCTTCCCCCGGCTCGCTGAGCGCAAGAGCCAGAAGGGCGGAACGCTCTCGGGGGGCGAGCAGCAGATGTGCGCGATCGGGCGTGCGCTCATGGCGCAGCCGAAGCTCCTGATGCTCGACGAGCCGTCGATGGGGCTGGCGCCGATCTTCGTCGAGAAGATCTTCGAGATCATCGGCGAGATCAACGAGCAGGGGACGACGATCCTCCTCGTCGAGCAGAACGCGCTGATGGCGCTCGACGCGGCCCAGCGCGGCTACGTGCTCGAGACAGGCAAGGTCGCGCTCACCGACGACGCGAAGAGCCTGCGCCAGAACGAGCAGGTGCGCAAGACCTACCTCGGCGAGGACTAGACAGAAACCCTCAGAGGGAAGTAAGGCGGGCTCAGCAGGAAGCCGATCCGCGCGTCGTCGCCGTGGCGGCCGCGGGCCATGTCGAGCGCGACGCCGATCCCGTGCGCCGGCACGAAGCCGAGCTGGCGCGCGGCGGCCGCGTCCCGGCAGCCGGCGATGACCACGGAGCCGAGACGGCCGAGCGCCGGCGCGCAGCCTGCCCAGTCGGCGAACGGGAGCAGGGGGTGGCAGGTCCGGCCTTTGCGGTACCCGGCGAGGGCGCGTTCGTCGGTCGCGGCGGCGCGCTCGGCGGAGGCGAGCTCTTCTGGCTCGCGCGCACCGGTCCGGAGCGCCGAGAAGATCGTGCGGTACGGCTGCTGCGTCGGATGGGCGAAGTGGCGCGTGAAGCGGTTGAGCAGGATCACCGTCCCGCCCTCGGCGACGGGGAAGTGGTCGCGCCAGAGCCGCAGCGCCAGGCCGAGCCCGAGGTAGGCAGCGAGCAGCGGGTTCGGCCGCTCGCGCGGGAGGTGCGGCGTCGTCCGCGGGATCGCGATGCAGATCGCGTCGAGCCTCCCCTCGAGCGAGGTCGAACGCGCCTCGACGGCCCGCAGCAGCGCCTCGGCGTGGGCGACCGAGGGCGGTCCGGCGAACGCGGCCGCGGCGGTGAGCTCGCGGCGAACCGAGCGCATGACGCGATCGCGGACGAAGCCGGGGAGGAGCCCGAACCCGCGGCGCAGCGGCGAGCGCGCGATCCGGTCGAACGACTCCGGGTCGTAGGGGTAGCCCCGTGCGGCGCCGGTGTAGCGCGGCTGGTTCAGCTCGAGCGAGACCCCGGTCAAGGCGGTCCGCTCTGCCAAGCGGCGCTCGAGCTCGAGGGCGAGGCGCCAGCCGTGCGAGGCGCCGGTCTCCAGCAGCGAGTAGGCGCCTGAGGCTCGTAACGCGGGACTGCCGGCCGCACCGAGGAGCGCCCCGGGGCCGCCGTGCACGACACTCTCCGCCGCGCTGACCGTCAGGACGAGATCCGTCTCGACGAGTGCACGGTTGACTCGGAGCGGAACGTTCCCGGCAGCACCGAGGTCGACCAGCTCCGGGCTCTCCGCGTCGTGGATCTCCACGGCTCCCTCGAAGCTGCGCGCAAACGCGTGCGAGACGACGCCGAGGCTCTCGAGCTCCCGCGCGTCCGGTCGGCGCATGAGCCCTCCGGCCAAGAGCAGCGTCTGGCGCGCGAGCGGAATCCCGGCGCGCACGAGCTCCGCAGAGGCAGCAGCGAGCGCCGGCTGCCGCGGGTCGAACTGCGCCGCGGGGAGCGGCAGGCTTGGCGGCTCGACGACGATCGTCGCGCGGCGGGCTCCTGCCGCAAGCTTCTCGAGCGGCTCGCCGGCGAGCGGGAAGCGCAGCGCGTCGCGCACCGCAGCGCCCACGTCGGCGACGGGCTCGCCGGGGGGCGGTGGCCGCAGCACGACCGAGCCGTCCGGAGCGTCGACGACGACGACCCGGCTCCCCGAGAGGAGTGGGAGCTTCACGGAATGGAGCGGTAGAGCCGGAGCACCGAGGCGCGGAAGCCGCGGCTGGGCCAGAACCTGGACGCGAGCAGGTTCGTCACGCGCCAGTCGGTGACCATCGCCTCGTAACCCTCGCGCTCCGCCCACGCAAAGCCCGCGTTGGTGAGCGCGAGGCCGATCCCGCTCCCGCGGCTCTCGGGCAGGGTCACGGCGAATCCCAGATATGAGCTTCGCCTGGCCGGTCGGCCAAGGCCGTGGAAGTGCCGCGATCTCTCAACGGGGACATACGCCCAGCACGCGACCGGCCGCCCATCGCAGAAGCCCAGGAACACCTCTTCCTCGTCGTTCCCGAGCGTCTCTTGCCACTCGCGCCGGATCTCCTCCTCGGTGGGCAGCGTCCGCGGCGAGAACACCGGCGCTGCGGCCTGGTGCCGCGGCAGCGCCAGGTCGAGCTCGAGGAGATCGTCGATCATCGACTCCTCGGGACTGCGGATTTCGCAGCCCACGGGAAGCCGGACCTCGACGCCGCGCGGCATCTCCTGGTAGCCGTGTGCCTGCTGCTGCCCGAAGCCGAGCCGGAACCAGGCGTCGATGAGCTCCGGCTCCGGCGGCAGGAGCGCGTAGTGGCGCTTGTTGCCCTCCTCGACCCAGCGGGCGGCGGCATGTCCGTAGAGATCGCGCGCGTCCTCCGCGTCCTCGACGGCGTGCCCGGGCAGCTCGACCCAGACGTTCGGGCCCCAGACCTCCGGCGCCTGCGGAGCTCCGATCACGTAGCCGACAAGACGGCCCTCGCGAAGCGCAGCCGAGCCGCTCATGCCCTCGTCGCGGCAGAGATGCTCGAGCGTCGGAAGCGCCTCGCTGGGGTCCTCGAAGCGCGGATCGAGCAGCGGTTCGATGACCCGGTGGCGGGCATGGCGGGCCGCGAGCAGCCTGGACGCGTCCTCCAGGTGCTCGTCGGCAAAGGGCACGAGCTCAAGCCGGCTCATGGAACGTAGACTCGCAGAGATGCCGAAGACGCTCACCGGAGCCGAGCTCCAGCTCGACGACGGGCCGGTCCGCGATTCCGACCTCTTCCTCGTCGATGGGAACAACCTCGCCTACCGCGCGTTCTTCGCGCTGCCCGAGGAGCTCGCCACGAGCGAGGGCTTCTCGACCAACGCGCTGCTCGGCTTCACGAACATGCTCTTCAAGCTGCTCGCGGACTACCGGCCGAAGGGCGTCGCCGTGGCGTGGGACACGCGGCCGGTCCACCGCGCAGAGCTGCTCGAGACCTACAAGGTCGATCGGAAGCCGATGCCGGACCTGCTCCGCGAGCAGTTCCCGTTCTTCCGGCCGATCGTCGAGGCCTTCGGCTACCGGAACCTCGAGTTCGAGGGCTGGGAGGCCGACGACGTGATCGCGACGCTTGCCCACCAGGCGGACGAGGCCGGGATCAAGACGACCGTCGTCTCCACCGATCGCGACGCCTTCCAGCTCGTGACCGACAACGTCGCGCTGATGATGACGCCGCGCGGCGTCTCCGACGTGCACGTCTACACGCCGGAGCGCGTGGAGGCGCGGCTCGGGATCGTGCCGGTGCAGGTGCCCGACTTCATCGCGCTCAAGGGCGACCCGTCGGACAACATTCCGGGCGTCCCGGGCATCGGCGACAAGACCGCCGGGCAGCTGATCGCCCAGTACGGGTCGCTGGAGGAGGTGCTCGAGCACTTGGACGAGCTCTCGCCGGCGCGCTCGAAGGCGATCCGCGAGCACGCCGACCAGGCGCGCGGCGCGAAGGTGCTCGCGACGATGCGGCGCGACCTCGAGCTCAACTGCGACCCCGCTGAGCTCGTGCTCTCGCCGCCCGACCGCTCGACGCTGAAGGAGATGTTCAGGCGCTTCGAATTCCGGAACCTGCTGGGTCGGGTGGACGAGCTCGACGCGGCCGTCCCGGCGGCCGTGTCGCTCAAGCCGACCGGCGTCACCGTTCCGTGGCGCGAAGGGCCGATTGCGCCCACCGGGCTCACGGCTGTCGCGGTGGACGAGGACCGCGCGGCGATTGCCGTCGGCGAGCACGTCATCGTCGGCCCACGGCCGGAGCGGCTGGAGGGCGAGCTCGTCGCACACGATGCGAAGGCCGTGGGCGTCGAGGCCGTCGACGACACGATGATCCTCGCGTACCTGATCGAGCCCGGCCGGGCGGAGTACGACCTCGACGACCTCGCGGCCGAGTACGGGGTCGAGCTGGTCCCCGAGCCGGCGACCAACGAGGAGACCGCGAAGCTCGTCCGCCACGCAGCCGCCACGCTCCGACTGCGCGATCAGATGCTCGAGCGCGTCCGGGAGCGCGGGGAGGAGCCGCTCTACCGCGAGATCGAGCTGCCGCTCACCGCCGTGCTCGCCGATATGGAGCGCGCCGGCGTCAAGGTCGACACCTACCGCATGGGCGAGATCACCGCCCGACTTGCCGACCGTGTCGAGGAGCTCGAGTCCAAGGCGTACGAGCTCGCGGGCGAGGAGTTCATTCTCGGCTCGACGCAGCAGGTCGCCCGGATCCTGTTCGAGAAGCTCGAGCTCACCCCGGGCCGCAAGGGCAAGACCGGCTACTCGACCGACACCCGCGTCCTGCGCTCGATCCGCGGCGAGCACGAGCTCGTCCCGGTGATCGAGGAGTGGCGCGAGTACTCGAAGCTGCTCAACACCTACCTCGGCCCGCTCCCGACCCTGATCGGCGAGGACGGGAGGCTGCACACGACGTTCAACCAGACCGTGGCCGCGACCGGGCGGCTCTCGACGACGAACCCCAACCTGCAGGCGATCCCGATCCGCACCGATCTCGGCCGCGAGATCCGCTCCGCCTTCGTCGCGGAGCCCGGGCACAAGCTGGTCTCCGCCGACTACTCGCAGGTCGAGCTGCGGATCCTCGCGCACATCTCCGGCGAGCCGAAGCTGCGGGAGTCCTTCGAGCGCGGGGAGGACATCCACACGACGACCGCCGCCGAGGTGCTCGCGAAAGACCCGGCCACCCTCACGAAAGACGAGCGCAACGTGGCCAAGATGGTCAACTTCGGGATCATCTACGGCATCTCGTCCTTCGGGCTCTCGGAGAACCTCGAGATCCCGCGCGAGGAGGCGCAGGCCTACATCGACGCCTACCTCGCGCGCTTCCCGCACGTGCAGGACTTCATCCAGCGGACGATCGAGCAGGCCGCCCGCGACGGGTACGTGACGACGCTCTTCGGCCGGCGGCGCCCGGTTCCCGAGATCAGGGCCTCGAACCGCCAGACCCGCTCCTTGGGCGAGCGGCTGGCGGTGAACTCCGTCATGCAGGGCACCGCGGCAGACGTGATCAAGCGCGCGATGGTGGCGATCCATGAGCGGCTCCGCTCAGAGGGCCGCTCGGCGCGGCTCGTCCTGCAGGTGCACGACGAGCTCCTCCTCGAAGCGCCTGAAAACGAAGTGAGCGCGGCAAAGGAGCTCGTCCGCGAGGAGATGGTCAACGCGTACGAGCTCGACCCGCCGCTGGAAGTCGACGTCGGCGCCGGCGACGACTGGCACGACGCTAAGCGTTGAGTTCGGTGCGGAACCTCAGTGCTCGACGGTGACGAGCGTTCCGATCGGCGTGTAGGGCCACACCTTCGCCGCGGAGTCGAGCGGTAGCTCGACGCAACCGAGGCTCTGCGGAGTGCCGAACGAGGCGCGGTTGAAGGCGTGGATGGCGTCGCCGCCGTTGAAGTAGCTGATGTAGCGGATGCCCGGGTCGTGGTAGTGCGAGCCGTCCGGGTTGTTGCCGCTCATCGTGCCGACCGCGAGGTGCTCGAAGACCTCGAACGTGCCGAGCTGGGTCGGCGCGGCCGGCACGCCGGTATTGCCCGGGGAGGTGAGGATCGTGCGGCCGTTGTGCCACAGGGTCAGCGACTGCGGGATCGAGCTGTGCACGTAGACGTAGCTGTAACCGTCGGTCCGGTGCCTGCCCCTGATCGCGTCGGCGAGCAGCGTGCGCCAGACCCGCTCTCCCGGGATTGCGTCGACGGTCAGCCCGTGGTTGTCCTGGAACATCATCACGGCCCCGCGGGTGATCTGATTCGGCTGGCCTTCGCTCCAGAGAGCGCGCAGCTCGGGCGGCGTGTTCGGGTAGCGCCACGTGAAATGACCCCTGGGCGGATCGACTGCTGCCCGCACTTCTGCGCGCGGCGTCCGAGCGACCGGAGCTTCTGCAGGTGTCCAGTCGAGCGGGAGGTAGCCCTCCTGGGCGAGCAGCTGCTGCAGGCGCAGGATCGACCCAGGCGGGACCGTCCACTCGATCCGCCGGGTCGTGTGCAGGCCGGACCGCTTGGAGCCAACCACGGCGATGGCCCGGTCGAAGTCGACCCGCAGCCCTGACGCGAAGCGGGCGCCGAACCCGGAGGGCACGAAGACCAGCGTGTGACTGTCGGTCTGGCTCCAGCGGCCCGGGGTCTTAGGCGAGAGCTTCGGCTGCGCGCCGCCGAGCGCGTCGGAAACCGGCTTGGAGAAGGTGAGCCGGATCGGCGAGGCCGGAGCAATCGTCGACCCAGGCGCCGGCGCGCTGACCGCGACGGGCACCTTGGCCGGGGGGAACCAGCTCACGGCAATCGGGGTGCCCAGCCGCTCCCAGGGGCGCGCGGCCGCAGCAACCTGGAGCGTGCCCGCGGCGACCTGGCGTCCGAGCGTCAGCGAACGCGCGCCACCCAGCGTCCGGCCACTGATGTGTCCGCCGCTCCTGTAAACAACGGTGTTGACCGGACGGTCGAAGCTCACCCGCACCGGCGACCCGGAGCGAACCGTCAGCCAACGGTCGCTCACGCCGGCCACAGGCGCGCGCACCGTCAGCCGCTCGTGGCGCGTCTTTCCGAGCGCCCATCCGAGCCAACCCGGCCGGCGGACGACGACGTCGATGGTCACCGGCTCGCCCGGCGTCAGCCGCCTTCGCGGAGTCAGGCGCCCGTCGCGCACCGCGAGCGGAACCGGCCGGCCGTCGGGCCCAGACGCCCGCACGAGCTCGAGCCGCCCACCGAACCGCTGCACGTGGACCCGGGCCAGGGCCGTGGCATCATCGGCCAGCGTAACGCCGGACCAGACGAGCACGGCCACTACGAACCCGAGCAGGGCGGCGAGGACGACCGCGAGGAAGGCCCACGGAGCGAGGCGGCGCGGACGGCGCCGGCGCGCGGACCGAGCGGTCGAGCGGATGAGCGGCGAGGGCGGCGCTGTCGCCACGCCGTAGAGCATATGGACGAGCCAAGAGAAGAGCCGTGAATCTTCGGGCGAAACGGTCGAGACGATCGCTTCGAACGGCGTCCGGGACGCAGCCCTAGGGCGCGTTCACGCCCAAGCGCGCGAGTTGGTGGAGCTCGCACGGCGTTGGCCACCGCCGGGACGAGCTCGTCCGCCTGATCGAGACGTTGCCCTAAGCGGGCCTGCGTGCTACAAGCCAGCCGTGCTGCGCACGCCGTTGATCGGGGTCTCGGCGCTCGTCGTTGCGCTTGCGGCGGCCGCGTCGACCTTCTCCGCCACGCCGCCGAAGCAGGCTGCCTGCGGGGAGAGCCTCGTGATCGTCCTCTTCTGGCCAAAAGGCCACGGATCGATCCCGAGCGTCGGCTTCAAGGCCGACCGAAAGCCGAACCTGATGGTCTACAAGTACGGCACGCAGGGCTACCCGGGCA
>Ga0307312_10000582_pt1 | contig 17415 bp, 14 predicted proteins | sample ER_DNA_202_FD_194489 | JGI IMG/M metagenome (GOLD analysis project Ga0307312, IMG submission 194489) | Bulk soil microbial communities from the East River watershed near Crested Butte, Colorado, United States - ER_DNA_202 | ecosystem: Environmental > Terrestrial > Soil > Floodplain | place... | reverse complement strand
TGTGGGCGCTTCGCCTGGAGCGGCATCTGAGCAAGCAGCAGATTCTCGAGCAGTACTTGAACAGGGTGCACCTTGGGCAGGGAACGGTCGGCGTCGCCGCGGCAACGGCCTTCTACTTCGACTCGCCGCCCGACGAGATCAGTGTTGGTCAGGCGGCCATGCTCGCCGGCCTCGCGCACGCGCCGGCCAGTGACAACCCGCTGCGCTCGACACGCCGCGCCGGCCGGGTACGCGCCCGCGCCGTCGCGCGTATGCGGGCAGCCGGCTTCGTCCGCGACGACGACGCGCGGCGCGCGCTGTCGGAGCCGCTGTTCCGCATTGCCCCCGCCGCCGGCTTCCTTGCTCCGCACTTCACGACGCGAGCGCTCGAGTGGGCACAGGATTCCGGCCTCGTCGAGCCAGGAACGTTAGGCGTCGACGGCGTGCTGCGTACGTCACTCGACCTCGCGCTGCAGACCGCGCTCGAGGCCGAGTTGCGCCACACCGTCGACGTGCTGAGTGATCGCGGCGTGCGTGAGGCGTCGGCCGTCGTGATCGACAACCGATCGGGCGAGGTGCTGGCGTGGGTCGGCTCGCCGGACTTCTGGGCCGACACCGCGGGACAGACGGACATGGTCGTCTCGCCGCGCCAGCCCGGCTCTGCGCTCAAGCCGTTCCTCTACGGGCTCGCCTTCGACCACGGCTACACACCGGCCACCGTCATCGCCGATGTCGCACGCAGCTACCAGACGTCCGCGGGCCCCTATCACCCGCGCAACTACGATCACCGCTTTCACGGTCCGGTTCGCATCCGCGAAGCGTTGGGCAGTTCGTACAACGTTCCTGCCGTCGACATGGCCGAACGCCTGGGCACGGCGACCGTGCTCGCGACGCTGCACGACGCCGGCTTCGCGTCGCTCCGGCATCCCGCCGAGTACTACGGACTCGGCGTCGCGTTAGGCAACGGCGACGTGACGCTGCTCGAGTTGGCGAATGCTTATCGGTCGCTGGCCAATGGCGGTCTCTGGAAGCCGGTGCGCTGGCGGCCGCTGTCGCGCGGTGAGCCGGAAGGTCGCGACGCCGGTCGGCGGGTGATGTCCGCACGGTCGGCCGCGTTGGTGCTCGACATTCTCAGCGACGCCGACGCGCGCGTTCCGGGCTTCGGCATCTCGACGCCGTTCGACTTCGCATTCCCGGTTGCCGCGAAGACAGGAACGAGCCGCCATTTCACGGACAACTGGGCGGTCGGCGTGACGGCGCGCTTCACGGTTGCCGTATGGGTCGGCAACTTCAACGGCCGACCGATGGAGGGCGTGAGCGGTGTGACTGGCGCGGGACCGCTCCTGCACCGCGCCGTGCTGGCGGCTGCTGCTCGCTATGCTCCCGGCGTGCTGCCGACCCCCGCCGAAGCAGGCGCGGTCTCGGCGCGCATCTGTCGCCTCTCTGGCATGCTCGCATCGGCGGAATGCCCGGACGCCGTGGAGTGGTTCGCGCCGGGCACGGAGCCGAAAGCGCAATGCACGTGGCACACGAGCGGGCGTGTCGTGCTGCCGCAGTTGTACGCTGAGTGGCTCGAGCAGGCGCGCGTGCTGGGACAACCGTCCGCTATATCGCAAAGCGACGAACGCCCGGCGGATTTCCGGATCATCTCGCCGCTCGATGGCGACCGCTACGCCGTACCACCGTCCGTCGACGCGCGCTATGCCACGATCGCGCTCCGTGCCTCAGGTGCAAGCGGCGCCGTCAGGTGGACGGTCGACGACAGGCCTGTCGCGTCTCCCCGGCTCCCACTCGTCCGGGGTGTCCATGTGGTGCGCGCCCAGTCTGGCGGCGAATCGCGCGAGGTCCGCATCACCGTCGACTGATCTACTTTGCGTCCAGATTCCGGCCCGCGTTCAGATTGTCCCAGTTGAGAATTGTGTTGAAGACCAGGAAGTACGACCCGATCGTTTCTCCGCGCCATATCGGATTGTTCGCGAAGAGGACGATGTGACCCTTCTGTACGGGAACGTCGACGACCACCGGACGTTGCGCGATATCGCTCCCGCCGTCGAGCAGGCCTGACACGAGCAGATCCTTCTGATCGCCGAATCGGAGCGCGACGCGCGGACGCTGGTCCGGGGGAATGACGCCAACGGGATTTCGCAGTTGGTCGTCGGTCACCGGAGCCGCCTGCCATGGCTGCACCTTCTTCGTGATCGGCAGCGTATGGCTCGAGTCGATCGGCGGCCGGCCCTGCGCGACGTCGAAGTCATCCGCCGTTCCGCGACCGGTGGCCCGGCTGTCGGCGGTTCCGAATCTCGCCCCCCGTCCTCCTCGACTGCTGAAAACGCTGAAGCTCGTGCCATCGTCGCTGTACAGCGCAAGGTTGTCTGCGACGCCGTAGACGATTGGGCTCGCGTCGTCCACGAGCTTCGAACGCAGCAGACTCCCGACGACGGCGTTCCGCTTGGCCTCGTTCACGGTGACGCCGTTCACCAGTCCGAACCGCACTGCAAAGTCCGCGGTGTTCTCGACGCCGACGAGGACACCGCCATTTGACACGAAGCGCTGGAGGTTGGCGAGTCCCTGCAACCCGAGACCCGGGCGAATGTCGTCGGTCTGCGCGAAGGACGTGAGGTTGGGCGTTTCCGGCGTGACCTTCCACGGCATCGGGTTCCGCCACATCGGCATTCCGTCGATGATCGCCTGACCGCTTCCCCCTGCGGGAGGGAAGAGGATGACGTCGTATTTCGCGTTCAGACTCGGGTCCTTCGCGACTTCCTGCGTGCTGATGTACTCGTAGGGGATTCCGTTGACGTCGAACGCCTGCCGCCACCAGCCCTCCGTCTGAGTGCCGAGCCAGGTGTGGAGGATCGCCACGCGGGCCGCGCGCGCCGGGTGCGTCTTGACGTTAGGCGCAGACGCGACGGCGTAGGCGCGCACGCCGAGCTCCTTAGCCGCGCGATCGAGATCGCCCGCGGAGACGCCGCCGATGACGAACGACCCACGGCCGAACTTCTGGCCTGCCGCCGTGAATCCATCTTCCGCGGATTGGAAATCGGCGCTCTTCAGCCGATAGCGCAATGTCGCCAGCGCATTGTCGCCGTTATGATTCACGAGAAAGACTCTGCCGGTCCCGACGACGCCACCCGGCGCGCGGATGTCGGTGTTCACGCGCTCCATCGCCGCGTCCAGCACCTTCGGATCGGTGACCCGGACCGCTTGCACGGCGAACCCCTCGGGGAACGTCCACCCGGTGTCGTCGTACGGCGTCTTCTGCGGATCGTCAGGGCTCCAATACTGATAGTCGAGGAGGGCGTCGGCGATGCGCGAGTACGGCTGATCCATCCGGATGACGTAGCTTCCCGTCGGGAATGTGCGCGTTTCCGGCGCGTTGGTCCTCGTCTTTTCCCCAACCTTGGCCGCGGCCGCGCTGTCAGCCTTCGCGGACGATTGTTTCGACGGGACTTTGACGGCAAATGGTGCCGTCGCCCGCGAGATCTCGACGTGTTGCAGCTGCATCACACGCAGCAGCTCGGCCTGTGCTCCTGGACGGGGGTCGTTCGCCGGCAGTACGTACGCCGCCGGTCCCTCGGTGCGTGCCTTTTGCACCGAGCGCTTGCTCTTCTCCCAGAAGTTCTGGAGAAACAGCTGCCGGTTGTTCGCGAAGTACGACAGCGAGACGAGGAGGCCGGTCTGCTCGTAGTTGTTGTTATTGCGCAGCGACCACCTCACGCGCGGCAACGGCGGATTCTGTCGCCACCACGTGCGCTCCGTCTCGCTCGGGCTCAGCGCCCGCTCCACCGTCTCGGCGGTGCCGCCGTTGCCGAACGTCTCATAAAGGCGACTGATGCCGTTGTGTGTCGCCGCCATGAACATCAGATAGCCGGGTGACCAGGTGTCGAACTGCCCGTGCGCGAACACACCGGGCATCCCCATCCGGGTCATCTCCTGCACGTTGTTCCATCCGATCATCTGCCACTCGTTCGTGAGCAGCGGATCGAGCCACGCGTTGTACGGACCGTCGCCGATCGTGTTGTCGTACAGGTAGGGCACGGATTCATGGAGGTCGTGCAGCACTTGCGCTTTCTGGCCGATGTACGCGTTCATCACGTTCTGTGACAGCTTGAGCGTCATCGCCATCGCGTCGCGGTTGTTGTCGTGGGCGACGTAGTGGCCCCAGTACAGCAGACTCGGATACGTCTCGCCCGGATGCTTCATGTGCCAGTTGAAGATGTCCACCTGGCGGTCCCGCCCATCGACTTCCACGACGGGCGTGATGAGCGTGATCAGATGGTCGCGGATGTTGCGCACGTAGGGGCTCTCGTCGACCGCGAGTCGATAGGCGAGCTCCATCAGCGCCGTTGGCGCGCCGGACTCCGGCGAGTGGATCGTACCGGTGATGTAGTAGACCGGCGTCGACCCGGCGACGAGCTGCGCCGCTTGCGCGTCGTCCATCTTCAACGTGCGCGGATCGGCCAGCTTCGCCAGGTTCGCGCGGTTCGCGTCGAGGTTCTTCATGAGACTGTCCGACGCGATCGCGACGGCAATCATCTCCCGACCCTCCTCCGTCGTGCCGATCGAGAAGACCTTCACGCGCGGCGTCGCCTTTTCCAGCAGCCGCATGTAGTCGTACACTTCCTTCGCGTATGGCAGCTTCGTCGGAGCACCAGCGATGTCGCCGAGTACAGCCATCGGAGTGGGAACCGTCTTCGAGGCGGGCAGATAGTCGACGAGCGGCGACAGAAAGAACGTCTCCGTCGTGTACTCGCGGATCTTCTTTGTGTACGCGTCGTCGATCGGCTGCCTCGGGTCCCGGCCCGGCTTCGCCATCGAGATGTCGATCGCCGGAGCAACCGACCGTTCGGGTGGGCTGGCAGCTTGCGCCGAAAGATTGCGCGCAGGCTGCGCGAGAACGAACGCAGAGAGTACGATCGCGAGCGGTGTTGGGTGAAGCCGCATGAACTACCTCGAGTCAGGTGGAGACGGCGGACGCTTCCCATGTTCCGGCAGCGGGCTCGGTGTTATGGGAGGACGAAAGTGCGCGCGCGTGCGCTAGAATACAATGCAGTACCCATTCTGCCGCTGGTCGTCGTGCCGCTCTGCCTCACCGCAGGGACCGGTTCGTGCATTGGCGGGTATATCATCTGGAGACGATGAGGAAATTGCCTCGAGTCTCCGTACATCCTTACTGAATTGTTTTTGCCACCACAGCAACACGATACGCCGTACCGCGACGACCCGTCGCCAAGCGCCGCCAAGCCCGCGCACCCCAGTTCCCACTCCGCGAACAGATCCAGACCAGCGCGTGAGGGACGCGACGGGGTACCCCGATCCGCGCACAAATCCGCACCACAATCAACAGCGAAGCCGCATGCGAGGCACGCGGCGACAAAGCCCGCGGCGGCGAAGCATGCGGCACCAAAGCCCCAAGTCGGGAACCACCCACCCGGCAGCCGTCCGGCCTCGAAGCATCCAGCCTCGAGGCATCCAGGCTCGAGGAATCAAGCCTCGAAGCACGCAACCGCGAAGCATCCGATCGCGAAGCATCAGCCCGCGAAGAAAACCTCGCCCAAACCGCCGGCGCGCAAGCGCTCCGGTAGGCGCGGCCGCCGCGGCGGGGGCGGATCGCAAACGGAAAACCAGCTCACCTCCACGCCCACCAGCCGGAACGCCTATGTCGAAACGCGCGTCTGGCTGCTCGCTCAGCATGGACCAGTGTGCGCGTACTGCGGCCGGCGCTTCACCGCGCGTGTGATGACGCTCGACCACGTGGCACCACGCCGAGGTCAGACGGCGTACGATCGGCGCGACAACCTCGTGTTGGCATGCCCCGGGTGCAATGCGGCGAAGCGCGATCTGGCGCCGCTTGCCTTTCTGCTCGGCGCTCGCCTTCGCGCGGCGAATCTCCTTCGCTACGGTGGGCACCTGAGCCCGATGCTGATCGACATGGCGACTTCACTCGCCCCCGCTGACGCGCCGCTGTCGGAGGCGGATTTAGAGGATCCCGATCCCTGGGACCTCATCGACGAAGATGGTGAGTCGCCCTACCGCGACTGATTCGGCGCGTGTGCGCTGGACGTTGCGGGGTGCGCCCGTCAGATTCCGGGTATGATAACGCCAGAAGCGGATACGCTCGCGAAGGTCGAAGTGCTTGGCGACCTCGAAGAGGTCGTTCGAGAATTGATGGTCACGCACGAAGCGAAGCGCGTGCTCTGGTTCCCCAGCGAGTTGCTCGCGCCGCCGCCAGACGAAGATCCCGATCGGCACGTGAAGGAGCTACGCGAGCGCGCCGAGGGGATCAGTCTTCCAGCGCGTGTCGCACTCGCGCTGAACCTCCTGACAGAGGAAGGGCTGCCACACTTCCACCGCCTCCTCGCCGTTTACCTGGGCAGCAACAGCTTCTGGTCGAAGTGGACGAACCTCTGGACCGCGGAAGAGGACCGGCATGGCGCGGTGCTGCACGATTACTCGCGCGACAGCAAGGTCCTCGACAGCCCGATCCTCGAGCGAATGCAGTTCGAGTATCTCAAGGCTGGGTTCGAGCCCGCCTGGGACAAGGATCCCTACCGCGTCTTCGTGTACACCACGCTCCAGGAACGGGCAACCCAGGTCAGTCACGCCAACACCGGCAAGCTCGCCAGCGAGTACGAGCCGACGATCGGCACCGTCCTCGCGAATGTCGCCAAGGAGGAGGCGCGGCACTACACGTTCTATCGGACTGTCTTCAAGGAAGTACTGGACCGCGACCCTAACGGCGCGCTCGCCTCGGCGGCCGAGATCATGCCGTCGATCGACATGCCTGGCGTGAACATGCCGCACTTCCGGGAGATGGGCGACGTCATCCGCCGCGCAGGCATCTACGGTCCCCGCGATTACCTGAAAATCGTCGAGGAGCAGATCAACTTCTGGGCGATCGCGTCAATCGAAGGACTCAACGAGGTCGGAAAGCGCGCGCAGGAGAAGATCCTCGGCATCCCGAAGCGCCTCGAGCGGGTCGCCGACGCGATGGAGACGCGCAGCCGCGCCAAGACCTTCTCCTTCGCCGTCGCCTTCGCCCGCGAATTCAGCATGACCTGAACCGTTAGGCCTACCGCATGCCGCCGACGGTCAGACGCAGACGCCGTACGTATATCCCACGTTCCTCGTCGTAGTGTCGCAACGTCGCTCGGCGCGACGGCCTATCGTCTACCGCCTACCGCCCACCGCCTGTAGTTCAGTCTTTCGCTGTTGCAGCTCCGCACGCAGAGCGTCGTGCATCTTCCCCGTCACGCGGCCCTTGATGTTGAGCAGCCCGCCGCTCGGCAGGTGGTCGAAGCGCATCCGCTGCACGACCATGTAATACGCGCCGCCACCTGCTGGCGCGTCCGGCCGGTCGAGAATGGTCGTCAGCGCGAAAGAGCCGAGGAAATAGTGGCTCGCGTAGATCTGCTTCGTGCTGATCAACGTCAACGGCGAGCCGGCAGGCGAGTAGATCGACAAGTGCGTGATGCCGAGAATCGGACGCAGGCTCGGAAGCCGGTCGCTCGACCAGTACAGCGTGTCCATCACGCCCTCGAGCGGACTCGCGGGATAGGCCTTCAAGTACTCCTCGAATTGTGGCACGTAGTCGTAGAGATACCGCGACTCCGCGAGCAGGGACGCGAAGGCGTCTCCCGCGCGCTTGGCGGTTTTCTGATCGGCGTACTCCACCATCGCAGCGGTTCCCCCGCGACGGTACGCCTCCGCGTAGTCCACCATGCGTTGCCGAACTAGAGCGGCGACCTGGGAGCCCGCCGCCGCCGACGACCAATCGATCGCGCGTCGAAATTCGTCCATCCGAGCTGCCGGCATCTTCACGTCGCACTGCCCCGGCCTGCACTTCTTGATCGCCTCGAGATCGCTCTGCTCGGCGACGAAAGTGCGGGCATCGTCTACCGTTGCCGGTCGCTGGAACAGCCCGAACGCGGTGCGGCCCGGCGTGCGCAGGAACTTCGGCAGATCGCGCACTTGCCTGACGATCTCTTCGCGAGGCACATCGACGGCGACGATTCCAAAGAGTGCTATCTCTTCAGGGTCGTCGCTGGCGAGCACTTTCGTGACGACCGTGCCTCGCTTCGCCTGCTCGACCTGGTCCGCCGTCAAGCCGATGTAGCGCTGAAGGAACCGCGCCGGCTCCCCGGCCGGCACCTGCGCACCCGCGCTCATGGTGCACAGGAGTGACAGGCAACCGAGTGTCGTGGTGATACGATTCATGTCGAGGCGTCCGAGGAGCGAGTCGCGTCACCCGTGGATGTCGACGGAGCTCAGAGTCGCCCTGCCGAGTACCCGCACGATCGTGTCGGATGCCGCCGCCGCCCCGGACGACTGTGTGGTGCGCAGTCTCGACTCGAAGGAGCCGAGGAAGGCGTTGCCGGTACACTCCACACGAACACCGGGCGGCATGGTGATCTCGACGTTACCCAGCATCGCCGAGACCTCGATCTCCGAGACGCCCGGAGCGAAGGTCGCGTCACGCAGGTCGAGCTCGACGTTACCCATGAAGACGACGAGTTTGAGGTGCCTGGGCACGACCATCGTCCCGTGCCGAGCCGTATGGCTGAGGATCGCCGACAACTTGCCCTCGGCGGGCGCGGTGCTGGTTGCGATGACAGGGAGATCGGCGATCAGGTTGTCCAGCGCCGCGCTACCGGTGGCACCGTAAACGCTCGACACCCGACGCTCGAACTCCTCCATCGTGAGCGCGCCCGCCGCGAAGTGATGCGACAACAGCGTGACGACGCGCTCTCGAGCTTCACCGAGGGGGACTACCGCCCCGGCGGATGGCACAACGCGCTTGATTGGCAGGTCGGGCATGGGCAGCGGCTGAAGACGTGCTGAAAATACCACGGCGGCCGACCGTTGCGCACCGGCGACACTGCGGCCGCCGGGATTTCGAAGCTGCCTGGGCGTCGACGCTGCGTTGCGCCGACGCTTGTGACGTTGAAGGACTACTGCTTGTAAAGGGTGGGGAACTGTTCCCTGAGGTGCTCGACCTTTGGGGCGTCGTTGACGACGATGTAGTACGCACCCGGGTTGTGCGCCATGTAATCCTGATGATACGCCTCGGCCAGGTAGAACGCGTGCAGTGGGGCGATCTGCGTCACGATCGGACGAGAAAATGTCTTCGCTGCCGTGAGCTGCGCGACGTACGCTTCTGCGAGACGCCTCTGTTCGGGCGTGCGGTAGAAGATCGCCGAACGGTACTGCGTTCCATGGTCCGGACCCTGGCGATTGAGCTGCGTCGGGTCGTGGGCAACCGAAAAGAAGATCTGGAGCAGCTGGCCGTAGGAGATCTGTGAAGGATCGTACACGACGCGGACCGCCTCGGCGTGTCCGGTGTCTCCGGAGCTGACCTGCTCGTATGACGGGGACACGACCGAGCCACCAGCGTACCCGGATTCGGCATAACGCACGCCCTTCACGTGCTCGTACACGCCTTCAATTCCCCAGAAGCAACCACCCGCGAAGATTGCGGTGTCGAGGGAAGGCTTCGAGACCAGCCGAACGCCGGCTGCCGGAGCGGGCAGGACGACAGCGGCGCCATTGCCCGTCGCACTCAAGTGAGGCGCGAGAGCGACGATGGCGGACACGACGGCTACGGTGACGACTGCTATGCTCGATTGGCGCTTCATGAGGGGCCTCGGGAGTACGGGAGTATTGCCCCTCATATAGACACTGCTGCTCCCTGAAGTTCCCTCAGGTGGCCGGCCCGGGACGACGGAAGACCTTCCGCACCAGCCAGACGACGGCGATGATCGGCAGCACCACGAAGACGAGCAACTTGAGCGCGAAGATCGTGAACAGCCCGACCATGACGAGCACGATCACGGGGATGCCCAGAATGACCATCGTCAGGAACGGCCGAAGCTGAAAAAGGCGGGACAGGGACGCAAGCATGGATCACTCCGGAAGGGTATGAGCAGTCTGTACGTTCAGATACGGTCTACTGTTTCGTTCCCGACTTTGGGATCAACCGTCATGGCCATCTCGGGCGGGCGCGCTATCGGTCCTCCTTGTCGGGGTGACAGGCCATGTCGACCACGATCGTGCTGGCAAGAATCAGCAGATCGTCCTCGTTGGCGGCGATGTCGACGCCGTAGGTGTCGGTCCAGCTGAACCATCGCTTCGACACGCTCGCGACGTCGCGACCGCCGCGCGTGAAAGTGTACTCGTGGTCCAGGAAGTCGCCCTCAGCTTCGAGATCGTCCGGGCCTGGGACGTCGACTGTGAAACGATGATGCAGCAACGTGAACAGTTTCTTCTTGACGACGGCGATCACTGCGCCGCCGCGATGGATCTCGTAGGTCGGTCCCCACGAGAAGACCTTCTGCTTGATGAAAGCGAGCTCGTTCCCATCCAGATCCTTGAACGCCAACTGATCGCCGAAGCTGAAGGCCTTGCCGTCCACGAAGTAGACATCATGGCCCTCGGCGTCCTGGATCATGAAGTCGTCGCCGAATGCGAACAGCTTCTGCTTCATCACATACCGCATCACTCGCCTCCCGATGATGATGCCGCGCCGAGTCCAGCCGCGCGCCCGGTTGCCCACGCCCAGAGAAAATTGTAACCGCCGATCGGCCCGAAGGCGTCGAGCATCTCGCCGCAAAGGAACAGTCCGCGATGCCTCTTGCTCTCCATCGTCCGCGCATCGATCTCGGCGAGGCCGACGCCGCCGCCGGTGACTTCCGCCTTCTTGTAACCCTCGTCGCCCGTCCACGGAAGAACGCCGCGCACGAGGGTCTCGATCAGACGGAGCCTCTCCTCGCGGCGCAGCTCGGCGAGCGTGCGCGTGGGATCGACGCGTGCGACACCAATCAACGCCGCCGCCAGCCGGTCGGGTAGCTCCTCGCGCAAGGCGCCGTGCACAGTCCGCGCGCCGTTCGCGCGCAACGCCGATTCCCAATCCGCATCGCCGAGCGCAGTCCAGCGCACCGTGACAAGCGCCGGTGAGGGCTCTTCGGCGCGCGATCGCACGGCGACGTGCGACACGTCGAGCACGGAAGGGCCGCTGTAGCCACGATGCGTGAAAAGAAAGCCGCCGGTCGCCGTCGAACTTCGCTCGGCAGTGCGCGCCGTCAGCGTAACGCCGAGCGAGACACCGGCCAGCGACGCGAACGGAGGAGGGTCTGCCGTGAGCGGAGTCAGGGCCGCGTATGTCGGATGGATCGTATGGCCGAGTCGTTTCGCGGCACGCAATCCGAATCCGTCGCTGCCGGTGTTCGGCACCGAGAGGCCACCGGCCGCGACGACGACCGCATCGGCGACCAGCGCGTCGCCGTGCTCGACTTCGACGCGCCAACCGCCGGTCTCGACGGGTTCTAGACCCGTCACATGAGCATCGGTGCGCAGCGCGGCGCCGCTGCGAGCCGCCATCTCGAACAGTCCGTCGCGCACGTCGCGCGCCCGGTTCGAGACGGGAAAGAGCTTGTTCGACTCGACCTCCTCGACCAGCGGAAGTGCGAGCTCGCCTTCGAAGAAGGCAATCTGCTCGGCGAGCGGCCACGAACGGACGATCTTTCGCAGGACGTTAGGCGATGAGTCGGTGACGAAACGCGACTCGTCGACACTGGCCGGGAGGACGTTGCATCGCCCGCCGCCGCTGATGAGGATCTTGCGACCGCCATCGCGCGTGCGCTCGAGAAGCAGCGCGTCGGCTCCCGCCCTTGCCGCGAAAATCGCCGCCATCGACCCGGCCGCGCCCGCACCGATCACTATGACTCGCCGTCGGCGCGGCCCGTCCGTCACTGCGCGTCAGGCACGGCCCACGCGCGCATGTTCTCGACGCTCACCACCGTGCGCTTCAGGCACTTGCGGCATTGCACGACCGCCCCGATCAGCGCTGCCGCATCGAGCGGATGCGCGGCGTCTTCCCCCTCCGGGGCGGGCATCCAGTATCCGCAGTTGCCGCATCGGATCTCGAGTTTCTGAGCGGACGTCATGGGGCACCGATCGGCTGAAATGAGAGCGCAGCATAGCTCACCTGAGTATGTGCATTGGCGCGTTGCGGCGCGACCGCACTGATGGCGTGCCGGTTAATACCCGTCGCTCCGCGCCCAGTTGTCGACATGGCCGACGCTCGAAGCAGCTCGACACACAGATGTCTATTCCTGACAGTTTGTTGACAACAGGGCGGCCCCAACTTACGCTGGACCCCGTTGGACCGCCCGCCGAGGCAACTGGTCGCCCTTCGTCCAGGAGGTCGTGTGCGCATTACTAGTGTCGTAGTGGTAGCTGCATCACTCGCCGCTCTCGTTTCAACTGACGTAGCGGCTCAGCAGCGACGCATCAGCGGCCGCGTCACTGCCAGTGGAACGAACGAGCCGCTCGCCTCCGCGACCGTCGTCGTTGCCGGCACGCCGCTCGGCACCCACACCAATGACGACGGCCGGTTCGAGGTTCTGGCTCCCGATGCGGACGTGCAGCTCGTGGCCCGGCGCATCGGCTTCAAGCAGACGTCGGTCCGCGTGCCGCGCACGCAGAGCGAAGTGAATCTGTCGCTCGACCGAGACGTGCTGATGCTCGAGGAACAGGTCATCACGGGCGAGAACACCTCGGTTGCACGCCGTAACGCGGCGAACGACGTCGCGACGGTAAGCAGCGTCGAGCTCACGCGAGCGCCGACGCCGACGATCGAGAACGCCCTCGCCGGCAAGGTCGCCGGTGCGTCGGTACAGCAGAACTCTGGCGCGCCCGGCGGAGGATTGCAGGTGCAGTTGCGTGGTGTGACGACGATCAACGCCGCGGCCGACCCGCTCTACATCGTCGACGGCGTGATCGTCAGCAACGACGCGATCTCCAGCGGTGCGAACGCGATCACCGCCGCGGCCGCCGGCGGAAATGCGTCACCGCAGGACAACGCCGTCAATCGCATCGCCGACATCAACCCCGCGGACATCGAGCGCATCGAGGTGCTGAAGGGCGCGTCGGCCTCGGCCATCTACGGTTCGAAGGCATCGAATGGCGTCATCGTCATTACGACGAAGCGTGGTACCACGGGCGCACCGCGGTTCAATCTCACCCAGCGTGTTGGCACGTATCAGGTCTCCAACGAGATCGGCTCGCGTACGTGGGACCTCCCAGGCGTCTTCGCGTACTTCGGTCCGAAGACCGCAGCGGACACCGCGCGCTACACGGCGCTGTTCGGCACCGGCGCGACGACGGATTACGAGAAGTATCTCTTCGGCCGCACCGACCCATCGTGGGAGACCGACGTCAGTGTCAACGGGGGCTCGGATGTCACGCGCTACTTCGTGTCCGGCCTTCTGAAGCGCGACGCCGGCATCATGAGCGGCACGGGCTACGACAAGCAGTCTATCCGCGCCAACCTGTCGCAGGCCTTCGGGAAACGTGTGACGCTCGACGTGAACACGAATTTCATGCACAGCAACGCGCAGCGCGGTCTGACGAACAACGACAACAGCGGCACCAGCTACTACATGGTGCTGCCTTTCACGCCAAGCTTCGTGAACCTCAAGCCGGTGAATGGAGTCTATCCGGCCAACCCGTTCGAGCGCAGCAATCCGATTCAGACGCGCGATCTACTCCTCAACAAGGAAAACGTCTACCGTTTCATCGGATCGGCGAGCGCCCGCTATTCGGTCTTTACGAGTGAGCTCCAGAATCTGACGCTCGCCGTCAACGGCGGCATCGATCAGTTCACGCAGCGCAACGACATCTTCTCGCCTAACGAGCTGCTCTTCGAGCCACAGGACGGACTGCCGGGGACGTCCGTCCGCGGCGCGACAGGGAACGTCAACTCCAACCTGAACGTCAGTCTGGTCCACCAGTTCTCGCCGGCGAACTCATGGTTCACGGCCACGACCTCGGCGGGCGTCCAGCGCGAGCGTCGCGATCTCGACGGCGCGAGCGTGCTCGCGCGCGGACTGATCCCGGGCCAGAGCGCGGTCGACCAGGCGTCGAGCATCTCGGTCGCGCCGGTCCGCCAGCTCGTCAAGGACCTGGCGTACTACGCACAGGAAGAATTGCTCGCCCTCGACGAGCGCTTGCTCCTAACGGCCGCAGTCCGCGCCGACCGCAGCACAAACAACGGCGACATCGATAAGTTCTTCTTCTTCCCCAAGGCGTCGGCGTCGTACCGCCTGCCGGAGTTCATTTCATTCGTGGACGAGGCCAAGCTGCGCCTCGCGTTCGGACAGTCGGGCAATCCGGCGATCTACGGCGCGAAGTTCACATCGCTCGCGACGACAGTCTACGATGCGGCGACCGGCGTGCAGATCGGGCTCATTGCCGGCGATCCGACCATCCGGCCCGAACGTCAAACGGAGATCGAGGGAGGAGTCGACCTCCAGTTGTTCGGCGGGCGCTCATCACTCGGCGTGACAGGCTACGAGAAGTCGATTCACGATCTGATTCTGCAGCGCGCGCTGGCGCCGACGTCGGGATTCACCTCCCAGTACTTCAACGGTGCGCAACTGCGCAATCGCGGCATCGAGATCACCGCTGCGGTCACGCCGATCAGCACTGGCGAGGCGACGTGGATCTCTCGGGCGACCTTCTCGCGGAACGTCAGTGAAATCACGAAGCTCCCCGTTCCGAAGTTCAGTGTAGGTGGCTTCGGCGAGTCGCTCGGCGCCTTCCAAATTGATTCCGGGGAGTCCGCGACGCAGATCATCGGACTTACTCGAAACGGCGATGGAACGAAGAGTGTCGTCAAGCTTGGCGACGCGGCGCCCGATTTCCAGATGTCGTTCGCCAATGAACTGAACTGGTCCGCATTCCGCCTCTACGGGCTCGTCGACTGGAAGCACGGCGGGGACATCATCAACCTCACCGAATTCCTGTACGACGCGGCGGGCAACGCCAAGGACTACAGCACCAATCCGAATTCCGGTGGACAGCTCCGCTTCAACCGCTGGGCGCAGGGCTACACGAAGGAGTACATCCAGGATGGCAGCTATGTGAAGGTGCGCGAGATCTCGCTGTCATACAGGTTGCCGGCCAGCACGATGCGCTACCTCGGCGACCGGGCGCGCTCGGTTCGCCTCGAGCTGAGTGGCCGCAACCTGTTCACAAGTACATCCTATCGTGGACTCGATCCGGAAGTGAGCAACTTCGGCAACCAGGCGATTGCGCGGAACATCGACGTCGCGCCGTACCCGCCCAGCCGAAGCTATTTCTTCAGCGTCGACGTGGAGTTCTGACCCATGACCATCACCTCTCGCATTCGTACCGGCGAACTGCCGGCAGCGTTAGGCAGGGCCGCGCTCCACGCGTCGCGTCTGGCGCTGATCGCTGTCCTGTTGCACGGCTGCAAGGACACACTCGTTCCGGATCTCAACAATCCGAGTCTCGAAGGCATCATCACCAACCCGACGCGCGCGCAGGTGCAGACGATGGCGCGCGGCGTGCTCGACGGAAATCGCACGCAGCAGGGCGGCTACATCCGCGACTTCGAGATTTTCGGCCGTGACGCATACAATCTCGACGCCGCCGACCCGCGGTGGGTGACCGAGCTGTTGATATCTCTCGATCCAGGCGGCTTCGGCGAGCGGCAGTGGGGCAGCCGCTATCGCAACATCAAGGGTGCGAACGTTCTCATTCAGGGCGCACAGACGGCCGGCGCGCTCAGTGCGGCGGAGAAGGCGGCGACGATCGGCTTCGCGCAGACGTTCAAGGCGCTTGATCTGCAAGCCGTCGCCGAGGCGCGGGATACGGCGGGAGTCGCTGCCGATGCCGGAAGCGACACACAGAGCCTCCCGCCAATCCTTTGCCGGGATCCGGCGCTCACGCGCATCTCCGATCTGCTCGATTCCGCTAAGACCAACCTGCTCGCCGGTGGTAGCTCGTTCCCATTTCCGCTGCCGGCGGGGTTCGCGGGATTCGACACTCCCGCGTCGTTCCTCAAGTTCAACAGAGGAATCAAGGCGAAGAACGAGATCTATAGAGCAAAGAACACGGCGTCACACTACGCGGACGCCCTGACAGCACTTAGCGAATCGTTCGTCGACACCACCAAGAGTCTCGACCTTGGTGTCTCGCACGTCTACAGTCTGGCGGCGGGCGATCAGGCCAACCCGCTCTTCCAGGATACCGCGACAACGGTATTCCGCGCTCATCCGTCGGTGCGAACCGACGCTGAAGCGGGCGATCTGCGTGTCACCCGGAAGACGGCGATCGGGTCGGCGAAAACGTATCAAGGACTGACCTCGAACATCGTCTTCACGCTGTATGACTCTCCAACAGCGCCGATTCCGATCATGCGCAACGAAGAGCTCATTCTGCTGCGCGCGCAGGCGAACATCGGTCTCGGCAACCTCGTCGCGGCGACAGCGGACATCAACACGATCCGCGTGAAGTCCGGTGGCCTGGCGCCCAAGGCGTACGCAACGACCGCGATCGCGCTCGATGAGCTGCTGAAGCAGAAGCGCTACTCGCTTCTGTGGGAGAGCGGCTCGCGCTGGATCGATGCGCGTCTCTACGGCCGGTTGGCCACGCTGCCGATCGACCAGCCGACGCACAAGGTAATCCCTAACTTCCCCATCCCCACGCCAGAAAAGGATGCTCGTGGCGGCAACATAACGTGCCAGTAGGAAGCGCCGGCTAGAATCGAGCATCCTCATCGCCGAGCGCGCGCGTCATGCGCGCGCCCGGCAGCTCGATGCCGTTGGGAAGATCGACGACGAGCCGTTCCACGACGCGGAAGCCTAACGCGGCGTAGAGCGGCTCGCCCGGCAATGTGGCGACGAGCGTCAAGTCGTGAAACCCGGCCGCGCGCGCCGCCGCGGCGCACGTGCGGAAGAGCAGCCGCCCCAATCCCTGTCGGGCGTACGCGGGATGCACGTAGAAGGCGCGGATGCGCGCTGGCTCAGCCGGCGGATCGAGCATCGGATCCTCGACCGTCTTCATCTGGTCGCCTCCGAACAGCGTGCGGCGACGGCTCCAGCCCCCGGCAGCTGCGATGTCGCGACCATCCTCCACGACATAGTACGTGCCGTCGGCGATCAGTTGCGTATCGACGCCGAAAACATGTTGAAGCGCGGCGTCGATCTGCTCCGCCGTGTAGAATCCGCGGCTGAGCCCCCGCACCGAGACGTCGATCAACCGCCGCAGGGCTGGAATGTCACCGTCGTGCGCCAGCCTGACGTTGCGTTCGCGAGCGCCGTTCACGGGGCGCGCATCCGCTGGCGCATCAGATGCGAACGCTAGACGCCGACGGCGTTCCCACCCAGAAAGCGAAGAGCGCCCCGCACCGCACCGCGCGCGGCATCCACATCGCCAGCCTGCACGATAGCTCCCGGGACCGCGCTCTTCATCCGCTGCTCGAGCCGCTTGCGCAGCGGTTGCCCGCGCTTGAGCAGCCCGCCGGTGAGCGCGACGGGCACCGATGCGCGTTCGTCAGTGAACAGCTGTCGGGCAAGCGCCCGGACGTGCAGCGTCAGCTCCTCGACCGCGAGGCTGAGCAAAGCGTTGGCG
>Ga0307312_10000581_pt1 | contig 17416 bp, 16 predicted proteins | sample ER_DNA_202_FD_194489 | JGI IMG/M metagenome (GOLD analysis project Ga0307312, IMG submission 194489) | Bulk soil microbial communities from the East River watershed near Crested Butte, Colorado, United States - ER_DNA_202 | ecosystem: Environmental > Terrestrial > Soil > Floodplain | place... | reverse complement strand
TTTCAAAGCTGATTTTTTGAGGTGGTGCGCTCGGAGGGACTCGAACCCCCACGATGTTACTCACTGCCACCTCAAGGCAGCGCGTCTACCAATTCCGCCACGAGCGCTTGGGAGATCGGCACGGAACTTGCGCCGGACCGGATCAACGGCGCCGATGTAACAAATCAGGGATGGAGGGACAAGGCCCGCTGGCGGTCGTGGCTCAGCCGAACGTCAGATGGTGACAGGCCTAGCGGGTGCCCGGCAGCCTTGGCAGCATTCGCTTGACTTCGACCGCAATACGGTTGCGATCGACTAGCACTACCCCGCTGGCGACCGGCAGGTTGTTGGCGAGGATTTTGACCTCGTCCGCCTCGGTAGCATCCAGCTCGATGATGGCGCCGCGGCTTAGCCGCATTACCTGATGGATGGGCATGGTTGTGGTGCCGAGGACCACCATGAGATCGACGCTGACGTTATCGAGGGTTGGCACCGGAAAAGACCCGAACGGACGCTTGCGAAATTGCCTGGTTCCAGATCACCACGTTATGGTTAGCCAATGGTTAATGACCGCCAAACCCTCGATTTGACGACCTTTGCGCAGCCTCCCGGCGGAGGCGCGGTCGAATGGCGGATATCCGACACGCCAGTGCCCTATCCGCAGGCCGTCGCGGCCATGGAGGCGCGGGTTGCCGATATTGCCGCACAGATGGCGCCCGAACTGGTCTGGCTCTTGGAACATCCTCCGCTCTACACCTCTGGGACCAGCGGCAGGCCCACGGACTTGCTCGACCCCCGTTTTCCTGTGTTTGCGACCGGGCGCGGCGGCCAGCTCACCTATCACGGCCCCGGCCAGCGGGTGGCCTACGTCATGCTCGACCTCAACCAACGGCGGCCTGACGTGCGGGCCTATGTAGCGGGCCTTGAGGAATGGATCATCCGTACCCTGGCGGCCTTCAACGTGCGCGGCGAGCGGCGCGAGGATCGCGTCGGCGTCTGGGTGAACCGGCCCGACAAGGGTTTTGGGTTCGAAGACAAGATCGCCGCCATCGGCGTGCGGCTGCGGCGCTGGGTGTCGTTCCACGGCATCGCCATCAATGTCGAACCCGATCTGACGCATTTCGAGGCGATCGTGCCCTGCGGCGTGGCGGACCTACGCTACGGCGTTACGAGCCTGGTCGATCTCGGCCATCCTGTGACTATGGCCGATGTCGATATCGCCCTGAAGCAGGCGTTCGAGGAAGTGTTCGGCGCAGCGAAAGCGCGGCGGCCGGAAGTAACAATTTGACCATCGTTCACGCGGGCGGCACAGCAAACTCCTCGCGTCGCGATGTGATTGTACAATCCAGGCAATAGCTCCATTGATAGGGTGCGCGCCGACGAGTGATCGAATAGTCATTCGCCGCTGGTCGTCTGACTGGCTGTACGGCTGGCCCCTGATTGGGTAGGCTTGGCGCTGATACTTTTTTATTATTTGAAGCTTTCCCGGGCCGGAGCCCACCTCGATGGTGAAGCGCGGAAAAACGGTGCGCAAGCCTCCAACAGCCCGCAAAGCGCCGACGACGCGCAAACGTGCGCCAGCGGGCGTCGATGCAAAAAAAGAAAATTCGAGGCTTAAGCGCGAGTTGGCGGCGGCGCTGGAAAGGGAGAAAGCGGCCCACCAGCAGCAGACCGCGACTTCCGATGTTCTCAACGTCATCAGCCGCTCGACTTTCGATTTGCAGATGGTGCTCGACACCCTGGTGGAGTCGGCGACACGACTGTGCGATGCAGGGCGCGCGATCATTTGGCGCCCTTTCGAAGGCGTTTACAAAATCGCCGCAGCCTTCAATCTGACGGCCTCGCACCAGAAGAAACTCGAAGAGCGTTCGATAAAACCGGGGCGGGGCACTGCCATTGGCCGTACGCTGCTTGGGGGCAAAACAGTCCACATTCACGATGCCAAAACCGATCCGGAATACGACTGGTCCGAGATCGGGCGTGTCGGAGGCAGTCGCACGATACTCAGCGTCCCCCTTGTGCGGGAAGGGCCGCCGATCGGCGTGCTGGTATTAAGCCGTGTGGAAGCTCGGCCGTTTACGAGAAAGCAGATCGAACTGGCCACGACCTTCGCCGATCAGGCAGTGATCGCCATCGAGAATGTTCGTCTGTTCGAGGAAGTTCAGGCGCGCACGGAAGATTTGCGTGAATCGCTTCAGCAGCAGACAGCCACCGCCGAGGTGCTAAAAGTCATTAGCCGCTCGACTTTCGATCTGCAGGCCGTGCTTCAAACATTAGTAGAGTCCGCTTCGCAGCTTTGCGAGGCCGACATGGTTTCCGTAACGCGCCCGAGAGATGGCGGTCCGTCCCATTATCACGTCGCGAGTTTCGGATTCTCACCGGAATGGTTCGATGCTATGCAAACCTGGCCGCTACTGCCAGAACGAGGCACGCTGATCGGACGCACCTTGCTTGAAGGCCGCACCATTCACATTCCCGATGTATTCGCGGACCCGGAATACACGGCTTCAAAAGCACAGCAATTGGGCGGGTTTCGTGCCATCCTGGGTGTTCCTCTCCTGCGCGAAGGAACTACAATCGGCGTCTTCATGATTGCCCGCCGCCAACCCCAGGCATTCACGGAAAAGCAGATTGAGCTGGTAACGACCTTCGCTGACCAAGCAGTTATCGCGATCGAAAACGTTCGGCTGTTCGATGAGGTTCAGGCGCGCACGCGTGATCTGGCGGAATCGCTTGAGCAGCAGACGGCGACGTCAGAAGTCCTCCAGGTCATCAGTGCCTCGCCCGGCGAACTGGAGCCGGTGTTCGAGAAGATGCTGGAGAACGCGACGCGGATCTGCGGTGCAAATTTCGGCACGATGGCCCTGTACGACGGAGACAGCTTTCTTACCGTTGCGCTCTATAATGTACCGGACGCCTACGCCTCAGCGCAGATGGATAAGCCGATCCGTCCGCATCCGAAAAGCGGACTCGGCACCCTTGCCCGGACCCGCCAGGTGGTCCACATCGAGGATCTCCGGATACAACCGCCGTATCTCGAGGGCGATCCGGCCGTTGTTGCGATGTCCGACCTTGCGGGGGCCCGCACGCTCATCATCGTCCCGATGCTAAGGGAAAACCAACTGATCGGCTCGATCGGAATCTACCGTCAGGAGGTCCGGCCATTCGCCGGCAAGCAAATCGAGCTCGTCGCCAACTTCGCTAGGCAGGCCGTGATCGCAATCGAGAACACGCGGCTGCTAAAGGAATTGCGGCAGCGTACGGAGGATTTGAGCGAATCATTGCAACAGCAAACTGCGACAGCCGACGTGCTGAAGGTGATCAGCCGTTCGACTTTCGATCTGCAAACCGTGCTCGATACACTCACCGAGTCGGCGGCGCGATTATGCGATGCGGATATGGCGACTATTTCGCGCCAAGGTATCGATGGCTTCTATCACGCAACGAATTATAAGTTTCCTCCCGATTGGGTTGAGTATTCTCGGTCTACTCCATTGAAGCCAGGGCGTGGAAGCATCGTTGGCAGGACGTTGCTCGACGGCAGGACGGTGCAGGTCGCCGATGTGCTTGCTGATCCGGAATACGCTTATCTGGAGCAACAGAAAAAGGCTGGTTATCGGACGTTCCTTGGCGTTCCACTGCTGCGGGCGGGCGAGCCGATCGGTGTGCTCAGCCTGTGCCGTAAGACGGTTCGGCCTTTTGCGGATAAGCAGATAGAGCTCGTCTCGACGTTCGCCGACCAGGCGGTGATCGCGATTGAAAACGTGCGTTTGTTCGACGAAGTGGAAGCCCGCACGGAGGATTTGCGCGAATCGCTGCAGCAGCAGACCGCGACCGCAGATGTGCTGAAGGTCATCAGCCGTTCGACTTTCGATCTGCAGACCGTACTACAAACGCTGGTTGAATCGGCGGCCCGGCTCTGCGAAGCTGACAAGGCCACCATTACCCGCCAAAAAGACGGTGTGTTTTTTCGAGCCGAGGCGTACGGGTTTTCTGACGAATTCATGGACTTTGTCAGAACCGTTCCCGTTGTACCGGACCGAGGCTCGGCCATTGGGCGGGCTCTGCTGGAAGGGGCCGTGGTTCACATTCCCGACGTTAAGGCAGACCCCGACTACACCTTTACCGAAGCGCAGCGATTGGGTGGTTTCCGCACGATGCTCGCCGTTCCGATGCTGCGCGAGGGCGTTCCGATCGGGGTAATTGGCCTGACGCGATCCGAAGCGCGGCCATTCACCGACAAGCAGATCGAGCTCGTCACAACTTTTGCCGACCAGGCGGCCATCGCCATCGAAAACGTCCGGTTGTTCGAGGAGGTGCAAGCAAAGACCCGCGACCTTTCGGAAGCACTGACCTACCAGACCGGCAGCGGCAACATCCTCAGCGTGATTGCATCTTCGCCGACCGATGTCGGCCCGGTGCCCAAGGCCATTGTCGAGAGTGCCTGTGAGCTCTGCGATGCCTATGATGCCATAGTGCGCCTGAAGGCTGGTGACGGTCTGCATCCTGGCGCGCATCACGGCGCGATACCGATAAGTACGGAAAAATGGTCGATCAACCGCGACTCGGCCACAGGGCGCGCGGTCCTCGACAAAAAACCCGTACATGTGCGCGACTTGCAGTCAGCCGAAGGCGACGAATTTCCGGAATCGCAGGGGAGAGCACGCCGCCTGGGACACCGCGCTATGTTGAGCGTACCCCTGGTGCGCGAGGGCGAGAGCATCGGGGCGATCGTTCTTCGCCGCCTGGAAGCACACCCTTTCAGCGACAAACAGATCGCCTTGCTGCAGACTTTTGCCGATCAGGCCGTGATCGCCATCGGCAATGTCCGTATGTTCGAACAGGTGCAGGCGCGCACCAAAGAACTCGCCGCTTCGCTCGATGAATTGCGCGCCGCACAGGATCGCCTCGTTCAGACGCAGAAGCTCGCCTCGCTCGGGCAGCTCACCGCAGGCATCGCGCACGAGATCAAGAACCCGCTGAATTTCGTCAACAATTTCTCCGCGCTCTCCCAGGAGTTGGTCGATGAACTGGGCGATGCTCTCAAACCGGTTGCTGTCGACGACAAAAAGCGAGAAGAACTCGACGAGCTAACCCAAATGCTGAAAGGCAATCTCGAAAAGGTGGTCCAGCACGGCAAGCGCGCCGACTCGATCGTCAAGAACATGCTGCTGCATTCGCGCGAGGGTTCCGGCGAGCGCAGGCCGGTCGACCTCAATGCGGTTGTCGAAGACAGCCTGAATCTGGCATATCACGGCGCTCGCGCCGAAACCAGGAATTCAAGATCAAGCTGGAACGATCCTTCGACCCGGCTGCCGGACAGGTCGATCTGTTCCCGCAGGAGATTACGCGGGTGCTGCTCAATCTGATTTCGAACGGCTTCTATGCCGCGATGAAGCGCAAGGCCCAGATGAGAGATGGCTACGAGCCTACCCTTGCCACCGCGACCAGAGACCTGGGCGACTGCGTCGAGATCAGCATTCGCGACAACGGCAGCGGCATCCCTCCTGAAGTGAAGGACAAGATGTTCAATCCATTCTTCACGACCAAACCGCCCGGCGAAGGCACCGGTCTTGGCCTCTCCCTCAGCCACGACATTATCGTCAAGCAACACGCGGGATCGATCGAGGTCGACACCCGGCCCGGCGAGTTTACTGAATTCAGGGTAATTCTTCCACGGATGGCGGCCCCGAGCCAACCCGGAGCAGACAAATGAGCTTCCTTGTTCTTGTCGTTGACGACGAATCCGATGTCGAGGATCTGTTTCGCCAGCAATTTCGGCGCGACCTCCGCGCCGGCCGCTTTACGATGGATTTTGCTCAATCCGGAGACGGCGCCCTGCAACGTATCCACGATGCCGCGGGCGCGTCCTTGATCCTGATCCTGTCCGACATCAACATGCCCGGAATGAGCGGACTTGAGCTTTTGCCGAAGGCGAAAGCCGCGCGACCGGACGTTCCCGTCATCATGATCACCGCCTATGGCGACGCCGACACCAGGCGAAAAGCGCTGGAAGGCGGTGCGGAGGCGCTGCTGACCAAACCGATCGACTTTGCTGCGCTTCGCAGTGAAATCGACAGCCGGGTCGGAAGCGTTGGTCCCTTGAGCTAGCGTCTGCCGGATTCAAACCTGATGGCTGGCGGCGTACAAATTCCATCGGCCCGGAACCAATTGCGACGCAACTTCGTCGCCGGGCGAGACCTGATTCACTTTCTTCGGCTCAAGCGCTCTATCGATGTCGGATACCCGCATGGAACCGGAACCGACAGCCCCAATGTTCCAGTCGATTCAAACCCCCGTGATCGCTGATCCCTGGCGGAAACCACAAATCCTTCGACAAGTTTGTTCTATGGAACTGACTGTCGCGGGAGCCGTCCATGAATGATATCAATCTGGATCGAGTGGAAAGATATACGCCAGAGATGCTGAGCGTTGTTCGTATCGTCGTTGCCCTGCTCTTCCTGGAGCACGGCAGCGCGAAATTGTTGGGCTTCCCACCGTCCCCGCACGGTGAACCTGCATTCATGACGCTGATGTGGATTCAGGGACTGATCGAGTTGGTCGGCGGTGCGCTGCTGGCGTTGGGTCTTTTCACGCGGCCGGTCGCATTCATCCTGTCCGGCAATATGGCGGTGGCATATTTCATGGGCCATGCGTCAAAGGGCTTCTTCCCCCTGGTCAACGGCGGCGATGCGGCGATCCTCTATTGTTTCATCTTCCTGCTGTTCTTTGTCGCCGGACCGGGGCGGTGGAGCCTCGATGCCGAAGTGACGCATGATTATCGCGGCGGCGATGATCGGGTTCGCAGCGATCACCACGTCGGGAGAACGGCCCAAGCCGCCAGGGGCCGGTGAAGGCGCTAAATCGTCGGCAGCACCGAAAACCGCTCTCCGGGCCGTCGCAGTCCTAGCGCATCGGCATTGGCCGGTTCTTCCCCGACGGCGTCGACGCGCGCCGATGAGGGGCCGCGCCGGCATGACGCAATCATCCCGGATACGACATCTGGCGGGCCCGCAAACAATGCCTCGACGCTGCCGTCGCGGCGGTTGCGCACCCATCCCTCGAGTCCGTGCGCCCTCGCCTGCTGCTCGAGCCAGTATCGATAGCCCACGCCCTGTACCCGGCCCCGGATCGTCACCTGACGGATCGCGTCGCTCATCTACTTCTTGAACCCAAGGAATTCGGCGCCGCGCGCCTTTACGTCCGCGTCGCGCGTGAGGCGGCCCATCAGTTCGGATGACGCGAGGCCCTTCAGGTTCTTCGGAGCGGTGCCGGCGCGCAATGCCTTCAGCGTCTCGTAGACGGCCAGCGTTGCGGCGGCGAAGGGTGCGTGACCCTGCAATGCAATGCGTACCCGCCTGTTGGCGAGGTAGTCGAGGTCGATCAATTCCTCCGGGAAACCGCCCAGCACGATCGGCGGTTTCGTCGCAGCCGAAATGGCTTCCAGTTCGGCCCGGGTTTTGATGCCGGTGAGGAACAACGCATCGACGCCGGTGCCCTCATAGGCCACGGCACGCGCGATCACGTCATCGAGACTCGAGGGTGACGGGCCTCCGCCCCGCGTTCCCGTGCGGCCCATGATCACCAGCGCCGGGTCGGTTCGCGCGTCGAGCGCGGCTTTCATCTTGCCGACGCCCTCCTCGAGCGAAATGAACTGCGGCGCCTCCGCGCCAAAGGCTTGGGGCAGCAAGGTGTCCTCGATGGTGAGGCCGGCGGCGCCGGCGGTCTCCAGCTCCTGCACCGTGCGGCGGACATTCAGCGCATTGCCGTAGCCGTGATCGGCATCGACCAGCACCGGCAAAGATGAAGCGCGCGACATCCGCCGCATCTGCTCGGCGAGTTCGGTCAGCGTGATCAGGGTAACGTCCGGATCCCCCAGCACCGCGAGCGAAGCCACCGATCCCCCGAACATGCCGGCCTCGAAACCGAGATCCTCGGCAATACGGATCGAAATCGCGTCATAGACCGAGCCCGGGCGAATGCATCTCGATCCCGTCAGGATCAAACGCAAGGCATCGCGGCGCTTTTGGAAGGTCATCGTGCAATCCTTAGTGTGTCACCCGAAATGCGGCCAACGGAATCAGGCCGTATTTTGTCGTCGTTGCGAGGAGCGACGCGACGAGGCAATCCAAGACAGTCATTCCGGGATGGTGCGCTAGCACCAGACCCGGAATCTCGAGATTCCGGGTTCGATGCTTTGCATCGCCCCGGGATGACGGTTCTACGCGAATTCGAGAATCAGCGCGTCCACCGCCAGCGTCGCGCCGGGAGCGGCGTGGATCTTCTTCACCGTGCCGTCGCGCTCGGCGCGCAGCACGTTCTGCATCTTCATCGCTTCGACCACGGCCAGCGTTTCGCCGGCCTTGACCTCCTGGCCCTCGGCAACCGCGATCGACACCACCAGCCCCGGCATCGGGCACAGCAATTTCTTGCCGCTATCGGCCGCTGTCGTCACCGGCATCAGCCGCGCCGCCGCGGCCTCCGATTCGGTGAAGACCTGGACCGCCACTTCAAAGCCTTGATGCGCGAGGCGGAAGCCGTTGGCGATCGGGCGCACCTGCATGGCCACCAACTGGCCGTCGATGGTCCCCTGCCACACCGCTTCACCCGGGACCCACGGCGAGACCAGATGATGCGGGTTGCCCGATGTGCCGTCGGCGCCAACAAAGCGCACCGCGATGCCCTCGGCGTCACGCGCGATATCGAGCGCGATTTCGCTGCGCTGCAGCCACACCGCGCGGCGGCGCTCGCGCTGCACCAGCCGGCCGCTCATCTGGCCGGAAATCTGCCGTTTGCGTTCGCCGAGCACATGATCCATCGCAGCCCCAACTGCCGCGAGCCGGCGCGCGATCTCACCTTCGGGCGCACCAACCGCAAAGCCTTTCGGAAATTCCTCCGATATGAATCCGGTGGAAAGTTTGCCCTCGCGCCAGCGCGGATGATGCATCAGCGCCGACAGGAACGGAATGTTGTGGCGGATGCCGTCGATGTAGAATGAATCAAGCGCGGTCGCCTGCGCCTCGATTGCCGCGGCGCGCGAAGGCGCATGCGTGAGGAGCTTGGCGATCATCGGATCGTAATAGATCGAGATCTCGCCGCCTTCCTGCACGCCGGTATCGTTGCGAACCGTGATGCCGTCGATGCTGCTCTCGAGCGGCGGGCGATATTTTATCAGCCGCCCGATCGAAGGCAGGAAGTTGCGGAACGGGTCCTCCGCATAGACCCGCGTCTCCACCGCCCATCCGGTCAACGTGACGTCCTTTTGCGAAAGCGACAGCTTCTCGCCAGCGGCCACGCGGAGCATCTGCTCGACCAGATCGATGCCGGTGATCAATTCGGTGACGGGGTGCTCGACCTGCAGCCGCGTGTTCATCTCGAGAAAATAAAAGCTCTTGTCCTGGCCGGCGACAAATTCGACGGTGCCGGCCGAATCGTAATTCACGGCTTTGGCGAGCGCGACCGCCTGCTCGCCCATCTTGCGGCGGGTGGTCTCATCCAATAGCGGCGACGGCGCTTCCTCGATCACCTTCTGATTTCGGCGCTGGATCGAACATTCGCGCTCACCGAGATAGATCACGTTGCCATGCTTGTCCCCTAACACCTGAATCTCGATGTGGCGGGGATCGACGATGAATTTCTCGATGAAAACCCGGTCGTCGCCGAATGAGGCCTTGGCTTCCGCCTTGGCGAGACCAAACCCTTCGGCGACTTCGGAAGTGGAATGCGCGATCCGCATTCCCTTGCCGCCGCCGCCGGCGGAAGCCTTGATCATCACGGGATAGCCGATCTGCTCGGCGATCTTCACCGCGTGTTTTGCGTCTTCGATCACGCCAAGATGGCCCGGCACCGTCGAGACCTTTGCCTTCGCGGCGGCCTTTTTGGACTCGATCTTGTCGCCCATCGCGGCGATGGCGCCTGGATTGGGTCCGATGAAGACGATCCCCGCCGCCTCGAGCGCGCGTGGAAACGCTTCCCGCTCGGACAGGAATCCATAACCCGGATGCACGGCTTGCGCGCCGGTCCTGCGGCAGGCCTCGATGATCTTCTCCATCGACAGATAGCTCTCGGCCGCAGCCGGCGGTCCGATCAGAACCGCGTCATCCGCCATTTCGACGTGGAGGGCGTCGCGGTCGGCCTCGGAATAGACCGCGACCGACTCTATTCCCATCCGGCGGGCAGTCTTGATGATCCGGCAGGCGATCTCGCCGCGATTCGCGATCAGAATTCGTTTGAACATTTTTTGCTTGCTTGCAACCTTGGGCAGGATACTGGGACCGCAATCTGGCACGCGGGGGCGGATGTAACAATTCCGTCGTACAGCAAAACGGACGAGAGGCAACGGCTGATGCGGTCTTTTATCGTGATACTGGCGGTCCTCTCGGCAAGCCAAAGCCTGGCCGCCGGCGCGATCGTCAGGGATGGCGGCACGCTCCAGGTAGCCGGTGTGACTTACAGGCTCGATGGGATAGACGCGCCGGAGCTGGACCAGTTGTGCATCGACGAGCATGCCGATGCGTGGGCCTGCGGCGTTGAAGCCCGCGATCAACTGTCCAACCTGATCGGTAACCGCCAGGTGCGCTGTGAGGACCTCGGTTTAGGTACAACCTACAAAAAACGACATATCGGCATTTGCACTGTCGAGGGCGAAAACGTCAGTTTAAATCAGCTTCTTGTTCGTCAGGGTCTTGCGTTGAATTTCGAACCCTATGCAAGAGGGCGATTCAGGGAAGACGAGGTCGCCGCGAAAGGCAATCGCCGCGGACTTTGGAAAGGCTGCTTTGTAGCGCCCCAGGAATTTCGCTGGGGCCGAAAGGACGGCGCTCTATTGGGCGAATCGTGCAGGACTGACAAGGATCGCGAGATCCGCGCGGTGCTCTTCCCCGATGAACCCGCCATGCCACCGGGTTGCAGCATCAAGGGTAAATTTGCCGTGCGTGCCCGCTTTACCGGCAATGTGGGCGTCTATCACCTGCAGGCATGCCGCAGTTACCCTGCTCTCACCAAGCCGGATCGCTGGTTTTGTTCTGAGGAAGATGCCCAGGCCGCAGGCTTTCGGAAGGCGTATAATTGTCGCGCAACCGGCCGAGGACGGATGTAACAAATCTGTCGCATAGCAAAACTAAAGAGAGGCCACGGCCGATGGGCCGCAAATCCGCGTCTCAGGGGGAGATATTCATGCGCCGCTCAATCCTGTTGCTGTCCGCTGGCCTGGCGGTGCTGTCCGCCGGCACGGCGCTTGCCCAGAACAGCACGCCGCACAATATGATCCTGTTCATTCCCGACGGATTGCGCGCATTGAAGGTCACGCCCGAAACCGCGCCGGCGATGGCCGAGGTGCGCGACAGGGGCGTCAATTTCAAGAACCCGCATTCGCTGTTCCCGACCTTCACCATGGCCAACGCCTCGGGCATGGCGACCGGCCACTATCTCGGCGATACCGGAACGTTCAGCAACACGATCTATACCGGTTATCCCTCTGCGCCCGCCGGCGATACCGTCGTGCCCTTCATCGAGAACGATGCGGTCCTGGCCGATGTCGATGAGCATTTCGGCGGCGATTATCTCAATGAAGAAACCATATTGAAGATGGCGCGCGGCAAGGGGTTTTCTACCGCGGCCATTGGCAAGGTCGGACCGACGCTGCTGTTCGACCACACCGACCGCGCCGACCGCCCTGGTCTTCATTCAATTGTCATCGACGATTCAACCGGCGGCAAGAACGGCGTCCCGCTTTCCGAGGAGATGAAGGCCGCGCTGACCAAGGCCGGCCTTCCGGCCACGACTCCCTCGCGCGGCGACAATGGCAAGTCCGGCGACGCCAAGACTCCGGGCACCCTGGTGCCCAATACCGCGCAGCAGGCCTATTTCGCCGACGTTGCCAGCAAGGTTGTGATGCCGATGTTCAAGGAGCGCAAAAAACCGTTCGTGCTGGTGTTCTGGTCGCGCGACCCCGACGGCACCCAGCACAACATGGGCGACAGCCTCAACACCCTGACGCCCGGCATCAACGGCCCGACTTCGCTCGCCAGCATCAAGAATGCCGACAACAACCTGGCGCAATTGCGCAGGGCGCTCGACGATCTCGGCCTCGCCGCTACCACCAACATCATGATCGCCGCCGACCATGGCTTCTCGACGATTTCGAAGGAAAGCAAGACCAGTCCCGCGGCGAAAGCCAGTTACGAGGACACGCCCAGGGATTTCCTCCCCATGGGATTTCTCTCGATCGATCTTGCTAAAGCGCTCAACCTGCCGCTGTTCGATCCTAACGACAAGAACGCGCGCATTGCCGAAAATACCCATCCCAAGTTCGGAAACGGCGCGCTCGGGCAGGATCCCGCAAAGCCCGATCTGGTGGTCGCCACCAACGGCGGATCGGACCTGATCTACCTGCCGAACAAGGACAAGAAGCTCGCGGAACGCACGGTCAAGGCCCTGCTCGGACAGGACTATGTCAGCGGGTTGTTCGTCGACGACAAGCTCGGACGCTTCCCCGGCACGCTGCCGTTGTCGCAGCTCAACCTCAAGGGCAAGGCGGTGACGCCTACTCCTTCGATCGTGGTCAATTTCCGTTCCTTCGCGACCGGATGTGACGAGCCGGTCAACTGCACCGTCGAGGTCGCCGATACGGTGTTGCGGCAGGGCCAGGGCATGCACGGCAGTTTCAGCCGTGCCGACACCATGAACTTCATGGCGGCGATCGGCCCGGACTTCAAGGCGGGCTATATCGATGCACTGCCGGTCGGCAATGCCGACGTCGGCATGACCATCGCACAATTGATGGATTTGCACCCCGTCAACGAAGGCGGGCTGATCGGCCGGGTCATGTCCGAAGCGCTGCCCAATGGAATAACCCCGAAAGCGGTCGCCGGAACGTTCGTCTCCAAGCCCGCAGCGAACGGCCTCAAGACGGTCGTGAAGTATCAGCGGGTGCTGGCCCAGCGCTATTTCGATGCAGCGGGATTTCCCGGACGAACCGTCGGACTGGACGCGGAAGGCGGCAAACAAAAAACGGCGGGGAACTAACCCCGCCGTCGTGACAGGCGCCGTCGCCGGCTGCAATCACATCCCGATGTCGAACACGTTCGGCAGTTGCGCCAGCGGCAGCGCCGCCGCGCCGACGATGGTGGCGACCAGCCTCAAGAGAGTACGGTTGCTGCGGCGCTTGCCGCGCATCTGTCTTGCGATCCACTCTAGAACTTCGGTATCGACGCCCACGGCTCTGGTCGGCGCCCAGCTTTCGATCGCGGTTTCCGGCGACAGCGCGACAGTGCGCGGAGGCACCGGCAGACCGGACGCGGAGGCCGCGTGATGCACGACCGCTTTGGCCAGCAAATCCTCGAAACGCCCCTCGTCGCTGCGCTCGGCGGCCGCATCGTCGATCTCGAACAGCGCTTCGGCTTCCGCGCGGCTGACCGGCTGATGCTCGACCGCGGTCGCGGTCAGGATGCGCGCACACCACGCGGCGTCATCGGCGTCCAGCGCGCGGGAAAAATGAATGCGGCCTTTGGTGGTGGGGCCTTCGCCGGTGATCACGCCGTCGCGCACAATCGTCAGGGCAAGGGCTGCGGATTTGCGGCAGGAAATCTTCGATGGTTCGAGGGCGCCGATTGCCTCGGCGACCTTAAGCGTAGGGGCAGACATTGGTACTCTTTTCAGTTTCTTGTTCTGGTCCAGCATTTCCATGCGGGCGTAAACGACTGGTTAACGATTCGAAACTCGCCTCGCGGGTTTTTTAATTGTTGCTGATTGGTCGCTGTGACATCCGTCACGGTTCAGGGGTTCGCAACCCGGTCCGGCAGCGATGCGGCGTTCAAGGGGCAATATCAGGGCAATCGGGCTTTAGCGGCCGTTGTGGTTTTTCCCCTGTACGGGCGCATATCAAAAGAACATGCTAGCAGTTCGGCGCAGCGGAAAAGTATCTACCCTTTTGCGGGTTCCCGTTCACTTGAGGGGTCTCGCCCTCTATACTGATAAGGCCGAATTCACCTGTAACTTGAATGAGATGAGGTCGTCACATGGCTCTCCAGCTAGGCGCTGTGGCCCCGGATTTCGAGGCCGAAACCACCGAAGGCAAAATCAAATTCCACGACTGGATCGGCAACAACTGGGCGCTTCTGTTCTCGCACCCGAAGGATTTCACGCCGGTCTGCACCACCGAGCTCGGCGCGCTGGCCAAGCTGAAACCGGAATTCGACAAGCGCGGCGTCAAGCTGATGGGACTCAGCGTCGACCCGGTCGACAGGCACGCAAAATGGTCCGAGGACATCAAGGAGACTCAGGGCGCGGCGCCGAATTATCCAATGATCGGCGATAGCGACTTCAAGGTATCGAAGCTCTACGACATGCTGCCGGCCTCGACCTCCGGCGACGCCGCCACGCGCACCCCTGCCGACAACCAGACGGTCCGCAACGTCTTCGTCATCGGACCGGACAAGAAGATAAAACTGGTGATGGTCTACCCGATGACGACAGGGCGCAATTTCCAGGAAATCCTGCGCTCGATCGATTCGCTGCAGATGACGGCGAAGCATCGCGTCGCGACGCCAGCCGACTGGAAGCAGGGCGAGGACGTCATCATCGCCGGTTCGGTGTCCGACGACGAGGCCAAGACGATCTATCCGCAGGGCTGGAAAGCGCCAAAGCCCTATATCCGGATCGTGCCACAGCCGAAATAGTTGTTGCCATCATTGCAGACCAACGGGGCGGCGCCAAAGCGCCGCCCGATGACATGCTCCTCCCAATGAAGCCCCCGCGGGCAGACCGATTGTCCCCGATGCGTCGGTACGCGTCGCGGCGCAGGGCGTCTCTTTAACACCTCAACGAATCCCGTTATCGTTAAAGCTTTCGAACAAAAGCCCTGGGGGACGATATGGACGACGAGAAATCCGTTCTTGAGCAGATGACGGACGCGATGAGCAGCGCTGCCGGCGCGACCAAGGAAGCCGCCAGGACAGCCGTCAAAAAGGTCAAGAAGGCAGCCGGGAAGGTCGCGAAAAAGGTGACGCCGAAGAAGGCCAAAAAAGCGAAAAAGGCTGCGAAGAAATCCTCGGCGAAGAAATCAGCCAAAAAGGCCGGCAAGAAAGCCGCCAAAAGGAAAAAGAAGGCCAGGAAATCGAGGCGCTGAGCGCTTACGCCCGCATGGAAAAGCCTTCGGCTCACCGCCGAAGGCTTTTGTTTTGGGGCTTCGGCCTTGCCGCGCTCACGCGCGGCGGTTGACCAGAAACACCGCGGCGGCGCAGGCGACCATACCTGCTATCGCAACCGTATCGAGCCGCTCGCCGAACAGGACATAGGCCATCACAGCCGTGACGGCCGGTACCAGGTAGAACAAGCTCGCCACCGAGGTCGCCGCCGAGCGCCGGATCAGCCAGTACAACAGCCCGATCGATCCGATCGACAGCACCACCGCGAGCCAGGCCAGCGCCAGCACGAACTCGCTGGTCCAGTGCACCACATTGCTCTCGAACACCCACGCGCCCGCGGCGAACAAGATCGTAACCGCGATGTACTGCACGAGATTGCCGGCACGCCAGTCGATCTTGCTGCAATAGCGCCTTTGGTACAGCGTGCCCAAGGTGATGCTGACCAGCGACACACCCGAAGCCAGCCATCCCCAGCCCGCCTCCCCGCTCATCGGGCGATTATGCAGGATCAGCACCACGCCCGCGAGCCCGAGCAACAGCCCCGTCCATTGCAGCGGCGTGACGCGCTCGCCGAGCCAGCGGTTCGCCAGCGTCGAGGTCAGGATCGGCTGCAGGCCCGGAATCAGCGCCGAAAGCCCGGCGGGGATCGAATGCGCGATGGCGACAGCGGTACCGCCCAGATAAAATCCATGCACCAGAATGCCCGCAACGACGCTGTGGCCAATGCCGATACCATCAGGCCATTTCGGCCGTGCGATTGCGACGATAACGGCCATCAGCCCAACCACCACCGTCATGCGGATTGTGAGATAGGTCAGCGGCTCGGCGTTGTGCAGGACGTATTTGGTAGCAATAAAGCCGGTGCTCCAGAGCACGACAAAAATCGCCGGCGCCGCGCGCGCCGCAAGTTTCTCTAAATTTAGATTCATTTGCCGCCCTGACTGCCCGATCATATGCTGTGCGGCAACGTCCATTTGCGCGGGCCGGCTCGCGCGGTATGACATAACGAAGCTTGAGTACGAGGATATCGATATGGATGTTCGCGCTGCCATCGCCGTCGCCGCGGGCAAGCCGCTGGAGATATCAACCATCCAGCTCGAGGGCCCGCGCGAGGGCGAAGTGCTGGTCGAAATCAAGGCCACCGGCGTCTGCCACACCGATGAATTCACGCTTTCCGGCGCTGATCCCGAAGGATTGTTTCCGGCGATCCTTGGCCACGAAGGCGCCGGCGTGGTGGTGGATATCGGCCGCGGGGTAACCAGCGTGAAGAAGGGCGATCACGTCATTCCTCTCTACACACCGGAATGCCGGCAATGCCCCTCATGCCTGTCGCGCAAGACCAACCTCTGCACCGCGATCCGCGCCACGCAAGGCCAGGGCCTGATGCCCGACGGCACCTCGCGATTCTCGATGGGCGGCAAGCCGATCCATCACTACATGGGCACATCGACATTTTCGAACTTCACCGTGCTGCCGGAGATTGCGGTGGCAAAAATCCGCGAGGACGCGCCGTTCGACAAGGTCTGCTACATCGGCTGCGGCGTCACTACCGGCATCGGCGCGGTCATCAACACCGCCAAGGTCGAGCCAGGCGCCAAGGCGATCGTCTTTGGGCTGGGTGGTATCGGGCTCAACGTGCTGCAGGGTCTGCGGCTCGCCGGCGCCGACATGATCATCGGGGTCGATATCAACAACGACCGCAAGGCGTGGGGCGAGCGTTTTGGGATGACCCACTTTGTCAATCCAAAGGATCTCGGCAAGGACCTCGTCCCGCATCTCGTCAATATGACAAAATCGGGCGCCGACCAGATCGGCGGCGCCGATTACACCTTCGACTGCACCGGCAACGTCACGGTGATGCGGCAGGCGCTAGAAGCCTGCCATCGCGGATGGGGCCAGTCGATCGTGATCGGAGTAGCGCCTGCGGGCGCCGAGATTTCAACGCGGCCCTTTCAACTGGTGACGGGCCGGGTGTGGAAAGGCACCGCATTCGGTGGCGCGCGAGGGCGCACCGACGTGCCCAAGATCGTCGACTGGTACATGCAGGGCAAGATCGAGATCGATCCGATGATCACCCATGTGATGCCGCTTGCCGAGATCAACAACGCGTTCGAACTGATGAAGCGCGGCGAATCCATTCGCGGCGTGGTGACGTTTTAGGATTTGCAATTCGCGGCTCCAGATGCTGCGCAGCCAAACTGCGCCCCATCACTCATCGTCATACCCCGCGAAAGCGGGGGATGGAGTCACGTTTGAAGTGCAACGATTGATTTGAGTTTGGAGAATGCCTC
>Ga0307312_10000580_pt1 | contig 17435 bp, 16 predicted proteins | sample ER_DNA_202_FD_194489 | JGI IMG/M metagenome (GOLD analysis project Ga0307312, IMG submission 194489) | Bulk soil microbial communities from the East River watershed near Crested Butte, Colorado, United States - ER_DNA_202 | ecosystem: Environmental > Terrestrial > Soil > Floodplain | place... | reverse complement strand
GGCGCGCAGACGTCCGCGCGATCTGCTGCGATTGGCGTCCGCGCTCGGCTGGTTCTGGCATTTGCGTTCCTACTATCGCGAGGGACGAGCGTGGCTCGAGGAAGGATTGAGCGTGAATGCTAACAACCGCTCGCCTGACGCGGCGCGAGCTTTGTGGGCCCTAAGCATGATTTTGAGTTGGAGCGGCGACGTCGGTGCGCGTCGGTTGGCGGATCGAAGCCTTGAGCTGTGGCAAGAAAATGGTGAACCACTGGAGTTGGCGCTCGCACTTGAGAGCATTGGTTACTCGCAGTTCATGGCCGGTGAGTACGCGGACGCGTTGCGCTCGATGGAAGATTGTCTTGAGCAGTATCGAAAATTCGGGTCTGCGAAGTTAGTCACACGCGGCCGTGTAAACGTGGGCCAGATGCTTGTCGCATTGGGCGACGTGGAGCGCACAGAACCACTCGCGCGCGAGACGCTCGCCGAAGGTCAGGCTCAAAACGAACCCAAATCCATTCACTACTCACTGCATTATCTGGGCGACTGCGCCTTGTGGCGTGGCGAGCCGCAGAAGGCCGTCGGTATTTACGGCGAGAGCTTGCGCGCGGCGCTTGATTACGGAAATCAAATGGAGGCTTCCACCGAAATGCAAGGGATGGCGATGGGTTTAGCTGGATCCGGGAGAGAAGAAGAGGCGCTGCGGTTGTATGGGGCATCCTGTGCCCACAACAAAGAACTGCAGACCACTGCGATCGATGAGATCGCTTTTTGGGTGCAACTACGGGAGCGCTATCTCACGCCAGCGCGCGAGCGTCTTGGTTCGGCTGCAGCCGAACGCGCGGAAGCAGAAGGGCGTGCAATGGGATGGACGCAAGCTGTCGCGCACGCTCTTCAGCTGGCGCAAGAGACGCGCGGCACCGAACAATGGCACTAGCCGATCTCCCGATGTTCGTACTTGCCTCGCACGTTGTCGTCGAAATATCGAGTCTTGGATGGCGCGGCCATCAACGCCTCATACACCGACGGAGGTACGTCGAAATAGCGGGAGATCGGCCCGCTTTGGAGCTCTACCTCAAGCACATGAGCGACGGCGTCGTATCCGACCGATTTCAGACCCGTTGAGATAACGATTTGTCGAGTCATTGCACAATTGAGTACCTTGGTGAGGGAACAGTTTCAAGCCGAAACGCAGCTGGCAATCGCGATATCGGTGTTTAATAGAAGGTGAAGCTGCGAGGGCAGCAGCGAGCGAGTTGGGTGCGAGCGAGTTTCAATTAAGATCTAAGAAATCGTCTGAAGGAGCAACGGCCAAAGATGTCGCACAGTTACGAATTCGTGCAGCTTGATGTTTTTACGAAGACGCCGCTCACCGGCAATCCGCTCGCCATTTTCACAGACGCGCGCGGTTTGACCGACGAGCAAATGCAGGCGCTCGCTCGCGAGATGAATCTCTCTGAAACAACCTTCGTCCTGCCGCGCGAGCCACAAGTTGAAGCAGAGGAGGGGAAGCGGGTCCGCATATTTACGGTGGAGGAAGAGTTGCCGTTTGCCGGACATCCGACGCTGGGCACGGCGCTCTATCTACACAGTACCACGGCTTCCGGCGTGGACGAGATCGTCCTTGATCTGAATGTTGGGAAAATTGGTGTGCGATTCAGCACTGACTCAAATCACAGGAGCAATCGTGTCGCCGGCGATGTCTTTGGCGAGATGCGTCAGCGCGATCCAGAATTCGGCCCCACGTTACCGCCAGACAAAGTCGCCAGTGTGCTGCGAGGTGATGGCAGCGAAATCGCAGCAGAATGGCCAAGCCAAATCGTTTCGACAGGACTGCCTTTTGCCATTGTGCCGATTCGCGACGCAAAGACTTTGGCAAACTTGAAACCTGATCTTGTCAGAGTCGGCGCTCTGCTCGAAGGAACCGGCGCCCGCTTTTGCTACTTTATTTGTCCGGAGCAACGCGAAGGCCGGCTCGAAGTGCGCGCCCGCATGCTTTTTTATGGCGGAGAAGATCCGGCCACCGGATCAGCTGCTGGTTGTGCCATCAGTTGGATGGTGCGGCATGGCGCGGCAAAATCTGACGAGCAGATTCTCATCTACCAAGGCGTCGAAGCCCGACGACCCAGTGAAATCTCTGTTCGCGCGACACGCGACGGTGAGAAGGTCACCAACGTTCGAGTCGGCGGATACGCGGTGGAAGTGCTGCGCGGAACTGTAGCTTTGTAATTTCGTCAGCGCATAAGCCGGTGCGCGCGGATGCTGCATTGGGCTACGATTCGCGAAAAGTCTGATCAAATCCCGATTTGTTGTTACATGATGCGACGCTTTCAGGCGCTCCGAAGCGTTTCAGTTTGACCGTTGGAGGACAAAGAAAACATATCCGTAGCTGTCCTCTGAAATTTTGAATGCCTCGATTTCTTTGAGTGTGTCGACGGCGAAATCCCTGACAGCAACATCCGAGTGATTGACGAGTGATTTCGCGCGGGGTTCCAGAACATCATAATAATCGTTCACCCATGCTTCTCGAGGAAGCGTGTAGGTGTTGAATATTTTGTAACCCGCTTCCTCGGCTATCGCGATGTTTTGCGGAACCGATTGCATGTCCGGATAGCCAGATCGAAAGAATTCCGTCACCGCGTTCGGAATTTGCTCGCGGAGCCAGCACAATTCGGTTACCACCGCGAAACCATTCGGTTTGATCGCCTTTGCCCAGGAGCTAAGCGCATTGGCGAAGCCGATGTTGTAGGCTGCGCTCTCTGACCAAAGCAGATCGACTGTTGGAAAAACACTCGGAATGTCTTGCATATTCATGCAATGGATCCGCACCAGATGAGCGACGCCTTTTTCTTTGGCACGCCGCTCCAAGCGATTCAGGAATGGCTCATACGAATCAATCGCGTGAATTGGCGTCCGAAGCTCCGTCGCCAGCACCATGGTTTGACGTCCCGCGCCGCAACCTGCATCAACAACGACTCCAAACCGGTGTTGCGGGAGAGATCGCAAAACATACAGACTAAGGCTGTCCTCTCCTGGACTAAGCTTGTCCATATCTGCGAAAAGGAGGTCAACCGGATTCGGGGTTTTCATCCTGCGTGGGCGAATTATTGCGCTTTCGTTTTCGCGGCGAGGATCTGCGGCAGCAAAATGTCGCGCACGTAATGCCAGTATGGAACAATTTCGAGCGCGTCCCGCGCATAGCGTTCGGCAGCATTTATGTCGCTGGGCTTCGTGTTCAGGTACGAATAGGCGAGACTCATCATCAATTCCGGTTTGCCCCATGACGGTTCAAGCGGGTCATCGTTCGCTTTGATTTTCGAACAGACTTCCAGTCCCCGCTGATAATTTTCGATCGCTTTGTCCTGGCCACCACCGCGCTCAGGCGGAGTATTCCAAAGAATCGGACCGCGCACCCAGATCAGGCGTGGATTATCGGGCGCCATATCAGTCGCTTCCTTCACCAGCGGCATGATCTGGCCAACTAATTCCTTCGCGCGTTCCTGGTCTTGCCGGCTCATGAAAGCCAGGTAACCCAAACACGAAATCGTCCCAACTTTGGCATCGACCAATGTGGGATCTTTTTCCGTCGCGCTCCTGAATTCGTCGAGTGCGGTCTTGAGGTCTTGCTCCAATTCGTCTCGGTCAACGGAATCGTTGAAGCCGTTGATGGCCCGCCTCCATTGAGCGAAGCCGCGCCAGTACCGGATCCGCGATGCGAGTTCCTTGTCTTCCAGAAAAGGCTTTAGATCGTCGTAGCCCTTTTGCATTGCGGCTTGGTCGCCCGTGTAGTCCGCGTGTTGAATCTGAGCGACAATCGGGACGACTTGTTTGGCAGTGTCGTTGGCTCGCGTTGTATGGATACCAGACAGCGAAACGAACGTAGCGACTAGAGCGGCAGCTACCGCTTGATTTTTATTGGAACAGATTTTCATCAGCGTCGGGGCAAAGGTTGAGCGGCAAGCGGTTGCAGAAATTCCAACACAGCTTTCGCTGCTGGTCCGCCTTTCTCGGCGTGCAGGATCAACGGGATCCCATGAGGTCCGGGCACGTGCACAATGTTAGGGAAGGCCGCGACGGCCGCGGTCACGATGTCGAGTCTGCCGAGCATCGTCGCTGCGAAGATGTCCATGCGCGCATTGTGCTCGAGTAAGTATTCGGCGATGTCGCGGCGACCCATGTGGGAAGCACCGCCCAAAGCCGTTTCGAAATCGCCATTGCCCCAGTCGATGGCGCCGTTGATTAGATTCGGTTCTTCCGCCAGCATTGCCTTCACCGCTGGTAGGTTCACGTGACCGGCAATCACGAAGCGCTTCACACGTGGCCGATCGAACTGCGGATCGTGCTCAGGAAAATCGGGCACGTTGTCTGCTGATTCCGGAGTTGCTGACGGCGCTGGATCAGACGGACTGCTTGCGGGCTGAGCCTGCAACAGACCTCGACCGCAAAAAAGGCTAACAGCGGCCGCACTACTGCCGATAAGGAATTGCTTACGTGTGCAAGGTGCGTTGATGTTTTTCAAAGTTAATGGCGTGCGCATAAGTAGCTTTCTGTTGTGATGGACGGAGAGTACGGCGACAGCTCGATGTACCGACAAGAATGTCGTGAGTGGTCGCGGAAAAGCCGCGAATGCGTTGAATCAAGACGTGATTAGCGCTGGGCTAAAGTGGTTTGCCCAAAAGCTCGAACAATTTGTCTTTATAGTTTCGGCTGACAGTGAGCTTTGTCCCGTCTTCCAAAAGTATTGAGTGCTCTCCGCTAAACAGCGGCTGCAGTTCTTTAATCCGTTCGACGTTGACAATAGCCGAGCGATGGATCCGCCTGAATTTTTTCGGATCGAGTTGTGTCTCCATCGCGGTCAGGGTTTGTCGCACCATCGGACTGATTTTGCCCGTATGCAGGTGCACGTATTTATCGTCCGCTTCTATCCAATTAATTTCGTCTGTGCTTAGGAAGGTGATGCGCCCGGCTGCCTTGATCATAAGCCGATCGAGGTATTGCGGCCTGTTTTTGATACTCTCCAGCATGGCGCTTATTTGCATGCGGCCCTCTTTCCGACGCTCGGAGCGGAACCGTTCTTTTGCATGTTTGATTGCGTCTTTGAATCGCGCCTGATCAAAAGGCTTTAGAAGATAGTCGAGCGCGTGAAGCTCAAACGCTCGAACGGCATATTGTTCGTAGGCTGTCGCAAAGATAATTTCCGGCAACCGCTCAGTCCCGATCGATTCAAGCACAGCAAAGCCGTCCATCTCCGGCATTTGCACATCGAGGAAAACAATGTCGGGATTTTGTTTTCTGATCATCGCGACGGCCTCTTTGCCGTTACTGCATTCGCCGACAATTTCGACATCGTGATCGTCCTTTAACATTCGACGGATGAATTTGCGCGCGAGCGCTTCGTCGTCAGCGATCAAAGCTCTAATCGGCGCATTCTTCATGTTTGCTGTCGCCCCTTCAAAAATCTGTCTCTTGCCGGAAGGGAATTTCCATCACGACAGTTAGTCCTCCGTGTCTGGCGTTCATAAGTTCAAAACGAAAATCAGATCCGTAGATTTGATGGAGCCGGGCGCGGACATTACTCAAACCTACTCCTTCTGTTCCAAGCAAAGCGTCGTTTGAAGCTATCCCCGGCCCGTCGTCTCTGACTTCGAGTCGAAGCAGGTTGTTAAGGCGCTTCGCTTCAATGTTGATATGCCCTCGCGCCGCGCGGGGTGCGATCGCATGTTGGATGGCATTTTCTACCACGGGCTGCAGAATAAGATGGGGCACTTGGGCAGAAAGCATCTGAGGTTCCAATTCAAACGTCACGGTCAGCCGATCTCCAAAGCGGACTTGTTCGATCTCAAGATAGCAACGGAGAAATTCAGTCTCTTCTTTGAGGCTGACCAGCTGTTGGTTGGAATTTTCGAGGGTTAATCTGAGAAAGTCGCCGAGCCGCGCAATCATGCTGTTTGCTTTTGGCGGGTCTTCCAAAACGAGTGATGAGATTGAGTGCAGCGTGTTAAAAAGAAAATGCGGATGGAGCTGCATTTTCAGTGCTCTGAGCTGCGCCCGGGCGAGTTCGGTTTTGAGAGATGATTGCGCTAACTCGCTTGCCCGAAAGTTTTGATAATAGAGCAGCGCATGCACCGCGATTACGATCAGCGAAGCGATAATCAAATCGATATAGAATCCGAACCCAAAATAAGCGCGGTAACAGTCGATGAGGGCGGGAAACTGTCGCCTAAGTCGCGGGGTGATAGACCAAAGGACGGAGAGATGAATAGCCTGATGAATGCCGGCGAATGAAATTAGCGCCGGGAAATAGAGTAACAGGTTGCGAAGATTGAGAGGACGGAGCTCGATTGGGAAACGGCAGCTAAAGCGAAAAAGAAGCGGCGACAGAATCGCCCAAAGATAGAATTGGACCAGATTCAGTCTGAGTGCAGAGACGAAGCCGAATTCCTTGTTATTTTCGCCAATTGCAGCCGCATAAGAAACCAGGGCGAAGATAACGCTAACCAGCGTCCAACCGCTGAAAAAAAGTGCTGCCCTGCGCCAGTTTATCTCAAGGTTACCCATGACGACTCACCCAGATTATATCAAACGCGACGTTCAAAGGAGCGTCCTTCGAAAAGAATGTCGTGAGTGGTTGGAACAACAGCGCGAACTTACCGGATCAAGGCACGACCGAACAGCGAAGTAAGAAGTAAAAAGGAAGAAAAAGAGCGGCGTAATCTCTCCTTGACCGCTTAGGAGAGGAGGCTACACTCCTAAGCAGTTTAGGAGTTACCATGAGCGAAGAAGCCGAACTGTTGCCGGGCACATTGGATCTGCTCATTCTCAAGGCCGTCTCGCTCGGACCGCTTCATGGTTACGCTGTTCTTTCCCGGATCGAGCAGATTTCCGGGCAACGGTTGTTCGTGGAGCAGGGAGCGTTGTATCCGGCCTTGTTCCGGCTCGTGCGTCAGGGATTGCTCAAGACGGAGTGGGGGAAATCGGAAAACAACCGGCGTGCGAAATTTTACGAGCTGACAGCGAAGGGCCGTAAACGGCTGCAGGAAGAAACGGACTGGTGGAAGCGCGCGGCCACGGCAGTCACCACCGCCCTGGCGGCGCGGCCACAGCGGGCATGAGCGAATGAATGCCCGTGACGAACAAGTCATGAGTAGAAATCCAACCAGGACGATTGCTCAATGATCGCCGCGTACTTGAGGTCGATGGCGAGGAGGTTTTTGCGGCGTGCCTCGAACGAGCGGGAGATGGATGAAGAGCTTGAATCCCACGTGCAGCTCCGCGCCGATGCGCTTGAGCGCGGCGGTCTGGAGCGGGCAGAGGCGGAGCGACGCGCCCGGATCGAGTTTGGAAGTCGCGTGCGGTTCAAGGAGGAATGTCGCGAAGCACTGGGGGGAAACGCGATCGACCAGGCGGTCCAGGATGTCCGCTTCAGTCTGCGCTCGCTACGGAAATCGCCGGGATTCTCACTGGTGGCAGTGATTACGCTTGCGCTCGGAATTGGCGCGACGGTCGCAACGTTTTCGGTGGTGAACACGGTCTTGCTGCGGCCGTTTGCGTTCAGCCATCCGGAAAAATTGCTCTGGATTTATTCGCAACGTAGTGATAACCCGCGCACGAATTTTTCGTTACCCGAGTATTGCGATTATCGTGACCAAACTACTTCTTTTGAGGGCCTGGCCGGTGTCGCAAGTTTCAACCCGACTTTTGCAGATTCAGGTCCGCCCGAGCGCGTCCAGGGAGTGCGAATGTCGGCGAGCGCGTTTGCCATGCTCGCGGTGCGGCCGTTTCTCGGACGCACATTGATTGCGGAAGACGATCGCAACGGCGCGCGCGGGGTTGTTTTGATCAGCTACGGTTTGTGGTCGCGGCGCTATGCACGGGACCCGGCTGTGATCGGGCGCGCGGTGAACTTAAATGGCGAGACGCGAGAGATTGTCGGCGTTTTGCCTGCGAGCTTTGCCCTGCCGAATCTCGACACCGAGATCGTAGTGCCGCTGCAACCAGACGCCGATCCGCGCCGAAACGTGCGCAATTCAGTCAACTTCCTGCGCATGGTCGGGCGGTTAAAACCGAACGTCACGGCGCAACAGGCCCATGCCGAGCTGGAAGCCATTCGGCAAAATCTCCAGCGCCAATACCCGGGCGTCTACACGGGGAAAGTCGGGATAACGGTGATTCCGCTGACGCAAGAAATCGTGGCGAACATCAAGTCGGTGTTGCTCACGATTTTCTGCGCGGCAGGCGCAGTGCTGCTGGTTGGTTGCGTCAATCTGGCCGGCATTTCTCTTTCGCGCGCTGCGGCGCGACAGCGGGAACTGGCAGTGCGCACGGCATTGGGCGCGACGCGAGGTCAACTGACGCGATTGCTGCTGACGGAAAGTTTCGTGCTTGCACTGGTGGGCGGATCGTTAGGCATGTTACTCGAGGTGTGGGGCCAGAGGGCGTTACTTCGTTTGGTCCCGACCGACCTGCCACGGATCGAGAGCTTCTCAATCGACTGGACGGTGCTGCTGTTTGCCGGCGCTCTGGTATTTGTCGCCGCGCTCGCGTGTGGGCTGGCTCCGGCATGGCTGCTTTCTCGATCGGATTTGCGGGACGCACTCGTGTCGAGCGGCCGCGGGTCAACGGGCGGAAGGTTGCAGTCCCGGCTGCGGACATGGCTGGTGTCCGGCCAGATCGCGCTCGCGCTGGTTCTGCTCGCGAACGCCGGCCTGTTTTTACGAAGCTTTGTGCGGTTGAGCAGCGAACTACCCGGATTCGATTCCATCGATGTGCAGACGATCAGGTTTTCGTTGCCGCAAACCGGGTATCCCGATGTGGCCACGATCGTTCACTTCTATGACCAGCTGCATTCGCGCGCGTCTGCAATCAGTGGAATTAAGAGTGACGCGCTGATCTCGATCCTGCCGCTTGCTCCGAAAAGCATTTCGTTCGTTCATTTTACCCGGCCGGACCGGCCGCCTGCGAGGCCGGAAGACACACCATCAACCAATTACCGCATCGTCACGCCAGAGTACTTTCGGACAATGGGTATCCCATTGCTCGACGGTCGTAATTTTACGCAATCGGATGATGTTGAGCATCCGCCGGTCGCGATCGTCAGCACAATTGTGGCGAAAAATCATTTTCCCGATCGGTCGCCTATCGGACAGCGGATCCTTGTTGACGATACCGACGGTGATCCTCGCCCGATCGAGATCGTTGGAATTATCGGTCCGGTGAAACAAACGAACCTTGAGACGCCGGCGAAAGCCGACATTTACCTGCCGCTTCGGCAAATGCCGAAAGATGGAGTGCCATGGCTACGAAACAGCGCCTATTGGGTAATCAAGACCTCCGGCGGAGCGGCGGGAGTCGAACGACTTCTCCGCGACACAATTCAAAATGTCGATCCGAACGTAGCGGTTGGGGCGGTGCGACCGATGAGCGAAGCCGTCGCGACTGCGCTCGCCGCCCGGCGTTTTAGCCTGTTGCTGGTCGGCTCATTTGCTGCGGCGGCGCTTTTTCTCGCGGCCGCCGGACTGTACGGCGTCATCTCCTATGGAATTCAACAGCGAAACCGCGAAATCGGCGTGCGTCTCGCGCTTGGTGCAACGCGGGCGTCGATCGTCGGGATGATCTTTAAAGAAGGCGCTGTGCTTTTCGCCGGCGGGATAATCGCCGGTTTCACAATCGCTCTGGCGCTGGCCAGACTCGTTGCTAGTCAGATGTACGGTGTGAATGAGCATGATCCACTTAGTTTCGCGATCGTCGGCTTGATCTTGTCCATTATTTCGTTCCTTGCCTGTGGAATCGCGGCGCGACGCGCGATGAACATCGATCCCATTATATCGCTGCGAAGCGAGTAGGCGACGGCACATGTCGCAGTCGAGAGACGGAATAGCGAGCGATAGACGGCAAAGCCGCGAGGGCGCGCGGTGACTGAGGCTGGAGCTGAAGGAATCAAAGCTGTCGTAGGTCGGACGGATTAGTTAACGACTCGAGCAATTGACATGAACTCGCGGCCGGCGATATGATCGGCGCCGTGCCGGAGCAAAAGGAGACGCGTCGCGCCAGCCGATACGACGCAGTCATTGCGACGTTTGTTGGATTCCTGGCTCTGTGTGTCTCCGGTTACACCGCCTACGTGCAGCGCCAGCAAGTGCGAGCCGCCGTGTGGCCCATTCTCGAATTCGACAGCGGCAACGGGCCCATTCACTTTACCCTCGCTAACAAAGGGGTCGGACCGGCGATTATCCGGCATGTCATTGTAAAGGTAGATGGTCAGCCGGTGAGGAATTGGAAGGAGGCCCTCGAGAAAATACTGGGACCTGGAGAGCATCTGGGTTCGGAGAGCGACATGAGTGGTCATGTGTTCGCCGCGGGTGAATCGAGGACCGTCTTCACTCCGCACGATCCCGAAAATAATCCGCTCAATTTCGACAAATCTAACCCGCTCTGGGTGAAGATGAATAAGGACCGTTTACGCGTGTCGGTCGAGATCTGCTACTGTTCGACGCTCGAGGAATGCTGGACCTTGCGCGCTAGCGGGTTGACACCCAGCACCACCACCGAGACCCGTCGTTGCCCGACTCCGTCGGCGACTAGTTTCCAGCAGTAGTTTCTGTGCGGTGACACGGTGCCCCAGCGGATAGCGCATCAACTCAAAGAAAGGAAATCGTAATGGAAATTAAGAGAAGTGGATCACAGCCTTCGAACAAAGGGCCGGCTGATTGGTTTACGGGTGCCGTCCGAATTGACCCTCTGTTCCAAGCACCCGATCCGGCTCGCGTGGTTTGTGCGAGCGTCACGTTCGAGCCGGGTGCACGCACCGCCTGGCACACGCATCCGCTTGGTCAGACGTTGATCGTCACGTCCGGCCTTGGGTGGGCGCAGCGATGGGGCGGCCCAATCGAGGAAATCCGACCAGGCGATGTGGTCTGGTTTGCGCCTAACGAGAAGCATTGGCACGGCGCGACGCCGACGACTGCGATGACGCATATTGCCATTCAAGAAGCGCTGAACGGAAAGCCGGTTGATTGGATGGAAAAGGTCAGCGACGAACAGTATCAGAGAAGATCGCGTAGTGAACAGTGATCAATGATTTGTGATAAGTGATCAGCGAAAGACTCGAACAGAAGGAACAAAGAAAGCAAAGTTGACTCTGATACGCCGTTACCTTCGTTAGCTTCTGTTAAAATCTCTCAGGAGGTCTAGGAGAGCCGTTCAAGGTTATCATCAAGCCCGATGCATCGTGCAAGTCCGGCAGCAAGATGTTTACGCCGACGGAGTGTGAAGCGTCCGACTGAGTCGACGACCGAATAGCACGACAAGAAGACCGCCGCAGGCCGCGATGGCCGCGTGCATTGCCCAAAACTGCGCCGGAGTCATCTTCTCGTAGAAGCCGCCGATCCAGCCAATCAGATTGTTCGAAATGAACAGACTCATGAAGACGAGTCCCATCAGGGTCGCGTTCACTTTGGCCGGCGCGGCACGCGAAACCAACGCGAGAAGCGTGGGCCAGTAGTAAAGGAACGAGATTCCAAGTCCCGTGCTATAGAGGAATGGCCAGAGCGGGTAAACAGGCGCGCTGCCCGAAGCAATAATTGCGGCCACCAGGATCAGATTGCTCGCGGCCGTGATCCAGGCACCGATGCCGATCTTTGCCAGATCGTCAGGCTCTCGACCCCGCATCCCCTCGCAACGCCAGATCCAGAACACCAGCGGCACGCACAGGACGCTTGAAACCGAGTTAATCGATTGGAACCAGGGCACCGGGATTCGGAAGCCGCCAACGTCGAGCGCGACATGCTGTTGAATCCAGATCGGATTCACGTTGAAGACCTGATAGAACGCAGTCGACTGGAAGATGGTGATGATCATCACGGCGATGAGCGCGTAAACGATGCGCCGCTCGCCGGCCGTGAGTCGAGTGCCCTCGAACTTCCGCCGCTCCACCCGCGCAGGCAGGTAACGGTATCCATAAAGATAGGTGGCTAGACCGAGGAGCATGAAGATCGCGGCGATGCCGAAGCCGTAGTGCCAGCCATAAACCTGTGCGAGCAAACCGCAGAGCAACGGTCCAATGACCGCTCCGATATTGATTGCCGTGCTGAAAATGACGAAGCCGCGGGTCCGCCGCGCTTCATCCTCTGGCGGATAAAGGGCACCCACCTGCGCCGAAATATTGCCCTTCAAAAAACCCGAGCCGATCACGAGCAGGAGCAGGGCGAGGAGGAAGGACTCGTCAAAAGTCATTGCGATATGACCGGCACTCATCGACAGAGCGCCGATCACGACAGCATTGCGCTGTCCGATCCAGCGATCGGCAATCATGCCGCCGAGCAGCGGCGTGAAGTAAACGAAACCGGAGTAGAGTCCGAAAATCTGCGAGGCGAGCGCCTGCGTCGAGAGCGGCCCGACAACCGATTCCACCGCCGCTCTGAACCCGGAAAATCCACCGATGTGTTCAACGTGTCCCGGCAGCAACAACTGATTCACCATGTAAAGGGCGAGGAGCGCTGTCATTCCATAGTAGGAAAATCTTTCCCATGCTTCGGTGAACGCGAGGTAGAAAAGGCCCTTGGGGTGACCCAGGAAGCTCACCTCCTTGGCGCGCGCCAACACAGGTTCACCTGTGGTTATTAGATCGTGCTTGCCTTCCATTTGTGCGGAACCCTAACAGAGGAACGCGCGCAGTTGCTAGCGTTGAACAAGGCGCGAGCCGCACGGGCGATAGACTGCTTGTAGGCTCCGCTCGGCGCGCGAGCGACGGCTGCTAATCAGTGACAAAAGCCAGATGTCACAGATCAGAAGTCAGCAATCGATCTCTGTTTACTTCGTTGGCTTCTGTTGGCGTCGGTTAGTCTCCGATTATCTTAACCAGCACGCGTTTGCGCCGTCTCCCGTCGAATTCGCCGTAGAAAATTTGTTCCCACGGCCCGAAATCCAGTTTGCCTTTGGTGATCGCAACGACGACTTCCCGGCCCATGATCTGACGTTTGAGATGAGCGTCGGCGTTGTCTTCACCGGTCCGGTTGTGTCGATAGGCGCTGGTCGGTGCGTGCGGCGCTAATTTTTCCAGCCAGAGCTCGTAATCGTGGTGGAGGCCCGACTCATCGTCGTTGATGAACACCGAGGCGGTGATGTGCATGGCGTTGACCAGACAAAGGCCTTCGGTCACGCCGCTGTGGCGAACGAGTTCCTGGATCTTCGGTGTGATATTGATGAACCCGCGCCGATCCGGAACCTCGAACCAAAGATGTTCAGTGAGCGATTTCATATCAGAGAAGTTGATGGTCGATAGTTCCTCCTTCGTGAAGACTACGGCGTGACAAGTGAGAGTTGAGAGTCAAATCCGGTCGAACAGAAGAAAACAACGAGAACAAAGGCTCGAACTGAGTCTTTCTTTCCTTGGTTGCCTTCTGTTGAGTCCGGCTCGGACCATCCGGTAATTAAGCGCGACGCTAGATTGCGCTTCGATTCTCACCTGAAAGAGGGAATTGGGATTGACTCTAGCGTGGTACTACAAAATCCCACGCACGCGCATGGACCGCAACTTGATCGTGATCGATAAATTGAGAGTGTGAAAACGATCGATTCGATTCTTTATAACAGGAGATAACATCAACCATGCATCCAACTACCTACAACGCGAAAGCGTACTCCGCTGCCAGTGAAATATCGCCTCTGGCGTCCACCAACATTAAGCGTCGAGATCCAACTGACCGCGATGTGCAAATTGAAATTCTGTTCTGCGGCATCTGCCACTCCGATCTGCATTCGGTTCGCAACGAGTGGAGCGAGTTTATGCCCACTGTGTACCCGATCGTGCCCGGTCATGAGATCGTGGGGCGCGTGACGAATGTCGGCTCGGCGGTTACAAAGTACAAGCCCGACGACCTCGTCGCGGTTGGCTGCATGGTCGACTCGGATCGTACTTGTCCGCAGTGCAAAGCTGGCTTTGAACAGTACTGCCCGAACATGGTACTTACCTTCAACTCGCCCGACCAGCACATCGGAGGCAGGACATACGGCGGCTACTCCGAAAGCATCGTTGTTGATGAACATTTTGTTCTGCGCGTCCCCTCGAATCTTAACCTCGACGCAGCTGCGCCGCTGCTCTGCGCCGGAATCACGACATACTCGCCCATGCGCCATTGGGGCGTTGGCAAGGGCAAGAAAGTCGGAGTGGTCGGTCTCGGCGGACTCGGCCACATGGCCGTAAAATTTGCTCATGCGTTCGGAGCCCACGTCGTCGTGTTCACCACCTCGCCTAACAAGAAGGAAGACGCGTTACGCCTCGGCGCCGATGAAGTCGTTATCTCCCGCAATGCAGACGAAATGCAGAAGCACGCAGGCAGCTTCGATTTCATCCTCGACGCTGTCTCAGCCGATCACGATATCAACGCGTATATCAACCTGCTCGGCCGCGATGGTAACCTGACGCTGGTCGGCGCTCCGGCGGAACCGCTGCGTGTTCCTGCATTTAGCCTGATCATGCGACGGCGCAGTCTCGCTGGCTCTGCCATCGGCGGCATCGCTGAAACGCAAGAGATGCTCGATTTTTGCGGCGCCCACAACATTACCGCCGATGTCGAAGTTATCCCCATCCAAAAAGTCAACGAAGCTTACGAGAGACTGCTGAAGTCTGACGTGAAGTACCGTTTCTCCATCGACATGGCTTCTCTTAAGTCGGAGTGATCAACGCATAGGCTGGGAAGGAGAGAACGATGCAGAAGCGCAAACTTGGAAAGAGTAATTTGGAAGTCTCCGCGATCGGGCTGGGCTGCATGGGAATGAGCTTTGGCTATGGTCCACCGAAGAATAAACAGGAGATGATCTCGCTGATTCGAGCAGCCGTCGAACGAGGCGTCACATTCTTCGATACTGCCGAAGTGTACGGTCCGTTCACGAATGAAGAACTCGTTGGCGAAGCGCTTGCTCCTTTCCGTGAGAAAGTGGTGATTGCTACCAAGTTCGGTTTCAAGTTTGGTCCCAAAGGTCAGCAGATCGGCTTCGATAGTCGACCAGAGCACATCAAAGAAGTCGCTGAAGCCTCGCTCAAACGACTCAGGACCGATGTGATCGATCTGTTCTACCAACATCGTGTTGATCCCGACGTGCCAATCGAAGACGTGGCCAGCGCGGTGAAGGATCTGATACACAAAGGCAAGGTCAAGCACTTCGGCCTTTCCGAGCCAGGAGTGCAAACGATTCGTCGAGCGCATGCCGTCCAGCCGGTGACAGCGCTCCAAAGCGAATACTCACTGTGGTGGAGAAAACCCGAGGAGGAAGTGTTACCGGCGCTTGAGGAACTCGGAATCGGTTTCATTCCATTTAGCCCTCTCGGCAGAGGTTTTCTCGCGGGAAAGATGAACGAGAACACCACGTTCGAGAGTTCCGACTTACGCGGCACGCTGCCGCGCTTTACGCCGGAAGCTCGGAAAGCGAATCAGGCTCTGGTTGATTTACTTCGCAAGATTGCAGAACGGAAGAAGGCGACGCCTGCTCAGATCGCGCTCGCATGGTTGCTGGCTCAAAAGCCGTGGATCGTTCCGATCCCAGGCACCACGAAGTTGCACCGCTTGGAGGAAAACATTGGAGCAGCTTCAATCGAACTCACGTCGGACGATCTTCGCGAAATCGAAAACGCCGCTTCAAACATCACGGTGCAAGGCGCTCGTTATCCGGAAAAGCTGGAACAAATGACTGGGAGGTGACCTCACAGGTCAGAAGTGAGAAGTAAGAAGTCAGAGATCAGGTTGCCAGTGCGATAAGAGTTGTCACGTCGTGCTTCCAGTCCGTCAACGCGGCGTAGTGACCGGTTATTCGCCGCGAAGAATCTTTGCAACCTTTTCAATCGTGTTCCAACTGCGCGTAGTGGCCGGCACCCCCAGGAGCTTCTCAATCTTGCCCAGGTAACTAATCGCTTTCATCTGTCGACGATAGAGACCCAGGACGAATCGGTCTTGGATCGCAATGATTTTCAGTAGCCAGTCGTCGTTCGAGCGGAGATTAAGAGGAAGACGAAGAGGAAGAGGAGGTGGCGAGGGGAGTCGTTTGGCCAGCACATTCACGAACCGGGTAATGTTCTCGTCCGAGAGTTGTCGTGCGAATGGATTCTTTGATGTGAGCTTGATGATGTCGCGTGCGGGACAAATCATGATCTCGCATTTGAATCGCAACTTTCGAGCGAAGGCAGCGCGCAAAGCCGATTCACTCACGTCTTCGCGCACCACAAACGTCCCGACCGCGCCGATGTTGACGACACCAAACTTCGCCAACTGTTTGGCGATGGCAGCCGGTTGACATCGATTCGCTCCACCGACGTTCACGGCACGAAGAAATACCACCCAGCGCATTTGAATGATTTAACCATAGAGAACAAAAAGGACGCAGAGAAAAAGAAGTCGTGATCCTCGCATCATTTCGATTGTATCGCGCAAGAGCGATAGGTCCGCACGAAGCCGATCGGCAGATTCGACGCTAATTGAGCCGGGTATGGCGCAGCGTCTACTGCGCCCGTAGAGCGATGATGGGATCGACTTTCGTTGCGCGCAGCGCCGGAAGATAGCTGGCCAGAATCGCGACCACGAGTAGCACGAGTGAGATGCCGAGGAAAGTGATTGGATCTGTCGCGCTGATCCCAAACAGCAGACTTGCTAGCACGCGCGTCAGAAGAAATGCCGCCGCCAATCCGAGCATCATACCTATGCTCACTAGTTTGAGTCCTTGGTTGACTGTCATTTTCAATACGTCGGCCCGTCGCGCACCGAGCGCCATGCGAATGCCTATCTCATGCGTGCGTTGCGCGACTGAGTAACTCATCACCCCGTAAATTCCCACGGCCGCGAGAATCAATGCCAAAGCGGCAAAGATACCTAACAAGAGCATGCTGAACCGCTGCCTGGCGATCGCCTCTGACACGATATGGTCCATCGTGTCGACGTTAGCGACCGGTTGGTCCTTGTCCACGGCCCATATCGTATCGCGAATTGAGGTGGCGAGGCTCATCGGTTCAACGCTTGTCCGCACAATCAGTGCATTCGCTGCCAAATCCTTCAGCTGCCGATAAGCGAAATACATTTGCATTTTGGGTTGCGCAATGAAGTCGTTTTGCCGGACATCTTTTACAACGCCAATCACCTCTCGCCAGGGTACGTCCGAAGTCGTCGCACCAGGCTTCAGACGTTTGCCAATGGGGTCCTTTCCTGGCCAGTAGTGCTGGGCGGTTTTCTCGCTAATCACCACCACGTTTTTAGAATCCGCCTTATCCTGATCGGTGAAGTCGCGGCCGCGAATCATTGGAATTCCCATTGTGCTGAAGTAGCCTGGCCCAATCGCACGGTAGATTACATCGGGCCACTGGCCCGGCGGCGGATCGGGAATGCCTTCGACGGCAATACTCATCGAATCCCCGTTGTAAGTGAACGGCAAGTTGCCGGCGACAGCTACTGATTGAACGCCAGGCAAAGCGCGGA
>Ga0307312_10000576_pt1 | contig 17489 bp, 12 predicted proteins | sample ER_DNA_202_FD_194489 | JGI IMG/M metagenome (GOLD analysis project Ga0307312, IMG submission 194489) | Bulk soil microbial communities from the East River watershed near Crested Butte, Colorado, United States - ER_DNA_202 | ecosystem: Environmental > Terrestrial > Soil > Floodplain | place... | reverse complement strand
GGCGATCCTTCAACCATGCCGCTCGCAGGTACAGCAGCCGCGCGCTCTCGACCTTCACCCGCATGTCGGCGATCTTGAACTGGATCGCCTCGAACGCGCCGATCGGCCGGCCGAACGCCTCTCGCTCCTTCGCGTAGGCGAGGCTCTCTTCCAGACATCCGCGCGCGAGCCCGGTCGCGAGCGCCGCGATCGCGATCCGGCCGTCGTCGAGCACCTCCAGGAACTCTGCGTACCCTCGGCCGCGCTCGCCGAGCAGGTTCGCCTCGGGGACGCGGCAGTCCGAGAACCCGAGCTCGTGGGTATCGCTCGCGCGCCATCCCACCTTGCGATACGACCCTCCGAGCGTGAACCCCGGCGAATCGGTCGGCACGAGGATCGCGCTGATCTCGTCCTCGCCCGTCTGCGCGGCCACCGTGCACAGCTTCGACAGCGGCGTCCCTGAGTTCGTGATGAACGCCTTCGAACCGTTCACCACCCACTCGCCGCCCTCGAGCCGAGCCGTCGTACGCAGCGCGGACGCGTCGGAGCCGCCCCCCGCCTCCGTGAGCGCGTACGCGCCGAGCACCTGCCCCCGGCACATCGGCACGAGCCACTCCTGCTTCTGCTCCTCAGTCCCGAATCGGAAGATGGGATTCGCGCCTAGCCCGACCGCGGCCTCGAGCGTGATCGCCACCGAGGAATCCACCCGCGCGAGCTCCTCCAGGCAGAGGCAGAACGTCACGAAGTCGCCGTCGAGCCCGCCGTAGGTCTCGGGGAACGGAAGGCCGAACAAGCCGAGCTCGCCCATCGCTCGCACGACGTCGAGCGGGAGGGTCTCGGTCCGGTCGGCCTCCTCAGCGCGAGGTGCGACGACGTCCTCGGCGAACGTGCGCACCGCCTGCTGGAACTCGCGCTGCTCCTGCGTGAGGTCGAAGTCCATGCCGCCCAAGCCTAGCGGGTCGCCTGCAGCGTCTCGATCGGCGCTAGCCCGGGGTCGCCGCCAGCTCCGGCTCGTGCAACGCCTGGATCCAGTGGGTGGTCTCCAGAAGCTCCTTCGCGCGTTGCACCTCGGCATCCCCACCGGCCGCGTCCGCGCCGAAGACCGAGCCCACCCACCAGGTGAACCCCGCGGTGTCCTTGGGTCGGCGCAGGCTGCGGTATCCCTCCAGGAGGGTCCGTGCGCGCTCGAGCGAGGCTTCTCGGTCGCCTTCGGCGAGCAGGAGACGGACCTCGGCCACCTGGAGCTGATCGGGCCCGCCATCGTCCCACGTGCTCCAGCCCGCGGCGTCCTCCAAGATCTGGCGCGCGGACTTCGTGTCACCGGCTGCCACGAGGGCGTCGACCAGCGTTCCCGCCGTCCAGTCGAGGATGCTGCGCTCCTTGAGCTCGCGACACAGCCGCAACGCCTCGCGGAGATCACGAACGGCTTCCTCGGGCCGTCCGGACACGCGCCCCAGGCTCCCGCGCGACGTGAGCGCGCTCGCGAGCTCCCATCGGGCGCCGAGCTCTCGGAAGGTCTCCACCGCGCTATCCAGGTGCGGAGCCGCGTCCGGCAGTCTCCACTGACGGCGGAGGGCGTTGCCCACCCCCTCTCGAGCGACCGACACGGAGAACCGGTCGCGGGTGGACTCGCTGATCGCGAGGGCCTCGGACGCGAGCGCGAGCGAGTCCGTCTCGTCCCCCGTCTCGGAGGCGATCGTGGCGAGCGTGCCGAGCGCTCGCGACTCGGCCCAGGCGTCGCCCTCCGGGTTGGACCGCGCGACGTCGAGCGCCTCCTGGAACATCGCACCAGCGGCCTGCATGTCGTCGCGCCAGTACGGGGCCCACCCGGCCACGAGCAAGGTGCGCGCGAGCGTCCACGGTTCGTCCAGCTCTCGGGCGGCCGCCAGCGCACGGTCGAACAGTTCGCCCGCGCGCTCGCGGTTGCCGCGGATCGAGAGCTCGATGTCGCCGAGGAACCGCGAGGCGTGTGCACGCACCTCGGCGTCCCCGTCGCCGAGCTCGAGCGCGCGCGTGAGCGGCGACACGGCCGACTCGAAGTCGCCGAGCCAGTACCGCGCCTCGCCCAGACCCGCAAGGATGTGCGCCTCGCGGATCCCCCATCGGCGCTCGGGGCCCGTAAGCGCGAGAGCCCGTTCGAACAGGTCCGCAGCCGGGCGAGCCTCCGAGGCCTGGAGCGCCAGATCGCCGGCGGCCGTGAGCGCCTCGACGGCGCGGTCGGCTACCGAGTGATCCCCAGGGTTCAGGTCAAGGGACGCCTTCGCCGCTTGCTCGAGGTGGTACGCGATCGAGCGCGGGATGCGAGCAGCAGCCTCGGGATCCTCGGAGAGCTTGTCGGCCACCGAGAGGTGGAGACGCTGGCGCTCGCGTTTGGGCAAACTCTCATACGCAACGTCTCGCACGAGGCCGTGACGGAACCGCCAGACGTCGGACCGCTCCTCGTCGCGCACGAGCAGCTCCTCGTCCTCGAGCATCGTGAGCACCTTCTCGCTCGGCTCGGTGATCAGCGCGAGTTCGGACATGTCGAACGTGGATCGCGCGAACACCGATGCCTTGCGGATCAGCTCGCGCCCCTCCGCGGGCAGGTGATCGATCCTGGCCGCGATGACAGCCTGCACCGTCGGCGGCAGCAGTGGGCCGAGCAGCGGCCCGGTGTCCGAGGGCAGCGGCTCGTCCGAGTGCATGAGCATCCCGGTGGTCTCCACGATGAAGAAGGGGTTGCCACCGGCGTGCCGAGCGATGCGATCGGCGGTCGCGTCGTCGAGGCCCTCACCGGCCTCGAGCGCCAAGGCGGTGGCGTCCTCGAGCGACATCGCTTCCAGGTAGAGGTTCAGTGAGTCCCCGAGACCCCCGCCCCATTGGGGCCGGTCGTCGAGGAGGTCGTACCGGGCGACACACAGCACGAACAGCGGGATCCGCTTGGCCTTGCGCAGGACCTGCTCGACCAGCTCGAGGAGCGGCGGCTGCGCGAGGTGAAGGTCCTCGAACACGAGCGCGAGCGGCCCTCGCCTCGACAGGCCCGTGAGCAGCGCGATGAGTCCCGAGCGGATCTCCGCCACTCGGTACCGGCGTTCGCTCCTCGGCGCGTCGCCGAAGCCGAGCGCGAGCCCGAGCCGCGCGGCCACCTGCTCGATCTCGTCATCGGGACAGGACTCGGCCACCATGGCCTGCAGGCGTTCCCTGAGCACCTCGGGCTGCATGTCGGAGCGATCCCCGAGCTGCTGCATGAGCATCTGCGCGAGTGGGGCGAACGTCACGTCTTCCTCGAAAGGACTCGCGCGACCGGTCAGGACCTGGGTCTCCACGGGCAGGCCCGAAAGGAATTCCTCGGCGATGCGGCTCTTGCCGATCCCCGGCTCGCCGAACAACGTGACCATGTGACCACGCCTCGACTCGATGGCGCGCTCGTACGTGTCGCGGATCAGGTGCAGCTCGCGACGGCGGTCGACGAACGGGATGGTGCGCCGGGACGACCGAGGCAGCAGCAAGCGCACGGGATAGGCGGGCTCGGGCTCTTCGAACCCCCTCGCCTCGATCTCGATCCGATCGCCGAACTCCACCCATGCGTTCGTGAGGAGCCACGTCGTCTCGCCGACGAGGACGGTGCCAGGTTCGGCGTTCTGCTGGAGCCGGGCGGCGAGGTTGACGACCGCTCCGAACAGCAAACCGCGCTCGGAAGACTCCGACCCGATCGCGACCTGCCCCGTATTCACTCCCACGCGGCACAGGAGCGGCGAGGGCAGCCCCATCGACTCCCCGATCCTCGGCACCCGCTCGGCGAGCGCAAGTCCCGCGCGGATCGCCCGCAGCGCGTCGTCGTCGTGCGCGGCGGGGATACCGAACACCCCCACCACGGCATCGCCGGCGAAGTTGTATGCGCGGCCGCGGAGCGACTCCAACTCCTCGGTGACGGCTTGGTAGAAGGCCGCGAGCACCTCGCGGAAGCGCTCGGGGTCGACCTTCGCGGAGAGGTTCGTCGATCCCACGAGGTCGACGAAGATCACCGTGACCACCTTGCGCTCTTCGGGTGGCGGGGCGCCGACGGGATAGCCGCAGTTGGGACAGAATCGGGAATCAGCGGGCAGCGCGTTCCCGCAGCGTTCGCATCTCGCTTCGCTCATCGGCCAAGCATACGTGCGGGTTCGTCAGCCCCCGGCCGTCGGCCGGAACCCCTCGATGTCGAGGATCGATCCCGTGCGCTCGCCCTCGGGCCGGAGCACCACCTCGACGGGCTCGCCGATCTCGAGCGGGCGATCACCGACGTCGAGCACGTGGTGCAGCAGCACCGCGTCGGCCCCGTGGAGCCGCACGAGTCCGAGCGTCACGGGCAGATCGAGCGCCTCGCCTTCGATGCCCACGAAGCCGATCGTGAACGACACGAGGGTCCCTCCCGGACCCACCTCCGTATCCGCGGCGAGCTCCCCGAAACAGCGTTCGCAGAACAACCGAGCCGGCACGTAGGTGTACGCGCACTCCTCGCACCGCGACCCGAGCAGCACCGCGCGATCTCGGAGCGCGGTGAAGAAGACCTCGCCCGCCACGCCCGGGGTGTACCGGTGTCGCACGGGGATCTCTCCCGGCCACCGGCGCACCTGCGACGGCTGTGCGATCTTCTCCATCAGGCGCTCCTTCGGGGCCGGAAGTACGCGATGTCCAAGATCGATCCGACCCGCTCGGACACCGGCTTCCACACCGCCTCGACCGCCATCTCGATCCGCACGTCGTCCGGCTCGACCTCACCGAGCATGTGCAGGAACCCGCCGTCCGAGCCGTCGATGGCGATCACGGCCGGCAGCTCGGGGACCTCCAGCGGCTCCATGTCCCAGCGCACGTGGCAGATCGAGAACGTCTGCACGACGCCGGTGCTCTCGACCTGGACCCACGCGTCGGTCGATCGGAAGCACCGCTCGCAGAACATCCGGGGCGGCACCAGGATCCGCTCGCACTGCCGGCACGACCGTCCGAAGATCGCGCCTCCCCGCAAACCGTCCAGGAACCTCGAGATCGCGGCGCCGGCATCCCACGAGTAGCGCGCGTCCACGGCGTGTTCGATGGCCCCTACGGCGGAACGGAACGCGTCGTCGGACAGCGGATGCCCGGCTGCGGTGAGCGGCGGTGTCTGCACGACGGGCAGCGTGGTCGGCGCATCGCCGACCGTCGAGCCGTTCACCGTCGTTCCGTCGACACCGAGCACAACGACCGTGCCCACCTGCATGAGATCTCCCCACGCTTGGGCGACGCCGCGCTCGGGCGTCCCGGGCACCTGTCGAGCGCCCGCCTCCCCGCGGAGCTGCCAGAACAGCTCGGCCACCTTCATCAGCCCCGCGGCCGCGATCGGATTCCCCACGCCGAGCAGCCCGCCTGACGGACTCGACGGAAGGTCGCCGTCGCGGTTCAGGACGCCGTCCCGAGCGGCCTCGGGCGCCTTGCCCCTGTCGAACAGCATGAGTCCCTCGAGGTGGTGCAGCTCCTTGTAGTCGAAGGGGTCGTACGGCTCGGCGACGTGGATCTGCTTGCGCGGCTCGGTGACGCCGGCCATCTCGTACGCCATCCTTGCCGCGTTCTGCACGTACTCGGGGAACACGAGGTCGCGGTTCGTCCAGTACGCCGTGTCGAGGTTCCAGCCGACGCCCTCGATCCACACGGGGCGGTCGGTGAGACGCCTCGCGGCGTCCTCGGAGGCGATCACGAGCGCCACGGCGCCGTCGCTGATCGGCGACACATCGAGCCGCTGTACCGGCCACGCGAGCGTCTCGGACGCGAGCACGTCCTCGATCGTGATGTCGGCCTGCCCGAGGAGCGCGGCGGGATGATCCGCCGCGTTGCGCTTGTTCTTCACCGCCACGGCGGCGATGTCCCGCTTGTCGAGGCCGTAGGCGTTCATGTAGCGGTTCATCTCGAGGGCGAAGATCCACAGCAGGTTGGGCCCGAGCGGCCGTTCGAGGATGTTGTCGAAGATCGTGAGGAACGCGCCCTGCGGGTGCGGCTGCGTCGAGGACATCTTCTCCTCGGCCACGAGGAGCGCGACGTCGAACATCCCGCTCGCCACCGAGTACCACCCCTGGATCGCCGTGAACACGCCGCTACCCCCGCCGACGTACGTGCGCATGAACGGCTTGCCGTAGGCGCCCGCCCCGTCCGAGAGGTACTCGCCCTTCATGTGCACGCCGTCGAACGCATCCGGAGCCGAAGTGAGGCAGACCACGTCGACGTCGGCCAGCTGCAGCTCACAGGAGTCCAGGGCCGCCTTCGACGCCTCCCACGCGAGCTCCTTGCCGGTCTCCTGCGCGCGCCGGACGAACCGCGTCATGCCCGCACCGATCACCGCGACGCGCCGGCCCACGCTCAGTGCTCCTCGAAATACTCGATGATCTGCAAGCTGTTGCCGTCGGGGTCCTCGAATGACGCGAAGCGCGCGCGGCCCTCGACCTCGCCCACGTGCACGTCGAACGTCACGCCCTTCAGCTCGAGAGCGAACCGGGCCTCGTCGAGGTCGTCGACGCGGAACACGGCCGTGCCGCCATGGGGCAGATCGCGCCCCTCACCCGCGCCGTGGAGCGCCAGGCGCACGGTCCCCGCCTCGAACTCGGCCCATTCGTCGCCGTAGCGGGAGCGGGGCGAGAGACCGACGACGTCGCGGTAGAAGATCACCGCGCGCTCCATGTCGCGCGTCCAGAACCACACGTGATCGATCGCCCAGCTCACTCGCCGGCCCCCTCGTTGCTGGCGAGCACCGCGACGGCGGCCGAGGTCGTCGGGACACCGCGCCAGGACTGCGCCACCGCGACGGCGGCATCCTCGACCTGCCGCTCCCCCGCCTCCCCGCGGAGCTGCTCCACGCATTCGAGCACCCGTGCGAGCCCGTTCGCTTCGAACAGGTTGCCCTGACCGATCGCCCCGCCGGACACGTTCACGGGGAGCTCGCCGTCGGGCTCGAGCTCCTCGTCCTCGACGAGCGCGCCGAGCTCGTCCACATCGGCGAGGCCGAGCGCCTCCACGTGCATCAGCTCCGTGAACGCGTACGTGTCGTCGGCTTCCGCCAGGTCGATCTGCTCGGCGGGGTCGTCGATGCCCGCCATCGCGTACGCGCGCTCGGCCGCGGCGCGCACGAAGTCCGCCTCGCCCCACGCGCGGCTCTCCAGCGTAGGACTCCCGCTCGACCACCCCACGCCGAGCACCCACACCGGCCCCACGCTCAGGTCCGGCACCCGGTCCTCGGCCGCGAGCACGACGACGACGCACCCGTCGGCGCGAGCGGCGATCTCGAGCTGGCGAAGCGGCCAGAACACCGGCGTCGACTCGTCGACGTCATCGGACGTCAGATCGGCCGGGTACGCCGCCCTCGGGTTGTCGAGCGCGTTCCGCCGGTTCTTCGCCGCGACGATCGCGCAGTGTTCCTCGGTGAGGCCGGTGCGCTCGAGGAAGGCGTTCATGTCGAGCCCGGCCAGCGCGAGCGTCGATACGCCGAGCGGCCGGTTGAGGACCGGGTCCAGGCCGAACGCCTCGATCGCACCGAGCGACAGCACGTCGGAGATCTTGCTGTGGGCCTCGACGGCCACGACGCTCGCGACGCCCGAGCCGATGAGCATGAGCCCGGTCGCCAGGCCGAACAACCCGTCACCGGAGACCGTCTGCACGGGCCGCTGCATCGCGCCGAGCTGGTCCGGCACGTACTCGTCGAAGATGCTCGTGCCCTCGAGGAAATCCTCGGAGCAACCGATGAACGAGTCCACCTCGGACCGGGGGTCGACGCCGGCGTCGGCGTAGGCGCGCTGCGCCGCCTCGAACATCAGCTCCTTGTACGAGACCCCCGCCGTGATCGGAGCGAAGCCGGCATGCCCCACCCCGACGACGGCGACGCGCGGCTCCACGCCTCCGGTTCTACCATCTTGCCGAGCGGGTCGCGCGACCGCTCGCTAGCCCTCGCCCAGGATCTTCTTCTTCTGGTTCTGGAACTCGGACTCGGTCAGGACGCCCGTATCGCGAAGCTCCGCCAATCGCTGCAGCTCCGCGGTCATCGAGGGCGTCCCGGTGGGGTTGTTCGAGGAGGCCGCGGCGCCCGAGCCCATCCCCTGGTACATGCGCTTCTGGTTCTGCTCGCCCTGATGGTAGATCGTCTTCTGGACGTCCTCGGGGTGGCGGATGTCGCCGAAGACCTCGCGTCCGGATTCGCTCGCCGACTGGATGATGAGGTCGCCAGCGCCGATCATGCGCTCGAACACGCCCTGGTGGAACCGCACATCGTTGATGGCCTCGAGCGGGATCTCCATGGAGTTCTTCGCGATGAGCCCCTGCCGGTGGATCACGCGATCCGAGGTCACGACGAAGTGCGAGGTCGCCCAGTGCACGGAATCGCGCACCGTCCACCACAGCATCGCGAGGATCCCGAGCCCGATGACCAGCCAGAACAGGACGTCGTGCGAGCTTCCGTCGGGGAGACGCGGCAGGAGGACGATCCACACCACGATCGTGAGGATCGCCACACCGACCGCGCGGACGAGCGCGATCCAGTGCGGGCGCAGGTCGAGGATCAGCTCCTCGCCCTCGATGAGCAGCCGTGTCGGGAAGGGCATGGGCGGACGCTACCCCGGCGCCGCCGACACGGCAACCGAGCGCTCAGCGCAGGTGCTCGACCTCGCCCGACCGGACGAGCTCGAGGCCGTCGGACGTCCCGACGATGAGCGCCCCCGTCTCGTCGACATCGACCGCTTCGCCCTCGACCGTCGTCCCCTCGGTGGTGAACGCGCGTACCCGTCGGCCGAGCGTCGCACACACGGGCCGGTATCGCTCGACCACCTCGGCTGGGAATCCGGGGTGCGTGGGAACGTAGGCATCGGCGAACACGCGCAGGAATGCCTCGAGCAACTCGCGGTCGTCGACATCGAGCACGGCCGCCCCCGGCACATCCGGCGTCCGCGCCCCGGTATTCACACCCAGACCGAGCACCACATGATCGAAGCGATCGCCCGAGACCACCGACTCAGCCAGGATGCCGCCGGCCTTGCCGCTTCTCACCGTGAGATCGTTCGGCCACTTGCACCGCACCGCGGAACCGAGCTCGTGAGCCGCGCCCGCCATGCAGGCGCCGGCGAGCAGCGTGATGAGACCCGCACGATGCGGTGCGAGGTTCGGCCGGAGCACGAACGAGAACATCAACGCGTCGCCCGGCTCGTCGCGCCACTCGCGGCCGAGGCGCCCACGCCCCTGGGTCTGGTGGGCGGCGGCCACGAGGGTCCACTCGGGCGCGCCGGCGGCCGCAAGCTCCAGGGCCGTGGCGTTCGTGGACCCGGTAACCTCGTCGAACCGGACCGGAGCGTTCGCCCCGATCTGCTCGAGCGCGTGACGCAGGACGTGTTCGGACAGCAAAGGTTGACTCCCGTCCGGGGCAGGGACAGTATCGCGAGCCGGAGCCTCCTGTGCCGAAGACACGGATCTTGATCGCGAACCGCGGCGAGATCGCCGTGCGCATCATCCGCACGATCCGAGAGCTCGGCTTCTCATCCGTCGCGGTCTACTCCGACCCCGATCGCGATGCGCTGCACGTCCAGATGGCCGACCAGGCCTACCGCATCGGACCGGCGCTCGCCGCCGACTCGTACCTGTCGATCGGGGCGATCTTGGAGGCCGCCCGCAAGGCGAAGGTGACCGCGATCCACCCCGGCTACGGGTTCCTGTCCGAGCGCGCGCACTTCGCCAGAGCGGTGGAAGAGTCCGGCTTCGTGTTCATCGGCCCGCCCGCGGAGGCCATCGAGATGATGGGCGACAAGGCCGCGGCGCGGCAAGCTGCCGACCGTGTCGGCGTGCCGATCGTTCCCGGCACACCGGAGGCCGTGTCGACCGAGCAAGCCCCCGCCGAGGCGGAGCGCATCGGGTTCCCGGTGCTCGTGAAGGCCACGTTCGGGGGCGGTGGGCGTGGGATGCACGTGGTGCGCTCGGCCAAAGAGCTCGAGCCGGCGCTGAAGCGCGCGGCGCGCGAGGCGCAGGCGTATTTCGGCCGCCCCGAGGTGTTCCTCGAGCGGTACATCGACCGCGCGCATCACGTCGAGGCGCAGATCCTCGCCGACTCGCACGGCACCGTGTTCTTCCTCGGCGAGCGCGACTGCTCCGTCCAGCGTCGGCATCAGAAGCTGGTCGAGGAGACGCCCTCCCCCATCGTCGACGCCGAGCTCCGCGCTCGGATCGGCGAAGCCTCGCTGGCGCTCGCGAAGGATGCGGGATACGTGAACGCCGGGACCGTCGAGTACATCGTCGATGACGACGGCAGCTTCTACTTCCTCGAGATGAACACGCGCCTGCAGGTGGAGCACACGGTCACCGAGATGGTCACCGGCCTTGACCTCGTGGGGTACCAGATCCACATCGCCCTCGGTGAGCGGATCGACCTGTCATCGGTGCGACCCCAAGGTCATGCGATCCAGTGCAGGATCAACGCCGAGGATCCCGCTCGCAACTTCCTGCCGGGGCCGGGGCGCGTGACCGGGTACCGCGAGCCGTCAGGTCCCTTCGTACGCGTGGACTCGGGCATCCGACAGGGCAAAGAGATCCCGGCCGACTACGACTCCATGTTCGCCAAGCTCGTGGTCTCGGGCGAGGACCGCGAGCGCGCCCGCCGGCGGATGCTCCGAGCCCTCGCGGAGTTCCAGGTGGAGGGCGTGGCCACCACGATCCCGCTCCACCAATGGATCATGCAGACATCCGCCTTCAAGAAGTCGACGCACACGACATCCTGGCTGGAGCAGGCCCTGCGCGGCGTCGAGCTGCCCGACGGCGACGCGGCGCCGGCTCCCGGCCCCGAGCCCCGATCGGCCGTCCCGGCCGAGTTGCTCGTCGAGCTCGACGGCCGCCGCGTGCCGGTCCGGATCTTCGACCAGCGCCGCGACACGGCCCCCAAGCCCCCCGCGCGACACGCAACGCATCATGGGGGATCGGTTCACAGCGTCATCGCGGCGCCGATGCAAGGCACGATCGTGCGTGTGCTCGTCGAGAACGGTCAGGACATCGAGGCCGGAGACGTCGTGTGCATCCTGGAAGCCATGAAGATGGAGAACGCGATCCCGGCCCCGCGCGAAGGGGTCGTCTCCGAATTGCCCATCGAGGAGGGTCAGGTGGTGCAGGCCGGCGACACGCTGGCCGTCATCGACTGAGCAGGAAGATCCTCCGCTCGGACCGGGATGTGTCCTGGGTCGTGGGGGTGGAGCCTTCGGGCGGCACGAGCGGAGTCCACAGGCAGAATACCGTGCCGGAATCCGTCGAGCGCTCGAGCCACACCCTGCCGCCGACGGAGTCGGCCATGCGCCGGCAGATATACAGACCCAGGCCCGTGCCCCCGACTGCGCGCGTGGCCGAGCTATCCACCTGGTAGAAGCGGTCGAAGATCTTCTCGTGTGCATGCGGAGGGATGCCCGGTCCCTCATCCTGGACGGAGATGACCACGCCGTCGTCACGCTCGACCGCTCGGATGGTGACCCTCGTGTCGGGCGGCGAGTACTTCAGAGCGTTCTCGACCAGGTTGGACACGATCTGATGCAGTTTGGCTTCATCGGTCTCGACGAGCGCGAGGTTGGGATCGAAGCGCAGATCGAACGTGTGGCCGTGAGCACGGGGCTCGAGCTCGTCGACCACGTGCCGCGCGAGCTGGCCGAGGGAGACGAGCGAGACGGAGAGTGGCTCCACGTGCGACTCGATCCTCGACACCACGAGCAGCTGCTCGATGAGTCGACGGAGCCGTTCGCTCTGGCGGTCGGCCGCCTGCAAGAACGAACGCTGTTGCTCCTCCTCCAGCTCCGCCGACAGCTGCATCAGCGTCTTGATGTAGCCCTGGATCGACGTGAGCGGGGTACGCAGTTCATGCGAGACCACCGCCACGAAGTCGTCCTTCACCCTGTTCAGGTCGGTCATGTGCGCTAGGGAATCCTCCAGGCGGGATACGAGCCGGGTGTTCTCGAGCGACGCGGTGGCGCCCCAATAGACCGCGGCGACCGGCACCGCGAGCAACGGCACGAGCCACAGCGATCGATCCGCGACGACGATCACGATCGGCGAGAGCGAGAGCAAGGCGGCCGCGATCGCCGCCTGGAACCACAGGTCGCCGACGATGTACCCGAGCACCGGCACGCCCTGCGCGAGCCCGACCGCCATGCCCGTGAGCACGTTGTTGACGACGAAGAAGGTGATCGCGGCTGCCAGCATCGGTGCCAGGCTGGAGAGCACGATGTGGGAGGGGCCGCCGAGCGCCGCGTACACGCCTCCGGCCGCGCCGATCGCGAGCGAGTACTGCGCGAGGTTGAACAGGACCTTCCACAGCGGTTTGCGGTGGATCAGATCGGCCACCACCGAGGACAGCGCGAGTGCGGCGATCGCCCCCGTCGCGCCCGAGCCGATCACGAGTGCGAACGCGAAGGTCGTCGAGGTGGTGATCTCCTCGACGTCGTCACGGCGCGTGACCGTGATGGGGAACAGCTCGCCGGCCAGCACGAACGAGGCGATCAGCCAGTACGAGGGGGGGATATGCACGAACCCCTGGAGCCCCGCCTGGGCGCCCATGGCCGCGAGGAGGGCCACGCCGGCCACTGACACGAGCGCCACGAACCGTTGCGAGCGGGTCTCGACGTTCGACGAGCGCGCTGAGGCATCCTCGGACACGTGCCCCGGATCAGACGTCCCGATGGCCTGAGGCGATCGAACGTCGCCGGGGATCGGCTTGGCTACGGCTTGGGCCATTTGCGACCAGCGCCCAGCACCATCAACAGAGCGACCAACGTTCCAACGGAGTACGCGACTCGGATGAGGCGTTGCTTCACGAACCTCACCTCCCTTCACTCGACCGGACGAACGGTGTGGAGCTCGCTCGTCCTCTTTAGGTTTTCGGTCACCGGCGACGGTGCTTGAGACGCCGCAAGCGATTGACGTAACGGTAGCCGTGCAGCCGTGCCACCCGCATCCGTCGATGGGCTCCTTCCGGCATCGTCCCCAGCCGAGCCGAACGGGTCCGAACGGCATCCCCCGTCCGGGGGAAAATCGAGCACGAGGGCCGCCACGATCGCCGCGCCCGATGTCCTCGGACGAGGGACCGACTCAGGCGGAACGGTTCGGACGTCGATAGTGGAAAGGACCGTGCCCGGGAGGGTCGAGCGCCGTGCTGTTACTTGCGTTCTTGCTACTTGCCGTGGCCTTGGTCCCGCTGGGCCGCGGTGACCTTCGGGAGCTCGGCCGCCTGCGGTTCCGAGGTACATGGATGCTCGGTGTGGCCCTCGCGCTGCAGGTCGCCCTGTACGTCTTCCCGGGCCAAGCCTCGTGGCTGCGGCAGGTCGTGTACGTGGCGTCGTATCCGATGGCACTGGCGTTCGTCTTCGCGAACCGACGGATCCCCGGGGTGTGGCTCGTCGGGCTCGGGGCGGCCCTCAACTTCCTCGTGATCTCCACGAATGGAGGAACGATGCCCGCGGCGCCCCACGCGCTCGCGGCCGCAGGCTTGCCGCTCGACCCCGGACAGTTCACGAACTCCTTGGCGCTGGCCTCACCTCGGCTGCTCTTCCTCGGAGACGTCTTCGCGGTCTCGAAGGGGATCCCGTTCGCGAACGTCTTCAGCATCGGGGACATCGCGATCGCGCTCGGCGGCGCCCTCGTCGTTCATCGCGTCTGCGGATCGCGACTCGTCTCCGGCGGGGACGGTCAGTTCTCGACCCTGCTGAAGGACCGGAACTTCATGCGCGTGTGGGGGGCACAGGGCGTGTCGAACCTCGGGGATTGGGTGTACGCGCTCGCCGTGGCGGCGACGCTCGCCTCGCGCGGCGGGACGCGGGCGCAGGTGGCGCAGACGCTGGCCTTGCTGTTGGTCGTGCAGGTGGGGCCCGCGGCGCTGTGCGGTTTCCTGTTCGCAGGGCCGCTCGTCGACCGGTTCCCGCGGAGGACCCTGATGGTCGCGGCCGACGTCCTGCGAGGGCTCTCGGTCGCGACCTTGCTGTTCGACCCTCATCCTTCCCCGGCGCACTTCTACGCGGTGGCCGTCTGTCTGGGCGTCTTCGGCGCCGTGTTCCAGCCGGCGCTCCAGTCCTCGATCCCCAACCTCGTCGACCCCGATCGACTGGTCGCCGCGAACGCGCTCGTCGCGACGACCTACCAGTTCGCGGTGATGGCCGGACCGGCCCTCGGCGGTGTGCTCGTCGCGTCGTTGGCGCCTCGCGTGGTGTTCTCGCTGAACGCTCTCTCCTTCGGCGTCTCGGCCGTGCTCCTCGCCTTCACGCAGATCCCCCACGCGGTGGGAACGCACGCGTGGGAGGGCCTCCGCGCGGCCAAGACCGACCTCGCCGAGGGCTTCCGATACGCGATGTCCTCGCGGCTGATCCGCGGCATCTTCATCGCGACGACCGTCGTGATGCTCGGCGCGGCGAGCAAGACGCCCGTGGAACCGCTCTTCGTGCGGCAGGTATTGACGCGAGGACCGGACCTCGCGCGCACGGCCCAAGTGCTCGGCCTCATCACGGGAGCGTGGGGCATGGGGATGCTATTTGGCTCGTTCGCCGCCCCCGCGCTCGCTCGGAGATGGCCGCGCGAGCGACTCCTGCCCGTCGCCATCGCCGTCGTCGGCGCGCTCGTCCTGCTGGTCTCGCGCACGACGGACTTCTCCACGGTGTTGCTCGCATGGCTCGCCGCCGGATCTGCCAACGCCGTCGGCAACGTGTCGTACGACTCCCTCCTCCAGGAGCGAACGCCCGACGCACTGCGCGGACGGGTGTTCGCCGCCTCCGAGGCGGTGCTGGATTCGGCGTACCTGGCCGGAGCCTTCCTCGCCGGATGGCTCGCCGGCGCCTATCGCGCCTCGACCGCGCTATCCGTGTCCGGCGCGATCCTGCTCCTGGCGGCCGCTCTCGGTTGGATCTTGATCCCCACGCGTTCCGCCGCCGGGGCGGAGCCGGCGCCCACCACGCTCCCCGAGAGGGCGTCGACGGCCGCCGGGTAGGCCTCGGCCTCATCCACCTGGTCGACCCCACGAATCGCGACCCGTGATTCGGAACCCTGCGTCGTGCACCTTGTAGGCGCGGTTGATCGAGATGAGGAGCGCGGTCAGCGTCTCGGAGATCCGCGCCTGCGACAGGTCACCGCAGTCCACCCAGCGCAGGTTCGGGATCTTCTCGATGAGGCCGCCCACGACGACCTTGCCCTCGGCGTCGCCGCACACGAGGACGTCGCTGTCCATCGTGTGCTCCAGGTCTTGGAGCCGGCTGCCGGCGATCGTGTGGAACGCGGCCACGATCTTGCCCTTGGAGCCAAGGAGGGCTTTGGCTTGCTCGGCCGCCGAGCCGTGCCAGGGCCGCACGACCTGCCATGCTCGGCCACCCACCGCGGTGGCGAGCGGGCTCGTGCAGTCGACGACGATCGCCGCTTGCGGAACGTGCGGTGCGATGGCGCGGTAGATGTCGGCCTGTCCCGCGTACGGGACCGTGACGAACACGACCTCCGCCGACGCCGCAGCGAGCTCGTTCGTCATCCCGTCGATGTTCGCATCCGCGCCGAGGAGGGCTCGGGCGGTGGTCGCCGTGGACGCGCCCTTATCCTGCGACCGGGAGCCGATGATCACATGCTCCCCCGCGCGGGTCAGCCGTAGCGACAGTCCGTACCCCTCCTCGCCGGTCCCACCGATCACCGCGATGTTCACAGCCCGAGCTTATCCCGGCGCCTTCAGCGACGCCTGGTACAACCACTAGGTGTCCGACGCGTTGACCTACGGCATCGAGGCAGCCGTCGGGGTGTGCTGCCTCGTCGCCGCAGCGCGCGCATGGCCGCGCGAGTCGCTTCGCTGGCTCGGCGTGGTGTTCGCCGTCGCGGGGCTCGCCGCGCTCCTTCACGCGGCCAGCCGACTGCTCTGAGGCGGCTACAGGATGCCGCGGGCCTCGAACGCCCGCTGCACCTTCACAGCCGCCCCGTTGCCCCCGATCGACTTCGCAGCGGCGACGGTCGCCAAGGCGGCGTCCTCGAACGACGTGTCGACACCGAACGAGAACTGCGCCTCGAGGATGATCGCGTCCGCCGTCGTACGGCCGAGCGCGTTGTGGATGTCGTAGAGGGCGCGAGACCAGATCTGCCCGTCGTGGTGGATCCTGCCGTCCTGGTCCGCGAGCGTGAGGTCCAGGTCCACGCGTCGCAGGCAGTGGGTCGCGTCGCCGACCGTGTACGAGGTCGAATCCCAGTCCGCGATGCACGCCGGGTCGAATCCGCCCGACACGGGCTCACTCATCGTGAAAGCCCAGTAGTCGCCAAAGCCCTCGCCGATCGAGCTCGCGTCGTGACCGACCCCGAAACCCGGCACCTGCGAGTCCTGGATCGCGTGCCCGTACTCGTGCCAGATGACCTCGAGGTCCTCGCCGTCATCGACTCCGCCCTTGCCGAGCGTGATCTCGTCCTTCTTCGGGTCGTAGAAGCTGTTGTCGCCGCCGTACTGCGACACGCGCATGTTCTGCGGCTCGTTGTTCACGCTCGTGAAGCCGAGGCTCTGGATGTACAGCTCGGCCTCTGTGACCGCGTAGTACGCCATGACCTGCTCGAACCAGGTGTCTGAGCGCCCGTAGAGGTACGTCGCGTCCGAGCTGAAGGCGCAGCTCTTCGTGCCGCAGACGTCCGCGTAGTCGCCGCGCAGGTACCCGCTCCCGTCGAGGTTCGTGAGCGTCACCACCTGGTAGGCGGGCTGTAGCGCCGCGTAGTCCGCATCCTTCTGGTCCGTGAGCGTCTCGTCGTGCAGCGTGACGACGGGGTTCGGGAGGAAGATGCGGCCCTGCGCCGTCCCGGTGAACGCCTGAGCCGGCACGGCCCCAATCAGCGGAACGACGAGAGCAGCTGCGGTGGCGACGAACGTGACGATGGTGCGACGGATCCGCATGGCCGGGACCCCCTCAGGTTGACGGTGGAGGCCTGAGTCTATTCGGGCCCGCGGGAGCGGACATCGGCCGAAGGGCAGTGCATCGAGCGATCAGCGGGCCCGGTACTCGCCGAAGACGGCGCGGAGCACGTCGGACACCTCACCGAGGGTGGCTCGGGCGCGCAGGGCCTCCTTCATCGGGGGAAGGATGTTGTCCGTGCTCTTGGCTGCGGCCTCGACGGCTTTGAGGGTGCGGTCCACCGAGGGTTGGTTACGGTCTGAGCGCAGTCGCCGGATCCGGTCGATCTGCTTCGTCATCTCGGCTTCGTCGATGCGTTGGATCTCGACCGCATCGCCTTCGGGATCCTCGAAGCGGTTCACGCCGACCACGATGCGGTCTCCCGATTCGATGCCCTGCTGGATCTTGAACGCGGCCTCGTGGATCTCGTCCTGATAGAAACCCGCCTCGATCGCGGCGACGGCGCCTCCCATCCCTTCGATCTTGTCGAGGTAGGCGTCCGAGCGCTCCTCGATCTCTGTGGTGGTGGCCTCGATGAAGTACGAGCCCCCGAGCGGGTCGACCGTGGCCGCCACTCCCGACTCGAATCCGATGATCTGCTGGGTGCGCAGGGCGATCTTCGCGGCCCGCTCGGTGGGA
>Ga0307312_10000575_pt1 | contig 17503 bp, 16 predicted proteins | sample ER_DNA_202_FD_194489 | JGI IMG/M metagenome (GOLD analysis project Ga0307312, IMG submission 194489) | Bulk soil microbial communities from the East River watershed near Crested Butte, Colorado, United States - ER_DNA_202 | ecosystem: Environmental > Terrestrial > Soil > Floodplain | place... | reverse complement strand
AGCCGGCTCGTCGGCATCTTGCACGGATGCCTCAAGACCCGCACCCTCTACGACGAGGCCACCGCCTGGCCCCAGCACCAAAACACGCTCGCCGCTTGACATCTAAACCCCTGGGATGTCTTTCACCGGCCCCGCGTGCCCAGCCCGCGGCAGGTTCCCTGGGATGCGGCGCCTGCGGCTATGGAAGCAGGCGTTCTCCGGATCGTCTGGCAATGCCCGCAAGGTGACCAGGCCCCGCCTCATCGAGCTAGGGCCACTCATCAGATACCAGCGCCATGATGAGCCCAGCCATCCGCGCTCTCTGGCCCATGGAGGGAGGCACGCAATCCGGATACCGGCGATCAGGCGCGGTAATCCTAAGTCAGCGACTACAAATCGGCAGCCGTTAACCTGCCGGGAACCGCACGCGTAGCCGCCTCTTCGCATTAGCGCGACGGGCGCTTTGCTTGTTCGGGCAGCACCCGGACGGTCCTTATGCCGTTTGGGCTTCGGCGTTGATCAGCGCGACGATGGCTGGATGGCGGCGCAGCTTCTGCAGGCAGCGGGCACGATGGGGCCCGATGCTGCCGACCGGGATGCCCAGCTTGACGCTGATCTCGGCGTACGGCACCGGAGGATCTTGGATGAGCAGTGCGATCAGCCGCCGGGAGTCCGGGGGCAGTTGCGTAAGCGCCTCGCGCAGCGCGGCCGAACGCTCGGCTCTGAGCAGTTCAGACTCCACCGTCCCTGTCATCGTGTCGGCTATCGCTGCGTCGTCCGGCCAGTGGTCCGGAGTCTGCTGTTGCCGGGTCCTATGCAGGACCCGGCAACATTCCCGGCGGGTGGTGGTGGCGAGCCAGCCGGGAAGCGCGGCTGGATCGCGTATGGCCGCGAGATGACCAACGAGCTGGAGCCAGACGTTCTGCCCGACATCGTCGGCATCCATCTGGCTCAGCCGGTATCTGCGGCATATAGACCAGATCAGCGGGGCATATCGCTCGAAGAGCTCGTCCCACGCCTGCTTGTCGCCGTTCCTGGCGCTTGTCACCAATGCGGTGACCGAGCGGGTACCAGAAACAGCTCCGGCGTTCGCCTTCCGCGCTTCGCGGTGGCCTTGGTGCCGCAGCTGCCGCTGACTGGCGTCTGCCCGCATCTGACGGCTGTGCTCGCGGGCGAGCTGGCCGGCGACGTAGGGGTGCATTAACATGGGCTTCTCCCCCTGTACAGGCTGGTCGGCTATCCCTGCGCTTATCGGCAGGCTCGCCCGGCCATGCGCGGCTAGGAGCCTGGCCCTGCCGTAAAGCCGCGCCCTACCGACACAGAGAACTCCCCGCTCGGTCTTGATACATAAATGCGCCAAGGACAGCCGCCGTTTGACAATCCGTATCCGGCCGCTAGGGCTGGCTGCTTAGGCGAGCGGAGGGCGGTCAAGGCCGCCCGAGCAAGAGCGGGTTGCCGGCGCACCGATTGCCCGATATAGCTGGTTAGCGCCCGTCGGCTGGCGGGATGGCCGGCGCGTTCGGTATCGGACGTGGGCGCTGAGCGCCTGCAGGGCGTGGCTGGCGCAGGAACGCCTGGCACGGCCCCAGGCGGTCGCGGCGAGCGAGACGAGCCGTAGAGAGCAACGATGAGCACCGCGAGCACATGAAGTCGCAGGGCGTCGACCCAGCGGATCATGTCGATGCGGACGACCCTGTCCGGCTGCTGGGCGACGCGTTCAATCGAGCTGCACGCGGTCGAGCTGCGCTTCGCCCCGCCGCCCGATAGCCAGCACATCACCGACGTCGTCCTGCGCGCCCGGCGACGCTGAAGCGCGGCCGGGACTGGTGTTCGCACATGACGGCGTCCGGCTGAACGGGTCGCTCTATAAAGCGGGCAACCCCAGATCTACGCGGGGGATGTGCCAGCGGATAAGTGTCGGCGGCGGCATGCGGCCCGGCGGGCACGGCATCGCCGACGGCGTCGCGGCGGCGGGACCGGGGGGCCTATCTGCCGCGCTGGCCGAGGACCGCGGCCTGTTCGGGCATGGGCCGTGTGAAGGTGCCTGGCTCGGAGGTCTCCTCGATTCGCGGAACGGGCACGGCGTCGAGGTCCATCCGCTGACGGCCAGCTCCGTTGGCGGCCGCATGGAACAAGCCGGCGGCCGGTCCACGCCCGGCGAAGCGGGCGATCTCCGTCTTCCCAGCTTCGGGAGTGACAACCCTGCTCGCGCAAGACGGCGCCCGGCGGTTCCCGGCCGGGGGCGGGCGGGCAGCACATGTTCGCCGGCGATAGGTTGGCACCGGTTCTCTGAACTGGAGCGGCGGTCTGCGGCAGCGGCGAATCGCGCCGGGGGCTGAGTACCGGGGCATCCGGTGGCGGGCCCGTCAACGGCGATTGCGGTGAGGATGCGATGCGGGATTCCATCAAGGCGCAGTTTGAGGTCCTCGACGAGCGGTTCCGCTCGTGCGGCGGCGACGGATGGATGGAACGCCTCCACACAGGGTGCCGCTGGACCGAGGGACCTGCCTACTTCCCCGCAGGGCGCTATCTCCTGTTCAGCGACATCCCGAACGACCAGATCCTGCGCTGGGACGAGACCACCGGTGCGGTAGGCGTCTTCCGCCACCCGGCTGGCTATGCCAACGGGCACACCATCGACCGGCAGGGCCGCCTGGTCAGCTGCGAGCAGGGTGACCGCAGGATCACCCGCACCGAGCATGACGGGTCGGTCACCGTGCTTGCGGACAGCTGGGATGGCAAGCGGCTGAACAGCCCTAACGACATCGTCGAGCGCGCCGGCGGCTCGCTGTGGTTCACCGACCCGAGCTATGGCATCGACAGCGACTACGAGGGCCACCGGGCCGACAGTGAGATCGGCGCCTGTCACGTGTACCGGCTTGACCCGGCCTCCGCAGCGTTGCAGGTAATCGCGGACGACTTCGAGCGCCCCAACGGGCTGGCGTTCTCCGCAGACGAACGGCGGCTATACATTTCCGACAGCCGGCGCAGGCACATCAGGGTCTTCGGCGTGACCGGCGCCTCCGCGATCAACAGCGGTGAGCTCTTCGTAACCTGCGATGCTGGCACCTTCGACGGCATCCGTCTCGACGCAAGCGGCCGGATCTGGGCGGCGGCTGCGGACGGGCTGCACTGTTTCGACCCCGACGGCACGCTGATCGGAAAGCTCCATGTTCCTGAGGTCGTGGCCAACTTCACCTTCGGCGGCGCTAAGCGCAACCACTTGTTCATATGTGCGTCCAGTTCGCTGTATTCGATCCTGGTCAACTTCAACGGCGCCCGCTACCCGCGGTGACCTCGCACCCGCACCGCGAGCCAACCGTGTCCGGCCGCGGTCCCGACCGTAGCGGAGCTGCGCTGGGACCAGTCCGCATAGCCGCCTTATAGATCTGTATACGTGGTTGTCAGTTCGGCCGTGACTTCTCGTACGGCACAGATCGGGTGGTTCGGGTACTTGTTTATGATCGCTCGGTTAGGTCGGCTGCGACCAGCCGGGCCAGGTGCAGGTGGTGCGTGGTGGCGGGGGTCCCGGGGTGATGGCGCAGGGACCAGTCGACCTGCCGGAGCAGCATGTGCGCGAGGTAGGCGCTGAGCGCGCGCCCGCTGGTGAGCTCGAGCGCGCGGCCGCGCAGCTGTTCGCGGATGTCGCGGCGGTCATAGAGGTAGAACAGCATGGTCGCCAGGTCGAACGCCCGGTCGCCGGTGAGCGCGGGCGGGTTGACGTCGATCACGCCGCTGATGCCCGGGCCGGCGGTGGGCAGGTTGGCGAGGGTGAAGTCGTAGTGGACGAAGTTGTCTCGCTCGGGGACCGCGGGCAGGCAGCGGTCGGCGGTCTGGCGCACCACGGCGAGCAGGTCACGGGTGTCCGGCCGCGCCTGGAGCGTGGCGTGCACGCAGTACCCGTCGCCTCCGGTGGTGAGCGTCGCGGCAATCATCCCGGGCAGCCGGCGCGTGCCGTCCCCGAGGCCGGCCTGGGCGTCGTTCAGCCGGAGCACCTCCGGGACCAGCCAGCCCGGGACCGGGATCCGTTCCAGGACGGTGCCGGGCAGCCGTTCCTGCAGCCAGAAGGCCAGGCCGGCCACCTGCCCGGAAGCCAGCAGCCGGCCCGCCGGGTAGCTCCGCCGCCGCAGCCCGGTCACCAGTTCGCGCAGCCTGCCGACGGAGTCGCCGACGGCGTCCGGGCTGAGCTTGAGCACGCTGGCCGCGCCGTCCCGGCCCGTGGCCAGGAACGTGCTGGCGGACTCGCCGCCGTCCGCGGGCACGAGCGCGGCCAGGTCAAGCACGGCCTGCTCGCGCAGCGCCAGCAGCAGCTCGCCCGGTCCCGGGACCCGGGCCTGGCTCATGACCCGATGATCACACAGAACCCGGCGGCGCTGACGAGCTGCGCGCTAGCACGTACTTTTGGACATGTCCTAAGCACGCGGGATTGTCTAGTCCGTCGGCTTGCGGGCCAGGTCGTAGACGAAGCCCACATCGTGCGGGAAGGTGCCGTCGGCGGCGGCGAACGGACCGATGGCGGCCGCGAGGTCGTCGTCGAAGGCGGCCTCCTGGTCGCCGAGGACCGGGGGCGGGAGGAACGAGGTGGACCGGACGTAGCCGGCCAGTTCCGCCAGACTCCACCGGTGCTCGACGGGGAACTCGTGGCGCCTGGCCGTCTCGAACCCGGCCTCAGACAGCACCTGGGCATCGGGCCGTCGCCGTTGCGGCTCAGCCCAGTTCGTGGGGACCCGGTCGGTCGCGCCGAGCGCTGTCTGCCACCAGTCGAGCAGCGCCGCGAGCGCCCGCTGCCACTCCCGGTCACCCAGCTGCGGGACGTCCGCCCAGCACAGCGCCACGCACCCGCCCGGCCGCAGCCAGTGCAGCAGCCTGGCGGCGACCAGGTCGCGGTCGAGCCGGTGGAAGGCGTTGCCGATGACGGCCAGTTCGAAGTGCCCGGGTTCCGCGTCGAGGGTCTCGGCATCCGCCGTGACCGGGTGGATGTTCCCGGCGCCCAGCTTGCCGGCCTTGGCCTGGACCATCTGCGTGAAGTCGGGTTCCCGGTCCACGGCCCAGACTTCCGCGAAGGACCGGCGCAGCGGGAAGGCGAGCTGGCCGGTACCGCAGGCCAGGTCAAGCAGCCGCCCCTGCCCGGAGACCCCGGTGCGCGCGATCAGGTCCTCGATCATTGCCTCCGGGTAGGGCAGCCGGTAGCGGTCGTAATACTCGGCGGTCCCCTGGTAGAGGTCGACCGCGAAGTGCAATTTGTCGTCCATGGACCCCAGCCCTTTAGGTAACGGCTTCCTCACATTTCCCTTCATGACGCTAAGCCACGCTGGCGGCTAACGGACGCCGGCCGTAGGCGGCACCGTGGCGCTAAGGAACACGCTGAGCGCGCGGGCGAACGCCGTCGGCTGGTCCAGCGGGACGAGGGTATAACTGTCGGGGATCACAACCAGCCGGACGCGAACGGTGCCCGCCGGGCGGCCCTGAGCCGCCCGCGGCCCCGTCCAGCGGCCCGCCAGCACGCTGGGCTGACCCGCGACGAGCTCTCGGCCAAGGTGAACTACAGCTCCTCGCTGATCGGGATGATCGAGACCGGCCGCCGGGTCCCCTCCCGTGATCTGGCCGAACGGCTCGATGAAGTCTTCGGCCCGGACCGGGGCACGTTCGCCCGGCTGGAGACCGGCCTGCGGGACCTGCCCTACCCGGCGTCGTTCCGGCCGTTCAGCGCGTACGAGGCCGGGGTCCGGTCGCTGCGGCTGTTCGAGCACGTCCTGGTTCCCGGCCTGCTGCAGACCGCCGACTACGCGCGGGCGGTCCTCTCCACCCGCCCGCACACCAGCGCCGATGAGATCGAAGAACTAGTGACCGCCCGGCTGGCCCGGCAGGCTCTCCTGGCCCGCGCCGACCCGCCGCTGCTGTACGTGCTGCTGGATGAAGGCGTCCTGCACCGGCCGGTCGCCACGCCCGAGATAATGGCCACGCAACTGGCCCGGCTGGCCGATCTCAGCGAGCAGGCCTACGTCACGCTCCAGGTGATCCCGTACAGCGCTGGCGCGCACATCGGCCTGCAAGGCGGGTTCGCCATCGCGGACCTGCCCGATTTGCCCGGTATCGTGTTCCTTGATTCGGTAGCGGACGGGCAGACGGTAGAGGACGTGGCGATAGTGTCGCAGGTGACGCAGCGCTTCGACGCGCTACGGGCCGAGGCGCTGCCGCGCGGCGCGTCCCGGGACATGATCAGGAAAGTTGCTGAGGAGCGAGGACGTAACCGGCGCCACCTGGCGCACGAGCAGCTACACCGGCTCGGGCGGCGGCAACTGCGTCGAAATCGGCAACCACGCGCAAGACCGCCGCGTTCTCATCCGCGACACCAAAGACCGCCGAGGACCAGTGCTGGCCTTCAACCCCCAGTCCTGGCGGAACTTCACCGCGAAGATCAAGGATCAGCGCCCGTAGCGCTTAATCCCATAGAGCAAACGGGCACCAGTCGCCTGGACAATCGTCCGGCAAATCAACCCGGAGTGCCGCGAGCGATGTGCCTGACCGCGATCGCGTCATCGGTGATCTCGTACAGGACCCGGTACCGGCCGACCCTCAGGCGCCGCAGGTCCGGTGACCCGTACGGGAACGACCCAGTCGGCCGAGGATCGTCGGCCAGCCAGTCGATCGCGTCCAACAACTGCACGGATGCCCTGCGGGTCGTCGAGGAACGCGGCGGCCTGGCTGATCGCTCGTTCGTCGTAGTCGACCCGCAGGCTCACCGGGGCATGCCCAGCCGGCGCCTTGCTTCGCTGGCGGGCACGAACGTCGTCTGCCCGGCGGCGTCCCGGGCCTTCCACTCCAGTACCGCCGCGGTGTCCTCCGCGTCCTCGAGATCTTCCGGGGTGGCGGCCTGTTGCAAGGCCCGCAGGCGCAGGAAGTCGGTCACTGGCACCACGACCGCGGCTTGGTCGCCCAGGTGGATCACCTCATACGAACCGGTGTCCGGGCCGGGCGTGTCGGGCTGGGCGGTCATCCCGTTGCCTCCTGGAGTGATCGGCGAGGGCCTGCTACCTATCCTCTCAGGCTTCCGGGCTCAGCGGCATGACGTCGGCTCCGACGGCCCCGTGTCGCGATAGAAACCTCAGGACCCGGGGGCGAGATACGGTGTGCGGCCATTCGAACGTTAGCGCCGCTAATGAGCTTTTGGGGAGCCAAGTGGGGAGCCATCTTCGGCCGACACAGAGCCACACCGGGGCCTCCCTGAGCGTTCGATAATTCCGTGCTACCTCGCATTCAGCCACAGTCAGACACGGCTGACCAACAGTACGAAGCTCCACGGCATGGAGAGGGTCAGGAGTTCGAATCCCCTCAGCTCCACCGACGAGAAATACCAGGTCAGAGCCACTGTGTGAATTGCGGGCCTTGCCGGGACAGCGCTCACCACAAGACCTGCACCGGGCGCTGGCGCGGCGTGGTCTCGCTCTGGGCGGTTACTGGCCGAGGCGTGATGGCGATCGGCCGGGCTGCTCGCCTGGGCTGACTGCGTCCCGGAGCGGCTCGGTAGTTTGCCCGACGGATTGACCTCCTGCGACCGCATCAGCCGGGCGAAACGGCGGAATTGCCGGCAGTTCACCCGATAGTCGCCGCAGGCCGGGCGGTCTTAGCGTCAAGGTATGTCACACACCACCAAGCCGGCCCGTCTTGCGGTAGCGGGGCGCCCGCAGCGGGCCAGGATGCCCGCGTTGATCATTCTGGTGTATGCGGTTGTCGTTTACCTGCTCTTCCTGGTGGTGCTCGGCTACGCGGCGGGCTTCTTCGCGGGTTTCGGCGTGCCCAAAGGCATCGACCAGGGATCCCGCGCCGCCGTGCCGGTCGCGGTGGCCGTCGACCTGTTCTTGCTGCTGCTGTTCGCGGTCCAGCACACCGTGATGGCCCGCCCGTGGTTCAAGCGCCGCTGGACACGCATCGTGCCGGGGCCTGCCGAACGGGCGAGCTTCGTCCTGGCCGCCAGCCTGGTGCTGGCGCTGCTGTTCTGGTTGTGGCGGCCGGTCGGGGGGACCATCTGGAGCCTGCCGGGAGCCGGCGCCGGCGCGCTCTGGGCCGTGTATGCGGCCGGCTGGGCGATAGCTGTCAGCTCTATCTTCCTGGTCAGCCATTCCGACCTGTTCGGGCTGCGCCAGGCCTGGCTGCATGCGCGGCACGTAAGGTACAGCCCGCCGCCATTCACCGAGCGCGGCATCTACGGGCAGATCCGGCATCCCCTGATGGCCGGGTTCGTGGTCATTTTCTGGTCGGCGCCTGTGATGACGGCCGGGCACTTGCTGTTCGCGGTCGCCGCGACCGGCTACATCCTGGTTGGCATCGCATTCGAAGAACATGACCTGATCCAGGGCTTGGGCGGCACCTACGCCGCTTACCGGGCCCGCGTGCCCGCGCTGATCCCCCGGCCCTGGCTCCGGCGCCCTCCGCCCGGGTCTTGGCGAAGCGAAGAAAAACGACATGAAGCAGGCGACATGAAATCCAGGACCGTAATCGTCCCGGCGGCGGGGCCGGAAGTTGCCAAGGGCGGCGCGGCTGCCTCGGCCCCGGTCGGCATGTTCGCGCCATCCGGGCTGTTCGCCGCCCCGACCGCGGTCGCCGGGCTGGCCGCCGGACGGCGGCTGACCGGTGTCCGCGAGGACAGGCCGGTCGTGCTGCGTGACGGGTCGGCGGTGCTGATACGGCAGGTCCGGAGCACGGACGCTCCGCTGCTCGCCGACGGCTTCGCCCGGCTCAGCGCGGCGTCACGGCAGATGCGGTTCCTGGGGGTGAAGAAAGAACTTTCGGCGGCGGAGTTGCGCTACTTTACCGACGTCGACCACCACGACCATGAGGCGCTCGGTGCGCTGGACCGGGCCGGCGGGCATGGCGTGGGCATCGCCCGCTATGTCCGGGATGCCGACGACCCGCAGGCAGCTGAGATCGCGGTCACCATCGTCGATGACTGGCAAGGCCGGGGGCTGGGCACCGAGCTGCTGGCTCAGCTGTCCGACCGCGCCCGTCAGGAAGGAATCCGTCGTTTCACCGCCCTGACCGACCCCGGTAACGTGGCCGTGGCCACGCTGCTCCGCAACGCCGGTGCCCGCCTCGTCGGTCGCGGGCGGGGCACCGTCGAATACGAGATCATGCTGGCCCGCGGGCCGGAAGAGAGCAGGGTACGCGTATCGCATTCTACGGGGCGGGCGGCGCCGGAGGCTATTTCGGCGGTCGGCTCGCCCGGGCCGGAGCGGGCGTGCGTTTATCGCGCGACGCCGCCGATGACAGGTCGGCCGTCCGGCCGGATTAACACCCGCGGCTGAACGGAAGCGCCGCTGGCAGTCGGCTCGCCCTGACCGGATAGTCTGTGCCGGCGCTGTCGTTCGCCGGCGGCCAGCAGCCTATGTGGAGCAGGTCACCCAGGCGCTGCAGGCGCGGGGTGCGCTGCTTCTACGACGCCGGCAAGGAGATCGACCTGCGGGGAAGTATCTTGCTGAGGAACTGCGGGCAATCTACGGCGAGCAGGTAGCCGCGGTCGTAGTGTTCGTGTCCACCGCGCAGCGTGCCGAGCCGGCTGCGTCGATCGCCGGCTAAGGCCGCCGCGCGAGGTGACTGATCTTCGAAGGCGCGGGCGAGCACGCGGCTCCAGTCGCCGGTGCCGCTGCGCCATTCGGACACCTCGTTGTGTTCCAGCTTGGATACGGGCGACGAGGCGAGCTTGCTGTCCCGGAGGAGGTTCATGAACAGCTTAAGGATGTGTAGGTCGCGTGCCGAGCTTGACCCTGTTTTCAGGGTCGTGATGTTCGTGATAAACGGATCTTGTCCGTCTTCCTTCCTGGCTGTCCGTCGCGCCAGCCCGACGGACAGCGCAGGGAGGAAGGGTGGCGCCGTGCAGGTGGGCGCCGACGGTGAGCGGAGGCTCGCCCGCGGTCCGGCTGAGCGGGCTCCGGTGGTGGCGCCCATCGGCGGGTGAACTGCGCAACGTCGTGGAGGTTGCTGGCTTCGCGTAACCGGAGGGAGGCGCCTAGGATGCTGGCCGTTCGATGGCATGGGCGGGGTGACGTGCGGGTGGAGGAGGTGCCGCCGCCCGCGCCGCCGGGGCCCGGAGAACTGCAGCTCCAGGTGAGGTGGTGCGGTATCTGCGGGACCGATCTTGAGGAATGGCTGAGCGGGCCGGTGTTCATCCCGGCCGCTGCGCCGCATCCGGTCACCGGAGCGCGAGCGCCGCTCGTGCTCGGACACGAATTCGTCGGCTTGGTCGTGGCGGCCGGCGCTGACGTGACCGGACCCTGGCCGGGTCAGCGGGTGGCCGTCGACACGATCGTGTCCTGCGGTACCTGTTATTGGTGCCAGCGCGGCGAGGTGACCCGGTGCCCGGCGCTGGGAGCGCTCGGCCTGCACGGCGACGGCGGGCTTGCGGAACTGTGTAACGCGCCCGCGCGCATCTGCCTGCCGGTCCCGGACACGGTGGCCGACGATGAGGCGGCGCTGGCCGAACCGCTGGCGGTGGCCGTCCGGGCGCTGCGCCGGGGCGGGCTGCGCTCAGGCGAGCGGGTCGCGGTGGTGGGGGCGGGCGCAGTCGGGCTGATGGCGGTGCAGGCGGCGGCCGCGTTCGGTGCGGACGGCGTGGCCGTCGTCGAACCCCTGCCGGAGCGCCGGGCCCTCGCGATCCGTCTCGGTGCCGACCGGGCGGTGCCACCCGACGAGGCTGGGACGCTGGAGGCTGATGTCGCCGTCGAGTGCGCGGGCACCGTGAGCGCCATTCACGCCGCGCTGCAGGCGCTGCGCTCCGGCGGGCGGGCCGTACTGCTCGGTATCGTCACCCAGTCCGCGCTGATCGCGCCCATGGATCTCGTCCGAGGCGAGAAATCCCTGATCGGGTCCTTGTCGCATGTATGGGATCAGGATTTCCGGGAGGCGCTGCAGCTGCTGGGTCGCGGGGCGGTGCAAGCGGCGCCGCTGATAACCGATCGCATCCCGCTCAGCGCGGCGGTGACCGGCGGGCTTGCCCTGCTGCGGGACGAACCGGAAAGGCACCTGAAGATCTTGGTGGGTGAGAGCGGATGAGCGCCGCAGACGGCAGCGGTGTGCTACCGGAACTGGCGGTGAGCCGACTGTACGCGGCGGTCGTATCTGACATCCTCGACGACCTCGGGCACCGTGACCATACCCTTGACCCGGCCATCCGGCCGCTCAGGCGCGGTGAGGTGATCGCAGGTTTCGCCAACCCGTTCCTGGTCACCGAGGTCTACCGGATCCCTGAAGAGCCCTACACCGGCGAGATCGGCGCGCTCGACGACATCCGGCCTGGAGAAGTCATCCTGGTGGCCGCGGGCGGATCGGCCCGTGCTGCCTGCTGGGGCGAACTGTTCTCCGCGGCGGCGCGCGCCCGTGGAGCCCGCGGCACCTTGATCGACGGGTACTGCCGCGACGCGCGCCGTATCGCCGCCCTCGGCTACCCGGTGTGGTGCCGGGGGACACTGCCGCTGGACTGCAAGGGCCGGACCGCGGTGACTGCGTGGCGGCAGCCTGCTGTCGTCGGCGGCCTGCAGGTCCGGCCCGGTGACCTGGTGGTGGCCGACGACGACGGGGCCGTCGTCATCCCGGCGGAGCTCACCGAGGAGACCATCCGCCGGGCCCTGGCCAAGGCATCGAAGGAGCACGGGCTGCGGGACGCGCTGGAGGCGGGCAGCACGCTGCGAGCTGCCTATGACCGGTTCGGTGTCCTGTGAACCGCAGCCCAGGTCGCCAGGCCGCACCAAGATCCGGCCGCTCAGAACGTCTACGTCACCATCTCGCCACCTACGTCGAGTGACGTAGGACGCCGAGGAGAACGCTCGCGTACCCGCCGTAGTAATAGGACGACGGGCTAGGGGCGGTTGTCCTGCGGGATGTGGTTGATGCGGGGACGTCCTCCTGGTGCGATAGTCCGGGCTTGGTGTCCCAATCGCAGAAGGAGGACGTCCTGTGGGTAAGGGTAGCGGCACGACGCGGGTTGACCGGCGGCGGGATGCGCGGCGGGAGCGGCTGCGGGGGCTTCTGCCGCGTGATGGGGCTGTGATCGGCATCGATCTGAGGGATGAGAAGCAGGCGATCGCGGTGGTTGATCATGACGTGCGGGTGCTGGCGCGTAAGACGGTGCGGGTGAAGGCGTTCCGGCTGGGTGAGGCGGTGGCGCAGGCGCGGGTGAGGGGGTTCACGGCGGTGGCGGTGGCGTGCGAGCCGACCGGGCCGCGGTGGCTGCAGGTGCAGCGGCTGTGCGCGGAGCGGGAGCTGCCGCTGGTGTGCATCCAGCCGCTGGTCTCTCATATCGCCCGCCAGCAGCAGGATTACACGACGCATAAGACCGATGAGTGCGACTGCGTGATGATCGCCCGGCTGGCTATCGAGTTGCACTGCTATATCCCGGAGGAGCTGGATGAGGCGTGGGCGCAGCTGCGGCACCTGGGGCGGCGGCGCGCCCAGCTGATCACGTCGGCGACCGCGTCGGTGCAGCGGGTCCGGGATTTCCTGTCGGTGGCCTGGCCGGTAGCGCCTGAGGCGTGCGCGCGCCCGTTTGATTCGGTGACCTGGCTGGCGGCGATGCAGGTAGTGACGTCGCGGTGCGGCGGGCGGCCGGAAAAACTGGCTGCCATCGGGCTGGCGGAATTCACCGCCCTGGTCCGCCAGGCCGTGGCCGGGTGGGGTGGCCAGCGGCCCGCCAGCCTGGTATGCCGGGCCGTGTTCGCCGCGCTGGCCAGCACCGAGGGGGTGGTGGTATCCCACCGGCGGGCGCTGCTGCGGCGGTGCGCCGATGAGCTGGGTGACCTGCAGCGGACACGCGCCCAGCTGCGGGCCGTGGAGGCCGATATGGTCGCCGTGCTGGGCGAGCTCGGCCTGTCCCGGCTGGCGGACATCCCCGGGCTGACCGCTGTCGGCGCCGCGGCGATCTTGGCCGAGACCGGTGATCCCCGCCGGTATGACAGCTCATCATCGCTGGCCAGGCATGCCGGGCTGTCCCCGTCCGGTAACGCCTCGGGCGCTTTTGAGGGCCAGGCGCGCATCTCCCGCCGCGGCCGGCCCGGCCTGCGGCTGACCGTGTGGCGCGCGATCTGGCCGCTGCTCATCCACAACTCCGTGATGGCCGCGAAATACGCGGCGATGATCGCGGCCGCCGACGCCGCCGCGGCGCAGGCCGCGCAAGCGCAGTCCGGGACGGGTTCACGGCAGGCCAGCGCGGCGGCCGCGGCCCAGGCGCGGCGCGCCAGGGCCCGGGTCGCGTGCGCCGCCTCGCTGCTGCGCTGGATCTACTCCATGGCCGACTGCGACGCCGGCTGGGATCCTGACGTCGCCTCTGGCGCCGCCAGCTGCCAGCACGCCCCCGCTGCCAGGCGGAGGCCGCCTGAGCAGAGCTTCGCGGCAAGCATCCGCACCGGTGCCCTAGACCTTCTCCCCGATGGGGGAGAGCGAGCCCGCATCCGCCCCGAGGATCACCTCGCAGATAACCCTGGGCAGCTCTCCCCTGGTCGCCCGGACCTTCTCACCAGCCCGGTTGAACGCTGTAGGAGCAGGCCCGCCCGCACCCGCGGGCGGGCCCAGCCCGCTTGCACTACGTAGGGCGAGAAGACCCGGGTGACGGGCACCGCGACCGCGCCGCAGAACGGCCACTGGCCCGGCGCGGAATTCCCCATGCCCGCATCCGGCGAACGCCCGCCCCAGCAGGCGCCAGCATAGTAAAACCCCAGATCAGAACTTATTCACCAAGACCACCAGAAACCTCCGGAACCACTTGACACACCGCTTCTTACGCTGGTTATCTCCAGCCCGGATTTGGGCGTCTTCGCTGTAACCGCCGCGCGTGCTTTGTGTGCTTTTCCCTACGTCGTGGATGCATTACCTGAACAGTTTCTCCGCCACAGGCCTGGTACGTTCCCTTTGTCGCTGCTGTTTTTAGAACTGAGTGGCTACTGGCTGAACGTTGTTCAGCGACATGTCTACGCCGCAGACGTCCTGGTCATATGCGGCGTAGACAGGGACGGCTTCAGATAACCGCCGTTCTGGACGGCGTCGCGTTCAAGCTCGGACAGGTTCGTGACCGTGCAGATGAGGGTGTTCTGTCGTTCTGAGCCATATCACCGGCGTGGTGTGTGCCAGGAGACCCACCCGTCCGTGCCGATGGCATCGCCGGATTCCCTGCGTCGGCCAGCCCGGATTTTCGGGCGCATTTCCCGGCCGCTCGTCGGCCGGTACCGCCGTCGGGGCCGGTGCGTCCCGCGGGTCGTCGAAAAGGCGAGGCCGGATCGTCCTGGCGGGGGACGCGGCTGGGGCGCTGCGCCCGTATGGTCTGCCGTGTGGATGTGATCAGCTGCGAGGGCCTGACCAAGCGGTTCGGGCCGGCGGTCGCGGTGAACGGGCTTGATCTGGCAGTCTCGTCCGGTCAGGTCTATGGTTTTCTCGGCCCGAATGGCGCCGGCAAGACCACGACCATCCGGATGCTGCTGGGCCTGATCGCGCCGTCTGCGGGCCAGATCTATCTGCTTGGCCGGCACCTTCCCGACCCGCGGGCCGTGGCGCAGGCCGGCGCGATGATCGAGGAGCCCGCCTTCTACCCGTGGATGACCGGGCGGGTCAACCTCGAAGTGCTCGGTGCCACGGGCGGTGGCTGCGGTCCCGGCGAGGCCGCCCGGGTCCTTCACCTGGCCGGCCTGGCCGATGTTGCTGCCCGGAAGGTCAAGACCTACTCCCAGGGCATGCGCCAGCGGCTCGGGATAGCCGCGGCGATGCTCGGCCGCCCGTCTTTGCTGATCATCGATGAGCCGACCAACGGGCTCGACCCGGCTGGCATCAGGGAAATGCGGGGCGTGCTGCGCGGCCTGGCCGCCGAGGGGACGACGGTATTCCTGTCCAGTCACCTGCTCGCTGAGGTTGAGCAGGTATGCGATCGGGTGGCAGTGATCGTGGGTGGCCGGCTCGTCGAGGAAGGCGTGCCCGCGATGCTCGGCACGATCAGGCGGAGGGTCCGCGTCGAGGTCGCTGCCACGGACGCCCAAGCCGCCGCCCGGCTGCTGGCCCGGTGGCGGGCCAGGCACGCGAACGGGCATTTCCTGGTCGAGCACGACAGCGGCCGGGACGTGAACGGTGTGCTGGTGGCGGGCGGGGTGGTCGCCGAGTCGGTGATCGTCGAGCGGCCCGGGCTGGAGGACAGGTTCCTTGAGATCACCGGGAAGCAGGACGCACGTGCTGTGGCTGCTGGTAGCTGAGCTCCGCAAGCTGATCAGGCCGCTGGTGTGGGGAACCGGGCTGGTCATCACCGGTTTCTGCCTGCTGATCACCTGGGGCGGCGCGAACAACGCCCGCGGCGCGCTCGCCAGTCCCCGGATTCCCGATGTCTGCGCGCGGGCAGCGACCGCGCAGTGCAGGCAGGTTGTCGCGCACGCCCACGCCGCGGCCAGGACCGCCGCAGCTGCGACGAGCCTGCTCGCGCAGCCCGGCGAGATAGGCCACGTCGCGGCCGGCATGCTCGCCTCGGTGCCCGGCCTGCTGCTGATCGCCCTGATCGCTGGCGGGCACTGGGGCGGCGAGTGGGGATCGAGGACCATCAGGCACCTGCTCGCCAGGCAGGGCCGCCGGACCCTGGTGCTCGCCGCCAAGTGGCTGACGATCTGGGCTGCGGGAGTGGCGGCCCTGGTGTGCTGCTGGCTGGTCCTGGCGGTCGTCGCACCGCTGATCGCGGCCGCTGCCGGCCTCCCGGCGGCTCATGCCTCGATGTGGGCTGGCCTGGGCTCGTCGGCGTCGGCGGCCGGCCGCGCGGTGATAGTGCTCGGGCTGTTCGCTGCCGTCGGGACCGCGGCTGGCGCGATCGCCCGGGGGCAGCTCGCCACGACGGCCATCACAGCGGGCTCGATGCTGCTCGCGCTCCTGGTCGCCGGCATTACGAGCATCGGCCGGCTGTCCCCGGCGTCGTTCGTGCAGGCCTGGATGAACTTTGACACCGCGGGCTACCTGCCCACCAACTTCTGGAGCAGGTTCGTCAGCGGCGGCCAGCAGCCCGGCGAGCTAGCCGGGCTGCTCGGCATCGTGCTCACCGGCGCTATCGCGGCAGCCATCGCCCGCTGGCGATTCTCCGCCGACGTGACGGTATGACCGCCGGACCGGCGGCATAGGGTCGAGCCGTGTGGAAAGCCTGGCCGCAGCGGCGGCTGCGGGCCGAGACCGTAGACCGGCTACTGGCGGCGGTGCTGCTGGCCTGGGCGCTGTTCGATGTGCCCTGGTGGTGGCGGCCGCCAGGTCACGGAGGTTCCGCGCCGGTCATCCTCGGTGTCATCGCGCTGGCCGCTGCGCAGTCGGTGCCATTTTTGTGGCGGCGGCAACAGCCGGCCGCAGTGCTGGCCCTGGCTGGCGCAGCCCTGGCGGTCAAGTACCCGGCAGGCCTGAACATATGGTCAGCTGGCGCCGCGGTTCTCGCCGCCGCCTACGGCCTGGGAGCCTACGGCAGCAACACTGTGCGCCGGGCCGGCCGGGCACTGGCGGCATGCGCGCTGCTCGCGGTCTTCATCACGTTGCCGGCTGACAACGGCAGCCACGATCCGGCCATTGCCTGCGCGCTCCTGGCCATAGCGCTGGGCATGGGCGAGGTCACCAGTGCGCACAGCGATACGGCCGCGGCCGCTGCCCGGCACACGCAGGATATGGAACGGGCCAGGCTGGCGCGGGAGCTGCACGACGTGGTAGCCCACCAGCTCAGCGCCATCGCCGTCCAGGCCGGGGCAGCCCGGCTGGCAGCGGCCGGTGACCCTCAGGCGGCGGCGGCCGCGGTAGCCGCCATCGAGCGGCAGGCCCGCGGCGGCCTGACCGAACTCAACCAGCTGGTCCGCGAACTGCAGCCGGCCGCCGATACCGGCCCGGACACGTCACAGCAGCCGCGACTCGGTGACATCCCCGGCCTGATCAGGCGTGCGAGGGAATCGGGTTTGCGCGCTGAGTTGCGCGTTGACGGCGAGCCCCGCCCGCTTCCGGCTGCCGTCGAGCTTGCCGGCTACCGGGTGGTGCAGGAAAGCCTGACCAATGCGATCCGGTATGCAGCAGGCGCCGCGGCAACGGTCCGCCTGGCCTATCGCGACGACGGGATCATGGTCGAGGTGACCGACGACGGGCCCGGCGCGGCACCCGGTGCGGCCCCGATTCGTGGCGGCGGCGCCGGACTGGCCGGGCTCAGGGAACGAGCCCGCCTGCTCGGCGGGCAGCTTGAGGCCGGGAGCGCCGCGGAACGGGGCTTTGCGGTACGCGCGTTCCTGCCGGGCCCGCCGTGACCATCAGCATCCTGGTAGTCGACGACCAGCCGGTGGTCCGGGCAGGCGTGGCCATGATGATCGGCACCCAGCCGGACCTCGAGGTGGTCGGCGAGGCGCCCGACGGGCTGGCGGCAGTCAGCAAGGCAGCAGAGCTCAGGCCCGATGTCGTGGTGATGGACGTGCGCATGCCGCGGCTCAACGGGATCGAGGCCACCAGGCGGGTGGCCGCGCTGACGCCGAAGCCGCCGCGGGTCGTGCTGCTCACGACCTTCGAC
>Ga0307312_10000574_pt1 | contig 17517 bp, 15 predicted proteins | sample ER_DNA_202_FD_194489 | JGI IMG/M metagenome (GOLD analysis project Ga0307312, IMG submission 194489) | Bulk soil microbial communities from the East River watershed near Crested Butte, Colorado, United States - ER_DNA_202 | ecosystem: Environmental > Terrestrial > Soil > Floodplain | place... | reverse complement strand
TAGAATGAATTTATTTTGATAATATTTACACAAGCACACAGCCTTCTTGAAATCATATCTTTAGCTATCCTGTTTGCAGACATTCTAGACTGAAATGTCGAAATTATTATTGAGCCTTTACTAAGACTCAGCTTTGGTTTAGTCGTGCCCATGTATCAACTTGGGTATACTTGCAATTTATTTTATGGGAAATTAAAAAGGAATTATTCTGTGTGTTCTCCAATTGATGACCTAGAATTCCGATTAAATGTACCCATAGGCGCATCTGGAAAATTGTCGGTAACCCTTTGTTCTGCGACTATGCTTGCTTCTGCAAGAATATTATTCAAATCTCCTCCCGATGGATTTAACGCGAAGCCTATATCGGAAGTGCTATTGGCATTTACCATAATATCACTAAAGACATCGTTGATTTCACCTAATTCTGTGTCCACATCTGGCATTAATCCAGTTAGTCCTGTTTTTACTTTTGAGAGTGTGCCAACTGCTGGTTTTAATGCAGTTAGAGCATCTCCAATGTCAATAGTAGACTCTAATCTCATATGCACTTGCTCAAGTGACATTTTTAATTGTGAAATAGTCTTAACCGTTCTTCTGACTTGTGAAAGCTCATTTGAAAGCATTTTGCTTTGTTGAGCATCATGATTTTGTAAATGAGTAACAATTTGATTAAAGAGAGTTCTATCTTTTGATTTTAATTTTTCTAAGAGTCCATCTAATTTTTGAGTTTGAATCCCTAGTCTATTTTTTGCCGATTCCATAGTCGGTTTAAGAGGCTTTTGTGTTCTCAAAGTTTCTTTGATTTTTTCGGTGGTGTCTTTTTTGACCTCTTTATTCCACTGGTTTGTAAAACTCGTCATATTCTCTAGACTATTCAGTAGACGTTAAATGAAAGTGTCATATTTGAATAACCTGGTAGTAATATTTTCTACACATATTTACACATACTTCTAGTATATTTTTCTATCATACTGGCTCGACAAAAGTCAAGCTTTTTTGTCTTAAGCTACTTAACCAACTTAAATATCTTTTAGTCTAAAATTATGTCAATTGAATCTAAAGGAATGGTGCGAGATCGATGAAATTCTTTATAGCGCTGAAACCAATGAACAATATTTACAATTTGCAGGTTATGATTACGATAAAAAAAATATTGAAAATCTATCCAAGATGAAATTTCTGATATCGGAAATATTTGTAAGGTCATTTTCTAAACCAAGAATATTATTTTTATCTTCAATAGAAAACATATCTGAATCCAAAACAAAAACCCTTGAATTGAAACTGCATGATTTGAGAGGAACAAAGATAAAAAGTAGATATTTCAAATTTAATGGAAAGCAGGTAAACTGGAATAATTGGAGACAGTTCAATAGCTGTGAAAATGATAACAACAAGAGAAAAATTGTTTTTGATGAGTTTATTAAAAAGACAAAATATATTTCTCCTGTAATAAATTTACGATTTAAAAAAATCAGAGAAATTTATTCTAATTTTTCAGATAAAATTAATGAAAATTCGAGGAAGACATTTAACCCATTAGACGGTTACCTCATTAGTGAAAAAATAACTTTCTCAGAACTAAGAGTGTTGGTTTCAGAGTTGGGACAACGTGCAAGAGCACGCTTTCAAAGTGAGCTTAATTGTGGTAGTAAACTTATCGGAAAGGATCCTGAATATTATGATGATTTTTATTTTTTTCGCAACAGAATTTTCAGTGGTATTGAGAAATACTTTTTGAAGATTAATCCTGTCACGACAGTTAAGAAGACTTTACGATCGATTGGCTTTGATTTTTCAAAAATTCACTTTGATACGAATGATAGGCCAAATAAATATCCATCACCGATTTGCTTCTTTGTAAAAGTTCCTAGTGATATCAGAGTCTTGTACAAAAATGAAAGCCCTTACTTTAATCTGCAAAGCTGCTATCATGAAACTGGACATGCAATACATGCCTCTTCAATAAATCCTGACTTGAACTACTGGGAAAAATACAAATTTCCAATGGGAATTGCTGAAATATTTTCAATATTAATAGAGAGATTGACAAAAAATCCGTTATATTTGAAAGATATTGGGATCACAAATGATAAAGTGTTATGTGAACTGATCTCAAAAAATAATTTCATGGAACTATTTTTTATCGTCTTTTATACTGCAAATTCACTGATGAAAATGGAATTTTGGAACAGAAATCTTACAATTTATGAAACAAGCAGATTATATGAAAAGCTAATCAAAAAGTATATGGGTCTTGAGGTGCCTGGAGAATATTGGATGTTACATCACATTCTTCCGGAGTCAATAATGTACGTACCAAGTTACATGTTAGCTGCCATACGAGCCGCAGAATTGGAAAGATATCTTATCAGCAGGTTTGGTGAGAGATGGTGGAATGATCCTGTTGCGGGTAAGAAAGTTAGAGAAATAATGTCTAAAGGAGGGACGATAAATTTGAACGAATTCTGCAGACTTGATCAGAGTATCTTTATGAAGGAGATAACTTCCCGTTAATCAACTATAATATTATAGAAGGAGAACAGGAGAATAATTTTTGGTCGGAAGTTCCAAGAGGGCTGTTTATGCTGCTTTATTTGGTAACTTGGGAATTTCAATTGCTAAATTAATTGCCGCGTTTCTCACTAATAGTAGCGCTATGTGGTCAGAAACATACCATTCTTTTTCTGACACTTTTAACCAGGTATTGTTGCTGGTTGGAATCAAAACAAGCTCAAGAGTACCTACTGAAAGACATCCATTTGGATATGGAAAGGAGCAATTTTTCTGGTCATTTATCGTTGCAACTCTATTATTTGGCATTTCAGGGATTTTATCTTTTGAAAAAGGATTTACTTCAATTTTTGATCCTGTACATCAAATTGTAAATGCCGATGTCAGTTATATAATACTCTTAATATCAGCCGTTTTTGAAGGTAACGCCTTGCGCATTGCTTTCAATATGTTTAAGGATACCATTGAATCAAGAGGAGAAAAAGTAAATTTGAACAAGCTGTTTAGAGAATTTCAAGAGAGTAAAGACCCCACTATTCTAACCGTTATAGTTGAGGATTCAGCGGCCCTACTGGGAATAGCAATAGCTGCAATAGGAATCTATCTGTCTGAAATTACTAACAACATGATGTATGACGCGTACAGTTCGATAGCAATAGGTGCCGTTCTAATGTTATTTGCGTTCTTTTTGGCAAAAGAAAATAGAGCTCTTCTTATTGGGGAAGCAATGTCTAAGAAAGATCACACTAAAATTTTAGAATCAGTCTTAAAGATTCCTGAATTAAATAGAGTAATTACACTTAGAACAATGCATTTTGGTCCCAATGATGTCCTAGTTGCAATGGAAGTAAGTCTCGTAGATAACATTAATACCGATCAAATAGAACAAGTAATAGATACAATTGAAGAACGTATTAAGTCGGTTATTGATGTAAGAACATCTTCCAAGATTTATGTAGAAGTGGAAAGAGACAGCTGTCCCGTTAACTCTAAAAAACAACAAGACCGCAAGATGAATGAATAAAGTCATTAATTCTATTTAGGCATCTAAACTTTTATGGAAATGCATTATTTGTCTTTGTTAATAAAATTAATTATTCGATTCTAGATAGATCCTAATTCCAAATTGGTGCTTTCATGTGATTCGTGATGACTGTCATGTTTATGAGTTACATCCTCCACTCGTTGGCATTCATTGCAAATCCATGAAACGTGCTCCTTGCAATGATTGCACATCGAGAAAGGCACCAAGATCTTCCCACATGACCTACATGATCCTTTGTTAAACATCCCATTTTACTCCTCTTTGTAATTATTATATTATATCTCGATGTAACATATAAATTCTACACCATTTTCTACAGAATTTTTTATGAAGGATTCTAGATTATTGAAATTATCACATCAGAGGAAAATAAGAAATTTGTCCTCTATTGTATAGCCTGATTATTCTTTATCTACGAATTCATCAGCGTTAGGTGGTTCTGGATTCAAACCCTTTCTCTTCCTGATATCATTTACAAGCGTTTGGAATATAGATTGTGGTACAACTTGCCAAGTCTTAAAATAAGTATTCCATAACGCCTTGCCAGCAGTTCCACCTCGCATTACCTCAGACAAGTCAAATGTCTCTGATGCAGGAACTTCACCTAGGATAATGCTAATAACGCCTTTTTGTTCAACGCTCAATAGTTTTCCGCGCTTTCCTGATAGGATTCCTGCTACTGTTCCGATTTGTTCTTGCGGACATTTTATTTCCATACCAAGAATCGGTTCTAACAATGCTGGATTCGCTAAAAGCATTGATCCCAGCATGGATCGCCTAGTGGCTGGCATTAGTTGTGCCAAGCCACGGTGAGCGGGGTCTTCATGTGGTACAAAATGGTGCAGAACAAATTTTACTCCACGAAGCGTTTCACGAGCAATGGGGCCTGAATGTACTACATCATCAAAACCAGACCTTATGGAATCCATCGATTCCTGTATAAATTGAACACCCTTAGTTTCATCTACAAGTACGTTGCCACTGATATCAACAGCAGAAACATTCTTTGCTTCATCTGCACTCCAACCCTTTTCCCTTAGCATTTTTGCCATTTGTTTTCTATCCAAATCCTCATGGATATGGCCATTCTTTATTAATTCAATAATATCTTCTCCTAATGGTTCAACTCTCATGAAAATCTTATTGTGTTTATTTGGAGATTTACTCATAATAGGACCAGCATTATTGCGTATGGTTTCACGATAGTTGATAAGAGGCTGAGTAGTAGTAATTTCCAAACCAGTTTCAAGTATTAGAGCTGTGGCGATCTCAAGGTGTAGCACTCCCATACCAGATAGTAATGTCTCACCAGTTTCTTCGTTGATTTTTACAATTAGGTTTGGATCTTCAACAGTTATTCTTCTTAATGCTTCAACCAATTTTGGCAGATCTTTGGGATGTTTTGGTTCTATCGCAATAGTAACAACAGGTTCTGAAACATATTTTATTGATTCAAATGCAGGTACATTTTTGATCGATGAAAATGTCTCTCCCGCAATTGCATGATCTATTCCAAGTAAAGCGGGTATATTTCCTGCAGGAAGCATATTTACTAGTTCACGAGTGTTACCCATGTAGATATTTACCGATTGAACTTTACCCGTTCTTTTTCCGTCAATTAGATAGACTTCATCTCCATCTTTTATCGTACCAGAAAACAATCTACCAGTAGCTATCCTGCCCGCTTGAGGGTCTACATTAATTGTAGTAACCATCATTAGAATTGGTCCCTTATCATCACATGATAGGAGAGATTTTCCAATGTCAGAATCAAGATCGCCTGGCCAAATTTTCGGTATTCTGTAGCGCTGCGCTACATGAGGTGGTGGATGATGCTGGACGACCATTCCAAGTACTGCCTCATGCAAAGGAGCTTTTTCTGATAGGCTACTTATCAAAGATTGATCGTCAGAGTGGTACGCATCATAGACATCTTTAAAGCCAACTCCATTTTTTTGAGCTATATTATAGTTAAATCCCCATCTATCCTTAGCCGAACCAAAGGCTACGCTATTTCCTTGAATACTTACCTTCCATTTTTCTCTTAGTTCTGGTTCAGCATAAATTTCGACTAATTTGTTGAATTCTGCAATAATGTTTGAAAGCCATTTTTGCATGGCAGGTGCATCTAATCTTAGCTCTTTGACGAGTCTATCAATTTTGTTTATATAAAGTACTGGTCTCACACGCTCTTCAAGAGCTTGCCGGGTTACAGTTTCTGTTTGAGTCATTATTCCTTCAACAGAATCTGAGACTACAACGACACCATCAATCGCTCTTAGAGCTCGAGTAACTCTTCCAGTGAAATCGATATGTCCAGGAGTATCAATCATATTAATCACGTATTCTTTTCCATCGATTTCATAATACAGGGTTACATTGGCTCCCCTAATTGTCATCTGTCTATTTTGCTCTAGTTTCATTGAATCTAGTGCCAGAGCCTGACCGGCAACTGAAGGAGAAATTATTCCTGATGCAGCCAATAAGCTATCACTCATCGTAGTTTTTCCGTGATCTACGTGAGCAATCACACCGAAATTACGTATTTGATCCTTATTTCCGATAATTCTTAATATGTCCTGTGTAGACTTGAATTTTGGCATCTTACAAACCACAAAAAATCTATGCAGGATTATTAAATCTTCCTTAATTTACTAAGAGACTGGATCAAATTGAACGGAAATATAAGTCACGGTTGAGAACCACAGATAGAAACTTGCTGGTATATAATATATTGTTGCCTGTAACTTCACATATTCTTATTTATCGACTCCAATTCTGTAAAATAAAAATATCGTCAGAATAATCACTTTCTTATGAAACAAGTAACACTGGGACACACCCCTGATGCGGACGATGCTTTTATGTTTTATGGCATCGCCTCCGGTAACATTAAGTCGCCATATCTCCAAATAGAACATGTTATTGAAGATATTGAGAAGCTAAACAAGCGTGCAATTAATCATGAATTAGACATCACAGCGATTTCAGCTCACGCTTATGCATTCATTAAAGATTACGTCATTTTGAACAGTGGTGGAAGTTTCGGGATCAATTATGGTCCTATTGTGATTTCAAAAAAGAATATCGAATTGAAACAGTTGCATAAGTATAAGATCGGAATCCCAGGAAAAATGACATCTGCAAATTTACTACTAAATCTGGCTATAGGAAATTTCCATGGTGTTGAAATCATCTTTAATGAAATACCAAAGCATGTTTCATCTGGCCTGGTAGATGCTGGCCTAATTATTCATGAAGCACAAATTTCACTTGGAGATGAATTCAAGAAAATATTAGACCTTGGACGATGGTGGCACGATCTTACCAATGGCATGCCTGTTCCACTTGGAATCAACGTTATAAGTAAACGTTCCTTAACGATTAAGGAAATAATTGGGTTTGATGAGCTTTTCAGGAGTTCTATAGAATACGGGCTTAAAAATATAGATGATGCATTAGAATATTCGATGCAATTTGGTAGAGGGAATCCTAAATCGCTAATTGAAAAATTTGTCAGGATGTATGTAAATGATCTTACTATCAATATGGATCAAGAAGGAAAGGATTCTATAATAACAATGCTACAAAAGGCTAAGAGTAGTAATATTCTCTCGTATGATGAATTGTTATTTTTAGATAGTAACAGTCAAAAAATTCAACAATATTACTAGTCATTTATAGTGATTTAGAACGTTATAAAATATTGAAAAATGTGTCTCTTTGTAAGGGAATATATTTTGCATCTTCAATCAGTGAAATTAATTCCTGAATTGTGGTTCCTGTGATCTTCCCCGCAGCCTTAAAAATTTCTTCTGAAAAGGCGGTACCAACAAGGTCATTCCCTCCATATGATAGTGCTACTTGAGCTAATTTTTTTCCTAGTGCAACCCAATAAACTGAAATATTTTTCATCGCATTAGCCAGCATGAGTCTTGATAAAGCAATTACTTTCAGATCATATATTGAAGAACTTTCATTTTCAATTAGTCCTTTTTGTTCAAGTTCTGTATTGTCCAAGCTAAACTTCAATGGTATGAATGTAATAAAACCTCCCGTTTTCTTTTGTAATTCACGTACTTTTATTAAATGATCTATAATATGTTGAGGTTTTTCAATATGACCGAATAGCATCGTACAATTTGATCGTATTCCCATCTCATGTGCAATTCCTGCAGTCTTTAGCCATTCATCCCCAGAACATTTGCCCCTCACGATTATATCCCTTATATCTTTGCTGAATATCTCTGCTCCTCCTCCAGGTAGGGCATCAAGTCCTGCGTCTTTTAATCTAGAGAGTACTTCTTTTACTGAATTTCTCGTAATATGAGAAATAAAATGAATTTCGGCTGGTGTAAGTGCTTTAACTGTAACTGATGGAAATTCTTTCTTAATTTCCCTTATCATCTTTTCATAATAATCAAGTCCTAATTTTGGATGGAAGCCCCCGACGATATGAAGTTCTGTTGCCTTCATTTCGTTTATCGCAATTCTTGCTCTTGTCAGTATCTGTTCGAGTGGCAGTGTATATGAATCAGATTCAGTTCCTTTTCTGTAAAAAGCACAAAGTGGACAGCTTGCCGCACAAATATTTGTATAGTTCAGGTAGTATGAAGCAACAAATGTTATTATGTTATCAGTTAGTTTTTTTTTTATCAAATTTGCTGCAGCGCCCAAAACGAGGACATTCTCATTATTAATTAATTCCAGACCATCATTGAATGATAATTCTTCACCATGAATAGCCTTCTCTAGAGCGTTTGAACTACCTGCAATACTTTGTAACAAATTGTTTAGATGATGTCCATATCAGCTATAAAATCTTCACCTTTTTGACAATGTTTGTAAAGAATAAATATCGTTGGCATTCGTCATGAAATAGTTCATGAGCTTCTTTGCACAAGAGTTGATCCAGAAATCTGATGTGAGTGATATTCTTGATCAAGTGTTGCATGGAAAAAGGCTTGCATTAAACGATTGTATCCGTTTATTAAGATCTGATAATCCCTACGCGCTAGGAATCATTGGAAATATATTAAGAGAAAAGCTATTTGGTAAAGTTGCGACGTTTGTAAGCAACATTATTCTAAATTATACTAACGTATGCATAACATATTGTAAGTTCTGTGCTTTTTACAGAGCTCCTGGAGATTCTGAGGGGTATAGATTATCTGTAGATGATGTAGTAAAAAGGGTCGCAACAGCAAGGGATCAATTCGGAATAAGTCAGGTCTTGATGCAAGGGGGTCACAATCCAGATCTGCGGATCGAGTATTACGAAGAAGCTTTCAAAACAATAAAGGAGAAATGTCCTGACGTTGCTATTCACGGACTTTCAGCCTCTGAAATTGATACTATTTCCAAGGTAGAAAGAAGCAACACGAGGGAAGTACTCTCTAGATTGAAAGAAGCAGGCTTGGACACATTGCCCGGTGCTGGTGCTGAAATTCTTGATGATGATGTAAAATCAAGAATTAGTCCCTTGAAAATAAAAAGTGATGAATGGTTAAATATCATGAAGCAGGCCCACGAACTGGGCATTAAATCTTCGGCTACGATGATGTACGGTACAGGGGAAGATTACGAACAACGTGGGAGACACTTGGTTAAGATTGCAGAATTACAGGAAAAGACAGGCGGCTTCATGTCATTTATTCCATGGAGCTTTGAACCAAATAATACAAAAATGCAAGCAGAAGGGGTGATAAAATATCCTTCAGGTGGGTTAGAATTACTAAAAATGATTGCAATATCTAGGATTGTTTTTTCAGGACTTATCGATCATCTCCAGTCTTCATGGCTTACAAATGGTATAGGAATGGCTCAACTTGCATTAACTTATGGCGCAGATGATTTTGGAGGAACCTTAATTGGTGAAGAAGTAGTTAGTGCAACTGGAGCAAGATCTACAGAATTAACATCGGATAAAATTATTACAGCAATTAAACAAATTGGGTTCCTGGCCCATGAACGTAATAATTTCTACGAAACCATTCGAGTTCATTAGGTAAAGCATTAGGTGAAACTAATTCTAATTAATAAGGTCGAGAGGCAACTAACAGTTTGGACTCATAACGTGGAAAAGTATTGGAATTATATTTTTGAACGGCTCCGAATACTTATTATCAAACGGATTGAAAGACACATGATTACTTTACAATGATATAGATTGTTTGAGATAAACAATATAATTTTCTTAAAAATATACCAATTTTCTATCGAATTTCTTTTAATTAGAGTCGAATATCAACAAGTACCTTTAAATGCCTATCATGAGAAAAACTGCTAACATGCCTACTGGCATTGACGATCTTGCTATATACGTCCCAAAACTTTACCTTGACTACAAAGATTTTGCTCAAGCAAGAGGAATTGATCCCCAAAAGCTAGAACATGGTATAGGAATAAAAAAGATGGCATTGGTGGACACAAATCAGGATGCAGCTTGTATGGCATCAAATGCATCTCTTGAGCTAATGAAAAAGAACAACTTACATCCGGATGATATCGGTAGATTGTATGTAGCAACTGAATCAAGTATTGACGAATCAAAAGCATTAAATTCATTTGTTGTAGGTATGTTGGAACAAGTATACGGTGACAGTTCTTTTGAACATGCGGGAGGAATCGAATGTAAATTTGCCTGCGTGAGTGGGTCTTATGCAATTTATGACAACACGAATTGGATTAGAGCGGAAGAAAATAATGACAAAGCTGCTATTGTAGTTGTAACCGACATAGCCAAATACGATGTTGGCTCAGCTGGAGAGTATACACAGGGAGCAGGAGCAGTCGCACTTCTGATAAAGGAAGAACCCAGATTGTTAGCACTGGATCCAAAAGTCACGTCAACTATAATCAAGAATGAATATGATTTCTATAGGCCATTTGGAAAAGAGACACCACTTGTAAATGGACTGTATTCAAATTTATTATATTTAATACAAGTTAGAAAGGCTTTCGATAGCTATAAGGAAAAGGCAATGAGAACAGGATTGATTCACCTTAAGGATGGAGAATCCATAACAGATTACATAGATTTGTTTACAGTGCATTTACCATATAGAAGAATGGGAGAAAAGGCACTAGCTTATTTGCTAAGACATGAGTGGAGAACCCTTCCACGATGGCAACATGTCATCAAAGAGATAGGATTCCATGAACCTGTTCCAAAAGATAGTCGCGGAACTATAGAATCTACTTTGGCAGATAAGGAATTTATGAAGGCAGATGAACAATTCAGAAAAGCATTCATGCAAACCTCGTTCTACAATGAGGTATATGAGAAAAAAATGGCAAGCTCTCTTGAAGCTTCTAATGTTATCGGAAATTTGTATACGGCATCCATGTATATGGGATTTAGGAGTTTACTTGAACATGAATATAAAAAACATCGTGAAATAGAGGGCAACAGGGTTGGATTTGCATCTTATGGCAGTGGTAGTAGTGCAATGGTTTTCAGTGGAGTTATTCAACCAAATTATAAGGAAATAGTAAAGGACATGAATCTTGAAGAAGAGATTGGATCTCGTAAGAAATTGTCTATGGATGAGTATCAAATTTTGAGAGAAAATCAAAGAAATTTGAATGATTCTTATGCAAGAGCTAAAAATGAGTTTATATTGGTCAAGATTGGTGGCACTACGGCAGATAAAGCTGGATTTAGAGAATATTGCTACTGCAGTTAGGGGACAACCTTAAAAATCATCTTTTCTTTCTTTAAAAAATCTAGGAGTTTTCTTGAATGTTTCTCATTTTCTAGTTCTAAACTCAAATATACTCCAGCAGAGCCTGCTGCGACATTGGAACTCAGACGATCGTGCTCAACCTGAACAATATTGACACTGAGTTCGGCTATCTTATCGACAACACTTTTCAGGGCGCCTGGCTTATCAGGCAATTGGATAAATATTTTAACTAATCTACCCATCTGCATTAATCCTTTAGATACTATTTGACCTAACAGATACATGTCAATATTGCCGCCAGAAAGGATAGAAATTATATTATGATTATTTTTCATTTTACCAGATGAAAGAACATAAGCTAGACTCGCCGCTCCGGCAGGTTCAACTACAACCTTTTCTCTTTCCATAAGCGAAAACATAGTCTCTACAATAGAAACATCATCTATAGTAACAACGTCGTCCAAATATTTTGAACATATTTCAAATGTAAGCTCTCCTGGAGATTTAACTGAAATACCATCAGCAATTGAGAACCCGCCATCAATATGACATAACTTTCCCTGCTCTAGCGATTTTTTCATTGCAGGAAATTCTTTGGATTCGACTCCTATAACCTTGACATTAGGTCTCTTGGTTTTAATGGCAATAGATACTCCTGATGCAAGTCCACCACCACCAAGTGGCAAATAGATCTTATCAATATCCTTCAAATCTTCCAGTAATTCCAAACCAATAGTGCCCTGTCCTGCTATGACAATGGGATCATCAAATGCGTGGATAATTGAGTATCCCTTTTCTCTTGACATTGAATTAGCTGTTTTCCATGATTCATCATAGGTATCTCCGGAAAGAATTACATTTGCTCCAAACGAACGCGTAGCGGCAACTTTTGCAGGGGATGCACTTTTTGGCATTACAATATTGCATCTGATATTTCTCTTCAGCGCAGCATAAGCAACTCCCTGTGCATGATTACCTGCTGAGGCTGCAATAACTCCAGATTTGCATTGGTCGTTTGTAAGTGAATTAATTTTTGAATACGCCCCCCTAACCTTAAAAGATCCAGTTTTTTGAAATAGTTCAAATTTTAAGAAAATGTTTGTTCTTGCACTTGTTGAAAACGTGTTTGATTTTAATAATGGCGTTTTTCTGACTACTGCCTTGTCCATTAGTTTCTGGGCCCTAAATAAATCATCTATTGAAGGGATATTGTTTTTCACATACATCTTATTAGGATTGTTCAATCAAATAACGCTTATTCAACCAATATTATGAATTTTGTTTTATTCTGCTATAAATCGAGTAATCTATGAATGTTGTTTGCTCAATACTGAGTTAATTTCTTTAAAAAGTTCAATTATTCTTTCCTTTGTGGGTGCTTTTATCTGGGCGAAATTCACTGATTTGTTTGAATTTTTTCCTTTCTTATCAACATTAGTTTCTATATCAAAGTATACTATGATGCCCTCTTCTCCCTGCATTAGTCTATTATAATCAATCGAAATTGGAGAAACCTGATATAGCTTTATGATCAAGTTTTCTAATTCGAAAATTAAGGAACTTCTCTTATTCTCCGCTCCATCCAATTCAGGATATAATTTTTCAACATTTTTTATTTTATCCTCTAGTTTGGCAATTAAATCCTGATTTTGAAGTAGCTTTTCGAACAAATCTTCAAATTTTAAATCATCAAGAGCCATGTTTTTTAATTCCTGCTTTATAGTACTGTTACCCATATTTGCTACTGATTCTGATAATGTAGAATTCTTAACTGAAAGATCAAATAATTCTTTTTGTATCTGTATAACTTGTTTATCTAGTTTATAGTATGGTAATACATTGTACTGTATTCCAAAATTTCCTTTAATAATATAATTATCCAAAATGGTAGATATTTGACAAAAAATCCGACTTGAATCACCTGTAGTTTCCTGTATATCATGTATTTCCCAATTTTTCAGATCTTTTAAAAAAGATCGATAAAAGCCAACGACAGACTCATGATCAAAAGTAGAAGCTTTTGTAACAGAACCGTCTTGAAGCATTACATTAACTTCTCTTGTAGTTATGAATGGTTTTATACTTTTTAAGTAAATATTCTCAATTTCAGCAAAGTATCCATTTAACTTCTTACTAAAATCATCTTTTTCGTTATTTGGGATTCTCATAAAAAAGAAATATCTTTACTGAAGATAAACTTAGTCCTAATTAGTCTTTCTTTCAATATTCAATTTTATGGAGGTGTCAAAATTCTAATTATTACTGACATTTTGGACAAAAGTGCATGTTTTTCTTATATTACTATTGTAGTTCGATACCAAAGTTTCATTTCAATACTTCAATATCTTAATTACTGCCCTCAGAACCGTTGTAGAAAACGGTGAGGGTAAACTGGACAGAGGCAACTTCCTACGATGATGTATTTGATGCTTTTAGACTTGCTATGAAGTATTATACATACGCCTAGCGTTTTATCATTGATACTCTATTTTGATGATATTGAATTAATCTTATTTCATCATCATGTATTACCAGTAACAATAAATTTGAATTATTAAAATTCATCGGGACGACTGAATCAAATGCACGTTATTAATATAGGTTAATTCAAAAATTCGGTTTTGCTAACCGGTTAATGAATTAAGGTCACGTGATAAAGAACACGAAAAACCAGAAAATTTTGATGAAAAAGATATAGAAATCTATCAAATGGACGTTGGCGCCGATAATGACTGCGGTATTAATCCGACGAAAATTTACATAACTTATCTGATGGAGTTTACAGAACCCCAAAGAACAAGATATAATGGGCCCGGAGCAAAAACCATATAGGGTTTCACTGGTTTCATTTTATAAAGAAATTGGTATGTAACCATTCCAGTATCTTATTATTAGTTGAAAACTATCACAAGGATCGGAAAGGAAACAGTTTATGACTACAGGAAATGAACAAGTCCATAAATTTAAGTCTAAAAATCTCAATAAAAGTAGATCGCCTTTTATTTCTATGATTACAGGTGAAAACAAGGGAGAACTAGAATCAGAAATTATATACGATACAGACACTCAAATTAAACAAACACAGAACAGGATATGGAAGGCACTTAAGAGGAGCTACCAATATGATTCAAACTTGGAATCTGGACAAAATTATCTAAAAAATCATGTAAACTCCAAAATTCCACTAGTCATCTTATATGTGGACTTGGTGGGTTCAACAAACCTCTCAATGACCATTCCAGTCGACAAATTAGTAACAATAATTCGGGCATTTACATATGAAATGTCTTTAGCAGTGTATAGATACGGAGGATTTGTCTTAAAATATGTAGGTGATGCCGTAATTGCGTTCTTTCCATCATTATCTAACAAATACGTAGTATGTGACAGGGCTGTCAGATGTGGAATTTCTATGTTAACAATCATAAAAAATGGATTAAACCCAATTTTGAATCAGTATGATTATCCTGATCTAAGCGCAAAGATAGGAATTGATGAAGGAGAAAACATTATTGTTCAATATGGGCATGATGATAATTCACCTCTAGATATCATAAGTTATTGTATGAGTGTATCGGCAAAAATGACGTCTATGACAAAGTCAAATAATATCACAATAGGAGATGACGTATATGTGAGACTTCATCCAGAATTGAGACAAAAATTTGTTAGGGTTAATTACAATGCAAGAGAATGGAATTATGTTAGCAAGCGAACGGGAGAACTTTACAAACTTTATACCTTAAAGGAGTAGAAGTTTATCTCGTTATCGACAAAATACAGATAATAGAAAAGACTAAAATACACTAAATTTCCTAAAGTCATTATTGTCTACTGCATACATACTTGTAAACTGCACCCTTGGTTCAGAGGAGAGAATAATTGATGAAATTGCCAAACTCTCTGATGTGAAAGAAGTGCGCGGAACATATGGAGTTCATGATATATTTGTCAAAGTAAAGTCAGACAATACTGAAACTATGAATCACACAATTACTAGTAAAATTAGAAAGATACCTGGTATAACTTCTACCGTTACTCTTGTAGTAATTGAGGAACAAGGCGGAAAGGAAATCAGCTGATATTCGACGACATATTTCTCTGACTTTCTTTGTTATTTCTTGCTAGTGCGTAGATAATAAGTCCTGAGGTTATTCCTAATGTTATCCATCCCAAAGAGGCAAAAATAAGATAATACTTGTACTGTGGAATCAAGAGCGATATCCCAGAAATAATGGCTCCTACCCACCAGAGGATAATCAAGATCTGTAGATTGATACTAAATATAATCACCCTCTAACGCTTTCATCAAAACCTCTAAGATATCTCAAAGTTTTTTCACAGTTAATACACTTATTATATTCAAAAAAATCAAAGTCGTTATACCTTCTAAATGAAAAAGTATTGTCATGTTTACAAAAGATTCGCTTGAATACAATTAGTAAAGGATTTGTCATACACATGTCTGTTACACTTTCATACATAATAACGATTTTGTTAAACCCTAAATGCCGTCGGTGAGATTTGAGCTCACGACAGCTCGGTCTTCAGCATCACCCCAAAATTATAGGTCGAGTGCTCTCCCAGGCTGAGCTACGACGGCACAGCTAACCTTCTGTACAAATTATATATAATCTTGTCTTGGAATTCATGCCAAATACAGCGTACAGAAATCATCTAAAAATCTAGTACTATCTTCCTTGACCTAGCAATATATATACATCAATTAAATCTCTGATAAAATAATTTGATTGAAAATCCATTGATTAAACAGCAAGTTGAAAAAGGTATGCAGGACGCAATAAAAGACATAGATCATATATCTTCAGTATTTTTGGATCCATCCTACGATATGAATACGGTAATTGAGTATGAAGCAGATTTTATTCTTGGGGCTGTTTTATGCCAGGTAGTTAATAACACAAACCGTAATTTAATAGGAATTCAAATTGAACCAACTCAGGAAGAATTCAACCAAATAAATCAATTCGTCTTTTCCCAATCAGCGACGTTGAAGGAAAACATAAAGAAAATCGTAGGTGTTTAACGTAACAAAATAAAACTTACGAAAAACTTTTTTGTTATCAGAAGAAATAGCACGTAATATGTTGGGCTTTAAAATATCACTTACAGCAACGTTCCTGTTTTCATTAATAATACCATTTTTAATAAAGCCTGTTAATGGATTGTATGATATAGGTGAATTGGAGAGCCTTAGGGCTTATTGTTATCTACATGCAGATAGAGCGGCGCAAGGTGAAAATGTTGTCAATGATCTGATTAAGACTGGCTTAGCAAACTCTACATACTATGATTGGAGTTGTATCAAAGTTAGTGAAACATTAGAATCAGAGAAGAAAATAGAATTGGAAACAGAGAGAAAAAGACAACTAGAAGAGGCAACAAAAATAAAAGCGTTCGCTGAGCATTGTAACTATGGTAATTTAACACCCTCACAATACCGGGAATGTGATGATGCTGGTTATGCGATGTGGGGTACAAAGTGCCTTTTTGAGCAAGATAGAGAAGAAGTTAAGAGATTTTTATCAGAAGAAGGGATTTTACATTATAAAGGTAAATATCGATGCAATGGATTTGCCCATTGAAGACATAGATTTAAGTCGCGCGGAACCATTGACCCCCGCTGAACAATTGGAATGTGTGAATACTGATAATGGACCTATCAAAGAAGAAGATAAAGTCACTAAAGAGTCAGATGAATGAATCAAGAAACAAGTGAAAGAGCGAACGATTTAGTTAGGCCCAATTAGATATTTATTGATTAAAGGTATGATAAAAGGGGACGCTAGAGGGAGGAACGACCTGAGATTGTTACCCACAGAAGAAAGTATTGCTGGAAGTGGCTTGGATTTAATTTCACTGTCTATGATTTTCACAATTTGTTTTATTTTTTCTTTCTCTTCAGGAGAATGATTTGAATTATCAATTTGAATTAGGATATCATGTATATCGTATGTAGTAGAAGTAAAGGTGGTGTTAGAAGATGTAAAGGTGGTGTTATACGTAATGTTGTTTAGTGTGAAGTTCTCTACGCTAAATTTACCATTGTTGTTTATAGATGCTTGAAGTCCTGAAAATGATGCGAACTGAGTCGTTTGACCTCCAGAAACTGCTACTGGCACTCCTTCTTGTGCAATAGGTTTTACAGATATCTTTGTATTCCATTTTAGCGTGAGTTCTTTTGAGATCCTTAATGTTTTTTCTACATGTCCGCACTCCATTTCTATTCTTCTAAAAGGATTTTTAGTA
>Ga0307312_10000571_pt1 | contig 17552 bp, 14 predicted proteins | sample ER_DNA_202_FD_194489 | JGI IMG/M metagenome (GOLD analysis project Ga0307312, IMG submission 194489) | Bulk soil microbial communities from the East River watershed near Crested Butte, Colorado, United States - ER_DNA_202 | ecosystem: Environmental > Terrestrial > Soil > Floodplain | place... | reverse complement strand
CCGAGCTCCACGGCAGGCGGTCCCGCGACCACCGTAATTCCACGCGCCCGCAGCAGCGGGAGCACTTTATCCAAACTGTTGCTCGAAGCGTCGGGCGCCGCAATAGCCAGATACAACTTGCCGCGACGCGCCGCCTCTCGCACCTGCTGAACACCGATTATCGCCCCCCGACCGCGGACTCCGAGACCGATTAGCCCAAGGAGCTTCCGCTGCTGGGAAGTGTCCATCCACTACTCCGTTTTCTTGCCTTCCGCGTCGGCTACGGGTTCCGGCGCCGCCGCGTTTCCACCTTCCGATTCCATCTCGGCGCTCGCTTCCACATCGGCCTTGGTCGTCACTACCGCCTCTTCACCCGTCTCGGGCGCTTCGTCGGTCGTGAGCTCGTTGATGATCGCCATCAGACGATCCGCCTCTTCGGGAGCGATGCCGGGAAGGCGCAGGAAATCCTCGCGCTCGAGATCGATGATGTCGTCGAGCGTCCGATAACCAGCCTCTTCCAGCACGGCGACCGTCGCCGGCTGCATCCCCTCGATGTCGGCAAGACGCGGATTCACACCCGACACGGGCTCGTCGGTCGGCAGCGGAGCGAAGATGGGCTGATCGCTGCCGCGCTCCATCCACTCCCGACTCGAGTAAAGCTCGATCTTCCATTCTGTAAGCTCAGACGCCAGTCGCACGTTCTGGCCGTTGCGGCCGATGGCCAGCGAGAGCTGGTCTTCGTCCACGATCGCCTGAATCGTTTTTGTCGCCGGATCGCTGAACACGCGAGCCACGCGGGCCGGAGCGAGCGCGAGCTTGGCGAAGCGCTCCGGGTCAGCCGACCACGGCACGATGTCGATTCTCTCGCCACCGAGCTCGTTGACGACGGCCTGGACTCGTGAGCCCTTGAGCCCGACGCACGCTCCAACCGGATCCACCGAGTCGTCGCGCGAAAACACGGCGATCTTGGTTCGGCTGCCCACCTCGCGCGCGCTGGCGCGAATCTCGACCAGATTCTGCTGGATCTCCGGCACTTCGAGCTTGAACAGCGCCTTGACGAACAAGGCATCAGCTCGGCTCAAAACCAGCCGGGGACCCTTCGGAGTCTCCTCAACGCGCTTCAGTACGGCGCGGATCGGATCGCCCTGATGGAAGTGCTCGCGATGGTTCTGCTCGCGGTACGGAATGATCGCTTCCGCCTCGCGGAACTTGTTGAGCATGATGACGAGCTTCCCCCGCTCGATCTGCTGGACCTCTCCGGAAAGAAGATCGCCCACCCTGCTCGAGAACTCGTCGCGGATTTTGGACCTCTCGCCTTCCCTCACCCGCTGGATGATTCGCTGTTTCGCGGCCTGAACCGCGGTGCGCCCGAACTCGGCGAAATCGACCGGGATCTCCATCTGGTCACCGACCTGGAACTCGGAGTCCTCGAATCGGGCCTCCTCGAGAGAGATCTGGCTGGCCGCGTCAGTCACTTCATCGACAACGGTCTTGAGCAGAACGATCTTGATCGCGCCCTTGTTCTCGTCGATCGAGACTTCAGCCTGCACCGTAGGCCCGTGCTTCTTGGCAAGGGCGGCGTTGATGCCGTCCTCGAGAAGCCCGTGCAATTCGGCGCGATCGATCTGCTTCGAGTTGGTCAACTCGCGGATCGCCGTCAGAATCTCTACCGAAGCCGCCATTTCCTCTACCTCTACCTTTTCCAGTGAAACGCCAACCGCGCCTTCTCGACGGCGGTAAGCGGAAAGCGCCGCTCATCGCCGCGCTCGTTACGTACGCTCACAACTTCCTGTCCGGGATCGCCTTCGATCCCAACTATCTCGACCTCGTCCGTTCTTCGGCCCGCCGGATCGCCCGCGACATTGGTCGTGACGACGACGGTGCTGCCGATGAATTTTCCCCAATCCTTTGCGTTCCTGAGCGGTCTCTCGAGCCCCGGCGACGAGACTTCCAGCACATATCTCCTGCCGCCGAAATCTTGAGCATCCAGCTTTATTTCTATCGCACGAGAGGCGGCCGCACAGTCATCAACCGTAACTTTCTCACCGTCCTCGCGATCCACTCGAACGTCCAGCACCGGGCGACCCTTACTTCCGCCCAGCTTGAGCTCGAACAGCTCTAGTCCCAGTGGCTTAATTTCCGAAGCCACAAGGTCTTCCAGCGTTCCGTTCATCTACCTTCGAGGTCCATTCATGGGACAAAAAAATGTGGGGGGATCCCCACATCAGTGTTGGCCGCCGAGTTGAACGCCCTATACAATGTAGAAAGGTGGCCGAGGCGAGTCAAGCTGACGACGGCCGAGCATCAAGGAGGGCCCGTACCTTGTTGGTCAGCTCATCAGCAGTGAATGGTTTTTGGAGAAAAGCGACGCTGGGGTCGTGCAGACCGCGGCGAATTATCTCGTCTTCCGTATAGCCGGAGACATACAACGCCGCGACACTTGGGCGAATCTGGCGAAGCGCCTGTACCAGCTCCCGACCGCTCATTCCGGGCATGATCAGGTCGGTCACTACGATGTCGATTAGCTCCGGCGCGCTCGCGAACGCTCGCAAAGCTTCCTTGCCGTCCGAGCAGGGGGTCACCCTGTAACCGCGGTCGCTGAGGATTCGGTCGGCCAGGTCGCGAACCGCTCTGTCGTCTTCTACCAGCAACAGCGTCTCCGTGCCTTGCCGGCTGCGGGGAACCAGCTGCGGAGCACTGAGCTCGTCATCCGTTCGAGGGAAAAGGATCCGAAATGAGGTTCCTCGCCCAATGCCGGAGTCGACCGTAATTGCAGCGCCGGATTGCTTCACGATGCCATAGACCGTTGAGAGCCCAAGACCGGTTCCCTTTCCCTCGGGCTTGGTCGTGAAGAATGGCTCGAAGATGTGAGCCCTCGTCTCCTCGTCCATTCCGTGACCCGTGTCCGAGACGAACAGCATGACCTGCTCCGCAGAGGGGGCGTCGGCGTTCACACCCAGGTCCGACGAGCTGACGTTGGCGGTTTTGATGCTAAGTGCTCCGCCGTCCGGCATCGCATCGCGGGCATTGACGCAGAGATTGAGGAGTACCTGTTCCAGTTGCCCGCGATCGGCGGTGATGTGTCCAAGCTCCACCTCCAGAACGATCTGAACGACGATGTCTTCGCCGATCAGGCGCCTGAGCATTGGCTCCATACCGTGAATTACCGCGTTGAGGTCGACGACGCGTGGAGTAAGGACCTGCTTCCTGCTGAACGCGAGGAGCTGACGCGTCAACGATGCCGCACGCGTGCCAGCGAGCCGGATCTCTTCGACATCCTCCCGTTGGGTTGCATCGAGGTTCTCACCGTGAGCAAGAAACTCTGTCCGGCCGATGATCGCAGTGAGGAGGTTGTTGAAGTCATGCGCAATCCCGCCCGCAAGCTGTCCGACGGTCTCCATTCGTTGCGCCTGCTGAAGCTCGGTCTCGAGTGTTTTCTGGTGCGTGATATCCCGGGTGTTGACGACGATTGCCTCGATACCTCGGACATCCTCGAGGTTCTTGGCGGTCAGATGCAGTATCCTCCAGCTCCCGTCCTTGTGGCGAAAGCGAATCTCGCCGGACCTGACGTTACCCGCCTGTTCGGCGAGCTCCTTGAAGAGGGCGCTTGCAACCGAAGCATCGTCCGGATGCATTAACTCGAAGATGCTCATCCCCTGCAAAGCCTGTGTCTCGAAACCAAGCACGCGGGTAACAGCGGTACTCACGTAGCGCAGTACGCCGTCGAAGCCGACGATGCTCACGACGTCGGCTGCGTTCTCGATGATCGCCTGAAAGCGCGTTTCGCTTTCCTTTATTGCGGCGAGCCTCAGGTCCGTCTCCGCTTTCGCGATTCTGTTCATCCGGCCGAGGAACCAATAGATGGCGGCGGCTGAAACGGACCAACTGAGAATCATTTCGACGAGCTGGAGACCTCGAAAGGCGACCGTGTAGACTATGGTGCCAATGACCAGCAAAAAAATTCCCAGCGTCGTGACGACCTGGGAAAAGAGACGATTCGAGGAGAAGCGACGAACTGCAAGCATGGCGGTGCCGAGCACGAACACCATGAAGAGAAGCGTGTAAACGAGGCGTGAGACGGGGTGCGGAAGAAGCTGCCACGTCGACGCGACCTCGCCCACCGCCTGGATCATCCGGCCCGATCCACCGCTGCGGCAATGACCGCGATCTGCCGTCCCTTATCACCGGCCCGGTGCGAGAAAAACCGATCGTTGTCGCACTTCGTGCACGACGAGCTGACGCTGATTTTCTGGACGCCGGTCTCGGTGGCGTGCTCCGCAATCAGGGACCTGAGATCGACGTGACCTGGCCGCGTCGCGAGCTCCCCCGTCAGCTGCTCTCGAACCTCGGCGGTCACTTCGTAGCATCGACCGCAGATAGCCGGCCCAAGGTGTACCGCCAGTTCGTCGGGTGGGAGTCCGTAACGTGCGAGAGCCGAGATGGCCTCAGTGGTGATCCGGGCCGCGGTCCCCCTCCACCCCGAATGGAGAAGAGCGACGATCCCCGACGGATGCGCGATGAAAACCGGCACGCAGTCGGCAACTCCCACGGCGAGGGCAATCCCCCTTTCAGCCGCAATATGTCCGTCGGCCTCGTCGCCCCGGAGCCAACCCTCCCAACCGCCAGTGTGTACGAGGACCCGGGTGCCATGGACCTGCCGGATGGACACAAGACGCCGAGCGACGTCGACGATGTCGCGCTGCACTGCCGTCCAGCGACCCATCACCTCGTTCACCGGATCCTCGCCGGCGAGGCTGAAGGTGCCGGCATCACGGGTTGTAGTAAACGCGCGAATTCCCCAGCTCTCGAAGTCGGGGATTACTTCCTTCGGAACCTCACTCACGCTTACTGCCGTCGATCGTCCACGCGCGTGATCGCGGCGCCAAGCTTGTTGAGGCGCTCGTCGATACGCTCATAACCGCGCTCGATCTGACCGACGTTGTTGATGACGCTCGTCCCGTCGGCGCAAAGGGCGGCGAGAAGCAGCGCCATCCCGGCCCGGATGTCGGGCGACTCGAGCACCGCGCCGCGCAGTCGGGATGGTCCGTGAATGAGGGCGCGGTGCGGATCGCAAAGCACGATTCGCGCGCCCATCATCCCGAGCTTGTCGACGAAGAACAGCCGCGACTCGAACATCTTCTCGTGCATGAGGATGAGCCCGTCGCACTGCGTCGCCGTAACGATGGCGATCGACATCGTATCGGCCGGAAATGCCGGCCAGGGCTGGTCTTCCAGTTTCGGAACGTGGCCGCCCATGTCGGACTGGATTTGGCGGGACTGCTTGGCGGGCACGATCAGGTCGGCCCCATCAGTGCTGCACTCGATCCCGAGGCGCTCGAACCCCATGCGGGTGGAGCGGAGGTGCTCGATGCCGGCGTTTTCAATTCGCAGCTCAGACTTGGTCACGGCCGCCAGTCCGATGAAAGATCCGACCTCAATGTGATCGGGGCCGATGGTGTGGGTGACGTTCTTCGTCGAGCCGATCGTCTTGCTGCCGTGAATGGTCATCGTGTTGGTGCCGACCCCCTCGATCTGCGCGCCCATCGCGATGAGAAACTGCGCCAGGTCCTGGACATGCGGCTCGCTGGCGGCGTTGCGCAGGATCGTCGTGCCCGTGGCGGCCGACGCGGCGACGAGCGCATTCTCCGTAGCCGTTACGCTCGGCTCGTCGAGAAAGACATCGGCGCCCTTGAACCCGTTGACGCGCATCTCGATCGTCTTGCCGTGAGTGAACTGCGCCCCGAGCTGCTCCAGCGCGAGGAAGTGCGTGTCGAGCCGCCTGCGCCCGATGACGTCGCCGCCAGGGGGTGGAAGCGTGACCTGCCCACACCGGGCGAGGAGGGGCGCCGCCAGCAGGATCGAGGCGCGGATCTTGGCGCAGAGAGTGGGATTGAGGTCGGCTGGACGGAGGTCCTTGGCATGGACATCGAGTTCGTTCTGCCCGACCCATTCCATCGACGCCCCGACCGAGCGAATGAGCTCCACGAGGGTCTCGATGTCCCGGATGCGCGGAACGTTTCTTAGATGGACCGGATTGGGCGACAGGAGGGCGGCGGCAACGATCGGCAGCGCCGCGTTCTTGTTTCCGGAAGGACGGATGGAGCCGCTGAGAGCCTTTCCACCCTCAACGACGAACTGTACTGCTGGCATGTTGCTCCTGAATCCCGATTCGGTGTGTTTGTGATCGTGTTGCGAAAATATATCGCAGTAAGCACTCTTTGTACCGTGCGGTAAAACCGCATCGCCAAATGGCCTCTCCCTTGCACACTTCACGCGTATGATGGGATGGATGAGCGGTGGCGCCGAGCTGCTGTTGCAGGCTGTTACTGCGCTACCCGATACGATCTACACGAAGCAGATCGTGGCGGAGCCCGGTCTGTGGGACAAGATCACGGGCATCGCCAGCGGAGTGATGACGATCACAGTGATCGTTCTGACCGTCGCTCTGGTTCCAGCCGCCTGGAACTTCAGAAAGAGCTACAAGAAAATCAGCGACATGCTCGACAAGGTTTACGGCGACGTCAATCCGCTGATGCGACACGCCAGCGCCATCGCCGACAATGTAGACTACATCTCGACTGCGATGAGGGTCGACGTGCAGCAGGTCAGCCAGACGGTCGCGGCCGTGAACCAGCGGCTGCAGCAGGCAGTCGGGGCGGCGGAGGAAAGAATCAACCAGTTGAACGCGCTGCTCGACGTGGTGCAGGAGGAAGCCGAGTCGGCTTTCGTGACGACCGCGTCGACTATTCGCGGCGTGCAAACGGGAATCAATCAGGCATTTGACGAGGAGGATTGGAGCGATGGGGACTACGACGAAGCCAGAGCCGACGGCTGGGAAAAACCGCGCCCGCGTGTCCGACCCAGAAATGGATCAGGACGATGAGCGCGAGCAGCAATACGACCTGCTGACTGCAGCGTTGATCGGCGCAGCTGTCGGCGCCGGAATAACGTTGCTGTTGCGACGGGGTCCTTCGGGCCGCCGACCGGTGGGCCAGCTCGGTCGGTACGCGGGGAGAGGTGCAGCGCTGGCAGGATTGGCGGGTCTCGAAGGCGCGAAGTGGGCCGGGGGCCGCGGACTCGAGGGCGCTCGCTGGGCGGGTGGCCGCGCTGCTGAAGGAGCGCGTTGGGCGGCGCCGCGCGCCAGGCGCGGATTCAGGACGGCCGTCGAGCGCGGCGAGGAGATGATCGATCGAATCCCGGTCGACGACGTGGTAGAACAGGTCCGGGATTATGTCGACACCGCGCGGGACGCGATAAACGATGTCGTGAAGGACGAGCTCAACGACCTACGGAAAGCAGTTCGCCGGCAGCGCAAGCGGATCGGCATTTAGGCGCGGTACCGTGACGCGCGCTTCACCGCGCGCGGTCTCGGCCGGCGCCATCGCTCTGGCCGTGTTGCTGGCGCTCGTGCTGACCCCGGCAGTCGCGCACGCGTGGACGCCGGGGACGCACATCTTCCTCGGCGAAGCAATCATGCGCTCGCTGGCGCTCCTCCCATCGAGCGTCGCCGAGCTGCTCGCCGCGTTCCCGTACGACTTTCTCTACGGGTCGATCGCCGCCGACACCAGCATCGCGAAGAAGTACGCCGCGGCGGGGCGCCATTGTCACTCGTGGAACGTCGGGCTCGAGATTCACGACAACGCCGAATCCGAGCCGTTGAAGGCGTTCGGGCTGGGATATCTCGCGCATCTCGCCGCTGATTCGGTCGCGCACAACTATTTCGTGCCGCACCAGCTGACGATCACGTCTTCGACCGCCGCGCTCGGCCATAGCTACTGGGAGAGCCGCTTCGACACGCACATCGGCGAGCGTTTCAGCCGGACCGCGAAGCAGCTGATACTCCGCGACCACTCGCACTCGGACGAGCATCTCGACCGCATTCTCAGTCCGACGATCTTCAGCACCCCGACCAATCGGAGAATCTTCAGAGGGATGGTATACGTTGCCGACACCGAGTCGTGGCAGCGCATCTTCCACCTGGTCGAGGAGAAAAGCCGCTGGGACTTGACCGAGCAGGAGGTCGAGGTCTACATGGCGCGCGCCTTCGACTACATCGTCGATTTGCTGACCCGGCTCGACCGCGCGGAACCTTACAAGCTCGATCCGGCGGGCACGATTCCATTGCGCGCGGCGAAGAAGGTCCGTCGCGCTGCGCTGCGTCGCGGAGGAGAAGAGCACGTTCACGAGCAGGCGCAGCACCACTTTGGTATGCCACCATCGACACTGCACTACGCGGTTGGGCTGCCGGAGCCTCTCTATCCGCCCCGCGTCGACAACAACTGATTCACCCGCTTCGGATCGGCTCGCCCGCTCGATTTCTTCATCACGAATCCCACGAGCACGCCCTGGAGCTTCTTTTCGCCGGCAAGGTATCGCTTCGCCTCCTCGGGATGCTCGCTGAGAACTTCGTCGACCCACGTCGCAATCGCCGACTCGTCCCCCACCTGCAGCAGTCCTTCGTCGGCAGCTATCTGGGGTGCGGGCTGCCCTGTCTCGACCATTCGTGAGAAGACGCGCTTGGCCGCGGTGTGGCTGATCGTGCCGTCGCGCACGAGGTTGAGCAACTGGGCGAGGTCGGCCGGCCGCACCTTGAAGTGAGTCAACTCTTCGCCCGAGGTGCGCACGGCGGCCATGACCTCGCCCATCACCCAATTGTAGGCGGCTTTCCCATCCTTTGACGCGCGTGCCGCCGCCTCGAAGTAATCCGCCAGAGCGGGCGTCGCCGTGAGCTGTTCGACCTCGTTCGGTGAGATGCCATATTCCTCGAGGAGTCTCTTCTTTCTCGGCTCCGGCAGCTCCGGCAAATCGTGGTTGGTGTGATCGATCCACTTCTGGTCCAGCATGAGCGGCCCGAGATCCGGCTCGGGGAAGTACCGATAATCGTGACTGCCTTCCTTGGTCCGGCTCGGGCGGATGGTCTCGCGCACGCCGTCCCAGAGCAGAGTCTGCTGTTCCACTCTGCCGCCGGCGTCGATCAGGGCGCATTGCCGCTCGAACTCCGATTCCAGCGCTTTCTCGACGGCCGAAAAGGAGTTCATGTTCTTCACTTCTGTCTTCGTTCCGAGCTTGGCCTGGCCCGGTGGCCGCACGCTGATGTTCGCATCGACGCGAAGGCTTCCTTCCTCCATGCTGACATCGCTGACGTCGAGGTACTGAAGGATCTGCTTCAGCGTCCGGAGGTACGCGCCAGCCGCGGTAGCGGTGCGAATATCCGGTTCGCTCACGATCTCGATCAGAGGCACACCCGAGCGATTGAGGTCGATCGCGGTCGCCCCTGGGTAGCGATCGTGTATGGACTTGCCCGCGTCCTCTTCCATGTGCAGTCGAGTGATGCCGATCTGGATGTTGTCTCCCTTATCAGTCTTTCCGATGACGACGCTTCCGCCCGTGGCCAGCGGCTGATCGAACTGGGAGATCTGATAACCCTTGGGCAGGTCGGGATAGAAATAGTTCTTCCGGGCGAAGATGGAGACGTGATCGATCTTGCATCCAAGTCCCATCGCCGCACGCGTGGCCAGCTCGACCGCGTGCTCGTTCAGAACGGGCAGTGCGCCCGGCAGTGCCAGGCACACGGGGCACGTGTTGACGTTGGGCGGTGCTCCGAAGTCGGTCGAGCAGCTACAAAAAGCCTTGGTGCGCGTCTTCAGCTGAACGTGCACCTCCAGGCCAACAACCATCTCGTAGCGATCGTGACTCACTCGTGCGCCTCTTTACCCAGCCCCGCTTCGAGTGCGTAAGCCACGCGGAACATGGTGTACTCGTCGAAGTGGGCAGCGATGATCTGGCCGCCGACGGGAAGTCTCCGCACCCGCCCAATCGGAACGGAGATAGCCGGTACTCCGGCGAGGTTGGCGGTCACAGTGAAGATGTCATTCAGGTACATCTCGTACGGATCGCTGATCGCGCCGATGGGGAACGCCGGCGTCGGAGTCGTGGGGGTGAAGATCGCGTCCACGCCGCTCGCAAACACCGAGCGGAAATCTTCGGAGATGAGAGTGCGGACCGCTTGTGCTTTTTTATAGTAGGCATCGTAATAGCCGGCGGACAGCACGTAGGTGCCAAGAAGGATCCGCCGCGTTACCTCGCGACCGAATCCTTGCGAGCGCGTCGCTTCGTACATGGCTTTGAGTCCCTTGCCCGGGTCGACGCGAAGCCCGTAGCGCACTCCGTCGAACCGGGCGAGGTTGGACGACGCCTCGGCGGGCGCCAGGATGTAATAGACGGGAATCGCAAGCGGAGATCGCGGCAGCGAGATGTCGCGAATCGTGGCACCCATTGATCGGAACCGGTCGAGTGCCCGCTCGCAAAGCTCCCCAATGCTCGAGTCCAGCGATTCGGGGAAGTATTCCCGTGGCTTTCCGATTACCACGCCCTCCAGTGTCTTTTCATTGGGCGGTGGAGGAAGCGGCACCGGACTCCGCCCGATTCGCATCGCCTCCGTATCCGGGTCCCGCGCCTCGGGCGCTGGCTTCCCGAGGGCAGAAAGCCGATAGATCGGAACGTCGACATTGGAGCTGGTGGAATCCAGCTTGTCGAAGCCCGCGATCGCCTCGAGTCCGAGCGCCGCATCATCAACCCTGCGCCCGACGACACCGATCTGGTCGAGTGATGAGGCGAACGCAACGAGGCCGTACCTGCTCACCCTGCCATACGTGGGCTTCACTCCGACCACACCACAGAATGCAGCTGGCTGACGAACCGAGCCGCCGGTCTCCGAGCCGAGGGCGATCGGTGTGATCCCGGCCGCGACGGCAGCAGCAGACCCACCAGAGGATCCGCCCGCGACACACCTGACGTCAAAGGGATTCCGTGTCGGTCCGTAGGCGCTGTTCTCGGTCGAGGATCCCATCGCGAATTCATCCATATTCGTCTTCGCGACGATCATCGCACCGTGAGCGCGAAGTCTTGCAACCGCGGTTGCCTCGAACGGACTGACGTAACCCTTGAGGATCCTCGAGGCACAGGTCGTTGGAAGTCGGAGGGAGGCGATGTTGTCCTTGATCGCGACGGGAACTCCGGCCAGCACGCCCAGGTCCGTCGCGCTGTTGACCTTGTCCTCCATCTCCTTCGCTTCTTCCACGCTCGCTTTCTCGTCCGCGTAGAGGATGATGTTGAGTTCGTCCGGCCCCGCCCCAATCTCTTTCGCCCGCTCGAACGAAGCGCGAACAAATTCCGCCGGGGAGACTTGGCCGGCGCGAACGCTCGCTGCGATCGCAGCCGCGCTCAGCTGGGTGAAGCCCTCGACGCTCAAGCGCCGCTCTCGCTGGAATCCTCATGGGTGGCCAATCGAGGGACGATGATGAATCCGTCGCGCATTGCTGGCGCAAAGGACTCGAGCGTTCCCCTCATTAAAGGAGGACCGCCGACGTCAGGACGAAGCGGTGTACCGCCCTCTCTAACACTCGCGGTCGGTGGAACGCCCGCGGTGTCCACCTGGGACAGCACGTCCATGTGGCCCAGAATCGCGCTCAACTCCTTCGTCAGCTCGTCGGCGCGCTCGGCGTCAACTCCGAGCCTCGCGAGCTCGGCGATGTGAATCACATCCTCGCGTGTGACAGCCACTATTCCTGACCCCGCTCGAGAGTGGTGTACGCAAGCTTGATCGTCTTCCTCCCGACCGCCTCGTCGTCGAAATCAATCACGGCCTTTACTTCACGACCGACTCCGGTCAGCTCCGCGATGGAGCCGTCGCCGAAGAGCTTATGCTTGACGCGCTCCCCTTTCACGTACCTCGGCTCGTCCTGTGACGCCTCGGCGTCCGTGATCTCTGTCTTTCGCCAGGATGGAACGTCGTAGGTCTTACGCGCCGGATAGGCACCGCTGGTGAATCCGGTCGCTCGGTAGGATGACGTTCCTGTTCCGCGTCCCATCGTGCTCACGCGCAACGTCTTCTTTTCCTCGAGACTAGCGCCGGCGATCTCGCGCAGGAATCTCGATTTTATGGATGGCAGGAGCTCGCCGTTCCGGCGTCGCATCTCCGTGAACGACAGGTAGAGCTTCTCTTCCGCGCGTGTGATTCCTACGTAGAACAGCCGACGCTCCTCCTCGAGCTTCGGCGGATCGTCGAAGGACTGCGACAGCGGAAACAGACCGTCCTCCAGCCCGGTGAGGAAAACGACCGGATACTCCAGCCCCTTGGCGTTGTGGAGTGTCATGAGCGTTACCGCGTCGGCAGTGGGATCGAGGGCGTCCGCACCGGCGACGAGCATTGCTCGCTGCAGAAAATGGTCGAGTGGCGTGAGGCCGACCTCACCGCCGTCGTCGATCACCGTTTCCGCCGCGCCATTTATCAAGGCGCTGACGTTTTCGAGACGGTCGCGAGCCGACTCGGGGCCTTCGGCTTGGAGGTACTCGGCGTAACCGATCTCCCCGATCAGCTCCTGAATCAGCACGTCCACGCTCGTGTCCGTGGCGCGCTCGCGGAGCGACGTAAGGATTTTCACGAAATCGGCGAGCGCCTTTCGCGCTGCCGGACGCAGCGCCGTCTGCATGTCCTCGCGCGATGCAGCCTCGAACAGTGACACACCCATCTCACGCGCACGCGCGGCCAGAGTGTCGACCGTCGTGTCTCCAATACCGCGCTTGGGCACCGCGATCGCCCGGTGAAACGCTTCGGCGTCGGACGGGTTCGCGATCAGCTTGAGATAAGCCATGAGATCCCGAATCTCCCGCCGATCGTAGAATCGGACGGACCCAACGAGGCGGTATGGGATTGCATCACGTCTCAGCGCGTCCTCTAGCGCGCGGCTCTGCGCGTTGGTGCGATAGAGCACGGCGAATTCGTTCAAGCCGCGGTTTTCCCGCGCCTGCCGTGCCTTGATTTCCTCCAACACCCAATCGGCCTCATCTCGCTCGTCCAGCGCCGCAACGAGGGTGACCGGCTCTCCCGAGCCACGGGTTGCGCGGAGCGTTTTCCCTTTTCGTCCGATGTTCTGTGTGATCGCCGCGTTGGCGACTTCGAGGATGTCGGGCGTCGATCTGTAATTTTCCTCGAGCCTGACGAGCTTCGCCGATGCAAACTCCTTCTCGAAGTCGAGGATGTTCCTGATGTCCGCACCGCGCCAGCCGTAAATCGACTGGTCGTCGTCGCCGACGACGACCACGTTGCCGTGCGCGCTGCCCAAAAGCTTCACGAATTGAAATTGGGCGCGGTTCGTATCCTGGTACTCATCGACGAGAATGAACTGAAAGCGATCCCGGTAGCGAGCGAGGGTCGTCTCGTCCTTGCGGAATATTTCGACGGGCAGCACGAGCAGATCGTCGAAGGTCACGGCATTTGCTGACCGCAACGTGGGCTCGAGCTGCTTGTAAACGGCGGCGGCGGCGCGAGAGACCGGGTCCATCGCGAGCGATTCATATTCCGCCGCTGGCACCAGCGCGTTCTTCGCGTCGGAGATGAGCGAAGCGATGACCTTTGGACTCCATTGCTTCTGCGGTATGCCGACGCGCTCCATGATTCGCTTCACCACGCCGAGCGTATCGTCTTCGTCGTAGATGGTAAAGCTGGAAGTGCGACCGACGTGCCGGGCCGAGCTGCGCAGGATGCGCGCGCCGATGGCGTGGAACGTTCCGCTCCACATTCCCTTCGGCTCCTCTCCGAGCAGGCGCGCTATGCGGTCCCTCATTTCGCCCGCCGCCTTGTTCGTGAACGTGACGGCGAGAATCTTCGTCGGGTCGATTCCGTGGTGCTCGATGAGGCGGGCGACCCTCGTCGTGAGCACTCTCGTCTTTCCGGAGCCCGCGCCGGCTAGGACGAGCATAGGCCCTTCGAAGTGAAGCACGGCTTCGCGCTGGGCTGGATTCAGGCCGGCCAGCGGCTCGCTGCGCTCGACAGTTGCGACGTCCATTGGTTCGGGCATCTCTCAAGATACCGTCAATTGCGGGGTGGCTCCAAGTGGACAGAGAAGAAACTGCAACTGAACATGGGGTCAGGGGACAGGAGTGCAGCTACCAGGCTACAGGTTCAGTGCGGCGGGACGCTCCTGACCGGTGGCAGTTCAGTCGACGCGTTATGGTCGCAGGAATCTGATGCAGGATAAAAGCGTTGATCCGCTATCAATCGGAAATGGCGGATTTCGCAAAGCTTCATGTTTGGAGAAAGGCGCACGCACTGGCACTGAACGTCCCCAGCGTCGCGATCGGGATCCGCGGCTCGCAATACGCTTCACTCCGCAACCAAATGATTCGAGCGGCGATGTCCATCCCTGCGAACATCGTAGAGGGGAAAGGACAACAGAGCGGACGGGATTACGCCCGGTTCATCGGCTATGCGATCAACTCAAGTTCGGAGCTCGAGTATCATCTGGTTGTCGCACGCGACTTCAGAGCGATAACCCTTCATCAGTTCACATCCTTGCGGGGCCAATTGGTTGAGGTGCGAAGGATGCTCTACGGTCTACAGAAGAGCGTTCAGAAGCGCGATCGCAGTTCTGCGCTCCAGTAGTGACGTCCGGGCGTCGTACCCCTGAGTCCTGACACCTGCACTCCTGATCCCTGATGCCTCGTTCAGTTGCAGTTGCAGTTGCAGTTGGTGTTGTCACCCTCCCCCGAGCACCATATCGAACGTCGCCCCCTTGTCAGACGGCACGAGCACCAGCTCGCCACCGTGGCTGTCGCGCACGATCCGGCGAGCCAGAGAGAGCCCGATTCCCCACCCTTTTTCCTTCGTCGAGAATCCGGGATCGAATATCTGGTGACGGATTTCGCGCGGGACTCCGGGACCGTCGTCGGAGACGCGAACGCGCACGCGGCCCTCGGGCAGTGACTCGGCGGAGATCTCCACCTTTCCATCGCGGCCGGCGAGGGCGTCAATTGCATTCTTTGCCAATGACTCGAGCGCCCACTCGATGAGTACGGGATCTCCCTGGATCACGAGATCCCCTTGATGGAAGGACGTGACCGTGACTCGTTGCGCGAGAGTGGGCACGCGCGCCCTGAAGTACGTGGCGACGCGATCGACGAGGCTGCCCAGATCGACGGGCTCCTGCCGGGGCGGGCGGCCGATGCGCTCGAATCTGTGCGCGACGCGCTTGAGCCGCTCGAGGTCGGCTTCCATGTGGTCGAGCGCCGCGGCGGTCATCGCCTCCGGTTCGGACTCCCTCAACAACTCTATCCATCCACTGATGCTCGACAGCGGAGTACCGAGCTGGTGCGCCGACTCGCGCGCCATGCCAGCCCATATCTGCTCTCGATCGGCGCGACCACGCGTTCGCAACGCGTACGCGCCCGCGAGTAGCACCATCCCGATCAGAATCGACTGCAGCACCGGGATCAGAATGAGGCCGCGTACGAGCGGGGTGTTGCCATAATGGACCGCTCCAACGCCCGGCTCGACTATCGGGGCGTTCTGCCGATCCAGCTCGCGGACGTAATCGCGGGTCTGCTTCGCGGTCACGGAACCCGTGAAGGGAAGATTCGCCGTGTCGGTCGGATTTCCCTGCTCGTTGGTGAGAATCATGGGCACACCGGACTCGCGAATGTGCCTGGAGAGATCCAGCAGCGCTGCATTGGCTGCATCCGGATTCGGATCCGTCAGACCGTTGTACACTCGCGCGTACATGAGGCCGACCCGCGAAGCCTCGCGTCGCAATTCCCTCACGACTCCACGTGTGTAGATCACGTACCACGTCAGCAGCGCGAGAACGCCGATTGTGATGAGCGTTACCGGAGCGAGCCGGCGCATTGGTTAAGCGAGGCGCTCGGCGCCGAGATAGGTGCTGAGCGCAGCGGGGACGAGCACGCTGCCATCCTCCTGCTGATGGTGCTCCAGAATCGAGGCGATGACGCGCGGAAAAGCCAGCCCCGATCCATTGAGGGTGTGAACGAAGCGCGGCTTTCCACCTTCGGCAGGCTTGTACCGGATATTCGCGCGGCGGGCCTGGAAGTCGGTGAAGTTGCTGCACGACGACACCTCGAGCCACTTTCCTACTCCCGGCGCGTAAACTTCGAGGTCGTAGGTGTGAGCGCTGGCGAACCCGGTATCGCCCGACGCGAGCCGGACTACTCTATACGGAAGCTCGAGCAGCTTCAGAATCTTCTCGGCGTGATTTGTCAGGAGCTCGAGCTCGTCTGCGGACGATTCCGGAGCCACGTATCTCACCAGCTCCACTTTGTCGAACTCGTGGACGCGCAAGAGGCCCCGAGTGTCCTTCCCCGCTGCTCCCGCTTCACGCCGGAAGCAGGGTGAGTAGGCGACAAATCCCATTGGTAGGTCGCTATGCGGAATGACCTCGTCGCGATAGAGATTCGTCACCGGCACTTCCGCTGTTGGGATGAGGAAGGCGTCCTCGTCCTTCAACGCGTACATGTCGTCCTCGAACTTCGGCAGCTGCGCGGTTCCGGTCATGCTCGCCCGATTGACGACCACAGGAACCCACGTCTCCTCGTAGCCGTGATCACGGGTGTGAGTATCGAGCATCATGTTCATCAATGAGCGAACTAGACGCGCTCCGGCCTTCCGAAAAACAATGAAGCCCGAGCCGCTGATCTTGGCGCCCCGCTCGAAGTCGATCAGGCCAAGGCCGGCACCGATCTCCCAATGGGGCCGCACCCGCGCGCCTTCTCGCGGCGATCCCCAACTCCTGACGACGGCATTGCTCTCTTCACCGCCTGCCGGTACGTCGTCGAGGGTGATGTTCGGAATCTCCAGCAGAATCGATGACAGCTGGCTCTCGGTCTCCGCCAGCTCGCGGTCGAGGCGCGCGATCTCATCACCCAGTGCGCGCGACTGCTGCTGCAGGTCGTCCGCGGACTGGCCGGCGCGCTTGCGTTCTCCTACCTGCTGGCTGACGGCATTGCGCGCCGCCTTGCGCTCCTCAACGGCCTGAATGGTTTCGCGCCGCGACTTGTCGAGAGCGATGGCGCGATCGATGGTCGGGGAGAGAGCATCGAGAGCCCCGCGCCGGCGCAGGCCGGCGCGAAGTGCGTCGATGTTCTCGCGCACCATCCTCAGGTCGTGCACGACTCAGCTCGTGGGTATGCCGGACGCGAACGACCGAAACCCGCAGTTCGGGTCGAGTCCCAGTTGCAGGTAGATGGTCCTGGAGGCGAGGTTGACGCTGTCGACACCGATCTTGGCGAAGAGGTAGGGAGACAGCGCGTACTGACAGATATCCCGGTCGCCGTTGTGCGCGGACTGGATGACCACGGTCTCGCCCGGTGCCAGAACGAGCGACGAGTCGTTTTCGTAGCCGGTACTCGGTGCCTCGAGTACGGTATCGAACGATCCGGCCGCCTTCTGCAGGCCTACCGGGCGCGATCCGCCGGGATTCGTGACCACCAGCTTGACGGGATAGACGACGGCCTTGCCCGACGCGTCGATGTCGAACGCGACGTCAAAGCCGGCAAACCCATCGACGCGCACAGCCGACCTCCCGAGGATCGAGACGCCGCTCGGATAGGTGGGCGGAGTTCCGGAGAGGGCGAACACGTGGAGAGTATCGACGGTGTTGATGCTACTCGCCCGGAGATTGGTAGGGTCTCCACAGGCGTTGAGAACGACCACGACACACAGCGTCGCGAGAACGGCGAGACGAGCTTTCATGCAGATGATGAGACAGATGAGAGTGCGGAGG
>Ga0307312_10000570_pt1 | contig 17553 bp, 17 predicted proteins | sample ER_DNA_202_FD_194489 | JGI IMG/M metagenome (GOLD analysis project Ga0307312, IMG submission 194489) | Bulk soil microbial communities from the East River watershed near Crested Butte, Colorado, United States - ER_DNA_202 | ecosystem: Environmental > Terrestrial > Soil > Floodplain | place... | reverse complement strand
GGCATCCAGCTCCTGAACGCGTTGCCCATCCAGCCATTGGCCGCGGAGACGCGGCCCGCGGCGGTGCGGATCAGCGTCAGTCCGGTGTCGAGCGTGCTCATCTGGATTTGCTCAGGGCGACGCGACCAGGCGATAGCCGATGCCGCGTACCGCCTGCAGGAACAGCGGATTGGCGGGATCGCGTTCGATCTTGCGCCGGAGCCGGTTGATCTGCACGTCAACCGCACGCTCGTTGACGGTGCCCTCGCCGGTCAGGGCGCTGCGCGGCACGGTCTCGCCCGGCGTCACGGCGAGGATGCGCAGCATCTCGCGCTCGCGGTCGGTGAGATGGACGGCCTCGTCGCCCTGGCGCAATTCGCCGCGGTCGAGATGGTAGACGTAGGGACCGAACGCGACCTGCTCCAGCGCCGTCACCGGCGGCGGCGCCGTGCGCTTGAGAATATTGCCGATTCTTAACACCAGCTCGCGCGGCTCGAACGGCTTGGCAACGTAATCGTCGGCGCCGATCTGCAGGCCCTCGATCCGGGCTTCCGCTTCATGGCGCGCCGTCAGCATAATGATCGGTACCGACGATGATGAGCGGATGAAGCGGGCAAGATCGAACCCGGTTTCGCCGGGCATCATCACGTCGAGGATCAGGAGGTCGAAATGCAAGCCGAGCAGCTTGGCGCGGGCGTCGCTGGCGCTCATCGCGGTGGTGACGCGGTAGCCCTCGCCGCAGAGAAAACGCGACAACAGATCGCGGATGCGGCGGTCGTCATCGACCAGCAGGAGATGCGGGGCGTCGTCGGCCGGTTGCGGCGGGGTTCGAGCAACTGTTGCAGCGAAGGGCACGATCACTCCTTTGCGGTTGCGTTGCCGGCTCTCAGGATCGTTTCCAGCACCTTGTCAGGATCGTCCTGATCGATCATCGCGCGCAGGAACTGGCGGACCGTATCGGTGCCCGATGATCCGATGTCGCGCAGTGCGCGGTTGATGCGGTCGGTCTGCAAGCCCGCGAGCTTTGCGACCAGCGCCTCGCCCTTGGCGGTAGCGAAAAGAAGGCGCTGCCGCCGGTCGTTGTTGCCGGTCTTCTGCACGATATACCCTTGATCGAGCAATTGCTTGAGGACCCGTCCCAGCGACTGCTTGGTGATGCGCAGCACGTCCAGCAGGTCGGCCACCTTCAAGCCGGGATAGCGGTGGACGAAATGCAGCACCCGGTGGTGCGCGCGCCCGAACCCGAACGCCTCCAGCTCATGGTCAGCGTCGCCGACGAAATCGCGGTAGGCAAAGAACAGCAGCTCGATGATATCCCAGCGCAAATCGCCCGGCCGGGGGGTGTGCGACCGCCCCTCGGCTGGCCTCGAATCAGGCCCGGGCGAGGCCCGTGAGAAATTTATGTCAGCCATATTGACGTTTCTTGGGTTCAATGTTACAAAACCATCAGCCGCGGCGAAACAATAAGTCGTTTCGCCCGCGGTGATGCTTCAAGCGGCCGGAGAAAACCGAAGCAGGCGGCGAGAGCCGCGAATTTGTCTACCGTGCGATTGTCGAGCGGCATTTCGGCAAACATACTGGACTTCCGCCTTCCGCAAAAGCATGTCCTGGGGACCGGGCCGGGACGGAAACCGGCTGCGAAGCTGGTGGTGGTGAAGTCCGGACCTATTAAGCCAGCCGGCCCGGAGAGCCACGCCGGCGCCGGAAATCGCGCCGGTTCCGACAGCAGGAAGCAGGGGAATGAGTTTGAAACTCGAAATCCAGCCCGCGACGAATCCGACGTCGGAGAAGGAGCGCGCGGCAAGGCTCGCGGACCCGGGCTTCGGCCGGATTTTCACCGATCACATGGCCGTGGTCCGCTACAATCAGGCGAAGGGCTGGCATGGCGCACGCGTCGAATCCCGCGCGAATTTCCCGCTCGATCCGGCCGCAGCCGTCCTGCACTACGCGCAGGAGATTTTCGAAGGCCTCAAGGCCTACAAGCGCGACGACGGCGGCGTGAACCTGTTCCGCCCCGACGCCAACGCCCGGCGCTTCTGGAATTCGGCTGAGCGCATGGCCATGGCGCCGCTGCCGGAGCCTGTGTTCATCGAAGCGGTCGAGCAGCTCGTGCGCATCGACCGCGCCTGGCTGCCAGGCGGCGAGGGCAGTCTCTACTTGCGGCCCTTCATGATCGCGAGCGAGGTCTTCCTCGGCGTGAAGCCTTCCGCGGAATACATCTTCGCCGTCATCGCCTCGCCGGTCGGCTCCTACTTCAAGGGCGGACCTGCGCCCATTTCGATCTGGGTGTCGGAGAACTACACGCGCGCCGCGATCGGCGGCACCGGCGCCGTCAAATGCGGCGGCAATTACGCCGCGAGCCTGCGCGCGCAGGCCGAGGCCATCGATCACGGCTGCGATCAGGTCGTTTTCCTCGATGCGGTCGAGCGCCGCTACATCGAGGAACTCGGCGGCATGAACGTCTTCTTCGTGTTCGACGACGGTTCGCTGCTGACGCCGCCGCTCGGCACGATCCTGCCGGGCATCACCCGCGATTCGATCATCGCGCTCGCGAAGGATTCCGGCACGCGCGTGCGCGAGGAGGCCTACACGATCGACCAGTGGCGCGCCGACGCCGCCAGCGGAAAGCTGAAAGAGGCCTTCGCCTGCGGCACGGCGGCCGTCATCTCGCCGATCGGCAAGGTGTGTTCCGCGAGCGGCGATTTTCTCATCGGCGGCGGCGCCGCCGGCCCCGTCGCCATGGGGCTGCGCAAGAAGCTGATCGAAATCCAGTACGGTCGCGCTGCCGACCCGCACAACTGGATCAGAAAGGTCCTGTGACCGGCGGCGGATTATTCCACCGCTTCCGCGACAGGCGCGCGCCGGGGGAAGCTCAAGCCCGGCGCGATCTCGGAGCGGCTAATGGCGGACTACACTGCCGAAGTGCAGCCCAAGGGCAAGGCCGCCGCGGCGTAAGAAACACCGCGCGGCAGATCACAATTTCTCGTCATGCCCGGGCTTGACCCGGGCATCCACGTCTGTGCAGCGGCAAAAAGAAGAAAGACGTGGATGGCCGGGTCAAGCCCGGCCATGACGAACGTTGACTGCGTGATAAGGTTGCCGCTTCGCGCCTCGGCTGGTACCAACGCCGGCCATGGCCGAGAAACCCAAAAAACCGCCAAAACTCAAAGCGCGCTTGCCGCGCGGGCTGGCCGATCGCGGCCCCGCCGAGATCGCGGCGACGCGCGCCATGGTCGAGAAAATCCGCGAAGTCTTTGAGCGCTACGGGTTTGAGCCGGTGGAAACCCCGGCGATGGAATATACCGACGCGCTCGGCAAATTTTTGCCGGATCAGGACCGGCCCAACGAAGGCGTGTTCTCGTTCCAGGACGACGACGAGCAGTGGATTTCGCTGCGCTACGACCTCACCGCGCCGCTGGCGCGCTATGTCGCGGAAAATTTCGATTCGTTGCCAAAACCGTATCGCAGCTACCGCGCCGGATACGTCTATCGCAACGAGAAGCCGGGTCCCGGCCGCTTTCGCCAGTTCATGCAGTTCGACGCCGACACGGTGGGCTCTGCCTCGCCCGCCGCCGACGCCGAGATGTGCATGATGGCCGCGGACACCATGGAGGCGCTCGGCATCCCGCGCGGCAGCTATGTGGTGAAGGTGAATAACCGCAAGGTGCTCGATGGCGTGATGGAAAGCATCAGCCTCGGCGGCGAAGAGAATGCGGGCAAACGGTTAACCGTCATGCGCGCAATCGATAAGCTGGATCGGCTCGGTGTTGGGGGTGTTCGCGAATTGCTTGGTGAAGGCCGCAAGGACGAGAGCGGCGATTTCACGAGGGGAGCTGGCCTGAGCGATCAGCACGCTAACGCCATTTTGCACTCGATCGACTCTCGGTACGACGAAGAGGCGACGTTTGGTAAAACGCGTGAGGCCATCGAGGCAAGCCGTACTTGGCAACAAGGAATGTTTGAACTGAAAGAGATTGAAAGTCTGTTCGCTGGGTCTGGCTATGGAGATGGGCGAATAAAGATTGATTTCTCCGTGGTGCGTGGCCTCGAATATTACACCGGTCCTGTGTACGAAGTAGAACTGCTGCTCGACACCAAGGATGAAAAAGGCCGGCCGGTTCGGTTCGGATCGGTCGGCGGCGGCGGGCGCTATGACGGACTTGTTTCACGCTTCCGCGGCGAGCCGGTGCCGGCGACGGGATTTTCCATCGGCGTGTCGCGGCTGCAGGCTGCGCTTAACCTGCTCGGCAAGCTCGACACCAAGCCCGAGTTCGGTCCCGTCGTCGTCACCGTGTTCGACCGCGACCGCATCGCCGACTATCAAAAGATGGTCGCGGCCCTGCGTAACGCCAACATCCGCGCCGAGCTTTATCTTGGCAATCCAAAAAATATGGGCAACCAGCTCAAATATGCCGACAGGCGAAACAGCCCGTGCGTGATCATTCAGGGCTCGGACGAGAAGGCGCGCGGCGAAGTGCAGATTAAGGATCTGATCGAGGGCGCCAGGGCCGCCGCCGCGATTGCCTCCAATCAGGAATGGCGCGAGACCCGCCCAGCGCAGTTTTCGTGTCGGGAAGACGAGATCGTCGCCAAGGTGCGCGAAGTGCTCGCGCGGCATGACGTGAAGTGGGGATAGCCATTCATTCAGGCGTCATGCCCGGCCTTGTGCCGGGCATCCACGTCTTGTTTGATAAAGAAGATCGTGGATGGCCGGGACAAGCCCGGCCATGACGAAAAGAAAGAGAATGAGGAGCGAAAAATGCCTGAAATCACCATCAGCATGGCCGCCGGCCGCACCGATGAACAGAAGGCCGGCATGATGCGCGACATCACGCAGGCGCTGGTGAAGAACCTCGGCGTCGACGCCGACGCCGTCGTCATCCAGATCAACGAAGCGCCGCTGGCCCACAAGATGAAGGGCGGCAAGACCTTTGTCGAGCGCAAGGCGATACAGAACAAGTAGCGCGGCGCTGACGCCATTAACGTCGTCATTCCGGGATGCGCCACTTGGCGCAGGCCCGGAATCCATACTCCCGATCGTGGTTATGGATTCCGGGTTCGCTCGTTTTACTCGCGCCCCGGAATGACGGTGATTGTTGTCTGCAAGGCAAATCCACATGGATGCACGCGAAATCATCAAGGTCGGCATGAGCGCCGAGCGCACGCTGGTGGTGCCGCCTGAGCGCACCGTCGGGCATTTTGTTCCGGGCATGCCGATGGTCTATGCGACGCCGATGATGATCATGGAAATGGAGATGGCGTCCGGCGACGCTATCAAGCCGCATCTTGCGCCCGGCTGGGTCACGGTCGGCACCGAGGTCGACATCCGCCATCTTGCGGCCTCGCCGGTCGGCGCGGTGATACGCACCACCGCGCGGGTGATCGCGGTGGAGCGCCGGGTGATCCGTTTCGAGGTCGAGGCATTTGACGGCGAGCGGCGCATCGGCGAGGGCCACCACGCCCGCGGTCTCGTCAATCGCGACAGCTTCAACAAGCGATTTGCGGCGAGTTAGAGATGACCGTCATTCCGGGGCGAGTGAAACGAGCGCCCGGAATCCATAACCACGATCGGGAGTATGGATTCCGGGCCTGCGCCAAGTGGCGCATCCATGATGTGCAATTGCACATCGGGGAATGACGCGGCTGAATTAATTCGACGAAGCCTGCCGCGCGCAGAATTACTTCGCCAGTTCCTTCGATCGCCTGGTCGCCGCCGCCACCGCGCGGGTCAGTAGCGACTGCATGCCGTCCGGTCCCATCAGCACTTCGAGCGCCGCGGCGGTGGTGCCGCCGGGCGAGGTCACGTTCTGGCGCAGCGTGGCGGAGGGGGCGTCCGAGCGATGCAGCAACTCGCCGGAGCCGGCGACGGTTTCGCGCGCCAGCTTTGTGGCGAGTTCCTGCGGCAGGCCGGCCTCGACGCCGGCGCGCGCCAGCTCTTCGGCGAGCAGGAAAATATAGGCTGGGCCCGAACCGGAGACCGCGGTCACCGCGTCCATCAAACTCTCGTCGTCCACCCATTCGACCGATCCGGTGGCGCGCAACAGCGCGTCGGCCACCGCGCGCTGCGCGGTGCTGACATTTTTTGCCGCCACCGCAACCGTGATGCCGCGGCCGATCGCGGCCGGCGTGTTGGGCATGGCGCGAACCACGCTGCCGCCGCAGACCGCTTCGATCGATGCGATCGTGGTGCCCGCCATGATCGACAGCACCAGCGTGGACCGCCCGGTGAAGGATTTCAGCACGCTGCCTGCCTCGGGGAAGGTCTGCGGCTTCAGCGCGATCACAAGGGTCGCGATGCTGCCGATCTCCTTCGGTGATGGATTGAGGCGAATGCCCCTTGTTACCAGCGCGCTGATCTCATCGGAGGGATTCGGCTCGATCACCGCAACGCGCCTTGCCTCCAGGCCCCGCGCCAGCCAGCCCGCCAGCATCGCGCCGCCCATCTTCCCCGCACCGGCGAGGAGGATGGTGCCTTGCACGTTCTGTAAAGCGTTGGCGGAGTCCAATGCCGTCACCTACTCTCGTCGTCCCCGCGAAAGCGGGGACCCATAACCACAGGCGGTTTTATTGAAGGGAAGGACAGGCCACAAGCGCTTTACTTCAACGCTGGCGACACGGCGTATGGGTCCCCGTTTTCGCGGGGACGACACCGAATTTTGTGGCAAGCGTTTGCGACGGAATAACGCCTATGCCTCGCCCTCGGTATCGAACATCGCGGCGGTCATGGCCTCGGCTGCGCTCTTGCCGGCCCAGACCACGAACTGGAACGCCGGATAATAGCGCTCGCAGGCGTGGATGGCGCCGACCAGCATGCTCTCGCATTGCCCGGTCGACGCCGTGATGCCGTCCGGCAGCACCAGCGCCTGCCGGTGCATGATCATCCCGGTATGGGTCCAGAGATCGAAATGCCCGATCCATAATTGCTCGTTGATGGCCGCGATCAGCCGCTGCACCTCGCCACGGCGCGGGCCGGGAATTTTCATGTCAAAGGCGCAGGCCAGATGCAGCGCCTCGATTTCGGTCATCCAGGTGAAGGACAGCTGGTAGTCCGTCCACTCGCCCTTCGAGACGATCGTCACCTCGTCTTCGCCGGAGCGTTCGAACGACCAGTTGTGATTGGCAGCGATGTCCTCGACCACGGCGAGCGGATTGTTCCGGGAATCGATGATACCTTCGAGGAGGGACATGCCGTCTCGACCTTACTTTTTTGAATCCAGATGATACGCACGCCGCAAGCCGATACGCGCCTGTCTGACGCGCCGCTGCCGGCTGCAATCCCTTTGGGTTACGCCGGGCCTGCCGGGATCAAGTGATGTGATTTGCGGAATCCGCGCAACCGCACCCGGAGTCCATCCACAAGCAAAGCGCCGCTCGTCCACAGCTCTTCGCGCGTCATAATTGTTAACATGAGAACAAACCGGAATCGGATTCGCGGCGTGCGAGTCCGGTGCGCCGGATTCGCGTCGGGCGAGTCTGGTTTGGCTTGCCGCAATGGCTCATTTTGCCGCTTCCAGTCTGGCTCTGGCGGCATGGCGACATGCGGATTCGCCATGCTGAAGGCCTTGCTGGCACGGCCGCCATTGGCCATAGTTCCAAAAGGCCGCTCATACCGGGCGGGTAAATGTTCTCAGGGCGGGGTGCAACTCCCCACCGGCGGTAAAGGCGACGTCGCCCAAGCCCGCGAGCGCCTTCCTCCCCCACGGGAAGGGCCAGCAGATTCGGTGCGATTCCGAAGCCGACGGTGAAAGTCCGGATGAAAGAGAACGGTCGCGACAGCCGCCTGTCCCGCGCGGCGCGTCGTTCCGTATGCCCTGATTCTGGTCCTGATAGAGGAAAGCCATGAATCAGACGACGCAAGACGCTCCGGAAGCAAAAGGTCCTTCTGAAACAACGAACTCCCCGGAAGCAAACGATCGGCCTGCGGATCGCGTGCACCCGCGATTCACAAAACCGCAGCGGGTCGCCTTCGTGCAGTCCGCCTGGCACCGCGAGGTGATCGAACAATGCCGCCTTGCATTCCTCGCCGAAATCGAGGAGCGCGGCATCGAGCGCGCGCGCATCGATCTATTCGAGGTGCCGGGGTCGTTCGAAATCCCGCTGCACGTGCAACTGCTCGCCAAGACCCGGCGCTACACCGCCATCGTCGCGGCGGGGCTCGTGGTCGATGACGAATATATCGCGGAAACCGTGATCAGGGCGCTGATGGATGTGCAGCTGCGCACCGAAGTGCCGGTGTTCTCTGCGGTGCTGACACCGCAGCAGTTCCATGAGACCGCGGCGCATTTCGATTTCTTCCGCAAGCATTTTGCGACCAAGGGTATCGAGGTCGCGGAGGCCTGCGCCAACACGCTGCTCAGTCTGGAGCGGCTGCGCGGCCAGGTCGCGGCCGGGATCGTGTAGGCACCTCGTCCCGCGAGCTTGATTGTCATTTTCAACGCCGCGCCTATAAACTCGGCGGCTGGAGGAGGCCTGGCCCGTGGAGACGGGCGGCCGAGACGATCATGTTCGAAGGACACGATCCCTATCTCGTCGCGCTCTCGGTGGTGATCGCGATCCTGGGTGGATACACCGGCTTCGGCCTCGCGGCGCGCATCCGCGGGACGCCAGCCGTGAGCCGCCGCGCGTTGCTCGCCGGCGCTGCCGCGTTCCTCGCCATCGGTATCTGGACCATGCATTTTGTCGGCATGCTGGCCGCGCCAATTCCGGCGGATACCGTCTACCTCGTGCTTCCCACCATCGTATCGTTCCTGATCTGCGCGCTGGTGGTCGGCGTTTCCCTGTTTTTCCTGAGCATTGGTGAACCTTCGCAGCGGCGCGTGATCTCGTCGGCAGTGCTGCTCGGCGCCGGGATCGTCAGCATGCATTATGTCGGCATCCACGGCCTCGCCGGCAATTTTGCGATCCGGCACGATACACCGATGGTCCTGCTGTCGATTTTGATCGCGATCGTCACCGCCTATGGCGGCCTGCGCGCGTTCCTGGCGCGGCAGGACGGCGTGCGATTGATCGCAAGCTCGATCGCATTTGGTCTCGCGGTGTCGGGGATGCATTACACCGCCATGTACGGCATGCATTTCGTTCCGCTATCGGAAGCGGCCCATCACCATGTCGGAGGGCTGGCGGCGTCGCAGCAGATCCTCTCGGTGGTGGTAGCCGTGCTCTGCTTCGTGATCACGGCGGGTTTTCTGCTGTCGCTGGTGCCGGACCCGCGCCGGCAAACCATGACGGCGGCCACGGCCGCGAGCGATCCGGTTGTGGAAGACGCCGCCGTGCAGGCGTCATCGCCCGATCGAAGCCCGTTTGCGGCTAACTTCCCGCGACTAATGTCGGCGCCGCTCGGCGGCCTCGGTCAGCCGCCCCGCGCTGCGCCGGCGCCGCGGCTTCCGGTCGAGGGTGCGGACGGCACGCATTTTATCGATACGGCGGACGTGCGGAGCGTGAGGGCCGACGCGCATTATACCAGGGTCCATGACGGCACCCGCGAGCGGATGTGCCCGTGGTCGATCTCGGAGGCCGAAGCGCAGCTCGATCCCGGCCTGTTCGTTCGCGTCCACCGCAGCCATATCGTGGCGATCCCGCATGTCACCTTCGTGCGCAGGGAAGGCGACGGCGCCGTGATTGAACTCGATGGCCCGTCACCACATCGCGTGCCCGTGAGCCGCGCCAAGATCGCCGAGGTCAAGGCGCGCCTCGGGCTCGCCAGGCGCAATCATCACGTCTAAGCCGGTACGCGAGCTCTCTTCACCTCGCCCCGCTTGCGGGGAGAGGTCGAAATTCTCGCATCGCGAGAATTTCGGGTGAGGGGGACTCACCGCGGGCACTTCGTCTTGAGAATTTGCGGAAGCAGCCCCTCACCCCAACCCTCTCCCCGCGAAGAGCGGGGCGAGGGAGCAGCCGGCTTAGGTCGCGAGGCCTGACGCATTTCGTGCGCGCCAATCCGCATTTCGTGCGAATTTCCTGACCCCGTGACGCGGCAACCGCCGCCGCCTTGCCTGCGAAAAATTCCGGGAACAGCCTCCGCCCAATGTCAGCGCTTAAAAAGACGCATGGAGGAAACGATGATTCCTGGCCCATTCAGCTATCACCGCCCTGCGACCCTGGCCGATGCGGTCAAGCTGCTCTCGACATTGGGCGACGAAGCGCGCCCCCTTGCCGGCGGCCACAGTCTGGTGCCGATGATGAAGCTCCGGCTCGCCACCCCTGAACATCTGGTCGATCTGCACGGCATCGACGGCCTGAAAGGCATCCGCCGCGAGGGCAATCGCATCGTGATCGGCGCGATGACCACCCAGCACGAGCTGCTCGCCTCAGACGAAATCGCGAAATCGCTGCCGATCCTGCACGAAACGGCGCTTCTGATCGCCGATCCGCAGGTGCGCTACCGCGGCACCATCGGCGGCAACGTCGCCAATGGTGATCCCGGCAACGACATGCCGGCGCTGATGCTGATCTTGGACGCAAGCTACCGGCTCGAAGGAGCCGGCGGCGCGCGCGAGGTCGCGGCCACCGAATTCTACCAGGGCGCCTATTTCACCGCGCTCGAGCCCGGCGAAATTCTGACCTCGATCTCAATTCCCGCGCCCGCGGCCGGTCACGGCTACGCCTACGAAAAATTGAAGCGCAAGGTCGGCGACTACGCCACCGCGGCGGCGGCAGTCGTGCTCACGATGGCGAGCGGCAAGGTCGCCAGTTGTGCGATCGGCCTCACCAACCTGCACGAAACGCCGCTGCTCGCAACCGACGCCGCCAAGGCCGTGATCGGAACCAGCCTTGACGCGGCAACACTGAAAAAGGCCGCGGCCGCGGCGGAGGCGATCATGTCGCCGGCCGCGGATGCCCGTGGGCCGGTCGAATACCGCAAGCATGTCGGCGGCATCATGGTGACGCGAGCGCTGACGCGCGCCGCAGCCCGCGTAAGCTAGGAGGATCAAAATGGCAAAGACCCATGTGACCATGAAGGTGAACGGCGCCGAGGTCGAGGGCCTCGTCGAACCGCGCACGCTGCTGGTGCATTTCCTGCGCGAGAATCTTTCCCTCACGGGCACCCATATCGGCTGCGAGACCACCCATTGCGGCGCCTGCACCGTCGATCTCGACGGCATGTCGGTGAAAAGCTGCACGATATTCGCGGTGCAGGCCCAGGGCTCTGACGTCACCACCATCGAGGGCGTCGCCAATGCCGACGGTTCGCTGTCGGCGTTGCAGGAAGGGTTTCGCATGATGCACGGCCTGCAATGCGGCTTCTGCACGCCCGGCATGATCGTGCGCGCGCAGCGGCTGCTGAAGGAGAACCCCTCGCCGTCGGAGGAGGAAATCCGGATCGGCATCTCCGGCAATCTGTGCCGCTGCACCGGCTATCAGAACATCGTCAGGGCGATCCAGTACGCCGCCGACAAGATCAATGGCGTCGAATTCAGGGAGGCCGCGGAATGAACGACATGACTCCCACGCGGGAACAACGCGAAGCCAAACTCGAAGGCCTCGGCTGCAAGCGCAAGCGCGTCGAAGATATCCGCTTTACCCAGGGCAAGGGCAATTATGTCGACGATGTGAAATTGCCCGGCATGCTGCATGGCGATTTCGTCCGCTCGCCGCACGCGCATGCGCGCGTCAAATCGATCAATTCGGACGAGGCGCTGAAGGTGCCGGGCGTGTTGGCGGTCATCACCGCCGAGACGCTGAAAACCGTCAACTTGGCCTGGATGCCGACGCTGGCCGGCGACGTGCAGATGGTGCTGGCCGACGGCAAGGTGCTGTTCCAGGGCCAGGAAGTGGCGTTCGTGGTCGCCACCGACCGCTATGCCGCCGACGACGGCATCAACAAGGTCGTGGTCGAGTACGAGCCGCTGCCGGCCCTGATCGATCCCTTCAAGGCAATGGACCCGGATGCGCCGGTGCTGCGCGAGGATCTCGCCGGCAAGACGTCAGGCGCGCACGGGCCGCGCAAGCACCACAATCATGTCTTCGAGTGGACGGTGGGCGACAAGGACTTGACCGACGCGGCCTTTCGCAAGGCGGAAGTCACGATCAAGGAGATGATCTCCTATCACCGCACCCATCCTTCGCCGCTGGAGACCTGCCAGTGCGTGTGCTCGTTCGACAAGATCAAGGGCGAGCTGACGATCTGGGGCACTTTTCAGGCGCCGCATGTGATCCGCACCGTGGTGGCGCTGATCGCCAAGATTCCGGAACACAAGATCCATGTGATCTCGCCCGACATCGGCGGCGGTTTTGGCAACAAGGTCGGCGCCTATCCCGGCTATATCTGCGCCGCTGTCGCCTCGATCGTCACCGGCAAACCCGTAAAGTGGGTCGAGGACCGCATCGAGAACCTGACTGCCACCTCCTTTGCGCGCGATTACCACATGACGGCCGAAATCGCGTCGACCAAAGACGGCAAGGTCACAGGCCTTCGCGTCCACGTGCTGGCCGATCACGGCGCGTTCGACGCCTGTGCCGATCCGTCGAAATGGCCGGCCGGCTTCTTCAACATCGTCACCGGCTCCTATGACTTCCCGGTCGCGCATCTCTCGGTCGACGGCATCTACACCAACAAGGCGCCGGGCGGCGTCGCCTATCGCTGCTCGTTCCGGGTCACGGAAGCGGCCTATTGCATCGAACGCGCGATGGACATTCTCGCCCAGAAGCTCGGGATGGATCCGGCCGAGTTGCGGCTGAAGAATTTCATCAAGGCAGAGCAATTCCCGTATCACTCGGCGCTGGGGTGGGAATACGATTCCGGCGACTACCACACCGCGATGCGCAAGATGATGGAGACGGTCGATTATGCCGGCCTGCGCAAGGAACAGGCGGCGCAGCGCGCGGCGTTCAAGCGCGGCGAGACCCGCGAGATCATGGGCCTCGGCGTGTCGTTCTTCACCGAGATCGTCGGCGCCGGGCCGTCGAAGAATTGCGACATCCTGGGGATTGCGATGTTCGATTCCTGCGAAATCCGCCTGCATCCGACCGGCGCGGGCATCGCCCGGGTCGGCACCAAGAGCCAGGGCCAGGGCCACGAGACCACCTGGGCCCAGATCATCGCCACCGAGATCGGAATTCCCGCCGACGATATCATGGTCGAGGAAGGCAATACCGATACCGCGCCCTACGGGCTCGGCACCTACGGCTCGCGCTCCACGCCGGTCGCGGGCGCCGCGATCGCCATGGCGGCGCGCAAGATCAAGGCCAAGGCGCAGATGATCGCCGCCTACAAGCTCGAGGTGCATGAGGGCGATCTCGAATGGGATATCGACGGCTTCCGCGTCAAGGGACTGCCGGAGAAAACCATGTCGATGAAGGATATCTGCTGGGCCGCCTACAACTCGGTGCCGCCGGGCATGGAGCCGGGCCTCGAGGCGGTGAGCTACTACGATCCGCCCAACATGACCTATCCGTTCGGCGCCTATATCTGCGTCATGAACATCGACGTCGATACCGGGGTCTACAACGTCAGGCGCTTCTACGCGCTCGACGATTGCGGCACTCGCATCAACCCGATGATCATCGAGGGTCAGGTGCATGGCGGGCTGACCGAGGCCTTTGCGATCGCCATGGGCCAGGAGATCCGTTACGACCCGGAGGGCAATGTCGTCACCGGTTCGTTCATGGATTTCTTCATGCCCACCGCGGTCGAGACGCCGCATTGGGAGACCGACTTCACCGTGACGCCGTCACCGCATCATCCGATCGGCGCCAAGGGTGTCGGCGAGAGCCCGAATGTCGGGGGCGTGCCGGCGTTTTCCAATGCCGTCAACGACGCCTTCTCGTTCTTAGGGTCCACCCATATCCAGATGCCGCACGACTATTGGCGCAACTGGCGGGCGGCAAAGGAATTGGGAGTGTTCGCGTAGTCATTCGTCATTGCGAGCGCAGCGAAGCAATCCAGAGCGCCAAGGAAAGAAGGAATGGATTGCTTCGTCGCGGAGCCTGTCATCGGGCGCGCATTCGCGCGACCCGGTGGCTCCTCGCAATGACGACAAGGATGAGGTCATGAGCTCCCCTCCCTCCACGCGCATTGCGCGTGGCGGGGAGGGGTCGGGGGTGGGGGGTAGCGCGGCGTCCACCGAAGTAGCGGTTCCTGCCGATAGACCCCCCACCTCCAACCCCTCCCCGCCGCTTCGCGGGGGGAGGGGTGAAGATGGAGCGAAGAGGAAGATGCCCTGGCAATGAAAACTCGCGAGGAGATCGCGCAAGCCCTGGCGGCTTCCGGCTATATCGCCGATAACGAACTGGCGACCGCGATCTCGTTGATGCAACTGCTCAGGCGCCCGCTGCTGCTGGAAGGCGAGGCGGGCGTCGGCAAGACCGAGGTGGCCAAGGCGCTGGCCACGGCGCACGCGACCGGGCTGATCCGCCTGCAGTGCTATGAGGGCCTGGATCAATCGGCCGCGCTCTATGAATGGAATTACCAGCGGCAACTGCTCTCGATCCAGGCGCATCGCGGCGAGAATGCCGACGCCATCGAGGACCAGATTTTTTCGGAAAAATACCTGCTGGAACGGCCGCTGCTGGCCGCGATCCGCCGCGACAAGCCGCCGGTGCTGTTGATCGACGAGATCGACCGCGCCGACGACGAGTTCGAGGCGTTCCTGCTCGAACTGTTATCGGATTTTCAGGTGTCGATCCCGGAGCTCGGAACGATTTCGGCGACCACGATTCCGCATGTGGTGCTGACCTCGAACGGCACCCGCGAACTGTCCGACGCGCTGCGCCGCCGCTGTCTCTATCATTACGTCGATTATCCCGACGTCGATCGCGAGGCGCGCATCATCATGGCGCGGATCGATGGCGCCGGTGCGTCGCTGTCGCTGCAGATCGCGCGCATGGTCGAAAGCGTCCGCAAGGAAGAGCTTCGCAAGGTACCGGGTGTCGCGGAGACGCTGGACTGGGCGGCGGCGCTGGTCGGGCTCGAGGTGCGCGACCTGCATGACGCCCCCGAGACGGTTCAGGAAACCCTGATGTGCCTGCTCAAGACCCATGAGGACAAGTCGCGCATGACGCGCGAGGTGACAGAACGCTTGCTGGGGAAGGTCGCATGAACCGTTGCGGTACCAACGCGGGATTCCCTGAGATCGACGAGGTATCGCGCCTGGTCTCGGTGAGGCTCGCCGCGTTTCTCCGGACGCTACGCGACAACGGGTTTGCCGTCGGCCTGCAAGAAGGCCGGGACGCGGCGGCCTTGATGGCAGCGGGCTATATCGAAAAGCCCGGGCTGTTGCGTTCGGCATTAAAACACCTGTTTTCGGCGCGGAAATCCGACTGGGACAGGTTCGATGGGCTGTTCGACGCGTTCTGGCTCGGCAGGCGGGTAAGATCGCGATCGATGACCATGGGCTCGGCGAAGGCCGCCAATAGCCCGTCGCTGAAAAACCTGCGGGACAACAAGTCCGAGCCGACTGGGGGCCAGGCCGCAACCGACCAGATTCCCTCCGCAGACGACGCGCCGGAAAAACGTGCCGGCGAAGGCCGCATGGAGGGCGCTTCGCGTGCCGACAATCTTGCGGAAGTCGATTTCCGCAACATGGCCGACCCCGACCAGATCGAACAGGCCCACGCCGTTGCGGCGCGGCTGGCAAGGACCATGCGCACGCGCCTGACCCGCCGCGATCTGGCGCGGCGGCGCGGCTACCGGCTCGACCTGCGAAGAACGATCCACAACAATATCAGCCATGGCGGCGTGCCGATCAGTCTCGTCAAAAGGCAGCGCAAGCAAAAGCCGCTGCGCCTGGTGGTGCTGCTCGATGCCTCCGGCTCGATGAGCATGTACACCGGCGTGTTCCTGCGCTTCATCCACGGCGTGCTCGATGAATTTCGCGAAGCCGAAGCGTTTTTGTTTCACACAAGGCTCGCTTACGTCTCCGACGCGATGAAGGAAAAGGATGCCGCGCGGGCGCTCGATCGCCTGTCGATCATGGCGCAAGGCGCGGGCGGCGGCACAAGAATCGGCGAATCCTTACAGACCTTCAACCGCTGGCACGCCGAGCGCGTGCTGCATTCGCGCAGTTGCGTGATGATCGTGTCCGACGGGTACGAGACCGGCGACGCCGCGCTGCTCGGGCGCGAGATGGCGGCGCTGGCAAAACGCTGCCGCCGCATCGTCTGGCTCAATCCGATGATGGCGTGGGAAGGCTATGCGCCCGAGGCCTTGGGCATCAAGGCCGCATTGCCCTATGTCGATCTCTATGCGCCCGCCAACACGCTGAAAAGCCTGACCGAGCTTGAACCCTATCTGGCTAAGCTGTGAAGTGAGATGAGATGAAACCAAGTGGCATATGTAGCCGCAACGGAAGTGCACTCCCTCTCCCGCGTGTGTGCGGGGGAGGGTCGGGGTGGGGTGACTCCGCAAAACGGATTGCCCGAGGGGAGAAATTTCCCCCACCCGCCGCGCTCTTGCGAGCGCGTCGACCTCCCCCGCAAGCGGGAGAGGTGAAGCGAATGAAGGAGCGAGGCCGATGACCAGGCATGTCGAAGTGATGGACCTGGTGGCCCGGCTCAAGGCCGCCGAGGAGACCTTTGTTCTTGCCACCGTGGTGCGCACGGTCTCGGTGACCGCGGCCAAGGCCGGCGCCAAGGCGATCATCCGCCCCGACGGGACGATCGTGGCGGGCTGGATCGGCGGCGGCTGCGCCCGCGGCGCGGTGCTGAAGGCCGCGCGCGACGCGCTCGCCGACGGCGAACCGCGCATGGTTTCGGTGCAGCCGGAAAATCTGCTCGCCGAACTCGGCGTCAAGCCCGGCGAGCACCGCGGCGGCGTGCGCTTCGCCCAAAACATGTGCCCGAGCAAGGGCACGATGGACATTTTTGTCGAGCCGGTGCTGCCGCATCCCTCGCTGGTCATTCTCGGCGCCAGCCCGGTCGCGCTGTCGCTCGCGGCCCAAGCGCGGCAGCTAGGCTACCACGTCACGCTTGCCGCGCCGGCGGGCGACCTGTCGGACACTCCCGACGCGGATACGCTGATCGACGGCTATCGGCTCGGCCAACTCCATGAGGCGAGGCGTTTTGTCGTGGTCTCGACCCAAGGCAAAGGCGACGAAGCCGCCTTGCGGACGGCGGTCGCGACCGACGCCGCCTATCACGCCTTCGTCGGCAGCCGCCGCAAGATGGCGGCGCTGCGCGAGAAGCTGATCGCGGAGGGCATCGACGCATCTGCTCTCGACCGCATCAAGGCGCCGGCCGGCCTCGACCTCGGCGCGATCACGCCGGAAGAGATCGCGATGTCGATCCTGGCCGAGATGACGATCGAGCGGAGGCGGGGCCAGCGCGGGCCGGCAAAGTAACAGCCGTCATTGCGAGGAGCGGACTTGTCCGCCGTAGCTCAACGAGCGAAGGCGGAAGCGACGAAGCAATCTATTCTTCGCTGCGGTGTATCTGGATTGCTTCGCTAGGTAAGCAATGTCAGCTGTTCGGGGATGAACGGACCTAGCGCGGACGCCGCCCGAGGTCTGAGTTTGACCCAGGCTGTGTGAAAACTCCGACGTCGAACTTGCGCGTAGAAAGTTTGTCTCGATTACGTTGAATAAGAAAAGAACCGCTCTGGCAGTCACCGTCGAAGGAAGAAAAGAGAGAAAACAATTC